>WNGD01005775.1_pt1 | contig 11951 bp, 8 predicted proteins | sample 5400671 | NCBI WGS metagenome assembly WNGD01 (sample SAMN13153369, study PRJNA577476) | soil metagenome | isolation source: 40 cm soil or saprolite under grassland replicate 2 | place: USA:California | collected 2016-06-15
ATGGTGGGAAAGCCGAGCGTCGTCGTGCCCAACAAAGCCACGTGATAGATTTCCTCGGCTGAACACCCCGCTTCGAGGGCACGCCGCGTATGGCTGTGCACAGCACCCTCCATCTGGCCGCCCACTGCGATGGCCAATTTCACCAGGGCGCGCGTCTTGTCAGACAACGGACCCGCCTCCGCGGTCGCGGCGCCGAGCGCATCGTAAGCCTGGAAAACTTTGGGATACCTTTTTTGAAACTGCAGGTAGCGGGTTGGTAATTTGTTCGGACCGGGAGTGTGTGATTGCGTCTGTTCGGCCATAAAAACACCTTTCCGTTGGTTTTTCCAACTGTAGCTGTTTCGCACCGAACTGCAAAGCTTCTTATGATGAACTGGGTCGGGTCGAAGGAACAGAAAGGAATTCTCTCGCTTTTTGGAAGATGCGAAGCGCGGGATGATCTGACTGCGCTCCTGCTTTGTGTGCCGGCGCGCCATCTCCAAGCTCTTAAGGCCTGAACACGGCCCGGTTGTAAGCCAGACCATAAACACGAGCGCGGGACTTTCGGCGTGACCGCAACGAGCACGTTCCTGGCGCAGGTCGAGTAGTTCGATCGAACGCCCAGGGGATACTTCGCCGCCGCGGGAAGAACACCAGGCCTCCAACCGCGGCTGCTGTCTGCAAATAATCCAGCAGCGAAGGACTTGGGTCCGCGGGCCCCGTTGCGTCGGTGACCAATACCACCAGCGCGCCTTCTCGCTGATGGTCCCGCAGACCCATGCATAGACCCAGCCAGGACTGCATGTGGTCTGGCAAAAGCTGATCAGCGCCCATTGCCAGTACCAGAATATCCGAGTCAGAGGCAGTGTGGGCGGCCGCGATGCCAACGGCTGGCGCGTCCAGGTCCTCGAAACGGAAGAACGTCGTGTCTCACGGCCACTCTGACGCCACATGCCTGATGAGCACTTCAGCGCTGCAAGCGCCGTCATCATCAGCAAACGCGATGGAAATTTTTAACGGACTCTCGGTCAATCGTCGACTTTTCATGGAGCGGACTTTAGGCACGCACCATGCCAAGAGGATTTTTCATCAAACTCCCCACCAAAGACATCTGCCCGAGTGTTTTTATTTCTACAGCGTGACTGAGATTCGACACCGCGTCGAATGGCCGTCGCGGCCCTTCCTTGACCGGCTCTGTTACAGTGATAAGATGCCAAACTGGCAGCCAGGCATTGATCGGCGAGAGCGTTGGCCGTACCTCGAGCTCATGGGTTATCAGTGCGGCCAAGTATATGTCAAAACCTGACAATCCACCGCGTCCCGCTGCAGCGGGATCAGCGATTTTGAGGTACGGATTGTCGGTCGTATCCGTCGCCATCTCGACGTGCCTAACGGTTCTGTTAGAAGGTTTCACATTCCGCACCCCGCTGTTCTTTCCGGCCATCCTGCTAAGCACGTGGTTCGGGGGCACAGGGCCGGGATTGCTGTCCGTACTGCTGTCGGTCTTGTCCATCAATTTCTTCTTGCTCGAACCAAAGTTTAAATTTGGTTTTGGTATTCACGATATTCCCCACACAATCAGCTTCCTTCTTGGCGCTTTGCTTATTAGCTGGTGGAGTGCCGCGCGCAAACGCGCCGAGGCGGCGTTGCGGGACAGAGAAGAACAGCTCCGCAAAGCCCGCGATGAGTTGGAAGCTAAGGTTGCAGAGCGGACTGCAGATCTCGCCCAGACTAACGAGCAACTGCGCAAAGAGATAGGCGACCGCAAGCGGGCCGAGGAGCAATTGCGGCGAGCGGAGGCACAAGCGCGCAAAGTTATCGACGCCATCCCCCAGCAGATCTGGAGCGGACCGGCCGACGGCTCCCTCGATTATTGCAACGACCAGTGGCGCGCCTACATGGGACTCGGGCAGGAAGAGATCCAAGGTGATGGCTGGCAGAGCATGTTGCATCCCGATGACAGGGATCGCGTCTTGAAAGCCTGGCGCGAATCAGTGGTCAATGGAACGCCTTACGAACAGGAAGAACGCCACCGCGCAGCCGACGGAACGTACCGTTGGTTTCTCTGTCGCGGCGTACCGCTGAGAGACGGAGAAGGACGCATCGAAAGATGGTACGGGACGAATACCGACATCGAGGACCGCAAGCGTGCGGAAGAAGCCCTGCGCGAGCAGGCCAACCTGCTCAATCTCACGCACGATACGATTTTCGTGCGTAATATGAATGACGCCATCACCTACTGGAACCGCGGCGCGGAGGAACTGTACGGGTGGTCGCGAGGGCAAGCGCTCGGCAAGATTTCGCACGAACTGATGCAGACGGTCTTTCCTGCGCCGTTCGAGCAAATTCAGGCCGAATTGCTGAGTACTGGCCGCTGGGAAGGTGAACTGGTGCACGCCAAAGCAGATGGAATTCAGGTCGTCGTGGCCAGCCGTTGGTCTTTGCAGCGAGACGAGAAAGGCCGGCCGATTGCCATCCTCGAGACCAATAATGACATGACCAGGCAAAAGCGTGCCGAAGAGGCTTTGCGCCAGGCGCAGGCGGACCTCGCGCACGTCAGCCGGGTCACCACCATGGGTGAACTGTCCGCTTCCATAGCCCATGAAGTCGGACAACCACTCACCGGCGTCATCAACAACGCCAATGCGTGTCTCGGCCTGCTGCCGGACGGCACTCCTAACCTTGAAGAAGTCCGAGAAGCGTTAACCGAGATCATTGACGATGCCGACCGGGCGAGCGCGATTATCCTGCGCGTGCGGCAGTTGTCGAAAAGGGCGCCCATCGAGAAGTCGCTTTTGGATCTGAGGGATGTCGTCAAAGACGTTCTGGCACTTGCCCGTTATGAATCGGGAACACGCCGCATCACGATCCGCACCGAACTGCCAAACGGCTCGCCGTCCGTCCTGGGTGATCGTGTGCAGCTCCAGCAGGTGTTGCTCAACCTGGTGATGAACGGAATGGATGCCATGAACTCGGTTGAGGAACAAAAACGAATTCTTGTAGTTTTTGGGAAACACGAAACAATGAATGGCATGCCTGCGGTCCTCCTTGGCGTGCGAGACTCCGGCGTGGGGTTGAAAACGGAAGAAATGGATCGGCTCTTTGAAGCATTCTACACCACGAAACCGCAAGGCATGGGTATGGGTTTGGCCATCTCCCGCTCGATTGTCGAGGCGCACGGCGGTAGATTGTGGGCCGAGCCAAACCAGGGACCGGGGGCAACTTTTTTGCTCAGCCTGCCTGCTGCGGACAAGTAATAACTCATGACCGGCGTCGAGCAATTACGTTACTATTTTCGGAGCGCGACCAGAGAGCCACGCCAGGAGCCGATTGTCCACGACAAGAAGGTCAATTATGGTTGAAAAAGGCTAAGTATGGCTAAGTCTGCATCAATTGGCATTCCCACCGAGCCAATTGGCAGCATCCCAAGGCCGCTTGCTTTGATCCAGAGAGTCGCTCGAGGCGGCAGTGAGGATGCCAACGAGGATCCTGACCTCGCTCCCCTCTTTGAGGATGCAGTTCGAGACACCATCGAGCGGTTTGAAGCCACGGGCTCGCCGGTCGTGACCGACGGCGAACAGAGGAAGTATCTCGGTTTCGCGAGCTATTGCGTGTACGGGCTTCCGAACACGGCCCCGGATGGTTTCACCATCCCGTTCGCAGACGGTCACACACGCCGCCTGTCGCGGCTCACATACGGCCCGTTCAGGTACAGGCGGTACGCAGACCGGTACCTGGAGGTCGCCATGCGCTACGCGCACGTGCCGGTCAAGCAGGCGGTGATTTCGCCGTCGGCCTTGAGCTTGATGTACCCGGCCGAGACAATCCCGGATTATTCTCGCGAGCAGTTTATCGAAGATCTGCTACGCGAGCATGAAACCGAGATACGGAGCTGCCTGAAAAAGGGTGCGTATAAGGTGCAGGTGGACTTCACTGAAGGACGGCTGGCCGTAAAGATTGATCCTTCCGGGCATCTCTTGAACAGCTTCATTGACCTCATCAATCTGGCGTTGGCGCGTTTCTCGCCTGAAGAGCGCCGGCGCATTGGGGTCCATACCTGTCCGGGGAATGATCATGAGTCCACCCACAGCGCGGATGTTGATTACGCCGAGTTGCTGCCCAGCTTGTTGGAGTTAAGGGCGGGAAATTTCTACATCGCGCTCGCGGGCGAGCCGGAACGCCGGCGCGTCCTCCAAATCATTCGGAAGCATCTGAGACCGGATCAGCGGATTTTCGTTGGAGTTACTGCTCCGACCAACCCGCGCATCGAGACCGCGGAAGAGGTGTGCGACCGTGTGCTGGAGGCGTCCGAGTACATCCCGATCGAGCAGCTTGGAACGACCGATGACTGCGGGTTCTCACCTTTCTTTGATAACACGTCCTTGAGCCGTGACACGGCCTTCGCCAAGATCCAGGCGCGTGTGCTCGGCACGAAACTCGCGGAGAAACGCATTGGAGGCCACTAATGAGCACGAACGATGATGAGGCGAGGCTGTTGCGATCGGTGGCCCTGCAGAATGCCAGCAGCATCCTCATCGCCCGCCTACGCGCGGAGCAGCGCCAGGAGGCGTACTTGGCCGAAGCCCAAAGGCTCAGTCACACCGGAAGCTTTGGCTGGAGAGTTGCCACCGGCGAGATCGTCTGGTCGGAGGAAACCTATCGAATCTTCCAATACGACAGAACCACGACACCGACCGTGGAAAGTGTGCTCCAACGTGTTCATCCGGAAGACGCGGCCCAAGTGAAACAGACCATCGAGCGCGCGTCCGAAGATCGGAAGGATTTTGAGCACGAATATCGCTTAGTAATGCCGGATAACTCCGTCAAATATGTCCACGTCGTAGCTCATGTCCTCCACGATGAATCAGGCGGCGTCGAGTTTGTCGGAGCGGTGATGGACGTGACCGAACGCAAGCGGGCCGAGATGTTGCTGGGCGGCGAGAAACGGCTTCTGGAAATGATTGCCAGGGGAGATCCTGGCGCTCTCATCCTCGATGCCTTATGCCGGCTCGTCGAAGAACTGGCCAGCGGTTCTCTATCTTCAATCCTTTTGTTGGACCCGAAAACCAACCAGCTTCGGCACGGCGCCGCCCCCAGCCTGCCAATAAAATACATTGAGGCTATTGACGGCCTCGTCATCGGCCCCTGTGTGGGCTCGTGTGGGACGGCGGCTTACCGCGCAAAGCCAGTGATCGTCTCCGACGTTGCCAGCGATCCGCTGTGGGCAGATTACTGCGCGCTGGCCCTGGCGTACGGTCTGCAAGCGTGTTGGTCCACGCCGATACTTTCGTCAGCAGGCAAGGTGTTGGGCACCTTCGCAATCTACTACCGCGAACCGCGCAGCCCCACCCCGCAAGACCATAACCTGATTGACCAGATCACCCATCTGGCGAGTATTGCTGTTGAGCGCGAGCAAGCCGAAGAGGCTTTGCGCCAGGCGCAGGCGGAACTCGCTCATATGACACGCCTGACGACCATGGGTGAACTGACCGCTTCCGTAGCCCATGAAGTCGGACAACCGCTCACCGGCGTCATCAACAACGCCAATGCCTGTCTCGACCTCCTGCCGAAAGACGCTCCACATCTCGAAGAAGTTCGGGACGCGCTGACGGAAATAATTGACGATGCCGACCGCGCGAGTGCCGTCATCGCGCGGGTTCGGCAGTTGGCGAGGAAAGCGCCGTTCGAGAGAACCCTCCTGAACTTAGGGGATGTAATTACGGATGTATGTGCGCTTGCCCGGTATGAGTCCGCTTCGCGTCGGGTAACCATCCGCACGGAGTTGCCGGAAGAGCTACCGCTTGTTTCAGGAGATCGTGTGCAACTCCAGCAGGTTTTGCTCAACCTGATCGTTAATGGAATGGATGCGATGGACACAGTCGAGGAATCGAGGCGTGTCCTGATAATTTGCGGGCGCCGCGAAATACGCGATGGAATACCTGAGGCCTGGCTCAGCGTGCATGATACAGGCACCGGTTTCAAACCTGAAACAATGCAGCGGCTTTTTGAGGCGTTTTACACCACCAAAGCCCACGGGATGGGCATGGGTTTGGCCATCTCTCGGTCGATCATCGAGGCGCATGGCGGCCGGTTGTGGGCCGAGCCAAACCAGGGGCCAGGGGCCACATTCTCGTTCAGCCTGCCTGCCGCGACTGAGGGCGCGGTCGAAGGCGGAACTGCCATCGGCAACACCCAATCATGACCGGCCTCGCCCCAACGCTCGACACTCGACACCCTTTTCCGCCTGTACCAAGGTACAGTAGAATTCCCATGGTACCTGCGACTATAGTAAGGCATGAATGGATCTTGCTTAAGGCACGGAAATGAAGGGGAAGAAAATGCCTGAAGACATTATCGTTTCGATTGTGGACGATGACGCCTCGGTCCGCCGGTCAACCCGAAGACTTCTCCGCTCCTCCGGGTTCCGAGCTGAGGCTTTTGCATCCGCTGAAGAATTTCTGGACTCGAAATCGGCCGGAGAGGCAGCCTGCCTGATCCTCGACCTTCGAATGCCGGGTATGAACGGCCTGGAATTGCAGCGCCGCCTCTCTCAAAATGGCAACCCCGTTCCTATAATCTTCCTGAGCGCTCAAGCTTCTGAGGAAGACGAACGTTCCGCTCTCCGATTGGGCGCAGTCCAGTTTCTTCGCAAACCCGTCAGCAAAGAGGCATTGCTGGGCGCCATTCGTGACGCGCTCAAACGTTCGATTATCTGACGAAGGAATGTCCCCCACACTCCGCACTCATCATACGCCTGGAAAATTTCGGGCCGCAATAACTCGGTGCCGCTGATTGCTTAACAAATGCAGTCCGCCCCAACCTGCGGTGGGCGCTTGGGATTTAGAGCTTGGTGCTGCTCTGGAGCTTGGTGCTTGAGTGCTTGGAGCTTTGTAATCACCCTCGCTTCCCGCGTTTGAAAACATAAAACAAATAAACCAGCGACGGCAGCAACAAGATTGCACCGAAACCCAAGGCAATCACCAATAAGCGCAGGGTGAATTCAGGGGCAGCGGCGTTAGTGATGGTCACATCAGGCGTAACCAGATTGGGATATTGCGCCAAACCCCAGCCCAGAAGAATGAGGGTGACTTGTCCAATCGCAGCGACCCGGGCCGCCACGAAGCGTCGCCGCCAGAGGGCAATCAACGCCGCGCCGGCAAAAAGACTCGTCCACACCAGCAGCACCGGCGCCCACCAGCGCGTCAATTCATGATACATCGCCGGCGCGCCTTGTCGGGAAGTGAGGAAGACCACCAATGCAATGGGCGCAAGCGCCAGTCCAGACCACAAGGAGCGCCGGCGAAAATCCTCTTGCAGGTCAGGTTCGTCCCGCGTGTCGAGCGTGAGATAAGTGGCTGCCAGAAACGCGAAGAGTCCGAGCGCAAACACCCCGCACGAGAGCGCGAATGGCGTCAGCCAGCCTGTCATGAAGCCGGTGAGCACACGCCCTTGCTCGACTCGGATTTGGCCGGTGGTTAAAGCGCCAAGGATGACCCCTTGAAAAAAGGGGGTTAAAAAGCTGGCAATCGCGAAGAGGGTATTCCACCGGCGCTCATCCTTCACGTCGTATTTGCGGAACACGAACGCGGAGCCACGCAGCACGATGCCAAGCAGCATCACAGTTATCGGAATGTTGAGCGCCGTCATCATGGTTGCGAAACCTCCAGGGAATCCAGTGAACAGAAGAACAATAACAAGAATAAGCCATACGTGGTTGGCCTCCCAAATGGGGGCAATGGCGTCGGCGATCGCCTCACGCTGCCGTTTGGCTCGTGACCCGAACGCCAGCAGATTCCATATCCCGCCGCCAAAATCCGCTCCGCCCATCAGCGCATAGACAATGAGCGACGATAAAATGAAAAAAGCCACGATCAGCTTAAGCATGAGTTACCTCGGGCTGTTGGGCTGGCAAGGGATTGCGCGTCTCCAAAAATTGCCGCCGCAGAAGCAACACGACCACCATTGCCAGCAAGAAGTAAACTCCGGTGAAGATCACGAATGGCACCACCAGTCCCGGCATGGGTGTTACTGCATCGCCAGTCCGCATCACGCCATAAATGATCCATGGTTGGCGTCCCACTTCCGTTACGCCCCATCCGGTTTCAATCGCCAGGAACCCTAACGGCCCAGCGGCAACCAGGCCGCGTAAAAGCCATCTGTTATCAGGCAACCGCCGGTATTTCAGCCATAACCCATCCGCACAGAGCGTCAGCGCGAGCATCAGCATGCCTGAACCGACCATAATATCGAAGGCCCAGTGAACGACCCGGACATTCGGCCATTGGTCGCGGGGGAATTCCTCCAGGCCGGCCACTCTCGCGTTTGGGTCGTGCGTGGCGAGGAAACTCAGGCCGCGCGGAATCTCCAGGGCGTAATCGGTCGTCATCGTTTGGTCCTGCGGAATCCCGCCGATAATCAGCGGCGCTCCCGCCTGCGTTCGATAGTGCGCTTCCATCGCCGCGAGCTTGGCCGGTTGCAGTCGGGCGACCGAGCGCGCGCTCAGGTCACCGCTGAGGATTTGCAACGGCATGGAGACGCACGCAACGACAAGAGCGAGGCCCAGCGCGGTTCGATGAAAAGGGTTGCTCAGGTCACGCAGCAGAAAAAAAGCATGAACTGCCGCCACCATAAAGCCTGTCGCCACAAATGCCGCCAACGTCATATGCACGACTTCGTGAAGCGAGGCCGGGTTCAACATCGCGGCGATGGGGTTGATATCCCTAATCTGTCCGTCAACGATTTTGAATCCAGCGGGCGAGTTCATCCACGCATTGGCCGTGACGACGAAGATGCCTGAAAAAATCCCGCTCAGGGCCACAACCACGCCGGACAGCCAGTGAATGAGGGGCGAAACGCGCTTCCAACCGTACAGATAGACACCCAGAAAAATGGCTTCGGTGAAGAACGCGAAACCCTCCAGCGAAAAAGGCATTCCGATGATTGCCCCGGCATGCTGCATGAAGCCGGGCCAAAGCAAACCAAGCTCGAACGAGAGCACCGTGCCCGAAACCGCTCCCACCGCAAACAAAATGGCGGTGCCCTTCGCCCACCGGTGGCAGAGATCAAGATACACCGGTTGCTCCGTCCGCAGATACATCCCCTCCGCCATAGCCATCAGCAGCGGCATCCCGATACCCAAAGCGGCAAAGACGATGTGGAAGGCCAGCGACATGGCCATCTGTGAGCGAGCGAAGAGAAAATCACTCATTCCATCGCAGCGTGACAGATTCCAGGTGCTAATCAACCCGAAGGACGACAGACTGTAGCCGCCGACGTGAGGAGGCGGAATTTTTCGAGCAGATGCGTGCCCGTCTCCTGACGTCGGCGGCTACTTTGGGCTTCACCACTTTTCATCGCATTGGATTCAAGACCGGCTTCGGTTGTGTAATGGGAGCATTAGTAGAATCTGCATTTCGTCCCTTGGGAGGGCGGATTACAAACGGGAGAACGCCGCTTACGAGCATGATCGCGGCAATCATTTCGAGAGCCTGAATATAGTGGCCTGTGCTCTGGCGCACGTGCGCAATCAGAGTCGGCCCACACACCCCGGCAAATCCCCAGGCCGTCAGCATCAACCCATAAATGGAACCGACGTTTCGCGGCCCGAAGAAGTCTGCGGCAAACGCCGGCATCGTTCCGAAGCCCCCGCCGTAGCACAACAAAACGATAAATAAGAGAATGGCCAAAGCTCCAAAACTATGGACCAGGGAAAGCAGCACAAATACAATTGCTTGCGCCGCGAACATGAATTGAAATACCCGTGCTCGGCCAAGGAAGTCAGAGACCCATGCCCAGAGGAATCGGCCCGCCGCGTTGGCGATCGAGATGATCCCCACTAACCCCGCCGCCGTCGCAGCGCTGGTTTTGGCAATCTCCTGCGCCATGGGCGCCGCTTGAGAGATGATCGAAATCCCGGCCATCGTGTTCAGGAACAGCATGGCCCAAAGCGCATACCATTGCCATGTGCGCAGCGCCTCTCCTAACGTCAAATCACCAGCAGCATGCGTCCGTTGAGCCGCGGCAGGCTGCCATCCCGCTGGCCGGTAACCTTCCGGAGGATTTTTCATGAAGAACGCAGAACCCACGATCGCGATAAGATAAGCGCTGCCAAGGATGCCGAACGTGGCGGGAAGACCCACTGACGGGATCAGCCTCTGCGCGATCGGCGCAGTGACGAGAGCGCCGGCGCCAAACCCCGCCACAGCCAGGCCAGTCATCATGCCGCGTTTGTCCGGAAACCATTTGATCAGCGTCGCCACCGGAACGATGTAACAGAGCCCCAAACCAAAGCCGCCCAACACTCCAAAACTAAGATAGAGCAATCCCAGGTGTCCGTGCGCCTGCCCGGCCAATATCACACCCAGGCCGTAACCAAGACCGCCGATCACCGCCATTCGGCGCGGACCCGCTCGTTTCATCCACAACCCGCCGGCGAAGGCGGCAAAACCGAGCATGAGTATCGCCACTTCGAAAGTAAGGGTGACCTGGGGGACGCTCCACCCATAAGCGCGCGAGAGCGGAATTCGAAACACGCTCCACGCGTAAACCGAGCCGAGCGCGACTTGCATCACAATCCCCGCCACGGCGATAAGCCAGCGGGTCGTAGGCAGCGTCGGTTCAGGACTGCGCGAAGAAACCGTGGCCGCCGACGTGAGGAGGCGGATTCTTGGTTGCAAGTCGGGTTCCGCCTCCTCACGTCGGCGGCTACGAGTCGTGAATCTGCTCTGGTTCATCTGTTTACCGCTTGATTTTTGATCGAATACTTTATGGTCATGCATAAGATTAGAAGTTGAAGGTGAATTGGAGGTAAGCGAACGTGGCATCCCGTGTGCCACCGATTCCGGCCAGGGAACTTTTCACGTAGTCCCCCACGAAAAAATGTCCAACGCCGGCCTGCAGCGATGTGTCACGTCTGATGGCGTAAGTTGCGACCAAATCAATCTCCGAACCAACGTAGCTGCTGAAATTCGGATTTATTCCGTAGCCCGTGCCATCGGTCGCTGCGAGCCCGCCGCGCCGCGCCCCTTTGTTGTTGTAGAACGAATCGTGCGTGTCAGCGAGCCACACCAGACGATAATCCGCCACAACAGTGAGCGATTCGAGTGGCTGGACGGAACCCATGAAACGCAGTATCTGGTCGTTCTGCCACGAGAAGATATCCATGAGCCCAAATTGCCTATGGTTGGTCGGGAAGAGATTGTCGACTGTCTCATGCTTGCCGTCAGTGGGATTGCTATCACCGCTGGAGTAGAGATACTCCAATCCTACGCGCGGCTTGCCGTGCGCATGGGTCCACGTGTAGCCCCCGCTGGCGACGGCTGCGTAGGCCTGCTGAACAAGATTCTTGCCCGCAACCGACGTGGGCACGCCAGCGGCAGTTTCCTTGAATCGGCCGAATTGTCCAGCCGCCTCAAGGTTATAGTCCCAACCTCCCAGTTTGCCTGGCAAGGACTTGAAGTGAACTCCGACCGTGTAAATGTCCCGCGGCGTGGCGCCCTGCGGATCAGGTGGCGGCCCATAAAATTCGGGCGAGCCTGTGCCTGTGTTCCGGGCGAGGAAATAGAATTTAGACTCCTGCCAGGGAATCAATTTCGTGGTCGAGGCATCAATACCGGAGAACCAATCTTCACCATCGGACTCATTGAAATGGTCGTTCCAGACAACCACGGGATGTGAAACAAATGCATCGACCCACAAGCCCTCGACCTCGTACCGCAGTTTGGCTGCATCAAAGGTTCTTCGGACATTCGTCCAGTCCGATATGCCGATCAGCCGTTCGTCACCGTAACTCAACTCCTGCCGTCCGATCTTGGCGACAAGAGGAAAGATTTCTGGATTTCCGATCTGAACAAAGGCCTGGTGCAGATCCGCCGTGTCCAGGTCGGGATTCGGATTTGGCTCATCCCAAAAACCACGACTGTCCCGGCCTTCTGCATAGAAATTCAACCAGGACGTTGGATCATAACCCACGT
>WNGD01005777.1_pt1 | contig 11950 bp, 12 predicted proteins | sample 5400671 | NCBI WGS metagenome assembly WNGD01 (sample SAMN13153369, study PRJNA577476) | soil metagenome | isolation source: 40 cm soil or saprolite under grassland replicate 2 | place: USA:California | collected 2016-06-15
TCTACTGCGAGAAGCCGCTCGCGCCGACCACGGCCGAGGCCCTCGATCTGGCGCGCGCGGCGGAGCGCGCGAACGTGAAGCACGGCGTGGTGCAGGACAAGCTCTTCCTCCCCGGCATCCGCAAGCTGAAGCAGCTGGTTGACGACGGCTTCTTCGGTCGGATTCTGAGCGTGCGCGGCGAGTTCGGCTACTGGGTGTTCGAAGGCGACGACCAGCCGGCGCAGCGGCCGTCCTGGAACTACCGCAAGGAAGACGGCGGCGGCATCATCCTCGACATGTTCGCCCACTGGCGCTATCTGCTCGACCATACCTTCGGCGCAGTGCGGGCAGTGCAATGCACCGGCGCGACGCACATCCCCGAGCGCGTGGACGAGCGCGGGCAGCGCTATGCGGCGACCGCGGACGACGCCGCTTACGCGACCTTCCTGTTGCAGACCGGGGGCGGCGACATCGTCGCGCAGTTCAACTCCTCGTGGACGGTCCGCGTCTATCGTGACGACCTGTTGCAGATCCAGGTCGACGGGACCCTGGGGAGCGCCGTGGCGGGCCTGCGCACGTGCAAGACGCAGTCGCGCGCCGCGACGCCGCGCCCGGTGTGGAACCCCGACGAGCCGAACCCCTTCGATTTCTATAGGCAGTGGGAGGAAGTCCGGGACGCCGCCGAGCCGGACAACGCCTTCAAGGTGCAGTGGGAGCTGTTTCTGCGCCACGTCGCAGCCGACGAGCCGTTCGTCCACGACTTCTACGAAGGAGCGAAGGGCGTGCAGCTCGCGGAGCTGGGGCTCAAGTCGTGGGCGGAGCGGCGCTGGGTCGATGTGCCGAGTCTCAGGTAATGCCGCGCACCATCAAGCTGCCGCGCGCTGACGGCTCGCTCGCGCCATATACGGTTCGGGAGCCGCGCGTGTGGCCCGCTCCCACGGCGCCGATCCGCAGCCGGGTGGCGTACGCCGCGGCGCACGTCGTGAGCGATCCGCATTCCGACACTGCCGTCGACTGGGACGCCACGCTCGCCTACCGGCGGCACCTCTGGTCGCTCGGCCTGGGTGTCGCCGAGGCGATGGACACGGCGCAGCGCGGTATGGGCCTCGACTGGCCGCTCGCGCGCGCGCTCATCAGCCGGTCGGTGGCTGAATCGCGGGCGGTGGACGGACTCATCGCGTGCGGCGCCGGCACCGATCAGCTCGCGCCACACGCGCGCGTGACGCTGGACGATGTCGAGCGCGCCTATGAGGAGCAGGTGGCTCACGTGGAAGAGCAGGGCGGGCGGGTGGTGCTGATGGCGAGCCGCGCCCTGGCCCGTGCCGCTCGCGGGCCCGACGACTACCGGCGCGTCTACGGCACCATCCTCCACCAAGTGCGCCGGCCGGTCATTCTCCACTGGCTGGGCGACATGTTCGACCCGCAACTCACCGGGTACTGGGGCACCTCCGACGTCGGCGCCGCGATGGACGTCTGTCTCGAGATCATCGCCGAGCACCGCGCCAAGGTGGACGGGATCAAGATCTCGCTGCTCGACCCGAACGTGGAGATCGAGATGCGCGCGCGTATGCCGCAGGGCGTGCGCATGTACACGGGGGACGATTTCAACTACGACCGGCTGATACTTGGCGAGAACGGCGTGCACAGCGACGCGTTGCTGGGCATCTTCGACGCGATCGCCCCCGCGGCGTCGGGGGCCCTGCAGGCGCTGGACCGGGGGGACGTGGCGGGGTACCGCGCGGCGCTCGAGCCCACGGTTCCGCTGTCGCGCCACATCTTCGAGCCCCCCACCTACGCCTACAAGACGGGGATCGTCTTCCTCGCCTATTTGAATGGGCACCAGAAGCGTTTCCGGATGCTCGCCGGCGCGGAGCGTGGGCGTTCGGCCGTGCACCTCGCGGAGGTGTTTCGGCTTGCCGACGGCGCGGGCCTTCTCACGGACCCGGAGCGCGCGGTGGAGCGGATGGAGCGCGTCCTGGAATGGACTCAGTCGCGCGCCTCAGTCTAAACCAGATCACGACGGAGCGCGCGAGCCTCGTCGAAACGGTCGATGCGTGCGCGCGGCACGGGGTACCGTACGTGGCCCTGTGGCGTCACAAGCTGGCGGAGACGGGCGTGGATCGGGCGGCGCGGATGGTCCGCGATGCGGGGTTGCGCGTGTCGAGCCTATGCCGGGGCGGGATGTTCCCGGCGCCCACGCCGGCCGAGCGGGCGGCGCGGATCGACGACAACCGACGGGCGGTGGATGACGCGGCGGTGCTCGGCGCCGAGGTGCTCATTCTCGTATGCGGGCCGGCGGCGGATCGGGACATCGATGCGGCGCGGGGCATGGTCGCGGACGGGATCGCGGCGCTCGTTCCGTACGCCGCGGAGCGGCGCGTGCGCCTCGGGATCGAGCCACTCCACCCCGCCTTCGCCGCCGAGCGGTCGTGCATCACAACGCTGCGTGAGGCGCGTGCGCTGGCAACGAAGTTTGACCCGGCAACCGTCGGGATCGTCGCGGACGTTTATCACATCTGGTGGGACCCGGCGTTGTACCGGGAAATCGCCCGCGCCGCCGGACGCTTCATGGGCTTCCATGTGTCCGACTGGCTCGTCCCGTCGCGCGACGTCCTGATGAGCCGTGGGATGATGGGCGACGGCGTAATCGAGCTGCAGCGCATCCGCACCGCCGTGCAAGACGCCGGCTACGCCGGGCCGATCGAAGTCGAGATCTTCAACGACGCGGTCTGGAGTACACCTCTCGACACCCTGTTGCCGCTCGTGAAGGAGCGGTATCTCGCGTGCGTGTAAGCCACCGCCCGGGGGCAGAGGATGAGCAAGGAAGGAAGGAAGGAAACATGAGGACGATTCGACTCTGCTGCGTCGCCGTGGTGGTTGGCCTGCTCGCGCCGTTCGTGCCGCGCGCGGCGGATCTCCCGACCAACTATGTGGCCGGCCACCTGGTCCAGTTGAACGATAACGGGGCCTGGTCCTGGTTCATGGACGAGCGGGCCATCGTGAACGATGGCCAGCTCATCGTGGGCTCGGTGCGCGCGGTGGGCGACTATCGCAACGATCGTGATCCCGACTGGGGCAACGTGGAGGTGTCGGTCTATGACCTCGCGTCGGGTGTGGCGCAGCATACGGTGTTGCATCGCCATTTGCAGCAGGACGACCACGCGAGCCCCGCGTTCCTCGCACTCCCGGACGGCCGCTACCTCGCGATGTATACGCAACACGGAGTGGAGCGGCGCATCTATTACCGGCTCTCGGAGCCCCGCAATCCCCTGCGGTGGGGACCCGCGGCGACCTTCGATACGCCGGGGAGCGCCGCGCAGCCGCTGCGCGGCGACAACGTCACGTACTCGAATCTGTTCCGGCTGGCCTCGGGCCGCATCGTGAACTTCTTCCGCGGCGTGGGCCTCGAGCCGAACTACATGTACTCAGACGACACCGGCCGCACCTGGCATTACGGCGGCCGGGTGGCCCACGGCACGAGCGGCGGGTACAGCCCGTATCTGAAGTACGCCTTCGACGGTGTTGGCACGATTCACTTCGTGATGACGGAAAACCACCCGCGCAATTACGACAATAGCTTGTATCACGCGTTCATCCGCGACGGAGCCATCTACCTGTCCGACGGAACCCGCCGTGGCAAGCTGAGCGAGACGGCAGAGGCGGACTTGAACGCCTGGGACCTGACCAAGGTGTTTCAGGGCGACCCCGACAACGTCGCCTGGATGTGCGACGTCGAGCTCGACGCGGCTCGGCGGCCGTACGTGATTTTCACAGTTCAGAAAGACGGCCGGGGCCTGCCGCGCGGCCAGGGAGGCTTCGACCACCGGTTCGAGTACGCCCGCTGGGACGGATCGGCGTGGCGCGTGCACGAGATCGCCTACGCCGGCACGCGGCTCTATGCCGGGGAGGATGATTACACGGGCCTCGCCGCGCTCGATCCCAACAACCCCGACGTCGTCTACATCTCGACCGACGCGGATCCCATCACGGGCAAACCCCTCGTCAGTACGACGGACGGCACGCGTCATCATGAGCTGTTCCGCGGCACCGCTCGCGACTTCGGGGCCACCTGGAGCTGGGAACCCATCACCGCCAACTCGACCACGGACAACCTGCGGCCAATCGTGCCCCGGTGGACGGATCGCCGGACCGCCGTCGTGTGGATGCGGGGGAGCTACAAGAACAACCACGGCGAGTGGACGACCGCCGTGGTCGCGACCATCCTGCCGCCCTCACCCCGGGAAGGAGCCGGTCGATGACGACGCGCCGCGAATTCTTGGGCACATCCGCCGCACTGCTCGTTGCCCGCTACACGCGCCTGGTGTCCAGCCAGGCCCGCCTACCCCTCGGCTTCTCGACGCTGGGGTGCCCGCAGTGGACCTGGCCGCAGATCCTCGACTTCGCCGCCGCGCACGCCTTTGCAGCCGTCGAGCTGCGCGGGATCCTGACGAACATGGATCTCACCAAGGTGCCCGAGCTTGCGCCCGAGCATATCGGCGACGCGAAACGACAGCTCGCGGCGCACGGGCTCTCCGTTTCCTGCCTGGGCGCGTCGGCGCAGATGCACGATATGGACCCGGTCAAACACGCAGCGCAGCTCGACGAGGCGCACCGCTTCATCGATTTGGCCCACGCGCTCGGCGCGCCGTACGTGCGCGTGTTCGGCAATGCGTATGTGCCCGGCGTGCCGCACGACGAGATGCTCGCGCACATCGCCGGCGCGCTGCGCGGCCTGGGCGACTATGCGCGCGGCAAAGATGTCACCGTGATCATCGAATCACACGGCGACTTCACGGACTCGCCCGCGTTGCTCGAGATCCTGCAACGAGCCGACTCACCCAACGTCGCGCTGTTGTGGGATGCGCACCACACGTTCGTGTCGGGCAAGGAAGCGCCAGAAGACACGGTGCGGCAACTGGGCCGTTACATCCGGCACGTGCATCTCAAGGACTCCGTCCCCGCGGCGACGGAGGGTGGTCGCCGTTACGTGCTGACCGGCACGGGCCAGGTGCCGGTACAGCGGCAGATCGAGGCCCTGGTGAAGCTGGGGTATCGCGGCTACTACAATTTCGAGTGGGAGAAGCGGTGGCATCCGGAGATCGAGGAGCCGGAGGTGGCGTTCGCGCAGTTCGCTGACGTCGCAGGCGGGTATCTGCGTGGGGCAGGGGTAGGTGGTCGTTAACGGTAGGCACGGAGGCGTTGTCGCGAGGAGCCGAGGCCCTCGATGCCGAGCTCGACCACGTCGCCGTCGGCGAGGAAGCGCGGCGGCTTCTGGCCGAGTCCTACGCCGGCCGGCGTGCCGGTCGAGATGACGTCGCCAGGGAGGAGCGTCATGAACTGGCTGACATAGCTCACGAGGGCCGGGATGTCGAAGACCAAGTCCTTCGTCGAGCCCGATTGCTTGGTCTCGCCATTAACCTTGAGCCACATGCGAAGGTTGTGCACGTCGGGGATCTCGTCCGGCGTCGCGAGAAATGGGCCGAGGGGCGCGAAGGTGTCGCAGCTCTTGCCTTTCACCCACTGGCCGCCACGCTCGAGCTGAAAGGCGCGCTCCGAGTAGTCGTTGTGCAGCACGTACCCTGCGACGTGGCCGCCGGCGAGGACCGCGTCGCGGCCCACGTAGCTCGCCCGCCGGCCAATCACGACTGCCAGCTCCACCTCCCAATCGGTCTTGGCGCTCCCTTTCGGGATGATGACGTCGTCGTTCGGGCCGCTCAACGCGGTCGTGGCTTTGAAGAACAGGACCGGCTCCGCCGGCAGCGCCTGCCCGGTTTCCTTGGCGTGATCGCGATAGTTCAACCCGATGCAGACGATCTTGCTCGGCCGGACGACCGGTGGTCCCAGTCGGACGTCGTCTTTCACCGCCGGTGCTGAGCGACCGCCCCTTGTGAGCCAGCGTCCCAGCCGCTCGAGGCCGCCCGACCCGAAAAAGGTTTCGTCGTAGTCCGCACCGAACACGGAGACGTCCACGCGCCGGCCATCGGTCAGGATGAGTCCCGGCCGCTCGTTTCCCGGTTCCCCGAATCGAATGAGTTTCATCGCTCACATCTTGAGTGTGAGGAAGCCGAAGTCGTCACCCGTTCAGCCCCTCCCACAGCCCCTGCAGGTACATCGCGCCGAGTGCGCGATCGTAGAGCCCGTAGCCGGGTCGGCCCCGCTCGCCCCATATCATCCGGCCGTGATCCGGACGCATCGGGCCGGCAAATCCCGTGTCGCGCAGCGCGCGCAACACCTCGCCCAGGTCCACGCCGCCCAAGGCGGAGGGATGCGGCGTCTCGTGGAACTGACGCTCACCCGTGATGCGCACGTTACGGCAGTGGGCGAAATGGATTCGCCCCATCGCGCCGAGGCCACGGGCCATGGCGGGGAGGTCGTTGTCGAGCCGCGCGCCGAGCGACCCGGTGCAGAAGGTCACGCCGTTCGCCGGCCGGTCGACGAGCCGCACCAGCCGCTCCAGGTCCGCGCTGCGGCAGATGATCCGCGGCAATCCGACGATGGACCAGGGTGGATCGTCGGGGTGGATCGCCATCCGGACCCCGGCTTCCTCGGCGACCGGCACCACCCGCTCGAGGAAGTAGGCTAGATGGTCCCACAAGCGTTCGGCGTCGACGTCGCGGTATGCAGCGAGCAGCGCCTGCAGCTCTCCGGGTCCGTAGGCCGCGGCCCACCCGGGCAGATCGCCCGTGCCGCGCGCGAGATCGACGCGGGCGAGCGCGCGGTCGTCGTAGGCGAGTGCGGTCGAGCCGTCCGGCAGCGGCATCGCGAGGTCCGTGCGCATCCAGTCGAACACGGGCATGAAGTTGTAGCACAGGACGGAAATCCCGAGCTCACCCATCGCCCGCACACTCTCGCAATAGTTCGCGATGAGCCGGTCACGCGTGGGACGGCCGAGCTTGATGTCCTCGTGCACGGGGATGCTCTCGACCACTGCGAGCGTGAGCCCGGCCGCATCGATATCCCCGCGCAGCCGCTCGAGCTGCTGGCGCGGCCAGGCCGCGCCGACGGGAACGTCGTACAGCGCGCTGACCACGCCCCGGACACCGGGGATCTGCCGGATATGCGCCAGCGGGATGGGATCGCCGGGACCGAACCAGCGGAACGTCATGTACACTGGTGCACCAGCCGCTGGACCTCGTCGGCCGTGGCGCGACCGAAGTCCCCGGGGACGGCGAGCTTCAGAGCGCCTGCCGCGACCGCGAAGTCGAGCGCCGCGGCGGGCGTCTGCGCGCCGAGGAGCGCGGCGATCAGGCCGGCCGCAAAGCTGTCGCCTCCCCCGACGCGATCCACCACGCGCATCACGTGCCGCCGGCTCCGCGCAAGCGCGCGGGTGGCGGCGTCGTACAGCGTGGCGCTCCAGGCTTGCTCGCGCGCGCCCAGGATCTCCCGCTGCGTGATCGCGACGACACGACTACCGTAGCGCTCGGCAAGTAGCGGGGCGAGCGCGTCGCCCGTCGCATCGACGCCGAGCAGGGCACGCACAGCCTCACGGTTGCCGATCAAGACGTCGGCCTGGCGCACCAGCGGCTCGATCAATCCACGCGGGTCCCGGCCTCGCCACAGCGCTTCCCGGTAGTTCAGGTCGAAGCTGACCGGCACGTGCTCGACGCGGGCGCAGGCGATGGCGCGCGCCAGCGTCGCGGCCGGTCCGTCCCCTAGCGCAGGCGTGATCCCGGTGGAGTGAAACCACGCCGCCCCCGCCAGCACCGGCGCCCAGTCGATCTCGCTGGGATCGATTTGGGCGAGCGCCGAGCCCGCGCGGTCGTACACAACGCGCATCGAGCGCAGGTCCGCGCCAAGCTCCACGAAGTAGAGCCCGATCCGTGTGCCGCCGCGCCGGATCGACGCGGTCCCGACGCCTTCGCGCTGGAGCGCAGCGAGCGCTGCGTCGCCGAGCGGGCCTTCGGGAAGGCGCGTCACGTAGTCGGCCGTCAGGCCCAGGTGGCTCAATGCCACCGCGACGTTGGCCTCCGCCCCTCCGAAAAACGTGTGCAGCTCGGGCGATTCGAACAGCCGCTGCTCCCCCGGCGGGCTGAGCCGGAGCAGGAGCTCTCCGAAAGCGACCACGCGTGGCGCCTCAGCGGACAGACTCACGCGGGCGCTCCGGCGAGCGGCCCGCGGGCGGCTGCCACACTCTCGACCAGCGCCCGGGCGCGCGCCGTCAGCTCGCCCCAAGACTGGTCGCGGACGAGCGTCGCGCTCACGAGCGCGCCGCCCACACTTACCGCTGCGGCGCCGGCGCGGATCCAGTCGGCCGCGTTCTCGAGCGACACCCCGCCGGACGGCACCACGCGCAGGAACGGCAGCGGGGCGAGGACTTCTCGCAGGTAGCGCGGGCCGAGCGCGGACGCGGGGAACAGCTTCACCAGCGGCACGCCCTCGCGCCACGCCTCCAGCAGCTCGGTGGGAGTGAACGCCCCGGGCAGGCAGGTGACGCCTTGGTCGCGGCAGTAGCGAACTACGCCGCGGTCGAGCGTCGGGCTCACGACGAAGCGCGCCCCAGCAGCGATCGCGTTGCGGGCGTCCTTCTCGTCGAGCACCGTGCCCGCGCCGATGACCCAGCGGCCGCTGTGTGACGCGAGGTCGCCGATCGCGTCCAGCGAGCCCGGCGTCGTCAGCGTGATCTCCACGGCGGTCACGCCCGCGGCCGCGAGCGCGGCGGCCACGCCGCGGAGGCCGGTCGATTCGGGCAGCCGAACGACCGCGATCACGCCGCTCGCGAGCCAGGGCTCAGTCATGGGCGAGCGCCGCCTCGACACCCTCGCGCTCGAGTACGCGCATCCAGCGCGTCGTGGCTGCGACGAAGTCCGGGAGCTGCGACGCTTCCGCGAGCGACTCGAGCGGCAGTCGCAGCAGCACGACGTGCGCGGCGCACGCGAGCGCGAGGCCCTCGGGTACGCGCCGCCGCCGCCCGTAAGCGACGATGAGTGGCACGACTCGAATCCGCATCTTGGTCTCCTGATGGGTTAGGATCACGCGCCACTCGTGATCGAGCCACGGGTTCCGGAAGCGCTCCACGACCGACTGTGCGAACTCCTGGGCCGCGGCGCCCGGCAGGTCGGTCGCGGGGATGATCTCGTCGAACAACAGCCGCCGCAAGAACGCGCCCAGTCTTGGGTGCTCGACCGCTTCACGAACCGTCCGCACACCGGCCAGAAGTGCGAGCGGCGCCATTGCGGTATGGGCCGCGTTCAGGAGACGGAGCTTGCGCTCTTCGTAGAAGCCGATGTCGGGCGCGAACACCACTGATTCGGGACTGAGGTCGATGGGAAACGCCGTCCGCAGCGCAGGCGGGTCGGTCTCGATCGCCCAGAAGGAGTACGGCTCCGTGACGGTGAGCAGGGCATCCGCGTATCCCAGGCCGGCCTCGAGGGCCGCACACTGGTCGGTGGGGGGAGCGCCGGGGGTGATGCGATCCACCAGAGACGAGCAAAACCGGACGCGGGCCGAGCGCCAAGCGCGGAATGCGACGCTGCGAGGTCCTTCCCGCGCTACCTCATCCACCATGGCGGCGAGGCGCGGTCCGTTGTCGGGGACCAGCTCGGTAGGAATCACGAATAGCGTCGGGCCGTCGGGCAGGCGCTCGAAGCGGGCGCGCAGCACGTCGGTCAGCCGAGCGGGGAAGCCCGCCTCGAGCCGGAAGCCAGACTCGGTCACGTTGCTTACGATCACCTGGAGCTCCGGCCGCGCGGCCACCTCGCGCACCGCGTCCCACTCGCCGTCGGCGACGAGCGCGCGGGAGATTGACCCGATCAGGCGGGTCCGCTCGACTGGCTCACCGTTCGACAGACCGCGTTCCACCAGGGTGAACAGGCCGTCCTGCTCGTTCATCGCCCGTGCGCGTCCTTGTGGTGTGCTTTGCACAACCACAATCCGGCCGTTGAACGCGCTCGCGCGGTTGGCCGCGTCGACGGATGCGGCGCACAGGGCGCGCAGCAACACGCCGGTGCCGAATTGGAGCACGCGCTCTGGAAGCTCCCGACGGCGGTACGCGCTATCCGGCCAGTGGGCGTTGCTCAGACTGGGAGGAATCCTCGCCTCGCGTCTTGCCCGCTTCACGCGTTGAGTGCCGCTCGCATTGCGAGTGCGCTCGCGGGACACGCGCCGCGCAGCTCCTCGGACTGCTCCAGCGCGGGATCGAGCTCGGCCCGCGGAATCGCCGTGAAGCCGAACCGCGGGAAGAAATGGCTGGCGGTGGTCGTCAGCAGGTAGATGTCGCGGACGCCTCTTTTCCGTGCCAGCTCGAGCGCGGCTTTCGTCAACTGTTCGCCCAGACCTTCGCCGCGTCGTTCGGCCTCGACCGCCACGGACCGCAGCAATCCGGCCTGACCGTAGACTTCTACTCCCGCGCACCCGACTATCTTCTGGTTGTCGCGCGCGATGAGCGTTGTCTCGACGTGCTGGTCGATGCCAGCGATCGGCAACGCGCTTGCACGGAGCAGCGTCAGGATGTCCGGGACGTCCGCTTTTGTTGCGGTATGAATGTTCATTGACAGCACAAATCTATCGTGTTTTGTTTGGTTTTCCTCGACGTCTCGCCATCTCGGCGTCTCGCCGTCCAGTATTTTGGGGTGTAGGTCAACTGGCAGACCGCCCGGCTGTTAACCGGGAAGTTGGAGGTTCGAGTCCTCCCGCCCCAGCTTCGCAGTGAACTTCGCCGCTGTTTCCAAATTCGCGTATTGGCTGGATGCCGGGATTCGCGTTCCCGGCACCAACCTGCGATTCGGTCTCGATCCCATCCTCGGATTGATTCCCGGCGCGGGGGATGCCGCCGGCGCCGTTCTTGCTGCGTGGATCCTCGTAGAAGCGGTCCGGCTGGGCGCATCACGTGCCACATTGTTGCGGATGGCCGGCAACGTGGCGCTCGACGCGCTCGTCGGCGCCGTGCCGGTGCTCGGCGATATCTTTGACTTTGCATGGAAAGCCAATCTGCGGAACGTTGCCCTGCTGGAGAGACACCTCGCGACACCGGCGCGGGCGGCGCGCGCCGACCGCTCGTTCGTCGTGCTGGTCATGGGTAGCGTGTTGGCGTTGGTGCTCGGAGTGCTCGCGCTGGGGGTCCTCCTGACGCGCTGGGTCCTCCGTGCGGTGGGCGTCGCGTGACGAGCAAGGCGCGCTGGTTCTGGCCGCTCGCGGTCGCGCTCCTCGTCGCGGATTGCGCGACCAAGCGCGCGGTCGAGAGTAGGCTGGTGGTCGGGGAGCCCGAACCGGTCGTCGGAGAGGTCGTGCGATTCACGTTGTCCTACAACACCAATGCCGCGACGGGCTTGCCGCTCGGCGGCCGGCTGGTCCTGTCGGCGCTCACGATCGCCGCGCTCGTCGTTCTAGGATTGTTGTACCACCGCGCGCAGCCGTCCGAGCGTCTGCGCGTGGTCGGCGTCGCGCTCGTGGCGGGCGGAGCCATCGGGAATCTGTTGGATCGCATCCGATCGTCGGCCGGGGTGGTCGACTTCATCGATGTCGGCGTCGCCAACGTGCGATTCTGGACGTTCAACGTCGCCGACATGGGCATCACCATCGGCGCGGTGTTGTTATTGCTTGCGCTGGGCTGGAAGACGCACAGCTCGGGATTGAGCGGGTCGCAGCCTAGCCCTTAGCTTTTCGCTCCGGGCGTACTCCGTTTGAGCTAGTCCTGAATAGCTGGCTACGGCGACTGGCGGCAGGATGACCAACGGGGTAAGAAGTGGAATTACCCTCGAGGCCTTCGGCTGTGGCGGCACGACCAGCAGCTTCCGCGTTTCTATGAGCCCCGCGCGTTCGCGGGGACCAGAGCCGCTGTGGCAGGAGGTCCTGCGACGGGCCGCGGTCACCCTCGGTGGGCGAGCGGTGGGCGTCTGGGAAGCCGACGCGCGCGGTCGACTGCATCTCCTTGCTTCGAGCTCCGAGGACCTCGCCCCTCTCGCCGGCGAGCTGGAGGCGGCGCTGCGCACGCTGGGCGAGTTGCCCGGAGCGCGCCCGCCGCCGTGTCGCTGGG
>WNGD01005782.1_pt1 | contig 11947 bp, 14 predicted proteins | sample 5400671 | NCBI WGS metagenome assembly WNGD01 (sample SAMN13153369, study PRJNA577476) | soil metagenome | isolation source: 40 cm soil or saprolite under grassland replicate 2 | place: USA:California | collected 2016-06-15
AGAGCTCGCCCGCGTCCCCTACGGCGAGGTCACGACCTACGGCACGCTCGCGGCCAAAGCCGGCCGCCCCCGCTCCGCCCGTGCGGTCGGCACGGTGATGAACCGAAACCCGGTCCCGATCGTGCTCCCCTGCCACCGCGTGGTCGGCTCGACCGGATCGCTGGTCGGCTACGCGGGCGGGCTCGACCGCAAGCGCACGCTTCTGGAGTTGGAGCGAGCGCTTTCCGCCTGATAGAACCGCCGCATCGCCGTCGACAAGGAGGAGAGCATGAGGCGGGTCGTTCCACTCATCGTTGCTGCGCTGGCACTTACCCTCGCTGCCCCGGCAGGAGCAGCGAAGGGGCCGACGCTGAAGTCGTTACAGGCGCAGATCACGGTGCTCAACAAGAAGGTCAAGAAGCTGCAGGCCGCGCAGAAGGTCGACCGCAACCTGGCGGTCGCCGGGATCGTCTACACCGGCTGCACGCTGGCGGTCACTGCCGACGCCCTGCAGGGGACCTGGATGACCATCGACGGATACGTCACCGGCGCCGGGCACGCGGTGCTGTTCGGGACGCAGACGCCGGTCAACGACTACCAGGTCTGCTCGCAGGGGTTCAACATCACGCGGTCGAAGAACGCCGTGCCGCCGAGCGTCGCCGTGATGCAGGCCGTGCTCGACTTCTTTTTCAAGTAACGCTCAGCCCTCACGCAGGAGGCGTCGGCTTTGCCGGCGCCTCCGTCTGAACTGACCGGTCGACACAGCGGCGTTAGGACTTCGGCACTAAGGATTCATGTATCTCACGCGTCAGGGCTGCAACCTGCTCCGTTAGCTCCTTGTCCTGCCGGGTGAGCTCGGTGTTCGAGTTCAGGAGGGCGAGGAGCCGGTCGGTCTCCGACTTGATCGCGGCGACGCTCGTGGCGCCCATGCGCTCCGCCTCGTTGTGCCGCCGCTCCGCGCGTTCGTCTGCCTTCTTGTCGCGCTCGGCCTGTCGCGTCTGGGCGAGCAGGATCAACGGCGCCGCGTAGGCGGCCTGGGTCGAGAACGCGAGGTTGAGCAGGATGAACGGGTACGGGTCCCAGTGCTGGACGATGGCGATCGAGTTGAGCGCGATCCAGAAGATGACGACGATCGACTGGCCGATGATGTACTGCGGCGTCCCGAAGAACCGCGCCGCGCGCTCGGCTCCGCGCCCGAACGCGTCGGGCCCGAAGGTCCCGTGATGCTCGTCGCGACCGGCCACGTGCCCAGGCTAGGCAGCGCAGCGGACGCTCATTCAGCGGGCGTGATCAGCTCCCGCGCCCGCTCGAGATCGGACTCGTGGACTAGGATCTCGTGCACGCCGTCAAACCCGATGCCTTCGAAGGCAGAGTCGTCCTCATCCGTCGGACGGTGGCCGCACTCGATCCCTTCGCTTCGGAGCAGCCCGCAGAGGGCCTCGGCTTCTGCCTCACCCGGAACCGTCGTCAGGCGGACGCCCTCGTCCACGGTGCGAGCCTAACGCAGGTCGGCGACCGCAGTGCGTACGCGCTCGAGCAGCTGTTCGTCGTGCCCGCCGTACGTGACGTCGACGTTGCCGAACCGCTCGTCGTAGGGCTCGAGCTTCAGGCCCCAGTCGACCTTCTCGGTCCGCGCCACGACGGCGACTTGAAGCGCTGCTGCCTCGAGCGGCACCGGCCGAAGGGCAAGGATGCGCACGCCGTCCAGCGACGTCACGTTTCGGAGGTGCACGCCGTGCGCGGCAAAGGCCCTCTTCACCACTTCCGGGCTGTAGTAGTGCCGCCGGCCGCTCGCGTACACGAACACCGTGGCAACGGAGAGCACCGCTCCAAGGAGAACGAGCGCAGAGACAGGATGGTTTGCCGGCCGCATGCCGAGAAGATCGGCGGCACGAGCCTCCGCGTTGAGACCGAAACAGGTGACTCAAGCGATCTGGCGGGCAGGCTCGGCGGCGGCCAAGAGCCGGTAGCCGACGCCCCAGACGTTGAGCACGCACTCCTCGGCGCCGGCGAGGGTCAGCTTTCGGCGCAGGCGCGACGCATGTGAGTCGAGCGTGCGCGTGCGACCGAGCGCCACGAAGCCCCAGACCTCGCGGAGGAGCTCTTCCTTCGTGAACACGCGCGTCGGCTCGCTTGCCAGCTTGACGAGCAGCTCGTACTCCTTCGCCGCGAGCGCGACGAGCAGCCCGTGGACGGTCACGCGCCGGGTCGCGCGGTCGATTGCGATCGGCCCGGCCGCGAGCCGGTCACGCTCGGCCGGCCGCGTGCGGCGAAGAACCGCGTGGATCCGCGCGACGAGCTCTTCGTAGTGGAACGGTCGCGGAACGAAGTCGTCGCAGCCGCGCTCGAAGGCGTGGACGCGGTCGACGGCGTCTGCCCGGGCCTCGCCGAGCACGATCACCGGGACGTTGCGGTCCCACGAGCGGCCGGGCTCGCCCTCGCGCAGGCGGCGGCAGACCTCCGGCGCCGACGCGTCCTCGAGCTCGCCGACGAGCACGAGGTCCGGGCGCGCCCGCTCGACGAGCTCGAGCGCGAGATCCTGGGCCTCCGCGCCGAGCACCTCGAAGCCCTCGCTTGCCAGGTGCCGCTCGAGGAAGTCCCGTGTCCCCGGCTCGGCTTCGGCGAGGAGCAGCGCGCGCGACATGCGGTCGAAGGTAGCGCCGCGCCCGAGCGGCGCCAAGATGTCCTTTCGCGCGAAACTGCAGCGAGCTTTCTACAGGCGCCCTGAGCGGACGACGCCCCACAGGAGCCAGATGCCGAGCACGCCGGAGAGCGCGAACCCGAGCACCGAGATCACGTGGATCCCGAGGATGTGCGGGCCGTTCTTCGCAAAGATCCCGATCAGGCTCGAGCCGATCAGGCCGCCCGCCACCACCATCGCGATCACGAGCCGGTTGAACGCGATGTTGAGCTTGCGCATGAAATCGTCCAGGCCCTTGTGCACGAAGCCGACCTCGATCTGGCCGTCTCGGATCTCCTCGAGGAAGTCGTGCACCTGGAACGGCATGTCGCGCGCGACCCGGGCCAGCTCGATCCCTTCGGTGCGCGCCCGCGCGAGCATTCGGCGCGGCGTGTAGCGCTCCATCATCAGGCTGCGCGCGTACGGCTTCGCAACCTCAAAGACGTTGAAGTCCGGGTACAGCTCGACGCCGACCGAGCCGAGTGTCGCGATCGCCTTGTCGAGCAGGACGAAGCGCGTCGGCAGCCGCAGGTTGAGCCGGTAGATGAGCTGGAAGGCCTCCCGGATCACCTGCAGCGGGTCGATCTCGGAGAGGCTCGCGCCGTAGTAGCGGTGGTACATCTCGCGCAGCTCGGCGACGAACTCCTCCTCCCGCTCCTTCGGATAGCGGACGCCGAGCTCCGCGAGCCGCCGCGGCAGCTGCTCGATCTGCTCGTTCGCGGCGTCGATGAAGAGCCGCGTCAGCTTCGACATGTCGTCGTCGGTGAGCTTCCCGACCTGGCCGAAGTCGACGAGGCCGATCACGTTCCCGTCCTCGAGCACGAAGATGTTCGCCGGGTGCGGATCGCCGTGGAAGAAGCCGTTCCGGAAGATCATCGCCATCCACGTCTCGGTCAACAGGTACGCGAGCTGGCGGCGCTCTTCCAACGTCCACGCGTCCTGCGGCAAGTCGGCGAGCTGGATGCCCTCGAGCAGCTCGAGCGTGAGCACACGCGCGCGTGTGTAGCTCCAGTAGACGCGTGGGATCCGAACGTGCGGGTGGCCGGCGAAGCGGTGATGGAAGGATTCGGCGTTCCGCGCCTCGAGCCGGTAGTCCAGCTCCTGCCGGATCGAGCGCGCGAACTCGTCGACGAGCTGGCGCGGATCGATGAACTCGAGCGCCTTGACCCGCTCCTTGGCGATCTTTGCGGCCTGGTAGAGCAAGGCGAGGTCGGCCTCGACCTGGCGCGGCGCGTTGGGCCGCTGCACCTTGACGGCGACACGGTGGCCGTTCGGCAGCGTGGCGCGGTGCACCTGGCCGATCGAGGCCGCCGCGACGGGCGTCTCCTCGAACTCGGTGAACAGCTGCTCGACGGAGAGCTCGAGGTCCTCGCGGATGACCCGCTCGACGTCCTCGTACGGGAACGGGCGGACGTCGTCCTGAAGCGCCTGCAGCTCGGTGAGGATGTCCGGCGGGACGATGTCGGGGCGCGTCGAGAGGAGCTGCCCGAACTTGACGAAGGTCGGCCCGAGCTCGTCGAGCATCTCGCGTAGGTGCTGTCCGCGTTCCGAGGGCGAGCCGTCGAGCACGACCTTGGGCCGGCCCGGCAGCAGGTCGGTCAGGCGGTGGGTCTCGAAGAAGTAGCCGAACCCGTGCCTGACCGCGACCTGCGCGATCTCGGAGATCCGCCCGAGGTTCCGCGTCGCCGTCTTCGCCACGAGATCAGTGTTGCACGCGCTGCGGCTTGGCTCCGTCCGGGGTCCAGTGGTCGAAGACCGGGCGGTAGCGCTTCGTTCCGTCGGGCAGCTCGGGCGGAAGGCCGGCCGCAACCGCCTCCGCCGCCTGGCGCCAGAGCCGCACGATCTCGTCGCGGACAAGCCCGGCGGCGCGGTCGTAGCCCTGCCGGTTGCGCGGAAGGTCGCTCACATCGATCGGGTCGCCCCAGACGACCGCACAGCGGCGCCGGTTCGTCGGCGACCAACCGAAGGTGTCGACGGCGCACGGGATCAGCGGCGCGCCTTCCTGCAACGCGATCATCAGCCCGCCGGTCTGCACCGTCCCGGGGTAGCCGAAGCGCTGCCTGGTGCCCTCGACGTGGACGCAGACGAGCTTCCCGTCGCGGACGAGCTCACGCGCGTGGCGGAGGGCGTCTCGGTCGCCGATCCCGCGCCGGACCGGAAACGTGCCGATCCAGTGAAGGAAGTCGCTCACGAAGGGGATCTCGAACAGCTCCGCCTTGGCGAGGAAGTAGAGCGGCCGCGGACAGAAGCCGCCGATGAGCGGATGGTCGATCCCCGAAAAGTGGTTGGCCACCACGACCCCGCCCCCCTCGAGCGGCACGCGCTCGAGCCCGTAGCCGGCTACCCGGGCGATCGCCCGCGTGATCGGGATCACGACCCTTCGCGCGTACGGCCAGATGCGCTCGGGCTCCTCGCCCCAGAGCCTCGGGACCCCGAGCTTGGTGAGCGGTTGCCTCATCTCTCGAGCAGGCGCAGGCGGTGCTCGACCTGGGCGATGCGCAGCTCGAGCTCCTCGACCTCGCCGCGCGTCACGAGCCCGAGCTCGCGGAAGAGCCCGGCGAGGCCGCCGCCCGCGCGCTCGCCCAGCCGCACGGTCTCGTTGCGCCAGCGGCCGATCAGCTCCTCGATCACGGAGCGCGCCTCTTCCCGCCCCATTGCTCCGCGCGCTGACAGTTCCTCCGCCAGCGCGTCCGCGCGCTCGGCGGTGAGGGCGACTGCGCCAACGCCCGCGAGGACGAGCTTCTCGGCTAGCTCGCGCGCCGTCTCAGCGGGCTCGGCCATGAGGTCGCGCCCGTCGGCGCTGGCGGCGGCGCTCCCGCTTGCCCGCGCTCGAAACAGGCTGCGGAATCGAGTCGGCCAGGGTTGGCGTCGGCTCCGCGGCGGCCGCCTTCTCGGCCTCCTCGAGCGCAACCTCTCCGTCGCCACGCCCGTCGCCTGTAGCAGGCGGCTGCTCCTTGCGCCGGGCGAACTCGGGCTCGCGCTCCTTCCAGATCGTGAGCAGCGGCGCCGCGATGAAGATGGACGAGTACGCACCGGAGACGATCCCGACGAGGAGAGCGAACGCGAAGTCCTTCAGCGTCGCACCACCGAGGAAGAGCAGGGACAGGATCGGCAGGAGCGTGATGAACGTCGTCGCGAGCGAGCGGCGGATCGTCTCCCACAGCGAGACGTTCGCGATCGTCGCGAACGGCGCACGCCGCATCAGCGGGATGTTCTCCCTGATGCGGTCGAAGATGATGATGGTGTCGTAGATCGAGTAGCCGAGCACGGTCAGCACCGCGGCCACCGTCGAGTTCGACACCTCCTTCCCGGTCAACGAGTACACGCCGACGGTGATCGCGATGTCGTGCAGGAGGGCGACTATCACCGGCACCGCGAACTTGAAGTCGAACCGGACGGCGATGTAGAGCATGATCAGTAACAGCGAGAAGAGGATCGCGGTGATCGCCGCCCGCGCGATCTGGCGCCCGAAGCTCGACGACACCGTCTGGATCTGGAACGAGATCGGCTTGCCGTTGCCGAAGCGCGACTGGATGTCGTCGGACAGCTTGCTGGTCTGCTTCGCCTTCAGCGAGCGCATCCGCAGCTGGAAGCTCTGGTAGCTGTCGCTGCCGGAGAGCTTGCCGCGCCCCTGGACGACCGGCGGCTCCTTGGTGAAGTTGCTCGCGTCGCTGCGCACCTTTGCGAGCGAGACCGGTTCCGGCGTCTTGAACGTGACCTGCGTTCCGCCCTTGAAGTCAATCCCGAAGTTCAGGCCCCTCGTCGCCAGCGACGCGGCGCCGATGACGATGATCAGGCCGGAGATCGCGAACCACAGGTAGCGGCGGCGCATGAAGTCGATCTGGAGCCACCTCGCGCCCTGCTGGCCGCTCGCGCCCATGAAGCTCGGGTTCTCGAACCAGCTGAAGCCGGCGAGCAGGCCGAGCATCGCGCGCGTCGCCGCGACGGCGGTGATCAGCGAGATCACCGTCCCGATGATCAGCATCAGCGCGAAGCCCTTCACGCCCGCGGTCGCGACCGCGAAGAGCACGAACGCCGTGATCAGCGTCACGACGTTGGCGTCGATGATCGTGTGGAAGCCCTTCGCGTAGCCGGCCGAGATCGCGGCGCGCACGGACTTCCCGGACCGCACCTCTTCCTTGATGCGCTCGAACACAACGACGTTCGCGTCAGCGGCCACCCCAATCGTCAGGATCAGGCCCGCGAAGCCGGGCAGGGTGAGCGTGACGCCGAAGATCAGGATCGCGGCGTAGAGGAAGGCGGCGTAGATCCCGAGGCCGATCACCGCGACGAGGCCGAGGAAACGGTAGAGGACGAGCAGGAAGATCGCGACGAGGATCAGGCCGAGGAGCGCCGCCTTCTTGGCCTCCTTCAGCGAATCCTTCCCGAGCGTGGCGGAGACGTCGGTGCGCTCGATCTGCTCGAACTTGACCGGCAGAGCGCCGGTCTGGAGCACGAGCGCGAGATCCTTCGCCTCGCCGAGCGAGTCGATGTTCGAGATCTCCGCGCCGCCTCCGGTCGGGTCGATCCCGTCCGGGTTGTCCTTGTAGTTGATGTACGGCGTCGACTTGAGGTCGCCGTCGAGGACGATCGCGAAGTGTTGGGCGAACTGCGAGATCGTCTGGAGGTCGCGCGCGCTTCCCTGCCCCGCCGTGTCCGCGGCCGCCTGACCGCGAGCCGCCTCGGCCCGGGTGATGTCGTGGAACTTGCGGTTGCCCGAGCTCTTGAAGCCGAGCTGGACGATCGCCGTGCCCTGGCCCGGCTGGGTGCCGAGGTCGGCCCTGATCGCAGAGAGCTTCAGGTCGCCGCCGGTCGCCTCGGGGACCGGATGCGAGGCGTCCGGGTTGTACTTGAAGAGGTAGTAGAAGGTCCCCTGCGGGGAGGCCGTCCCCGGGCAGCCGTTGGTCGGGCTGGCCTCGCAGCTGATGACGGTCATCTTCGCCGGCGCGGCGAGGACGGTCCAGCCCTTCGGCAGCTTCCCGCGGAGCCTCGGGGTGTCAAGGAGCTTCTGGCGCGTGTCCTCGGGGCCGCGGATCTGCTTCTTCTTCGCGTTGAAGAGGTAGAAGGCCGTGGGCGTGCCGCTCTTCGCCTCCGACTCGACGGCCTTCAGCAGATGGAAGAGGTTCGGGTCGGCGATGACGCCGCCGTTGCCGTTCGTCGAGGGGCCGGTGACGTCGTTCTCGAGGTCGTAGAACTGGAGCTGGGCGGTCTTGCCGATGATCGCGGCCGCCTTCGCCGGGTCGTGGACGCCGGCGAGCTCGATCACGATCTGGTCCTTGCCCTGCTTGCGGATCTCGGGCTCGGCGACGCCGAGCTTGTCGATCCGGTTCCGCATGATCGTCACCGACCGGTCCATGTCGGACGAGGTCAACTGGTGGTTCTTCGGCGGAACGGCCTTCAGCACGACCTCGAGCCCGCCCTGCAGGTCGAGGCCGAGGGTCACCTTCTTGTGCGCCGGTGAGCTCGGGATGGCAAGCGCGGCCACGCCGCCAAGGGCCAGCACGATCAGGCCTACCAGGATCAGGTGCGAACGTCGGTTGGTCACGCGCGGAAGTGCAGGGAAGATTAGCCGTCGTCGGACGGAACCGGCTCTTCGGGCTCGTCCTCGAGTTCTTCCTCTACTGAGACGACAGCCGCGACAGCTCGGCGGTCGAGACGGACAATTGTCCCCGGCGCGATCTCGATGTCGAGGACGTCGTCCTCGATCGATTTCACGGTCGCGTGGATGCCCCCGGCGGTGATGATCTCGTCCCCGGCGCGCAGTCGGTCCTGCATCGCGAGCTGAGCGTCGCTGCGCTTGCGCTGGGGGCGGATCAGCAGTAGCCACAAGAGGGCGACGAGCGCGACGAGGAGGATGATGAAACCGGTCAAATCGGCACCTCGGTGGTCAGCCTGGCCAGCGCCTGTTCCTTGTACGCGCGGAACTCGGCGCGCTCGATCGACTCGCGTGCGCCTGCCACGAGGTCGAGCACGAAGCGAAGATTATGCAGCGTGAGCAGCCGGTGGCCGAGGAGCTCCTGCTGGTTGACCAGGTGGCGGAGGTAGGCGCGGCTGAAGCGGGTGCAGGCGGGGCAGGCGCAGCTCTCGTCCAGCGGTGCGGGGTCGCGGGCGAAGCGGGCGTTGCGAAGGTTCAGGCGGCCGTCCCACGTGAGCGCCGAGCCCGTGCGGGCGGTTCGGGTCGGGAGGACGCAGTCGAACATGTCGATCCCGCGTTCGATCACCTCGAGGATGCCCTCGGGGTCGCCGATGCCCATGAAGTAGCGGGGCTTCGTTTCTGGGAGAAGATCTGCCGCCCAGGAGGTGGTCTCGAACATGACCGGGCGCGGCTCGCCGATGGCGAGACCGCCGAGCGCGTAGCCGTCGAAGTCGATCGCGGCGATCTCGTCGATCGAGCGCCTCCGAAGCTCCGGGTCGGCGGCGCCCTGCGCGATGCCGAAGAGGAGCTGGCCGGGGGCGCGCGCGGCCTGGTGTTGGCGATCGGCCCAGAACGTGGTGAGGCGGACTGCTTCGGCGAGCTCGCTCTTGGGCGCTTGCGCGGGCGGGCACACGTCGAGGCACATGGCGATATCCGAGCCGAGCTCGGCCTGGACGCGGGCGGCGAGCTCCGGGGTGAACCGGGCCGGCTGCCCGTCGTAGACCGAGCGGAAGGTGACGCCGTCGTCGTCGCGGGCGAGGATCGTGTCGCGGAGAGAGAAGACCTGGAAGCCGCCGGAGTCGGTCAGGATCGGGCCGTCCCAGCCCATGAAGCGGTGGAGCCCGCCGAGCTCTCGGATCGTCTCGGCTCCGGGCCGGAAGTGGAGATGGTAGGTGTTGCAGAGGAGGATCTCGGCGCCGAGGCCGCGCAGCTCTTCCGGGTCGACGGTCTTGACGGTTGCCTTCGTGCCGACGGGCATGAACGCAGGGGTGTGCAATTCCCCGTGCGCGGTGGTGAGCCCGCCGCTCCGGGCGGCCCCGTCGGAAGCGCGCAGCGCGAAGCCGCTCACCAGAGCGTGACACCCCCTCCCTGGGTGGGGGTTGCGGGCCACCCTCGCTCCCGCTTCGAGCCTACCGCCGGAAAGCGAGCGTGTCTGTAACGCACGTGTGCCGAGGCCGTGACGATTCGTCCATACACCGCGCAGCTCACGCACACCGCCGCTCGTAGAGGCTCGTCCGAAAATCCTCGACAGTCGTATCGCCGCGGTGCACGAACCCGTGGCGCTCGTAGTACGAGCGCAGGGCCGTATTCTCGCTCAGGCAGTCAAGTCGCAGGAAGTCACGCCGGGCCTCGCGCACGCGCGCGGCGGCCCAGTCCAGCAGCTTCGGACCCAGCCCGGCGAACTCCCTCCGCACCGCGATCGCGTGCACGTACCCGGCGTCTGGCGGCTGCTCGCCCCAGAACGCCGGATCTGCCCACCGCAGCGTGATCGTCCCGGCCACCGCGCCGCCGACCCTCACCAGGTACGTCTCGCCCCTCGCGATCGACGGCTCCACCCGGTCCGGCGGGAACGGATCCGGCCACTGCTCGATTCCGCGCGACCGAAGCCACCGCGCCGACTCCGACAGAACGGCGAGCACCTCGCCCAGCTCCTCCGGTTGCGCCCGCTCGATGATCACAAGACCAGCATCGCGTCGCCGAAGCTGTAGAAGCGATACCGCTCCTCGATCGCGATCTCGTAGAGCCGCCGCGTCTCCTCGACGCCCGCGAACGCCATCACCAGCGCGAGCAAGGTCGAGCGCGGGAGGTGGAAGTTCGTCAGCAGCCCGTCCACCCGCCGGAACTCGAACCCGGGTGTGACGAACAGGTCGGTCCGGCCCGCCAGCGGCCCGCCCCGCGCAAGTGTCTCCAGCACGCGCACGGTCGTCGTGCCCACCGCCAAGACCGGTTGAGCCGCCCGGATCCGCTCCCAGGCCTCCTCAACCACCTCGTACCGCTCGCTGTGCAGCTCATGCTCTGCCAGATCGTCGGCCGAGACCGAACGAAAGGTGTCGAGCCCGACGTGCAGGGTGACCCGCTCGACGTCCAACTGTGACAGCAGCTCGGGCGTGAAGTGCAGGCCCGCCGTCGGAGCCGCGGCGGACCCCTCCTCCGCCGCATACACCGTCTGGTACCGCTCCGGGTCAGCGAGCGGCTCGGTGATGTACGGGGGCAGAGGCGCCGTCCCCGCGGGCTCGCCCTCGAGCCGCAGCCGCCAAAGCCCTTTGCCTAGCGGCTCGACGAGCTCGACCGGGCCCAGCCGCTGGCCGGGCTTCAGCTTCCGGGAGGGCCGGGCGAGGCCCTCCCAGAGACCATTGGCGCCAAGCCGCTCCAGGAGCAGCACCTCTGCCTCTCCCCCGCCCGGCCGCCGCAGGCGCAACCGCGCCGGTAGCACGCGTGTGTCGTTGACCACCGTGAGGTAACCCGGCACCTCGTCGGGCAACTCGGCGAAGCGCCGGTGCCGAACCTCCCCGCTCGCCCGCTCGTAGACCAGCAGCCGCGACGAATCGCGCCGCTCCAGCGGTCGCTGGGCAATCAGCTCTGGCGGTAAGTCATAGTCGAGCTCGGAGGTTCTCATTCCAAATCGAGGAGCTCCTGGTACAACGCCCAAGAAGCCTCGGCCGCGCGGCCGGCGAGCCACGCCAGATCGACTCCGCCCTCGACGGCGGGCACGAAGACGGCGCCGCCACGGCTCACGTTGAGCGAAAACTCACCGTCGACGACCTCGACAGCCCGCTCGCGCCAGCCCTGCGGCTTTCCCGCCAGCGCGACGGCACGACCCTCGTCGTCGAGGTCGTAGCGACCGCCGCGCTTTCGTAGCCGCACGACTACAGGCTCGTCTTCACGGTACGAGAGACCGCTCTCGATCGATAGCTCAGCCCGCTCCTCGGCGATCGTCGGCACGTCCACGACGCATAGGGTGCCATCCGGCAGCCGAGCTAGCCTCTGCGCCGATGACCGAAGACGCGATCGAGCGAGCGCGGGAGCGGCTTCGCGACGCCGCCGAGGGCCGTCCCGACGCGGCCGCGGTCGACGCCGCGCTCGAGCGCGCGCGGGCCCAGATCGAGGAGCTCGCAGAGGCCGCCGCCGGCATCGAGTCGACCCTCCCCGCCAGGATCGAAGGCGCGCTCCAGGACGGCCTCCGCGAGCAGGTCAAACCCGTCGGGCGCAACCTCGCGGAGATCCGCGGCCTCACGAACCAGGTGATCCGGCGCCTCGAGCGCATCGAGGGCGACCTGCTCACCGAGCGGCACGCGCGCGTGGACGATCTGGCCCTGCTCGTCGACCTCGTCAGCTCCGGCTGGAAGTCGGTCGACGACCGGCTCGGCAACCTC
>WNGD01005783.1_pt1 | contig 11946 bp, 14 predicted proteins | sample 5400671 | NCBI WGS metagenome assembly WNGD01 (sample SAMN13153369, study PRJNA577476) | soil metagenome | isolation source: 40 cm soil or saprolite under grassland replicate 2 | place: USA:California | collected 2016-06-15
TCCGATGACCATGCTCAAGGACGCCCCGTCCGCCTTCGGTGCCTACAGCCCGGAGAACTTCGACGGCCGATTCGTGGGACCGCTCACCGCCAAGGACGCGCTGATCCGCAGTCGCAACGTGCCGGCGGTGTACGTCGCCGCGCAGCTCTCTCAACCCGACCTGTACGGCTTCCTGGACATGGCGGGCGTTTCGGGGCTACGGTCTCGCGAGTACTACGGGTTGGCGCTAGTGCTGGGTGGCGGATCGCTCACCATGGAGGAATTGGTTTCGCTGTACGGCGCCTTGGCCAATCGCGGGGTCGTGCGCCCGGTGCGGTATCGGGCCGAGCAAGGTGCGCCTGCCGGTGTGCGGCTGTTGAGCGCCGAGGCGAGCTACGTCACGCTGGACATGCTCAAGGACAACCCCCGGCCCGGCGACGTTTCCGCTGCGACGCCCGGTCCAGTGCCCGTCTACTGGAAGACCGGCACATCCTATGGTTTCCGCGATGCCTGGACGATCGGAATGTTCGGTCCGTACATCCTGGCGGTCTGGGTCGGGAACTTTGACGGATCAGGCAATCCCGCGTTCGTCGGCGTCCAGGTGGCGGCCCCGCTTTTCTTCCGGGTCGTGGACGCGGTCGAGGCCCAGGAGCCGTCGTTGGCGGAGCCCGTACGCACCTTCCCCGCGGGCTTGACCATGGTGGATGTGTGCGCGGCCTCAGGGGACCTCCCCAATGCCGACTGCCCGCGGACCGTGCCGACGTGGTTCATCCCCGGCAAGTCACCGATCCGCGTGAGCACCCTCCATCAGGGGCTCCTTATCGACGACCGCACCGGGCTACGGGCGTGCCCACCGTACACCGGGGGGGGGCCCGTGCGTCGTGTCGTCTACGAAATGTGGGGCTCCGACCTGCTCAAGCTGTTCCAACAGGCGGGCCTGCCTCGCCGGACGCCGCCGCCCTTCGACCCGACTTGCCAGACGCATCTCGCCGAGTCTTCGGGAGGTCCCCGGCCGCAGATCACCTCCCCACTGCGAGGCGTGGTGTATTCGCTGCGCGCTCACCGACTCGGCCAGGAAACCATCACCCTGCGAGCCACCACCGGCGCCGGCGTGCGAGAGGTCTACTGGTTCGTCGGGAAGAGCTTCGTCGGCAAGGCGCCCCCTGGCGGGAGCCTCGCCTGGCGAGCGGACGCACCAGGCTCATTCATGGTGCGGGCCGTGGACGACCAAGGGCAGGCCGACTCTCGGCTGGTCGAGTTGGCGGTGGTGCCGTGAGGGGTGATCCAAGCCTCGATGTTTGCCATGATGGCGGCTTCGCACAAGTGTAGGCCCGATATCCGTGCGCATCGGCATCGACCTCGGCGGAACGAAGATCGAGGCAGTCGCGCTGTCGCCGGCCGGTGAGGAGATCGCCCGACGGCGCGTGACCACACCACCCGATTACGTGGCGTTGCTCGAGGCCATCGCGGGGCTGGTGCGGGAGCTCGACCACGCTGCCGGCGAAGCTGGCACGGTGGGTGTCGGCATTCCGGGGACGGTCGTGCCCCAAACGGGTCTCGTGAAGAACGCCAACTCCGTCTGGCTCAACGGTCGGCCGCTCGGACGCGACCTCGAGGCGCTGCTCAACCGCCCGGTGAGGCTCATGAACGACGCGAACTGCTTCACGATCTCCGAGGCCACCGACGGTGCAGCCGCGGGCGCGCACGTCGTGTTCGGCGTCATCCTCGGCACAGGAGTCGGGGGTGGGATCGTCGTCGACGGTCATGTCCTGTTGGGCGCGAACCTCATCGCCGGGGAATGGGGGCACAATCCGCTTCCCTGGCCCACGTCCGACGAGTGGCGCGGTCCGCCCTGTTACTGCGGCAAGCCCGGCTGCATCGAAGCTTGGCTCTCGGGCCCCGCGTTCGAGCGCGACCACGCCGAGCATACCGGTCAGACGCTGTCGGGCCGCGAGATCGTGCGCGCCGCGGCGGGCGGCGACCCGGGTGCGACGGCGACCCTGGCCCGATACCACGATCGTCTCGGCCGCGCCCTCGCGTCGCTGATCCACGTGCTCGACCCCGACGTCGTGGTGCTGGGCGGCGGTATGTCGAACATCCCCGGACTGCCAGAGGCGGCGTACGCGCTGCTGCCACGCTACCTGTTCGCGGCGGGAGCGGGTTCCGATCCGGTTGCCACCCGCGTCGTGCGCGCCGCCCACGGTGATTCGAGCGGCGTACGTGGGGCGGCGTGGCTCTGGCCCGCGAGCGAGTGAATCACGCGGGCCGGCTATGGCCGGTAGCCGTGCCGAGGCTTATATCTCGGCCATGACCGGCACGCCGCCCGCCGTGACCGTGAGTTTGCTGACCCGGATGCTCGTCGAAGCCTTCGAGGGGCCTCCCGGCCCCTGGACCTACTTCACCGAAGCATCCCCGGGAACCGGCCTGTTCGCGACAATCAGTAGGTTGAGCGCCATCCAGGCGTCCGAACGGGGGGGACCGGGCCACACGACCATCGCCGGTCACGTCCAGCACGTGAGCGCGAGTCTCGTGCTGTCGACGCGGGCCTTGAGCGGCGAGCAGACGTCGCGCGATCGGGGGCCCAGCTGGACGGTGACCATGGTGGACGACGCCGGGTGGGCCGACCTGCAGGCTCGACTGCGACGCGAGTACAAGAGTCTGGTCGTGGCGGTGGAGACTCACGCCATGTGGGACGAGGACGCCTTGGGCGTGGCAATCGGCGCGATTGCTCACACGGCGTACCACCTCGGCGCCATCCGGCAGCGACTCGCGCCGCGCCAGCGCTGATCACGCGTTCTCGCTTTCTCCCCCGCGTCACCGGTGTCTTGCCAAGGGCCGCATGAACGCATCCAGTGCCTCATCGAACTGTTGCGGTTGGTCTATGAACACGGCGTGTCCGGCGCCCTCGACCACGACGAACGTCGCGCCGAGCACGGCGGAGGCCATTAGCCGCTGAGCCGCCAGCAGCGGAGACGCCGCCGACGCGATAACGAGGGTGGGCTTGTTGATGGTCGGTAGCACGGGTCTTCGATCGACGCCAAAAAGGTCTGTGACGAGCATGGCGATGCCGGTGTTAGTGGGCGTGCGCAGCGCCGACGTTACCACCGCTTGGACATCGAGTTCCGGGTGCGGCTTCAGGAACAGCGAACCGACCATCCCCTCCGTGAACTCCTTGGGATGCGCGGCGTACACGGAGATCTGGGAGAGGATCGCCTGCGCGAACGGCGGGCGAAGTACCACCTCTGCCGCGCCGGCCGAGACAGGGCTGTCAACGAACACGAGGCCGGCGATTGAATCTGTACCAAACTGCTTGACGTATGCGGCCACGTCTTGAGCGCCTTGGGACCAGCCGACCAGGACATAGCGCGCCACGCCCAGGCTTTCGAGCGCGTCATGCAAGTCGCTCGCCCGAGTTTCGGGGGTGTTGTCATCTGCGGTACTTGAAGACTCCCCCTGCGAACGGGGATCAATGGCGAACACGCGCGTGACGCTCGAAAACCGCTGCAATTGCTCGCGCCACAACCATGCTGGCAACCGCCAGCCAGGGATCAAGATGAGCGCTGGCGCCTCCGTCTTGCTTCCCGCTTGCAAGTAGTGGATCCGGACGCCCGACCTGGTGGCGACAAACCCATCACTCACGCCGTTGCCTTGCCCCAACGCCGGAGCACCCGCCGCCAAACAGGCACAGAAGGTCAGGGCACCCACGGCGGAACACGTTGTCGAAGACACGTCCGACCTCCTTCAGAGACCTTGGCATCGGCGACGAGGAGCGTCGCGCTCGAGCTGCTCGCGTTAGGCGGTCAGTTGGGCTCGATCGCGCTCCGCAGAAAGTCGATGAGCTCGCGATTGACATCTCCGGGGCGCTCTTGTTGCACCCAGTGCCCGCACCCCGGGAGCAAGACTGTCCGGCGGAGACGCGGCACGGCCGCCTGCATCGGAGCGAGGCTGCCGAAGACGACGGGGCTGTCACGCTCCCCGCCGATGAACAGGGCCGGTTGTTCCACGCGCGCTCCGGCGGCGCCGGCAAGCTCCTCCCAGTCCTTCACCAAGTTGCGGTAGCGATTGAGCACACCCTCGAAACCGCTGAGCGCGAATGCCCGGGCGTAGTAGTCGAGATCCGCATCAGTGAGCCACGGGGGTGGGGACGCGGGCGGCTGGACGTGTCGCAACACCTCAATGTCAGCCCCGTGCCCACCAGCGAACAGCGCCCGTAGGAGATCTGGTGGCGCGTCCCCGGAGAGCGCGTACAACAGCCGATAGAGCGCCCGGCGCGTGTCGTCTGATCCAAGCGCGTGCTCAAAGAAGCGCACAGTACCAGCCATGACCTCCGTCGGCGGTGACGGAGCGCGCGGATAATACGGCACGCTGAGTGCCGCGACCGCCGTGACCCGTGCAGGGTGGAGTTCGGCAGTATGCCACGCGACGCGCGCACCCCAATCGTGGCCCGCCAAGACGGCGGCGTCCGTACCCATCGAGTCCAGCAGCCCTATGGCATCCGCCACGAGGTGGAGCATGCCGTAACTGTCGACGGCCTCCGGCGCGTCGGTCTCACCGATCCCCCGCAAGTCGGGCGCGACCGCGTGGTAGCCGGCCTCGGCGAGTGCCGGCAGCTGATGCCGCCACGAATACCACAGCTCAGGATATCCGTGCAGCAGGAGAACGAGCGGACCTTGGCCGGCTTCGGCGATGTGTATCGTGATCCCGTTGGCAGCGACGCGCTGATGCGTGATAAGCGTCATGCCACTGTCCCCAACCCCGCCCGGGACCGAGCCAGCCCCGTCAGGCTTGATCCGACCCCGAGTACGACGGCCGCGACGATCACCAGCGTCGCCTCGCCGAGACCCGGCTTCACGGTCATGAGAAACACGATACCGAGCGCAATGCCTAGCCTGGTCTGGATGGAGATCCACAGGAACGGATTCCGGAGCTGACGCACAAGGGTGGGGGACAGCGCGCCCCGCTCAGCGTCAGCTGCGCGCCGGACGCCCTCGAGCCGCAGCCCATTGGGCGCCCCCAGGGCGGCGAGCAGCACCATGCTCGCCAACGCAGCCCACATCCAGGTGGAGCCCCGCCAGGCGGTCAGCGCCATGTAGAGGCCGGGAATGAGGATCGCGGCCAACGAGGCGGGCCCCAAACGGCGGAGCGTTGGGATGATCTTGCCCCACTCCTGCACTTGCTCGGCAGTCGTCGCCCGTCGCAGGTTCGCCAGGCTCGTCCACTCCAGCCCGAGCGCGATGAACAGCCCCAGGGCGCCGACGATGTGGACGAACCGCGCGATGGTGTACAGTGCCATGGCTCCCTCCTTTCCAGGTCAAGTGTCTCGACTCGCTACCTGCCAGGCACCGGTTGGACCGCGTTCTCTTGAGCATTGACGGCCTGCCACCGCCCGTTACGACGCACGAAGACGTCCGTAAACACGGTTCGAACTTCCCGGCCATCACCCTCGGTCGTGACGACCAAGCCGGTTACCAGCCCAACGTCGCCATACCGGCGGATGCGTAGCTGATCAAAGCGCTGTTGCTGGCCGCTCGGGGCGGGATGTCTGGCGGCCCATTCGATGTGCTGGGCCTTCGTCAGAAAGACTCCGGCGGGCACTGGATGAAGGAAGTCCTCCGCGAGAATCCGCCCGAGCGCGGCACTGTCATGCTCGGAGGCGAGCCACTGACGCTCAATTGCTTCAAGGCCGTCGCCGTCGCGCTGCGCGGCGCGCCGCACGGAGCCGGAGGGGGGACTTGCGATGATCAGTAACAATGCTACTGCACCGATTTGAAGGCTCATGTCTTTACATCCTCATGTAGGCTCCAACCAAAAAGCGGGACACGTCTGCTCACCGGAGTAGAGACAGGCGTGCAGGTGTGACTAGCCAGACGTTGCTGTAATCCTCGATCATCGCGAACGCTTCTGCTTCCAATTCCTTGAGCCAGAGTTCCCCATCATAGAAAGCCGCCTTCCGGAGATCCCGCGTTTGGAGATCGGGGAAGCCTCTGAGCCAGACGAAGCAATCGTCATTCTCGAGATCCTTGAATTGACCGAGCACCTGCATACCGACGGCTTCCTGAGGCGCGATCGTTTTCGTGCTGAAGAACTCCGCGAAGGCATCGCGCTTGCCCTGCCGGATGCGATAGATGCGAATCTCGAGCACCCCATTGCTGGCCCCATGCGGCGCCGGCAGCGGTATGCTGCCAATCTTCCTGATTCGCGAGCCGGGAAGGGGGGCCAACACATGGACACGGCTTTCCAGTAGCAGTTCCTTCACAATAGGAGCAAGCTCCCTTCGCCAGCGCTCGCTTCCCCAAAGGAGCGTCCGGGACCGCTCCCGTTCGTCGGGCGTGTCGAACCCGTGGAGCCACGCGAACCCCTGATCGTCGCGATACGAGAGGAAATGCCCGAGCACCTTTCCCAGTCCGACGCTGTGATGGTACGGCATAAAGCGCTGTTCAAAGAACTCCAGCCACTGGGCGCGCTTACCCGGCTTGATCTGATAGAGGCGAAGTTCTGCGAGCACCCTGACCGCTCCTGTTAAGCCGCCGTCGGATGAGCGTCGAGCAGCGTCTGGGCGGCGACCCTGGCGTCCTGGGCATGACGAGGATCGCCGTCCAGCGCCGTGAGGACAGTGGCACCCTCGATCAGCAAGAGAAGACCTTGCGCGAGCGCGGCGGGCGCGCGATAACGCCGCTCAGTTGCGATGCGCTCGAGCAAGGCCCCGACACGGTGCTTGTGGTCCGCCGCAAGCGTTCTCGCAGACTGCGTGGTCCCAACTAATTCGGCTGCCGCATTGACGAGCGCACAACCACGGAAGTCCGGATCACCGAGAAAGACCGTCAGCTCTTCAAACACGCCGAGGAGGGGGTCCGCGTCTGAGCCACCCTCGGAGAGAACTCGATCCACAGTGGCGAGACGATTCCGTGCTCTCCACGCGAGGGCGGCTGTGACCAGTTCCTCCTTCGAGCGGAAGTACCGATAGAGGGTGGGTTTGGAGACGTCGGCTGCTTCCACGATGCCGTCGACACCAGTGTCGTGGATGCCCTCATTGTAGATGAGGTGAGCAGTCGCCTGCACGAGTTTTTCCCTCGTCGTCTCTCTAAGGCCGGTTCCCTTCATATGTTGCAATATAACTTACCAGTCAGTAATATCAAGAAGTATTTCATCGATAGAGGGGCAAGCAATGGCTGACGAGCATTACGAGAGGGACGGCCGAACCGATTTTGATTTCCTGATCGGCGGGTGGGTGGTACGTAACCGACGTCTGAAGGACCGGTTAAAAGGCTGCACGGAGTGGGAGGAGTTCGAAAGCACCTGCCGGGCCCGCCGCATCCTGGGTGGCCTCGGGAATATGGACGAGTTCACGATGGACCGCGCGTCCGGGCGCGTAGAGGCAGTGACCGTGCGCCTCTACAGTACGATCGCGCACGAGTGGAGCATCTATTGGGCCGCTAGCACTGGCAACGGCAGGCTGGACGTGCCGATGGTCGGCCGCTTCAACGGTCGGCACGGTGAGTTCTTCTCCCAAGAGGTGTTCGAGGGAAGGCACATCTTCAACCGATTCAGGTGGACGGTGAATGCACCTGACTCCTGTCGCTGGGAGCAAGCGTTTTCCGGCGACGGCGCGAAGACGTGGGAGACAAACTGGGTAATGGATTTCACTCGCGCGGTATGACGGCGGTCGTTCGTGCCCTTATCGCTAGGCCGTCACACTTTGCCGCTGCGATTCGTCACAGAGGATGAGGGTGTTAAGGGAAAGGACGTTTCCCCATGCTCGGCCGTAAGAACTACGCGCGGAAGGAGCTCGACCAAGCCAAGACCGCGGTCGATCGGCAGCTCGCGGCGTACAGGAAACTCGTCAAGACCATCAACAACGCGACCTGGAACCCGAAGGTTAGGTCTGCCCTTGAAGCCTTCGAACCGCTCTTCTTCAACAACATGACCCTCGTCCTCGACCGCTACTTTGTCCACCGACTGCGCATGGTCACCGGCAAGGACGGCAACCCGCTCAACGAGGTCGAGCTGATGTCCGACTCCTTGATGAACAACGACGGAGTCCTGCGTGACAACAACGTGATCAAGCTGATTCCTGACCAGTCGATCGTGAAGCTCAACATCGGCGACCGGATCAGGCTAAGCGCGGCGCAGTTCGACCGTCTCTCCAAGGCGTTCTTCGCCGAGATTGAATCCAAGTTCCTGTAGATCCGGACACGGAGTTCATCCGACTGAGCCTCTTTCAAACGATGGAGAAGGCGCGTGGACTACAGATCGATCCACCTTCCCACAAAAGTTGGCGCTGTTCAGCGAATAATGGCAACCGAAGGGAATCGCGGAAATGAACGACTGCCAATTCAAGGTCATCAAGCGGCAGGGTAACGTCATCTGGCGCGACCAAAGGACAACGACGAGACGGTCATCGTAATGGAAGGCAGACTGCGGATCGATTTTCGGGATGCCGCTGTGCACGTTTCGACTGGGGTGATGCTTGGTCGTTCCCAAGGGTGTCGAGCACAAACCTTACGCCGAACGGGAGTTAGGCCGCCCCCGCGGCCCAAGGGCCTATGCAATCCCCGTACAATGCCGGGTCAGGCGTCCTATTCCCACTGAGGAACGCGCGATTGGCCGCGGCAACCAAGGCCCCCTATGGGGGCGATGAATGCCGCCACCGCCGAAAGTGGCCGAGCAACTGCTCAAGCCCTTCCGGCGGAATCGATTCGCGGGGAAGGTTGCCCAACGCGCGGATCGTTTGTCGCATCTGATCCAAGTACGTCGTGCAAAAGGGACACGTCGCGAGATGCGCGTCGAAGCGCTCGCGATCCGCTGCCGCGAGCCTCTCCTCGAGGTAGTCGGTCACGAGCTCTACGAGCTCTTGGCAGGTCAAGTCCTGAGATGACGGTGTCGCCATGTCGCTAGCCCGGGTCGAAGTGGCTCTCGAGCGCCCCGCGGACGCGGCTTCGCGCCCGATGCAAGAGCACCCTCTGATTGGTATCGGTGATCCCCAAAACGTTACACGCTTCTTCAGCCGACCAACCTTCAACGTCCCGCAGCGTGATCACCTCGCGCTGCGCGGGCGGGAGGCGAGCGATCTCCAGAGCGATCAAGTCGAGCGTCTCGCGGGCGAGCACCTGATCCTCCGGAGAGCCCCCCCAGGCCTTCGGCGGCGACGCCCAGTGATGCGGCCACTGCGGATCGGTTGCCCCTAGGAATCGGTGAGCGGGCACGGCGGGTTCGCCGCTCTCGATTGTTGCATCGCCGAGCGCTGAGAACGGCAGGGTCCGGCCCTCGCGCTCCGCGCGGGTGCGCGCGCGATTGACGAGAATGCGAAACAGCCAGGTCTTGAAGGACGACCGGCCTTCGAATTTGTGGATCCCCTGAAGCACGCCGAGCCATGTGTCTTGCACGATGTCTTCGGCTACAGCGCGACTTCTCGCGTAGACCAGCGCCAGTCGGAGGAGTGGCCCCTGATACCGCTCGACGAGTTGCACGAAGGCCGCCTCGTCCTGCCGCCTGAGGGCATCGATCAGCTGTGCTTCGTCGCCCGCGGCGTGCGGGATCATGGAAAAAGGAAGCCCTCAAAGCAGGGAGATGGACTGTAACGCTGGGCGACCATGCCGGACTATACCCCCAGACCGTGTTTCTGACCACACTCCACACAGGAGCTTCCAATGTCGACAAGCACCAGCACCACGGCGGCGCTCGCAGGTCCGGTTGGTCTTCCATCGTACGCGCGTAGCGTCGACTTTATCAGCACGGCGGCTACCGTCGTCCTGCGTTACGGATTGGTCGTGCTGCTTCTCCTCTGGGGAAGCGCCAAGTTCGGTGCTTTCGAAGCACAAGCCATTCAGCCGCTCGTGCAGAACAGCCCGCTCATGTCGTGGTTGTATCCGATTTTCGGGCTGCGCGGGACGTCAGATCTGCTCGGTGTGTTTGAGGTCACCGCGGCGCTCCTCATCGCAGTCCGGCCGTGGTTCCCGAGGATTTCGGGATATGCAAGCCTCGCGGCCGCCGGCATGTTCGTCGTCACGCTCTCGTTCCTCGTCACCACGCCAGGCGTGCTCGCGCCGACGAACCCCATGGGCGGCTTCCTCATGAAGGACGTCATCCTGCTCGGCGCCGCGCTGTTCACGTCCGGTGAAGCGCTGCGCGCCGCGCGAGGATCCGTCGCATGAGCAGCGCGGTTGTCGCACGCAGGGCAGGGCGTCGCGAATGGATCGGCCTCATCGCGATCGCCCTGCCCTGCCTGCTGTACTCGATGGACCTGACAGTCCTCAACCTCGCAGTGCCACGCCTCAGCGAGGACCTCAAACCCAGCAGCTCCCAGTTGCTCTGGATCGTGGACATCTACGGGTTCATGATCGCCGGGTCGCTCATCACGATGGGCACATTGGGCGACCGCATCGGGCGCCGCCGCCTCCTGCTGATCGGCGCCGCCGCCTTCGGCATGGCCTCCGTGCTGGCCGCGTATTCAACCAGTGCCGCGATGCTCATCGCGAGCCGCGCCGTCCTGGGCATCGCGGGTGCCACCCTGGCCCCGTCGACGCTCTCCCTCATCCGCAACATGTTCCTCGATCCGCACGAGCGGACGGTGGCGATCGGGGTCTGGGTCACCAGCTTCTCGGTCGGCGGGGGGGTCGGCCCGCTGATCGGCGGAATCCTGCTTCAATATTTCTGGTGGGGGTCCGTATTCTTGATCGGCGTACCGGTGATGCTCCTGCTGTTGGTGGCGGGACCCGTCCTGCTCCCAGAGTTCAAGGATCCCAAGGCCGGCCGGCTGGACCTGTTCAGTGCCGCCCAGTCGCTCGTCGCCGTCCTGTTCGTGATTTACGGGCTCAAGCGCATCGCGCAGGACGGCTTCGGCTGGGGGCCTGCCCTTTCCATCGCTGGCGGCGTGGCCGTCGGTGTCGCTTTCGTGCGGCGTCAGCGCACGCTGGCCCACCCACTGATCGATCTACAGCTCTTTCGCGTGCCAGCATTTAGTACGGCGCTCGCCACGTATACCATCGGCACGTTTGTGGTCTTCGGAGCCTACATCTTCATCGCGCAGTATCTGCAACTGGTCTTGGGCCTCTCGCCGTTCCAAGCGGGGCTGGCGACGGTGCCCTCCATGGCGGCGTTCATCCTCGGGTCCATCGTGGTCCCCGTGATGGCGCGCCGCGTCCGCCCCGCATCTCTGGTGGTGGCGGGCTTGGTCCTTTCGGCCGTGGGACTCGGGCTCCTCACCCAGGTGGACGGCGGTTCCAAGCTCGCCGGGATCATCACCGGATCCGTGGTCTACTCCCTCGGTTTCTCTCCGGTCGTCATCCTGGCGACCGACCTGATCGTCGGGAGCGCCTCGGTCGAGCGAGCGGGGGCCGCGTCGGCGATCTCGGAGACCAGCTCCGAGCTGGGCGGCGCGCTCGGCATCGCCGTCCTCGGCAGTGTCGGCGTCGCGGTGTACCGCGGTCTGATGGCTCAGCGGGTCCCGGTCGCCGTCCCCGCAGAGGCGGCGGAGATGGCCAAGGCCACACTGGGAGGCGCGGTGGCCGCCGCCAGGCGGCTCCCCGGGGACCTCGGTGTGGAGCTACTCCAGACGGCACGTGAGGCGTTCTCTCAGGGGTTCGCCTTGACCGCCGCCATCGGCGCCGCGATCGCGCTGGGCATGGCTGTCGTGGCGGCGATGTTGCTCCGACGCGCAAACCACTAGGGGCATGTCCTATCGCGCATCCATACTGCCTTCTCTCGTGTTGTCTCTCCGCGCTGCGGCTTAGTGCGGCGCAGCTGTCACTTCCCCAGGCCACCGCGTCATGCGTCCGCGCGGTCCAGAACCGCCTTGAGGTCGACGACCGGCGTGCCGTCGATGGCCTCGATCGGCCCGATCAAGAGCCGGGTTCCGGAGATCTGGCGCACGGTCACGCGATGCAGCCCCAATGGGTTCGGCCGATCTGAGGAGCGTGTGGCGAACACGCCGGCGAGCGGGTTCTCAGGGTCGCCCCGCGGATGCACTTC
>WNGD01022740.1_pt1 | contig 11946 bp, 9 predicted proteins | sample 5400671 | NCBI WGS metagenome assembly WNGD01 (sample SAMN13153369, study PRJNA577476) | soil metagenome | isolation source: 40 cm soil or saprolite under grassland replicate 2 | place: USA:California | collected 2016-06-15
CCGCCGTACTGGCAACCCACGAGGCTGAACCCGGCGTCTTTTACGCGGCGAACAACAAGGGCGCTTTTCGTTCGGCCGATGCTGGATCAAGCTGGGAAGCGCTCCCCATCCGCTGGCCGCAGGGCATGCGCATCGGCCGTGCCCATGCATTGGCCGTGGGGCCGGAATAGCCAACAACGGGAGCGACTCCGAAAAACCTTCACGGGGCGGAGCAAGGAATTGTATCAAGAATTGTGGGCGTAGCAGCGCACCGATGGCGCGAGCAAGGGCTGGCCAATCATGTGCTGCGGCAACAGGTCAAGGAGCGCAAAGCCATCGCGGATGCCGAGTTAGAACACCTCCGCGCCAAAGAGTGGCGCGCCTATGAACAGGCCACCTGGAAACGTTTGCTGCCGTTTTTTCAACTCCCCGGCACCATCACACAGGACGCCACTCTGGTTCAGGTCGAACTCCGCCCGTTCAACGACCGCATGCTCAATCGAGACTTGGTCATCCTATGTGACCGCGTCAATCAGGCGTCACCTCGCCTGCCCGATGGACGCCGCCTCTCGTTCACCATCCGGTCCTCTGGTTGCATTCTTGCTGCGCAGAAAGTGGGAAAAATACCGTGGCTCCCTGGTAAGGTCAGCACACCATCCTCGGTAGACCGAGGGTGGTCTCTACTTGATCGCGATCCCCGAACATTTCCAGAAAAAAAAGACGGAACTCACCAACGGATCACATTATGCCCATCTTGCCCGTTACCTTGTGGCAGGTGACAGCTTGCGTAGCGATACCCCTATTCGGGTGAATGCTCTTGCCTCTGGAGCGATCACCGCCAAAAACGAGAGTACCCCGCTTCCAGATAAGCTAGTGTCGCTGGGCTATCGGATCACCGCGGCGGATATCGGTACTAGACCTAAGACCGAGATACGCGTAAAATAGGACAGAAGGGAAACAGTTAAAAGAGGTATAAGCCCACATTCCGCAGTTTGCATTTGCATTTTTTGCAAAAGCGCTTGGAGAGGTGGTTTGCAAGGCAGAGTTTACTTAAAACTCTGTAATATAACATGGCTGCTCGCCTAGATTTTCGAAAAAACTGCGGAATGTGTGATAAGTGGACAACATGAGATAATTCTAAGTTCTTTAGAGAGAACATCGTTGGTCTGTTCCTGGGCCATTAGCAATAGTTTCTTCTCGGCCTATTAGGCCCATCAGCGAAATTGACAACGTTAGGCTCTCGATCAGCTTTGCAGGCTCAATGAGAGGAGGGCTTTGTTTGCCCACATTGCTCTGGACGCCATCTTTGATCTCGCCTCTTATCCCTTGATACCGTTTTTTCACGGCCAACCGGAGCTTAACGTTGTATATTTGGTCGGCAGGCCTAATAAGCCACTATAAGCTTCCCGAAACTTGAGCATAAACCTTCTGCTATATTCTAGTGACTACCAGAATTGTCTCATAACATCAGAAAAGCTCTCAATCAGGTAAGCAAGCTCATCAGGATGACTTGCCTCCTTTGTTCGTGAATATTTGAATTCAATAAAATAAAGCATCTGAAGCCTTCTCACCTCGTCGGTTGCGAACCGCGAAAGCGAAATTTGCGTGATGTCTTTTCCCTTATTATGTGCATATTTGAATGCGTGATAAGGGATAGTAAAATCTGGTGGAGAGACTACAATTGCAGTTTCTTGAGCGTAGTGTATAGCTCCAAAGAGGAGATATTCCCACCAGCTTGTGTTTTCGGAATTCATGAAAATTTCAGGATGAAGCATATAACCAACGTTGTCTATGTACTTTATTTCGTCCAAAGATGGAATGCGCTCGTGAAAACTTGAACCAAGCTGAGCTTTTAAGTCGTCGACGAGGACGAAATCATCCGCAAAGTAAACTACTCCCAGTAACTTTTCTCTCGATACCTTTACAGAAATATTCCTAGAATTTGTTCCGTCAAAAACTGTAAATGTGATTACTTGGTGGCGTAGTTTTTTGATAATTATGTGACACCTATCACAGACGGCTTTCTCAATGGGAGAGTGCTTAGACCAGCAAGCAAAGCTCTCTCCATCGCTAAGGGAAGAAAAAAGCCATGCTGGTGCCATCAAGTAATCACATTTACACCCAGATCGACACTGAGATGGAGACAATAGCCCTCTATGCCAAGAAGAGCACCAGTAAGAAGCTAGAGGCTGTGCGGTTTCAGAAGAGCAAAAAGCCCGACCAGCAGCCCCAGGAAGGAGAGTAGAAGTCATGCCACAGACACAGGGGCAACTGACCGCCTCTATCAACGAGCTACGCCAGCGCATAGCCGAGCATCACAGGGAGATAGGCAGCCTGGGAAGCCGGATGTGACGCGGAATCCGCCACCATCGCTGCGCTCGTGTTCGTTCGCCCTTGCTGCCCTGGTGAAAGTGCCAACTCTACCGAGAGACAAAACGACCATCGAAGAACTGATATGCCCTTACCGTTTCACTTTTAACCCCTGCCACCACATTGGTTTCCGCCAGACGGATATGGGTCACGACGCAGGTTACACGTTGCGACTCATCTGTTTTCGCATGCTTCTTTCGTTGCTGCATGTATGGTGTCTCTATTCCCTGCCAGGGATAGCGTTCTAGTTCATCCTTCTGAGCAGGCTCAGAAAACCGGTAATCCACCCGGGATAGTTCCTGATCCCAGGTGGATCGCTCGCTACTCAACGCATTACAAACGCAATAATCTTAGGCTGTACCAGGCTCACTCCCTCCGCCAATGGGGTTGTCTTCTGGCAGCGCCTGCTCATCCTCAAAGAAGATTAACACCGGGTCTGGCCTCTTTTCCTGATAGCAATGACTCCTTCTCAAACACACTACAAGGATTGCACTACATTTTCACTCTTTACATAACGCTCATAACAGATCTAGAGAGTATCAGAAACTATTCTAAGCGTTCCACCTTGCTTTGCCTCTCTATTGCTGTCTATCCTGGTTTTCCATTTCGAAAGAAAGTATGTACGCATCTAGATCCGCTCCTTTTGCCAACTTCCTGAGTGGCTGGAGAGCTGGCTTGATCCCAAGACGTTCAAGAGCAGGTAAATATTCTAATGCAGTACGTCCAGTTGACAGCCGATCAATGATCGTTTCATCTCGCGCGACTTCGTGCTGAATGAGGAGCACTCCTCGTAAGTAACTCGCATCCTTGCTATAACAAACGCCTGGTTTCTCAAGATCAGGGACTCCTCTGAACGTGCGTAAACAGAGGGTTTGCGCCAGGCTGTGAGCACTTCTTTGCACTGTTCCGCGATCCTCATCTGGCCGTCTAAGAAGGCGGAAGAGGATGAGGAATGCATTCAGGAAGGAGTACAGATTGAAGAACGATTGTGCAGGGGTACAGATACCAGCAGCCAGGCCTGTTGATAAGGCACCTAGCCAAATTCTGGAATCGTCAAAAGCCTTACCAGACGCCTTTGCCGTTTGCATTTCGTGATAGAGCGCCAGTCCCTCCAGTATTGGCAAATAGTTTCGCGTCCCTACCGCCAACAAGCCGAGTGGCGAACGCTCTCCTGCAACACTATCTGCAATATGGCTTAAGACCTCGTGCTCAAGCAGCACTTTACATTCATCAAGTGTCAATTTCCTGTCTGGAAGAATAAACAAATGCGAAGCAGCCTCGATCCGTGCTCCAGAAGTCGTTGCATCCAGGATGACCCTCCATCCTTCACATCCTCCGTTGTGGAGTACCGCTTCAAAAAACCTTTGTGCTGCTCGCGCTGAGATATGTTGGCGCGGCCCGGACGAGGGAGCCAGGGACCCCAACTCGTCCTGGGATGTTTCGCATTCCTCTTGATCGAAGGAGAGGTGGAGCTGAGTGCTCAGCAGAGTGACGACTTGCTCTGCTGCCTCCCGACTCTGTTCTCGTTGGAGTCCGAGCCCTATAAGAGCTTTGACATGACCCAGCGTATACTGCATTTCCTCCAATGTAGGAGCCGGGTGCAATTGCTGGTTCATCTCCCAGAAATGCTCTCGATCTTTGGCATAGGCCGACTCGATCAATCTCAGGAAACAAAGTTCTTCTTCAACCTTGCCATGATAGAGATCGCGAATGGTCTCGTTCGGCTCTCTTCGTTGGATATCAGCATCCAGACGATAGAGACGGGTGATCCGATAGCCTACCTCCTCGATAGGAATGGCTGGATACCAGAGCCTCGGCTCTCTTTTCTCCTCAATTGCTTCAGTCAGCTCCCGCTGGCGTGACTGGCTGATGATAGTCTCTAGTTGCTTCTGCACAGCTTCACTTGCTGGTTGCATCACAAGTGATTGCCATTGCTGCTGTTCGTCACGTGAGAATGGTCCGGCGTGAGCCAACCACCAGAAAGCGTCGTACGAGATCGCCTCTCTCAAAGGCCCTATCCAGCGCCAATCCCGCTGATAATGTGAAGATAGAGCATTCTCACGCCATTCCTTGATTTCCTTGAGTGTTTGATCTGCGAGCACGGAATAGTTTCTCCTCGTTTCTGCGATATGCGGAATAGCTTCTCTCAAGAGCTGTTCCGCCACATCAACCCGTTGGAGTTGCAGGTAGAGGCACGCTCGGTTGACGAGATAGACCCACCGGTCCTGTTGGGAGAGAGTTTCTCCGGCGCTTGCTAATCGCTCTACTTCGTCTACAGCAAGCGTATCATAATGCAATGCTTCCTCATATTGCCCAAGAGCGGCCAGCGATTGAGATTTCTCACCAAGAGACGATGCGAGCGAGCCCGGATCGCCGTACCCCTCTTCTTTCAGAAGAATACTTTGCTCCAGGATCGGTAACGCCTCCTTGTACCGCCCAAGCAGATTCAGATGATATCCAAAGCTGGTGGAGAGTTTCGCTAACCGTTTCTTCCACAAGCTTGTAGCAAGAGCAGGGAGTTGCTCACAATCTGCAAGCAGATCACAGGCTTTTTGATATAATTGGATGGCCTGCTCGCGATATGCGGTAGCGCGCTGTTTCTCTCCTTGCTCTTCCGCAAAATCACTATGCCGCGTGAGCAAAAACGCAGACACTTCATGCAAAGCTGCCTGGAGGTCTGGGTCATCTGACCCATCGGGAGCCATGTGCTCACGGCAAGGAGAGAAGAGTGTTTGCGCCTCTTCAAAACGTTCCTCGCTTGGCTGGCTAATGGTATAGGCAACCAGGTGGCGTATAAGATAGATCTCTGTGAGCGGTTGAAAGGTGATGTTCCCTGCCATTGCCGCATTCAGAATGAAATGATAATCGCTTCTGTGCTCATTTGCATTGATGTTCTGCCCAAGAAATGGCGCGAGGAAGTAGTAGAGCAGTCTAGCCCCACAGTGCTGCTGGATGTCGAACTGCCCTCCTGTCTGCTGACGGACTTCTTCAACGCTCTTCAGTGCTAACTGAGCCAGCCTTCGCGCATGTCCCAGACTGAAACTGAGCCATCCATACCGCAGCATGAACTGAGCCGCGTCCAGCAAGCGATGATGCTTCAGATAGATCTCTGAAACCGCAGTGATGATCGAACCCATTTCCTGATTATCGAGGGTACGACTTGTTGTCAACCAGTGAAGGAGGGCATCCACCAGCCGCCCTTCCAGCTCCTCCTGTCGTTGCGAGGAAAGGTGAGCGCGAATTGCGGCGGCCACCATAGGCAATAACTGCACGCGCTTGGGATAGGCCGCCAGCAGCGACGTATCGCGCAGCTCCTGGAGCGGAAGAGGGCTATGGTAGAGCATCCTGAGTGCAGGAGCTCCCAATGGAACTCCTGCCAGTGCTAATCCTTGAAGTGCAGCCAAAGCATCTGGGGAGAGACGTCGAAGCACCCTCTCAAGAAGAGGAGCCATTCGTGCTGCCACCGGACCACGAAACAACGAAGCATCTTCCAATAAATAGGCAAGCCGTTGAGCTTTTTCCTGGTCTGGCAGAGCTGCATCACTGCCCTCGTCCTCCTCGAAAGCTGACCAATCCGCTTGTAGTAATGGCTCCTTCACCAATCTTGCGGTCCACTCTAAGCAGATGGGCACCCCCTTGACTGCTTCCACCACCCGGCCAAGTTGCTCCTCTGGAAGACCATGGAGCCCTAATCGCTGAAGCAGCTCAATCCCCTCGTCTCGTGAGAGAGCGGGTACAAGCGCCTGCGTAGACCACTGCGATTCGGCAGTAAAGTGACTAGGCCATTCCTTGGAAGCCAGAACCAGCGAGGCATGGTGACGAGCCTGCACGAACTTCTTATAGAAAGACTGCCAGCTCGTTACCAAACAGCCTTGCTCATCAAGCAGGTGTTCCGCGTTATCGAGCAGGATGAGTACATGCCGATCAGCACGAGCCACACAATCTAAAACATACTTCACCTGCGCTTGGAGCTTACTCACCGGCATGAACGCATTCGCCGGTTCGATGCCCTGAAGGATATCGCTGAGGAGAATCTCCAAGGCGATATCAGCGCTTACTGCTTCCTGGTCCCGCTCTGGAAGCTTACAAAGGATGACATAATGACGGGGAATGTACTGCTGAAAGTAGTTCGCGACCCGATGTAATTCAGAGGTCTTGCCCACTCCAGGCGGTCCTTGAAGGACGATCCACTTGTACTGCCGCTTGGCGATCATATCATAAAGCGCATTCAGCCATTCCTCCCGGCCTATCAGGTGGCTGATCTCCATTCTGAGAGGGGGAATGCTACGGGAAGATCGATCGTGCTCAGAAGGAGAAGACACACCAGGAAGCTTATCGATGACTGCTAGTTCTCTGCGCATCTCATCCCACTCACCAGGCCCCTGTTGCGCTTTGTGTGTTTTTTTGGATGCAAAATGCTCTCTGGCAAGTCGAAGAAAGAGATCACGATCTCGAAGAGTGAGCCGAACACCGGCATCTTTGAGAGCCTGATAGATCACAGACAGCTCATCGAACCGGGGAAAGCGAAGGAGTTGCCGCGAGCTGCATCGTCGCTATCCTTTCCTGCAAGCAGATCTTTCCCACCACGTCTCGCCTTCACCTGCTTTTGCCCAAGCATCAATGACATCATGCGTCTTTGGTTCAAGTATACCGAATAGTGCAGGGAATGTACAGCAGAAATTGGCGTACCTACATCAGTTTTCCCCAGTTTTCGCCAGTTTCTTTGGGTATATTAGAACTAACGAACTACCCACTTCCATACCTGAACCTTAACAACTGAACACAGGCTAAAAGCAGAATAGGCTTGAAGCTGCTGAGACGCTGCGCGCTCATAATCTGAGTGTTTCTACGTATGCTGTTGCCATGCTTTAAGGGCTGCTTTGTAGTCCATCATAAAAGGGAGTCCCGATCGCTCTACGTCGATCACAAAGTCATGCGTGCCGGGGATGCTCGATACCACTTCAGTGAAGCCGATATGTCTCATCAGGTTAATGCCATCGGGGGTGGTGCTATGTGCCTTAATGGTGCGTAGGATAATCCCTCTCTGTCCAAGCTCAACGATCACGCGTCTCGCTCCCAGCAGAATGATCTCGCCCCATGTTCGTTTCTGGTTCAAGCTCACACCAGGGCGAACACCAAGAGCCATTCCATAGAGGTCTACCATCTCCCCTGGTACGTAAGGCAAGATATCCTCAGCCATGAGATCTTTCGCAAGGCGGCGCTTATGCAGTAGATCCTTAATCGTTTCAGAGCGCAAGGGAACCAGGGAAAAGTAGCCAACAATCTGATCTCCCTGCTTCAGCAGATAGTCAATATCAGGATTTTTTTGAAGCCACTCGATGCGCGTTTCGAGAGAAATGGTGTTCACGCCTCCGAATACGATATCGGCGAGTGCTACAGCTTGAGGCATATCATCTACGGTTGCTTTGACGAATCTTGCAGGCGGAGCCGCCCTTGCTATTTGGCGACTGAGCGACCAGGCTTCCAGTTCGACCTTCAATTCATCTACTTCCTTCTTCGGGTAGACTTTCTGCTTTCGTCCCGGTGGTGTCACAGGGTGCAAGTTTCCGATATTGACTTGGTTCTGCAACCCGCTATAGGTCATTCCAAGCAGTTCACGCGCTTCTTTGGGCGTGTAGTATTCCTTGTCCATAGAAGTGAAAGCCTCCAACATTTTGTTTTATCTTATCCTATTATTGCAAGTTATGCAATTTACATGATTTTTGACCTCTTTTCCCTTGACAACCCTCCCTTTTTCGGGTATAACTTACGTAAGTCAACTTGTATAAGTTATGTGAATTGTATTAATCGTGTGACATAAGAGGCAAGCAGTGCAAAGGAGATCTGAATGGCAATCGAAGTCAAGACCATACTCCGCCAGCTCCGTGAAGAACTGACACACCCGAAAGTCTCCCAGGAGACGATGGCGCGCAAGGTTGGGATCTCCCTGCAGTGGTACCGGCAACTCGAGGGCGGTCAGCAGCAGAACACAAGTTGGTCGACGGCCAACGCCATACTGCGGGCCTTTAACGAAGAGCGCCAGGCTCGGAAGTTAGCCGAGCTGACGCTTGAGCAGCTCGGGCTCACCATTGTTTAAGCTCATCAGTCAGCAAGATGGTGCGAAACGACCAAAGAACGACCAAGAAACGGCTGGTTAACGGCGAACGAACGAGAGCGCAATCAGCATACACTAGCGGTAGCGCAAGGAAAGAAGGCGACATCATGATTAAGAAGACATCACCGACTATTTCAAACAAAGAGCAACTCCTGCTCGGGTTGGTGGCATCGCTCAAATTACTGTTGGTAGCGCTCGCGCTGGTGGTGCTGTTCTTTGTGTTGGTGGTGAAGGCGATTGTCGGATTGGTGATGGTTGCCCTCTCGGCGCTCAATATGGTCGCTGAGTGGGGGATTGGGCAGGTTGCCAGTGTGGAGGAGGTGAAGTCGTTTGCCAGTTTTTTAGTAACCAGTGCGAGGTGACTATGAAGAAAAGATATCGGCAGCAGACCGTGGAGAGCGACCACGCTCCATATCCTTACCCACGCTCCAAGCCTCAGGCGCGCGCGCCTCGGGAGACCAGCTCCATACGATGGACGATGGTTCTGTGCGTCTCCATCCTGGGCCTGCTTCTCATCGGCGCGGTCGTCCTGGGTATCCTGTCTGTGGCGGACGTGATCCACGGACATCCAGGCGCGACGTGGAATCATTGTATGGCGTGGCTGCAATCGAACCTGTGGTGGCTCATTGGGGGTCCTCTTGTTGCACTGGTCGTGTTCAAGGTGGTGTTACCTGTCCACGAGACGCGTGCACACACCGCCGTGGAACGGGCGGAGGCGGCGCGCATCCGCGAGGAAACCAGACACCTGCGGGAGGCACGCTATCACAACGAGGAGCATATGCCCCAGGGGTATATCGCGCTCCCTAATGCACTGGGCAACTATGGTCAAGTGATCCCGGATGGGCAGGTCACGGCCTATCTGCTTCCAGGCAACTCCCCGACGGGCAATTCGGGCGTCAACCCAAAGCTGCTCCTGGATTTCATGGAGCGGCAGCAACAGCAGGTCGTCGACGCCGATGTCTACGAAGAAGAAGAGGAGGAGGAGGTCATCCAGGCATCGCAGATCCACATTCCTACCTTCCGTGAATCCCTGGTTGAGGGGCTCATTGGTCCTGGACAAGGGCAGATGCTGCTGTGCTATGTGCTTGAGCAGGATGAGGAGACCGGCCTGTTCACTGGCAGCCTCATCCCATACCAAGACTTGTTAGAGAACAATAGCACCCTGTTCATGGGTGGGTCATCGAAAAGTGGAAAGAGTACGTATATCGCGCATATCGGGGCGCAAGGGGCGCTGATGAACGCGCTCTACTATGTGATCGATCCGCACTTGACGCATCCTGACAAATCGATTGCGAAAAAGTTGGAAGCGCTTTCCCATGCCTTCATCCTGCCGCCTGCACGAACGGAAAGCGAGATCTTTCGCGTCTTGCAGCATGCCAGAGGGGTTGCACAGTGTCGCAAGGATGGGAAAGAAACTCCCTACGGGGACCGCATCATCTTCTTCATCGTGGATGAAGTTCTTGCAGTCATGAACGGTGCCCATCGTGCGACCAACAAAGAAGTGATTCTGATGTATGCTGATCTTGCCCGCTTCATGCGGGAGCTAGGGACAGAGTACAACAAGTTTGGAGTCAACGGCATCTTCGCGAGCCAATATGTGACCAAAGACGCCTTTAAGCTTCCCGCCCCTGCTGGCAACATTGACTTTCGCGACGGATGCCAGAATCAGGTTCTTTTGAAACTTCCCCCCAATCAAGCGCAGGCGATGCGCTTGATTGATAGTAGCGAGCTGCGTGGGGTACGCCATCTCCCCCAGGGACATGGCTACATGGGGATCTATACCGGGGAAGTCTTGCGCATGGCAGCGGGCTACGTTTCGCGTCAAGATATTGAATATGTTGCCAGTCTGGCAGCCCCATCTCCTGATCAGCGCAAACTCTATGCAGTACCCGATCAGTACCGTACTAGTACCCAATCAGTACAGGGCGGTACCCGCCTCCTTGAGCAGGAGGAGGGCATATTTGCCCAGGAGAATCTGCAAGACCCTCGGAATCTGCGGCAAAATGCCGCAGGCAGTACCCGCAGTACCGGTGCCCTACAAATGCCCCTCGATCCGCTTCCCAGGCGTTCAGTACAGGGGTCAGTACCCGGTACTGAGTCTGTACTGGCGGGTACTGATGCAGTACCGGGTACTGATGCGGTACCCGCATTCAAAAAGCGGTTCTCAGATGAGCAAGAAATCAGCTTTTTACGGTTCTTCGATGAGCAGAAAAGCATCAAGCGGGCGTTAGCTGAGATGCACGTTTCTTATGGTGATTATCAGGCCTATGCGAGCTGGCTGGTCCGCCAGTATCGGCGAGGAGAGAGCGATGGACGCCGTGGATGAGAACGAGGAGCGTATGCCGGATATCCCCCTGCACCCGCGCATCCTGGCGGAATGGGAAGAGCAGGAACGGCAAGAGCAAGATCGGCAGAAGCGGGCGCAGAAGGCTGCCCGGAGAAAGGCCGCAGCAGCAGAGGCGCAGAAGAAGCGGGTGACTTCCGCGCCACAGACACAGACGCATGCGCCTCACGTGAGTACGGCCCAGCGCCGCCGCAACCAGGCCGACCAGCCGCGCGATCGGGACGGCAAATATGGTCGGCGGCCAATGGAGCGCTTGAGGAACTTCTTGAGCCATGAGCCGCCACCGAAAACGAACTTGAAGAAGGTGGCATGGCCGCATCCTGCGGGTGAGAGCGGCGGGAGATCTCGCCCGAAGAGCAAGAAGACACGTGCGCTGCCATCGATACAGAAGATGGTGGACCGTCCGTTGCATGAAGGGGTGGAAGTAGCAAAGCTGTTACCACCCGCAAAGTAGCCAAAAGTCCCCAAATTCACTCGTTGGTTGTATCCTGCACATCATCGCGGTATAGTGGCTTTACTCCTCACTTCTTCAGATCCCCTAAAGGTGTGAGCAGCTCCCCAGAGAGATTAATCAGTGAAGTGGAGATTCCCGATGAAACGCACGTGGGATATTGAAGAAGTCGTTGAGCATTTCACACTTCTTCCGTCAGATCTCGAACTGCTTGCCAACAAAACCGGAGCAACGCGCCTTGGGTTTGCCCTCCTGCTCAAATGTTTTCAGTACGAAGCACGCTTTCCTCTCATCAAGAATGACATCCCCAAACCAATCGTCGACTACATTGCTCATCAACTTCGTCTCGACGCAACGCTCTACCTTCAGTATGACTGGATCGGGCGAACGATTACCTACCATCGGAGCCAGATCCGTGATCACTTTGGGTTTCGCGAGGCAACGGTTACGGATGCTGAAGAGATGAGTACCTGGCTCATTCAAACGGCACTCGCCGCTGATCACCATCTGGATCGTCTCACGGTTGCTGTTCTCGCTCGGTTTCGTGAGTTGCACCTGGTCCCTCCCACTGTTGACCGTATCGAACGACTGATTCGTTCTGCGTGTCGCAGCTATGAGCAGACCTTCTTTACCGACACGCTCAGCAAGCTTTCCCCGATGACCTGTGAGCGGTTTGATACACTGCTT
>WNGD01005786.1_pt1 | contig 11943 bp, 9 predicted proteins | sample 5400671 | NCBI WGS metagenome assembly WNGD01 (sample SAMN13153369, study PRJNA577476) | soil metagenome | isolation source: 40 cm soil or saprolite under grassland replicate 2 | place: USA:California | collected 2016-06-15
GACGCTCGGCGTCCCGGTGCTTGGCTGGCACACCGCGACCATGCCGTCGTTCTACAGCGCCGAGCCGGGGCCGGCCGTGTCGGCCGCGACGTCATGCGCGCCGGAAGCCGCCAGGATCGCCGCCTGCCACTGGGAGCTGAACCCGGGCCGCGGGCTCCTGCTGACCAGGCCGCCGGGCGCCGGACTTGATATTGAGCCGCTCATCGCCAGCGCGGTCGAGCAGGTGCGCAACTCCGGGGTGACCGGGCAGGCGGTGACTCCGGCCGTGCTGGCGCTCGTGTCGGAGCTGAGCGACGGCCGTAGTGCCGAGGTCAACCGGCAGCTGATCGCCGACAACGCCGCCCTGGCAGCGGAGGTGGCGGTCGCCTACGCGGCTGCCGGGAAATAACGGCATTACATAAAGTTACAGATCGAATTCTTTCTGTAGCAGAGGGTATGACTTCCGCAGCGCGGCGGCGGCGTCTTCGCGCTGGCCGCCTGCTCACTGGGAAAATCAGATCGGGGGGAGACGCTGGTGCGCCCGGCACGCTGGGCCGCATACGCCGGGACGCGGTTCCTTGAACTCGCGCTGATCGTCTTCGGGATACGTTTCACCTTCGTCGCCAGCGACCCGAGTGCCAAGCTCAGCTACCTTGCGACCTGGGATCTCGTGGCGTTCATCTACCTGTCCATCGGGGTGGTCGTGCTGCGGCGGCTGCGCGGCGAGCGCAATCTTCCGGTGGAACTCGCCGAGCACGCCCCGGCCTGGTCGCGGGTGCTGCGCGGGCCGCGCTTCAACTTCGCGTTTACGCTGGCCGCAAGCCTCGCCGGGCTGGGCAGCGCCGATGCCGTGATCACCAGCGGCGGCGACGCCAGGATCGGCTCGGCGGTCAAGTTCTTCGGCGGGACCGCGATCATCTTTGCGTGGGCTCTGCTGCACGCCGGCTATGCGCGCTTTTACGCCGGCCTGTTCTACGTTACCGACGGCGGCGGCCTGGAGTTCCCCCACCGTGAGCAGCCAGGCCCGGTCGACTTCATGTATTTCTCGTTCACCCTGGGCACGTCGTTCGCCGTATCGGATGTCACCGTCACCAGGCCTGGCATGCGCTGGCATGTCATGGCCCACAGCATCCTGTGCTTCTTCTACAACGCCATCGTGCTTGCCGTCGCCATCGGCATCGTGACCGGCCGCTGAGCCGGGCCCCGCCGGGCCGGGCCGGGCCGGCCGGGCCGCCCCGCCCGCTGGTCAGAGCCGGCCGGCCGCGATGATCCGCCGCAGGAAGCGCTTCGTCCGCTCGTCCTTCGGCTCGGTGAAGAGCTCGGCAGGCGGCGCGTCCTCGATGATGCGCCCTTCCTCCAGGAAGCAGACCCGGTGCGCGATGTCGCGGGCGAATCCCATCTCGTGCGTGGCGATCACCATGGTCATGCCCGCGGCGGCAAGCTCGCGGATGACATCGAGCACCTCGGCGACGAGTTCGGGATCCAGCGCGCTCGTCACCTCGTCGAGCAGCATGATCTGCGGCCGCATCGCGAGCGCCCGCACGATCGCCACCCGCTGCTGCTGGCCGCCGGAGAGCCGGTCCGGGAACTCGGCCTCCTTGTCGTCCAGGCCGAACCTGCTCAGCAGTGCCCTGGCCTCCTCCTCGGCCCTGGCCCGCGGCGTGCCCAGTGCCTTCCTCGGCGCGAGCGTGACGTTCTGCAGCACGGTCATGTGCGGGAAGAGGTTGAACGCCTGGAAGACGATGCCGACATAACGGCGGACGAGGTTCTGGTCCACCCCGGGACCGGTGATCTCGCGGCCCCACAGGCTGATCCGCCCGGCGTCGATCGGCTCCAGCAGGTTCACGCAGCGCAGCAAGGTGGACTTCCCCGAACCGGACGCGCCGATCAGGCAGATCACCTCGTGCGTGGCCACCGACAGGTCGACGCCGCGCAGCACCTTGTTCGCGCCGAACGACTTGTGCAGGCCATCGATTCCGATGGCCTGGCCGGCCGCCGGCACCGCGCCCTGGCCCGGCAGTTCGGGTGTCCGGCCCTGGCCGCCGGTCACTGGGTGGCCCCGGCGAGCCGCCGGCGGCGGTCGCGCTCGATCAGGTGGTCGGTGAAGCGGGCCAGCGGGATGGTGAGCAGCAGGAAGAAGATCGCCGCGACCGTGTAGCTGGAGTAGTTGAATACCGTGTCGCTGAAGATCTCGGCCGCCTTGTTTGCCTCCACCGCGCCGAGGATCCCGACTAGCGCGGTGTCCTTCTGCAGGCTGATGAAGTCATTCAGCAGCGGCGGGATGATCGTCCGGACGGCCTGCGGCAGGATCACGTGCCGCAGCGCGGTCCGCTGCGACAGCCCGAGCGACCGCGCCGCGGCGACCTGGCTGCGGTGCACCGAGTTGAGGCCGGCCCGGTAGACCTCTGACACGTAGGCCGAGTAGGACAGCACCAGCGCGGCGACGCCGTAGATGGCAGCCGACTGGCCGGACACGAAGCCGAGGCTCAGCGCCGGGACGCCGAACCCGATCGCAAAGATCACCAGGATAAGCGGAACGCCGCGGAAGAAGTCGACGTAGACCGTGCTCAGCAGCCGGAGCGGGAACAGCACCGGGGCCGTTGACTGCCGGATCAGCGCGATGATCAGGGCCAGCGCCAGAATCAGCACCTCAGCCGCGAGGAACATCCGGATGTTCAGCCAGAGTGCCTCGCCGACGGAGTAATAGCCCTGGCGCGGGTTGCCGATCAGCGACTGCCACATGTAGTGCGGGTTGAAGAAGGTGTGCCGTACCTCCTTGCTGCCCGGCGCCAGCAGGAAGATCGCGACTCCGGCGCCGAGCACGACCAGCGTGCTGACGGTCGAGATCGCCGTGGCCCGCGGGCCGCCGCCGGACAGTAGCCTGGGGCCGCGCCCGGCCGTCCCGAAGGTATCGGGGATGGTCGCGCCGCCGCTGAGCTCGCCTGGGGGCAGGAACGAACCGGCGCCGCGCTCCCCGGGGTCCGGCTGTCTGTCGTCCATGCTGGCGTGGCTGGCTGGCGCCAGGAGACTGCGTTACGGCTTAATTACCGGCACGCTCAGGAAGTCCTGCAGGTATTGCTTCTGCAGGGACGCCAGGGTGCCGTTGCTCTTCAGCGTGGCAATCGCCTTGTTGACGCAGGTGACAAGCGGATTGCCCTGATGGAAGACGAGGCCGAAGTGCTCGCCGGTACTCGGGAACTGCCCGACCAGGACCGAGTGCGGGATCTCCGATGAGGAGATGAACTGGGCGGTCGGGAGGTCGGCGACCAGTGCGGCGATCTGGTGGGTCTGCAGGGCCTGCTTGACGTCGTTCAGCGTCTCGAAGATCTTCGGCCGCGAGGTCGGCTGGATCTCGCTGTTGATGAAGGCGAGGCTGGTGGTGCCGATCTGGTCGCCGAACACGTAGCCCTTGAGGTCGGCCGGGCTGTGCTTGGTCACGATCGGCGTGTTCTTTAGCGCGACTAGGGCCTGATCGACGTCGTAGTAGCCGCTCGAGAACGTCACCGCGGTAGCCCGCTGCGGCGTCACCGAGACCTCGTTGATGTCGAAGTCGAACTTCTTCTGGCCCGGCGCATAGGAGTTGCTGAACGGCTCCTTCGTCCACTGCACCTGCGACTTGCTGAAGCCGAGCTGGGTCGCGATCGCGTAGGCGACGGCGCTCTCATAACCCTTGCCGTTCGCCGGGTTGTTGTGCTCGAACCAGGGCGGGAACGCCGGGTTGTCTGTCCCGACGGTCAGCACGCCGCGGGTGTAGAGATCGGGCTGGATCGCGGCGTTCGAGCAGCTGGCGGCGCTCGCGCTCGCCGACGGCGTCGGGCTCGCTGCGCCGCCGCTGCTGCCGCAGGCGGCGAGCAGGGCCGTGGCGGCCACGGCGGTCATCGCGGGCAGAATCCGTCGCATCGGTGAAACCCCCCACTGCTAGGAGCCGGGAGCGATCCCCCCAAGCGGGCTGTGGCTGGCTAGCCTACCGGGCTGCCCGCGGCTCCGCATGATCGCCTGCAGAGCTTCCGGCTCGCGCCCTGTCAGCCACCTTGCACGCCGGGCCGGGCACCTCGGGCCGGGCACCCGGCACCCCGGATCCGGCCGGGTCAGCCGGTGTTCTGCAGGCCGGCCGCGACGCCGTTCACCGTGAGCAGCAGCAGCCGCTCCAGCCGCTCCCGCTGCGCGGTACCGCCGCGCAGCGCGGCGAGCGCGCGCAGCTGCAGATGCGAGAGCGCGTCCACGTACGGATCCCGCAGGGCGACCGCCCTGGACAGCACCGGCCGGTCCGCCAGCAGCCGGTCGTGCCCGCTCACCGCCAGCACGTATCGCATGGTCAGGTCGTACTCGTCCAGGACGAGCGCGGTGAGGTCGGCCCGGCCGCCCAGCGCGAGGTAGCGCGCGGCAATCCGGCGGTCCGTCTTGGCCAGGCTCATCTCGGCGTTGTCCAGCAGGACGGCGAGCAGCGGCCACGCCTGGTAGGCGGCGCGCGCCGCCGGCAGCCCGCCCTCGCCCGCCGCGGCCGCCGCCAGGCCGCTGCCGAGGCCGAACCAGCCGGGCAGGTTCACCCGGGTCTGCGCCCACGCGAAGACCCACGGGATGGCCCGCAGGTCGTCGAGCCCGGCATCGGCGGCCGGCCCGCCCCGGCGGGCCGGCCGGGAACCGATCCGCATCCCGCTGATTTCCGCCAGCGGGCTGATCCGGGCGAACCAGGCGGCGAACCCGTCGGCTTCGACCAGCGCGCGGTACGCGCGCAGCGCGCCGGCCTCGATCCGCTCGCCGACCAGCCTGAACCGCCCGTCCGGAGACGGCGCCCCCGGGCGGGACGGGCCGGGCACCGGGGCGGCGGACGCGAGCAGGACCGCCGATGCGACCTGCTCCAGGTGCCGCTGCGCAATCACCGGGTGGCCGTATCTTGCGAAGATCACCTCGCCCTGCTCGGTGACCTTGAACCGGCCGGCCACCGAGCCTGGCGGCTGCGCGAGCACGGCCCGCCCGGCTGGCCCGCCGCCGCGCCCGAGCGCGCCGCCGCGGCCGTGGAAGAGCGTCAGCCTGATATCCCGGCCGGCCGCCCACCGGGCCAGCCGCTGCTGCGCGTCGAACAGCCGCAGCGTCGCGCTGACCGGGCCGAGTTCCTTGGCCGAGTCGGAATAGCCGAGCATGACCTCCAGGCGCCGGCCGGTCGCGGCCAGCCGCGCCGCCACCGGATCGAGTTTCAGCATGTCGTCCAGCACCCGGGTGGCGTTCGCCAGGTCAGCCCCGCTCTCGAAGAGCGGGACCACGTCGAGTACCGGGAGGGCCCCGTTCAGAATGGAATGGTTCGCTAGCTCGTAGACGGCGGCTATGTCGGCGGCTGACCTGGTGAAGCTGACCACGTAGCGGCGGCAGGCCGGCTGGCCGAACCGGCGCTGGATCCGGCCGATCGCGTCGAAGGTCGCGAGCACCTCGCCGGTCTGCGGTGAGCGCGCGGCGCCGCTGCGCAGCTCCCGGAGTGCCTGGGCGTGCACCGCGCTGTGCTGCCGGACCTCGAGCCCGGCAAGGTGGAACCCGAACGTCTCCGCCTGCCAGAGCAGGTGCTGGAGTTCGCCGAATGCCTGCCGGGCGGCGCCAGCCCGGGTGAGGGCCCGCTGCACGAGGCGGAGATCGGCGATGAACTCGGCCGGGCCGCCGTAGGCCAGGCCGGCCTCGCCGTCGTCCTCGCCGGTCCGGACGGCGCGGAGCCGCTGCGCGGCGTACAGCAAATACGTGCGATACGGCTCTTCCGGCGACCGTGCGGCGGTCTCGGCCAGCAGCCCCGGGTGTGCCCGCGCCGCCGCGCTGATGGCCCGGGCCAGCTCCGATCCGGCCACCTCCGGACCGGGGTGCACCATCATGGCCGGCCCGGCGTGCACCGTCAGGGCGCGGCCGACCCGGGTAGTCGCGTTCTCCAGGGCGCGCAGTACGTGCTCGGCCTGGATTTCCGCCGTCTGGATCGTGACCTGCGCCGTCACGAACGGGTTGCCGTCCCGGTCCGCGCCGACCCAGCTGCCGAACCGCAGGAACGCGGGGGCCATCGCGGCAGCGTGCCCGGACGCCGGACCCTGCAGCGCCCGGTCGAGCGACCGGTAGAGAGCGGGAACGAGCCGGAACAGTGTCTCGTCGAAGGCGGCCATCACCGTGCGTACCTCGTCCAGCGGCCGCATCGCCTGCACGCGCAGCGGCGCGGTGCGCCACAGCAGGTCGATCTCCTCCCGCAGTCTGCGCAGCGCCTCCGCGTGCTCACTCGCGCCAAGCCGCCCGTCGTCCAGGCTGGCCAGCAGGGTGCTGATCCGCCGCAGCACCTCGGTCACGGCGCGGCGGCGGGTCTCGGTGGGGTGGGCGGTCAGCACCGGGTGCACGCGCAGGCCGTCCAGCAGCGCGCCGGCCTGCTGCTGGCCGAGGTCGCCGCGCAGCGTGGTGACCGCGGCGGCCAGTGACTCGCGGGGCGCGGTACCGGCCGTGTCCCGGCTGCGCAGCGTCCGGATCCGCTGGTGCTCCTCGGCCAGGTTGGCGAGGTGGAAGTAGACGGTGAACGCGTGCGCCACGGCCTCGGCCCGCTCCAGCGGCCAGGACGCGACCAGGTCGGCGATCTCGCCGACGAGGGCATCGGCCGACCCGGGATGCCGGGCCGCGATCACGGCGTGCCGCAGCCGTTCGGTGTCGTCGAGCAGGTCCTGGCCGCCAGACTCGCGGAGCACGTCGCCGAGCAGTCGGCCGAGCAGCCGGACATTGTGGCGCATCGGCGCTGGCACGTGCTCACGGTCGGCGTCCCTGCTCACCGCGCCAGCGTAACGATAACGCCTAGCCGGTCCTGGCGGCCGGCGCACCGGGTCCGGGGCGCGCGGTGACCAGCAGCGAGCGCCTGGCCACCGGGCCGGCGCCGGGTGCGGCGTCATCGCGGACTTCGGCCGCGGGCCAGCCTGCCCGGGCGAGCAGGCTCAGCTGGCCGGCGGCGGGCAGGATGGTCAGCCACGGCTCGGCGTCGGCGGCCGGGCGGCCGGCGTTGGCCCGGGCGACCGCGGTGGCCGAGTCGATTCCGTCCGGGTGAATCGACAGGCTGACGGCGAGCATGCTCGGGTGGCCTGCCAGGCAGGCCTGACGGGACTGGCCGGCCGGGCTGGCCGCGTCGGTCGGGCTAGCCGGGGCCGGGCCGGACCGAGAGCGCAGGCCGGCCAGCAAGCGGGCGGTGGTTTCCTGATCGAGGTAGACGAGCAGTCCCTCGCAGACGAACAGCGATGGCTGCCCGGCATCGTGGCCGCTCGCGGCCAGCACCGCGGTCACGTCGTCGCGGCGGAAATCGGCCGGAGCCAGCGTCAGCCCGGCCAGGTCGGCGTGCAACCGCCGGAGCCGGCCGCTCTTGTCGGCCTGGGTGGCGGGATGGTCGAGCTCGAAGAAGCGCACGCCTGGCGAGCGGAAACGCAGCGCGCGGTCGTCATAGCCGGCGCCGAGGATCACGACCTGGCGGACCCCGCGGCCGAGCGCGGCGAGCACCTGCCCGTCGAAGAACCTGGTCCTCGCCGCCAGCCGGTCCCGCAGCTCGTCCGGCAGCCGGTCCCGCGGCCCTTCCGGCGGCCCGGTCCCTGGGGATGGGAGCATCCCGGCGCAGAGCCGGGCCTGGGCGTCCGGGTCGCCACCGGGTGTGTGCGGCCGCGGCAGCCCGGCGCGCACGGCCGCCACCGCCTGGCTGGTGCGGGACGGTGCCGCCGGGGGCGGCAAGCGGCGATCTGTGTGGCTAGCGCGATCCATAGCGCAAATCATAGGGACGTGCCACGGCGCGGTCGGCGTCACCGCGACGGCTCCTGCCGGGCGAGCCCCTGCCGGGGGCGGTCGAGACGGCCCGGAATTTCCCGCCGGAAGGTTCCGGCCGGTGTCGATCTGGCGTGGCCGCGTTCGACGCATGGGCAAGAAAGGGCGGGCGACGGCGAAGACCGAGCGCCGGCCCGCTCCGGTCGCCACCAGGGCGGCCGGCGACGTACAGAAAGGAACGAGACAATGCGATTCCTCGGGTACACGCTGGGCGATCCGTCAACGCCGATACCGCCGCCGAGTCCGGAGCTCATGGCCGAGATGGGCAAGTTCGTGGAGGAGGCGACCAAGGCCGGGGTCCTGCTGGCCACCGGCGGGGTCGGGCCGGTGGAGGAGGCCACCAGGGTGGCGTACCACGACGGCGAGTTCACCGTCATCGACGGGCCCTTCACCGAGGCCAAGGAACTGATCGGCGGCTGGGCGCTGCTCGAGTGCCGGGACAAGGACGAGGCGATCGAGTGGACGAAGCGATTCCTGGCCATCGCCGGCTGGGGCGAATCCACGATCCGGCAGGTCTACTGACCGCCGCCGAACTGCCCGCGGGCGGCCGCGGTAAGCCTGGTCCGGCCAGCTCAGGCTTGCCCGGCCGGCCGCCGGGTGGTGTGATCGGTAGTCGTGACGGCCTCGGAGACTCATGCGGCGATCGAGGCCGTCGTCCGGATGGAGTCGGCGCGGCTGATCGCCGGACTCGCCAGGTACACCGGTGATGTCGGCCTAGCCGAGGAGCTTGCCCAGGACGCCGTGGTCGCCGCCCTGGAGCAGTGGCCGGAGTCGGGAGTGCCGCGCAATTCGGGTGCCTGGCTGATGACGGTCGCCAAGCGCCGGGCCATCGACCTATTCCGGCGGAACCGTGAGCTGCAGCACAAGTACGCGCAGATCGGCCGCGCGCTGGAGGCGGAAGGGGATAGCGTCACCCCTGACTTCGATCGCGCATTCTCCGACGACATCGACGATGACCTGCTGCGGCTGGTGTTCACCGCCTGTCATCCGGTGCTTGCCGTGCAGGCGCGGGTCGCGCTCACTCTGCGCCTGCTCGGCGGCCTGACCACGGCCGAGATTGCCCGCGCTTACCTGGTGCCGGAGCCGACGGTCGCGCAGCGGATCGTCCGGGCCAAGAAGACCCTGGCCAGGGCGCAGGTGCCGTTCGAGGTGCCGGGCGCGGCGGAACGGCCCGCCCGGCTCTCCTCCGTCCTTGAGGTCATCTACCTGATTTTTAACGAGGGCTACTCGGCCACTGCCGGCGATGACTGGATGCGCCCGGCGCTCTGTGCGGATGCGCTGCGCCTCGGCCGTATTCTTGCTCAGCTCATGCCCGGGGAGCCGGAGGTCCATGGCCTGGTGGCGCTGCTGGAGATCCAGGCCTCCCGCGTCCGCGCCCGCAGCGGGCCGTCCGGTCAGCCGGTCCTGCTGCTCGACCAGGACCGGGGCCGCTGGGACCGGCTGCTGATCAACCGCGGCCTGGCGGCACTTGCCCGGGCGGAGGAGCTTGGCGGGGCACGCGGGCCGTACGCGCTGCAGGCCGCCATCGCCGCCTGCCACGCTCGCGCGTTCCGGCCCGAGGACACGGACTGGACCCGCATCACCGAGCTATACGCGGTCCTTGCCGAGCTGCTGCCCTCGCCGGTGATCGAGCTGAACCGGGCGGTCGCGGTGTCGATGGCATTCGGCCCCGAGGCCGGCCTCGACCTGGTCGACGCGCTCGCCGCCGAGCCGGTCCTGCGGGACTATCATCTGCTGCCGAGCGTCCGCGGGGACCTGCTGATGAAGCTGGGGCGGCCGGACGAGGCGCGCGCGGAGTTCGAGCGCGCCGCCGCTCTGACCCGCAACGCCCCGGAGCGGGAGTTGTCCGCCGAGCGGGCCAGGGCGGCGGCCGAGCAGGCCGCGGCGGCCGGCCCGGCCGGCTGAACGACGGCCGTGCGCGGTCTCGGTACGCCTAGGCCGTGCTTCAGCCGCTCGGCTGCTAGCGGTAGCCCCGCGCGGCCCTGCGGAACGCCGCGATGGCGTCCGGCCTGCCCTCAAGCCGCCAGTCCTGATGATGCACATCCTGATGCTGGGCACGGTCGAACCAGACCAGCCCGAGCAAATGGTGGCGGCGGATCCCCGCGAAGAGGTTGGCTATCTTGGCCGGCTGGTTCCCGGCGGCATGGCCCACCGCCGTCTCCGAGATCAGCACCGGTTTCCCGGTGAGCTTCCTGACCGCCCGCAGCGTGGTGCCGAAGACGTAGCGGAAGTTGTCAGTGGGCAGGGCATAGTAACCATCCAGGCCGACCCAGGTAACGTATTTCCTGCCGGGCCAGTAATCATGCATGGTGGACAGCGTCGTCCCGATGGAGTGAATAGCCCAGAGCCAGGTGACGTTGTACGCCCCCTGCCTCCGGAAGATAGTGACTACGTGCCGCCAGGCTTTGATGAAATCGGTTGGCGAGGCATGGCCTTCCCCCCACGGATACCAGTCGCCATTCATCTCGTGCGCGAAGCTGATGATCACCGGATAGCGGAAATCGCGGACTTGCGCGGCATAACTTCGCAGATAGCCGTCCTGCGCGCCCGCCGCGATCTTCGAGAGGCGGGCATTGAACGGATCCATCTGCACCAGTGTCACGGCGCCATGCTCCCGCGCCGTCGTCGCGAACGCGGTGGCAAAGGGCTGAAACCAGCCGCTGAAGTAAAGCACGATGTTCGGGTGCCGCTTGGTCGCCGTGGTGAACTGCTCTACTGTCCGGTAGGAATCCGGCGTGCCGTTCTCGAAGACACCGAGCTCAGTGCCCGGCCGTGCCGGGAGAGCTATTGGCGGTGCTGGACTGAACGTCGGCGTGCTGTAGCCCAGCGCTAGCGCGATCGAGCCGACCAGCGCGGCGATGGGCAGGAAGACCGCCAGCGCGATGCCGCCACGGAACCGCGCCGAATGCTTGAATCCCATCGCCGCGCTTACTGCCCCCGCAAGTGCGTGGCGGTCACCTCAACGCCGGCGGTGCGGGTTACCCAGCCCTGCTTGAACCAGGTGAAGATCCCGTAGAGGCGGATCGGGCGCAGCACTATGGAGGTCCAGATGATCCCGGTCGGGTACATGAGCATCGAACCGTAGCGGAACAGGCGGCTCTCGCCCTCGCGGTGCACGCACAGGCTCCGGGGGCTCACGGCGTACGCCCAGCTGATCATCAGTATCCCGATGTACCCGACGACCTTCGCCGAGGACGGCCAGGTCACGGCGTAGATCACCGGGACGACTGCCGACACGGGAATGTAGTACAGGCCGAAGACGATCCACCACCAGCTCCACGACCGGGGCGACAGGTAGCGGATGCGCCAGTAGTTCCGTACCGAGCCGCCGCGCGCCCAGCGGAGCCACTGGCGGAAGTGGTGGGACAGGTTCTCCGGGTACATCGGCAGGCAGAACGCGGTTACCTGCTGCACACAGCGACCGTGCGCCCGGGAGAACAGCGTGAGGGCGGAGTCGTCGCCGAGTTTCACCGGCCGCCCGAGGAATGTCTCGTCGAGATATGCCGGGATGATCTCGCGGATGATGTGCGCCCGGTACAGCGCGAAGGTTCCCCGGTTGATCAGCACGTCGCCGAACACCGACTGCGTGCTCCACGCGATGAGCTGGGAAACGGTGTTCCGCACCGCGCAGGTCATGGTCAGCCAGTTGGCCCGCTTGTTGTAGATCTCCTCGATCCCGGCGACCGATGCGATCCGCGGGTTGGCGAAGGGCTTCAGCCCTTCGTCGATGGCGTGCTGCTCCAGCGTGGTGTCGCTGTCCACGGTAATGAAGATGTCCGCTTCCGGGCAGGACGTGAAGACCGCGGCCTGGGCGTGCTTCTTCCCGCGGTTCGACGGCAGCCGCGTCCAGCGCACGCCCGGCATGGTCAGCCAGTGCGCGCGCAGTGCGGCGTAGTCACCGGACGGGCCGTCCTCGACAACGTGGATCATGTCCGGCGGCCGGGTCGAGTTGGCCAGTGACCACAGACAGCGGTCGAGCAGCTCGGGGTCCTCGTTGTAGACCGGCACGGCGACCGCCACAAAGAGGCGGTCGAGCTGCTGCTGCTGCCGGGACGTCACCGTGTAGGGCCGGTCCAGCCAGGACAGGAAGAGCGTCGCGCAGGGGACGAGGAAGGTCAGTGCCCAGATAGGCATCAGCGTCCAGTAGGCCGCATGGGTCAG
>WNGD01014171.1_pt1 | contig 11943 bp, 9 predicted proteins | sample 5400671 | NCBI WGS metagenome assembly WNGD01 (sample SAMN13153369, study PRJNA577476) | soil metagenome | isolation source: 40 cm soil or saprolite under grassland replicate 2 | place: USA:California | collected 2016-06-15
CCGCACCCGCGGTGCACGGATGAAGACGCCGCGCAGCGGCTCGTCGTGTCCCGCGAGCGTGAGGTCGGCCTCGAAGCTCGCCACCTGCCGCCCGTATGCGTTGCGGTCGACCTCCATGTCGACGAGGCCGAGATGTCCGCGGTCGAGCACGATCATTCCTGCGCACGTTCCCAGGACGGGCCCGGCGAATGCACGTAGCGCCTCGTCGAGCCCGTACAGCCGCATCAGCCGCATGAACGTCGTCGACTCGCCGCCGGGCACGACCAGCCCGTCCAACCCGTCGAGCTGCTCCGGCTTGCGCACCTCGACGACGTTGGCGCCAAGCCGCCGCAGCATCGCCGCGTGCTCGCGGAAGTTTCCCTGGACGGCCAAGACACCGACCTTCATGACTCGTATTTTGCCGCTCGACGCGACACTGCCGCCCGTGTTGCCGGGGCCAAAAAAGGGTCAGACCCCGCAGGGGTCTGACCCTTGTTCTTTGTCGTCACCAGCCGCGTGTTTCGAGCAGCTCTTCGGCCGGAATCGACGCGGCGGAGAGACCGAGCATCGCGTCGCCGAGACCTTCCGACACGCGCGCGAGGATTTGCGGATCGTTGTAGTGCGTCGTCGCTTCGACGATCGCCTTCGCGCGAGTCGACGGGTCTGCGGACTTGAAGATCCCCGAGCCGACGAAGACGCCGTCCGCGCCGAGCTGCATGCAGAGCGCCGCGTCGGCGGGAGTTGCGATTCCGCCGGCGGTGAACGTCACGACCGGGAGCCGTCCGTTCTCCGCGACCCACTTCACGAGCTCGTACGGCGCGCGCAACTGCTTCGCCTCGGCGTAGAGCTCGTCCTCGCGCAGCGCACCGAGCTTGCGGATGTGTCCGAACACCGCGCGCATGTGCGTCACGGCGTTGACGATGTCACCCGTGCCCGCCTCGCCCTTCGTGCGGATCATCGCCGCGCCTTCGGCGATTCGCCGCAGCGCTTCCCCGAGGTTCGTGCAGCCGCAGACGAACGGCACGGTGAACTTCCACTTGTCGACGTGGTGCTCGAGGTCGGCGGGCGTCAGCACCTCGGACTCGTCGATGTAGTCCACCTCGAGCGCCTCGAGGATCTGCGCCTCGACGAAGTGGCCGATGCGACACTTCGCCATCACAGGGATCGTCACGGCGGCCTGGATCTCGCGGATCTTGTCCGGATCGGCCATGCGCGCGACGCCGCCCTCGCGGCGGATGTCCGCCGGCACGCGCTCGAGCGCCATCACCGCGCAGGCGCCTGCATCCTCGGCGATCCGCGCCTGCTCGGCGGTGGTGACGTCCATGATCACCCCGCCCTTCAGCATCTCGGCGAGGCCGCCCTTGACGCGCATCGTGCCGAGCTCGGCCATGGCCACGATTCTAGCCCGTCGCCTCGCGACGGCTAGTCGGAGCGGCTGCCCGCACGAACCGGCGCGCCACGGCCACCGACTCGGTGTCGAACGCGATCCAGAAGCAGAACGCGGCCAACGGCAGCTCGGCCACGAGTGCCTCGACCGCCGCCCAGGCCAGCTCGCTGCCGGGCTGAGAGGTGAGCGTGTCGAACCAGGCGTCGCAGAGGAGCAGCGTGCCGGCGACTGACGCCAAGATCGGCAGGTGGCTGGACAGCCGCACGAGTCCGTACACGGTCGCCGCGATCGCAAGTGCGATCCCAACGTCGAGCCCCGGCCAGACGATGTCCCAGTGGACGGACTCGTGCCGAGGCGGAAGGGTCACGCTCAGATAGACAGTCCAGGGCAGCAACGCGATCGCGACCCCGCCCATGATCACGAATCCCCAGTGGCGCATCCGCAGGAGGCTCCGACCGGCTGCGAGCCGAGAGCTCAGCTTTCGCCCTCGGGCATCGCGCGCCGCCGCGGATGCGGCAGCTGGCCCTCGGCGCGCATGACCGCGAGCCCCGCGCGAGGCAGCCCCAGCGTTCCCTCGTAGAGCAGGTAGCGGGGCTCCCAGCGCGGGAAGAACTTCGCGTTGAAACGGTAGAGGCTCTCGATCTGGAAGAAGGGGTTGCCAAGCGCGATGAGTCGTCCCAGGAGCCTGTCCAGCCGCCCGCGAGGACCGTGCATGACGCGCGCGAAGGCTGCGAAGTTGAGCGAGACCTCCTCGATCCCGCGCCCGCGCAGCGCCTCGATCCCGCGAACGACGAGGAACTCCATCATCCCGTTCGGCGTGTCCCGGTCGCGCCGCATCGACGAGAGCGACATCGCGGGGCGTCCGTACGACGGGACGAGATGGATGAAGCCGCGAATGCGTCCGCCGGCGTCACGCGCCCACAGGACGACGCCGCCCGCGTCCCGTTCGGTGCGGAGCGAGTCCATCGCCATCGAGAAGCCGCGCTCGGCTGTTCCCGCGCGCCAGCGCTCCGCCACTGCCTCGAGCTCGCAAAGCGTGCGCTCGTCGACCGCGGACAGGTCGGCCAGCTCGGCCGAGTAGCCGCACTTCTCCAACCGCGCCACGGACTGGCGCACCTTGCGGATCGCGCGGCCTTCGAGCGAGAAGCGGCTGGTCTCGACCACCGCCTCGTCGCCGATGTAGAGCGCGTGCATGCCCGCCTGGCGCCAGAGCGGGATCAACTCTTCGCTGACGCCGCACGCCGCGAGCTTCAGCCCTCGGCGCTCGGCGTACGCAACCGCCTCGGAGACGAGCCCCGGCAGGGCGGCGGGCGGCCCGACCGGGTCGCCGGAGCAGAGCAGGACGCCGTTCTCTATCCGATAGGCGAGAAAGGCGCTTCGCGTCCGGTCGAAGAGGTACTGCTTGTCGCGCCGGAGCTTGAAGAACGCGAGCGTGTCCGTGCCGTACCGGCGGACGAGCAGCCTCGCCGCCCGCCGGGCCTCGGTGTCGGGAAGGCTGCGCGGTGCGGCAAGGGGCCTGAAGATCAGGTACGCGCACGTGAGCAGTGCCGTGAGCGCGAGCAATCCGACCGCGAGCGGCAGCCGACCTATCTCGTCGTGGAAGGCGATCGGGCCCGGCTGCCAGAGGAGGGCGTCGCCTGCGGTACGGAGGATCGCGCCCGCCCCCGCGCCGCTCGGGGCGGCGATCCAGACCGAGCCGACGATCAGAATCGTCGTCGCGGCTACGACGGCGGGAACGCGGTAGAACGCTGAGCGGAGACCGGCGGGATCGTGCCGGACGTGGAACGCGGCGCGGCCCCACCAGAGCAGTCCGGCCGCCGCGAAGCTCCACATCGCCTCCTCGAAATCGAGGCCTTTCGCGAGATTGAGCACCCCGAGCGCCAGCAGCAACCCGACCGCGACATGGAGCGCTCCGCGGCGGCGGCGGTAGAGGTAGAACGCCGTCACGATCAGCCCCGCAGAAGCCGGCAATGCGAGGGCGTGGAAGATGCGGATCTCGTCGAGCGACTCGACGTGCAGCAGCACACGATGCCGCCAGCCGGAGTTGGGCGTCGCCGCCGAGACGAGGTTGACGATCCCGGCCGCCAGGGCCCACAGTGCCGCAAGCAGCGGGAGGGAGTCGTACCGCCTCAGCCCTCGCAACGGCGCGGCCCGCCGGTGCAGGCCGAGCTGCCACATCGCCGAGTCACGCTTCGACGGGACGAGATCGCGCCAGTCCTTCGCGACGAGCCAGACCCCTGCCAGCGCCGCCAGGATCGTCGTCAGACCGAGGTCGACATCGTCGACGAGGGAACCGGCGGCCAGTGCCACGAGGATCGCGAGCCCGAGGTGGTACTCGTGGATCCTGCGGCGAAGGAGGTAGACCCGCGGCCCGAACGGGTGGCGCTCGAGGCGCAGCATCGTGTCCACACTGTGCCTGGACCTACGGTCCGCGGCCGTGACCTAGGGAGCCGAGGGCACCTCGCCGACGTCGCCGGGCTGCACGAGGCCGGACTCGTAGGCCATCACGACGGCTTGGACCCGATCGCGAAGGTTCATCTTCATCAACACGCGCGCGACGTGCGTCTTCACCGTCGTCTCGCTGACGACGAGGCTCTTCGCGATCTCGGCATTCGAGAGACCCCGCGCGATCAGCTTCAGCACCTCGCTTTCCCGCGGCGTCAGCTCGTCGATCTCCGGCGGAGCCGTCCGGACGGCGTCGGGCGGACGGCGGACGAACTCCTCGATCACGCGCCGGGTCACCGACGGCGCGAGCAGCGCGTCACCCGAGCAGACCGCGCGGATACCGGCGACGAGCTGCTCGGGGGGCGCGTCCTTGAGCAGGAAGCCGCTCGCGCCCGCGCGCAGGGCCTCGTAGACGTACTCGTCCATGTCGAAGGTAGTCAGCATCACCACCTTCGAGTCGATGCCGTCCCCGGCGAGCAGGCGCCGGGTCGCCTCGATGCCGTCGAGCTCGGGCATCCGCACGTCCATCAGGACGACGTCCGGCCTCAGCCGGCCGGCCTCGGTGAGCGCCTCCTTGCCGTTCGCGGCTTCGCCGACGACGTCCATGTCCTCTTCGGCATCGAGGATCATGCGGAAGCCGGTGCGGACGAGCGCCTGGTCGTCGACGATCATCACGCGCACCCGGCCGGCGGCTTCCTGGACGGCCGCGGCCTCCTCGGCGTCGGCCACCTCGTGGCGGTCTGCGAGCTGCGCCGAGCCGCGCGCGCGGGCGTCGTCCTCGGAGCGAAGCTCGGGGAACTCGGCCGGCAAGTCCGGGGCGAGCAGCTGGTAGATCCGCACCGGGCGGTCGAAGTCCTTGAGGCTGCGCGGCCCGAGATCGCTGAAATCGAGCTCGCCGAGCTCCTCCTCGTCCTCGAGCAGCGCCTGGGTCGTCTGCGACAGCAGCACCTGCCCCCCGTGCGCCGCCGCGCAGATGCGGGCGGCCCGGTGGACGGCCAGGCCGACGTACTGGTCCCCCGCGACGGTCGCTTCGCCCGTGTGGATTCCGATCCGAACGCGCAGCGCGGCTTCGTCGGGCCACGGATGCCGGGCGACGGCGCGCTGCGCCTCTACGGCGGCGCCGACGGCGTCCTTCGGCCTCCGGAAGGCGACGAAAAAGGAGTCGCCCTGCGTGTTGATCTCATGGCCGCCGGTCTCCTGGAACGCGGAGCGGAGCAACCGCTCGTGGTCGGCCATCACGTCCGCGTACCCGTCTCGGAGCTTCCGCACCAGCTCGGTCGAACCCTCGACGTCCGAGAAGAGAAACGTGACGGTGCCGGTCGGGAGCTGCGGCATCACTTGCCGTTCACGGGGATGCGCGCGCGAACCTGGAAACCACCGCCTGTCCGCGGGCCGGCGTCGAGCTCCCCGCCGGCGACGGCGATGCGCTCACGAAGCCCGACCAGTCCATGACCTCCGCCGTCTCCCCCGCCTGTGCCGTTCCCGTCGTCGGCGACCACGACCTCCACCTCACCGTTGGCGTAGCGAACAAGCACTTCCGCTCGCTGAGCCTCAGCGTGCTTGAGCGTGTTCGTCAGCGCCTCCTGTACCAGCCGGTACCCGGCCAGATCGACGCTCGCCGGGAGGTCCGCGGCCTCGCCCTCAACCTTGAGGTCGACGTCGAGGCCGGACGACTCTCGCACCTGCTCGACGAGCTTGTCCAGATGCTTGAGGCTCGGCTGCGGGGCGAGCGCCGGCGCCTCCTCGGGCCGCCGCAGCACATCGACCAGCCGTCGCATCTCCGCGAGCGCCTCGCGGCCGGTTTGCTCCACGATGAGCAGGGCTTCGCGCTCGCGCTCCTGCTCGGGCCGCAGCAGCCGCCGCACCCCTGAGGCCTGCACGGTCATCACGCTGACGCTGTGGCCGACCACGTCGTGCAGCTCGCGCGCAATCCGCGCCCGCTCCTCGGCGACGGCGGCTCGCGCACGTTCCTCGCGCTCGCGCTCGAGTCGCTCGGCGCGTTCTTCGGCCCGCTTGTACTGGCTGAGCTTCGCGCCCAGAGCATTCCCGGCGAGCCAGACGATCGTGAAGAGGACGCCGATGAACAGGAAGTCGCCGGCGCCCTGAGTGGGGTGGTTGTGGGTGACGATCGCAGCGGCTCCGATCCCGATCCCCAGGCCGGACACCGCCTGTCGCCGTTCGGGCAGCATGCCGAACAGGAACGAGCAGGTGAGGACCGCCAGGAAGATGGCGAACGGGAAGGTCACGAGGCGCCCCTCGAAGAACGAGACCGCGGCGGCGTAGATGAAGAGTGCCGCGGGTGCTCCGAACGGGAACCGCCGTCGCGCGAACAGCGGCAGGAAGAGCACCAGGGTCAGCGGGATGAGCACCCAAAGCGATCCGGTCGGGGCTTCTTTGTTGTGCTCACGACCGAAAGCGAGCTCGAGCGAGGCTTCGAGCATGCCAAGCAGCACGAAAGCGTCGAAGCCGAAACGACTGATCAGCGGCCAGGCCCGGCGGGCGATGTTTGCGATGCGCGTTGTCATGTCTTGAAGGTAGACCACCGCCGACAGAGTGTCGTCGTCCGGGAGGACGACTTCAAGATCGTCCGCTGGGACGAGTAGGAATCGGGCCGGCGGCCGACGACCTACAGAACGCGCGCCCCTAGCGTGGGGTGCGATGAAACCTACGACCCAAGGAGTCACCATGAATGCAGCTGCAGCAGCAGCCGCGCTCACCGACGAGCGCGTCCTGATCGACCACAGCCCGCCGGCCGTCGCCGCGCACGAGGTCGCGCGGCGCTACGGCGAGGGCGAGACCGCCGTCGACGCCCTCCGGGGCGTCTCGCTCGAGGTTCCCCCCGGGCAGCTGACCGCGGTGATGGGGCCTTCGGGCTCCGGCAAGTCGACGCTCATGCACATCCTGGCCGGCCTCGACCAGCCGACGAGCGGGAACGTCGAGATCGCCGGGATCGACATCACCAAGCTGAAGGACAACGAGCTGACGAAGTTGCGTCGCAAGCACATCGGCTTCGTCTTCCAGTTCTTCAACCTGCTCCCGATGCTGACGGCTGAGGAGAACATCGTCCTGCCTTTGACGATCGCCGGCCGCAAGCCCGAGCGCGAATGGCTCGAGCAACTGCTCGAGAGCATGGATCTCGACGCCCGGCGGAAGCACCGCCCCGCTGAGCTCTCCGGCGGCCAGCAGCAGCGCGTGGCGATCGCCAGGGCGCTCGTCTCACGGCCGACCGTCCTCTTCGTCTCGCGGCCGACCGTCCTCTTCGCCGACGAGCCGACCGGGAATCTCGACTCGGCCACGAGCGGCGAGATCCTCCAGCTCGTGCGCCGCTCGGTCGACGAGCTCGGCCAGACGACCGTGATGGTCACGCACGACGCCGTCGCGGCGACGATCGCCGACCGTGTGCTCTTCCTCGCCGACGGCGAAATCGCCAAGTCGCTTGCCCGCCCCTCGCAGGCACAGGTGATCGACGCGATCCAGGAGGTGGCAGGACAATGACCGGCGTCGCTCTCAAGGGGCTGCTCGCCCGCCGCGTCCGCGCGGTCCTGACGGCGCTGGCGATCGTGCTCGGCGTCGCGATGGTGAGCGGCAGCCTCGTCCTCACCGACACGATCTCGAAGGCGTTCGACACGATCTTCACCAGCTCGTACAGCCACACCGACGCGGTCGTGAGCGGCAAGAAGCTCGTCGACTACTCGAACGGAGGCAACGCGACGGTCTCGAAGGCGCTGCTCGAGCGGATCAAGCGGATGCGCGACGTCGAGGCGGCCTCGGGCGCGCTGCTCGACCTGAACGGCGACTCGACGCACGCGACCCTGCTCGACCGCGACGGCAAGGCGATCCAGTCGAACGGCAATCCCACCTTCGGCTTCGGGATCGACACCTCGCAGCCGCGCTTCAACCCGCTGAAGCTGAAGGAAGGCCACTGGGCGAAGGGGGCGCACCAGGTCGTGATCGACGCCGAGACGGCGAAGAAGCATCACTTCGCGATCGGCGACACGGTGGGCGTCGCCGCGCACGGGCCTAAGAAACGGTTCCGGATCGTGGGCACCGCGACCTACGGCAACGTCAACTCCCTCGGCGGTGCCACGATCGCGGTCTTCTCGATCCCGACGGCGCAGCGACTGCTCGGGCTGCAGGGCTACTCGGCGATCTCGGTCGCGGCGAAGCCGGGCGTGTCCTCCGAGCAGCTCGTCTCAGAGCTGAAGCGAGATGTGCCGGCGACCGCGCAAGTGCGAACGGCCAAGGAGCAGGCGAACGACGACAAGCAGGGCGTCGCGAGCTTCATCACCTTTATCCGCGCCTTCCTGCTCGGCTTCGGCGGAATCGCCCTCTTCGTCGGCGCCTTCGTGATCTTCAACACGCTCTCGATCACGGTCGCGCAGCGGACGCGCGAGCTCGCCACGCTGCGGACGCTCGGGGCCTCGAGGCGTCAGGTGCTCCGCTCGGTCGTGTTCGAATCGTTCGCGATCGGACTCGGTGCGTCGGTGATCGGCCTCTTCGCGGGCTTCGGGCTCGCGAAGGGCCTGAGCTCGCTGTTCGGCGCGCTCGGGCTGTCATTGCCGGAGGCGTCGTCCGTGTACGCCACGCGCACGTTCGTGATCTCGCTGCTCCTCGGCGTGCTCGTGACGGTGCTCGCGGGGTTCGTGCCCGCGCTGCGGGCGACCCGCGTGCCGCCAATCGCCGCCGTCCGCGAGGGAGCGGTGATCCAGCGGAAGAAGCGGCTCGGGCCCGTCGCGGGAGTCGTCCTGTTCGGGATCGCGTCTGGGCTGATCGCCTACGCGACGCTCGGCGGCCACCTCGGCTCCGGCAAGTCCCTGCTCGCGCTCGCCGGCGGGACGCTGCTCGGCCTGCTCGGCGTCGCCGGCTTCGCGCCGGTGCTCGTTACCGCGCTGGCGGCAGTCGTCGGGATCCCGGCCAGGCGCTTCGGCGGCGCGGCCGGCCGGCTCGCGACCGACAACGCGACCCGCAACTCCGCCCGCACCGCGTCAACCGCCGCCGCGCTGATGATCGGGCTCGCCCTCGTCTCGTTCGTGGCCGTGCTCGGCAAGGGCGTGCGTGGGTCGATCGACCGCGCGGTCGACAAGCAGGTGACCGCCGACTGGGTCGTCACTTCGCAGAATGGCTGGTCGGCGTTCCCGGCCGGCGCCGGTCGCGCCGTTCGGAACGCGGCGGGCGTCACGCTCGCCTCCGACATCCGCTCCGACCGCGGCAGGATAGGCAAGGCGGACGTCAACGTCAACGGGGTCGACCCGGCCATGATCGCGCGCGTCTACCACTTCGACTGGAAGCAGGGATCGAACGCGACCCTGGCCGGCCTCGCCGGAGACGGTGCAATCGTGAAGCAGGGCTTCGCAAAGAAGCACCACCTCGCCGTGGGCGACGGCTTCACCCTGCGCTCTCCGGCCGGGAAGCCGGTGCGGCTGACGGTGGCCGGGATCTTCCAGCCGCCGCAGGTGATGGAGGTGCTCGGCGGGGTCGTCATCTCGCGAGCAGCCTTCGACCGGACGTTCGTGCGACCGTCGAACTCGCTGACGTTGATCGACGGCTCGCCGACGCAGGCCGGCCTCGACAAGGCGCTGGCGGCCTTCCCGGACGCGAAGGCGCAGACACATGCCGAGTACGTGAAGGCTCAGTCGTCCTTCATCAACACGATGCTGAACCTGCTCTACGTCCTGCTCGCGCTGAGCGTGATCGTGAGCCTGTTCGGGATGGTCAACACGCTCGTCCTCTCGGTCTTCGAGCGAACGCGAGAGCTGGGGATGCTGCGCGCGGTCGGGATGACGCGGCGGCAGGTGCGGCGGATGGTTCGCCACGAGAGCGTGATCACCGCGCTGATCGGCGCGGCGCTCGGGTTGCCGCTCGGGATCATGCTGGCCGCCGCGGTCACGCACGCGGTCGGCAAGTACGGCGTCACGTTCTCGCTGCCGGTCGCGTCGCTGGCGATCTTCACGGTCGCGGCGATGATTGCGGGCATCCTGGCCGCGATCGCCCCGGCGCGGCGGGCCTCACGCCTGAACGTACTCGAGGCGCTGCAGTACGAGTGAGCCGGGGGCGTTGCAGTGCTGGGGGAACTCCGGTTCCCCCAGACCCCCTCCACTCGTCTGCACGGACAGGGCCTCCGCTACGCTCGGCCCGATGCGGATTCCGCGCCGGCTGGAGCGTTTCATCCTCGGCACGATGATGAGCGTCGTCGCGCTCGTCGCCGAGCGCCGCGTCATCAAGGCGCTCGGCAAGAAGCGCCGCTGACGGCCACGTCGCGGCCTGCTTCGAGGTGCGCCTCGCACAATTCCGGCACAGCCTTGTCACGCTTCGGGCTTGACAGAACCAGGTGTCGGACACCGGTTTTGGCGGTCGCGCATGGGCCACTTGGCTCAGCCTGGCTACCGGTTGTGGTTGACGACCTCGACGTTGTTGCCGTCGGGGTCGAGGACGAACGCGCCGTAGTAGCCGGCGTGGTAGATCGGACGCTCCCCTGGAGCGCCGTTATCGGTGTACCCGGCTGCCAGAGCCGCTCGATGGAAGGCCTCCACCGTGGCGTCGTCCGTCGCCGGGAACGCCATGTGGACATGCTCCGTCGGCGTGCCCGAGACGACGGAGAAGGAACCGCTCTCGCCGACGAACCCGCGGCGGCCGGGTCCCTCGCCCCGAAGCGAAAAGCCCGTGAACGGCGCCACCGTCTCGTAGAAGCGACGTGACGCGTCGAGGTCGGAGACGCGGATCCAGAGATGGTCGATCGGGCCGCGGCGCCGCTCCTCGTGGTGAACTGCCTCGGCGCTGTTGCCGTCGGGGTCGAGAACGAACGAGCCGTAGTACTCGGGTGAGTACTGAGGGCGCGGGCCCGGCGCGCCGTCGTCGCGGTAGCCGGCCCCGGTCCCGACCCGCCAGAACTCTTCCACGTGCTCGCGCGACGGCGCCACGAACGCGACGTGCAACCGCCGAGTCACGGGCTTCTCTCCCGTCGCCTGAGCGACCGAGAAATCGCCCCACTCCGCGTACTGCTCGTCCGTGTCGTTCCTGGCGATCCCGAGCGTCGGCAGCATGGTGTCGTAGAACCGCACGGAAGCCTCGCGGTCCGAGGCGCGGATCGTGACGTGGTCGAACATCTCAATCCCGTCGGCGCAGGCCGACCAACAGGACGATCGTGAGTACTCCGCCCACGATGCCGAGCGTGACCGGAATCCACGACTGCACGTGCGCCGCCGCGGTCGAGCCCGCGGCGACCAGACACGAGCCGGCCGCGATCGCCAGCGAGAGCGCCCGCGCCGCCCGGCGGATCGTGTCTTCGAGCGGGGTCGTTCCCTTGACGTCGACCTGCATCCGAGCGCCGGGGCGAGCACCCGCGATCCGCTCGATCGCCTCGACGAGCGCGTTCGCCCGCAGCTCGAGCTTCTGGAATTCGTAGAAGATCCGCTTCGGGTCGGCGCTCGTTCGCACGCGTGTGAGCAGGTTCTTGGCGACGAAGCCGCCGACGACCGAGAAGGGATCGAGCTCGGGATCGAGCTCCGCCGCCGTCAACTGCATCTGCGCGAGCGCCTTGCCGACGAGCGCCAGGGCCGCCGGCAGGCGCACGCCGTGGCGGCTGGCGATCTCGGTCAGCCCCTGCATGATCGGCCCGAGTTGGATCTCGGACAGCGACTTGTGCCGATACTCGGCCAGCAGCTCGCCGATCTCGTTGCGGAAGGCATCGAGATCGAGCTTCTCCGGCAGCTCGGGCGCGAGCAGGAGCAGGATCTCGGCCAGGAAAGGGACGTCCTCCTGCCAGAACGCGAGCAGGAGCAACAGCACGCGCTCGCGGACGTCCGGGGCGACCTCGCCGACCATGCCGAGGTCGAGGAAGTAGATCGTCCCGTCCGACCAGAGCATGTTCCCCGGGTGCGGGTCGGCATGGAAGAACCCGTCGGTGAGAATCTGCCGGTAGAACGCCTCGAGCAGCTGGCCGGCAGCCTCCTTGCGCTCGGGGCCCTGCGGGGCCTCGCGCACCGGCCCGCCCGGGATCAGCTCCATCACGAGCAGCCGCTGCGTCGTGAACCGATGATGGACGCCGGGCGCGTCGAGCCGTGAGAACGGCTCGAGCACGGCCCGCATCTGGTCGATGTTCGCGGCCTCCTGCTCAAAATCGAGCTCGCGCTGGA
>WNGD01005787.1_pt1 | contig 11942 bp, 9 predicted proteins | sample 5400671 | NCBI WGS metagenome assembly WNGD01 (sample SAMN13153369, study PRJNA577476) | soil metagenome | isolation source: 40 cm soil or saprolite under grassland replicate 2 | place: USA:California | collected 2016-06-15
TACGCCCGCGACGACAGGCCAAGCTTGGTGATGGCGTTCTCCATCTGCTTCTCGCTCTCGGCATCGAGCTTGCAGAAGCGCCGGAGCGTCCGGGGCGTCATCTGCGCGTTGCAGTAAAGACCGAAGGGCGCCAGCCGCCGGAACTGTTCCTCCCGTGCCGCCAGGATCCGACCGCGAATCGCCGCCGAATCCTCTCCTGCCTCTTCCTGGGCCAGCTCTTTGTATCTCACCGCGGGTACCTGAATGTGCAGGTCGATCCGGTCCAGCAGCGGCCCGGAGATCCGCGCCAGATAACGCTGGATCAACGGAGGCGTGCAGGAGCATTCGTGCAAAGGATCGCCAAAAAAGCCGCAAGGATGCGGATTCACATTTTGGCGCCGAACGCGAGATGGAGATAAGCCTCGAAGGGTCTGATAGAAAGGACCCGCCTCTCCGCCTAAACAAGTTTGGGTTACCAGAGAAAAGTCGGTACCGGACAGCAGATGTTTGTGCTCTTCTGAGCATAAGTCCCGACCTGCTACGGTGGCGTTTTCTCACGGGCAAGTATTCTGAAGCTCGCAGGGACGGTAGGGGAAGAGTTTTCAATGTTGAAGATCTCGAATCCATTCTCGCTCAGAACAAAAAGCTTGGTAAAGGGAGGGAGTCACCTAAATCGGTAAGGCGAGCGAGTCACCTAAAGACGAAAACAACCTCAAGTCCGACGGTTTTCTAAGTCATTGGCTCGACCAATGAACCGGATTTGTGACAATCCCCAACCATTCGAAGACGGCGAGCATTGTCACAACCCCTCACATGATTCCGTTGACCGTCAATTTCTGAAGCATGTTCCAGCGGGATGGTCGTCCTTAAGCTATTGCAAAGGCTCGTCGCTGCGGCCCTTTTTTCTTTCAAGCGCAAGACCATGGCCACTTCGCACCTCGGTAGACGTTTTCAAACGTCGTCTTAGGAGCTCCGACCGCCGGCAGGGTACGGTCGGCCAGCCCAGTCCGCTCCGACCAGCGCGCTAATGTCACCACTCCCAAAACGCGCCACGAGGATGTCGGCCGAGAAGGTCACACCCAGAACCGACCGCCGACGATTACGTCTTCCGAACCGCACTACTCCTGTTCCTAATCACCTTCCAACAGACCCTTAAACGGAACGCCAATAATCTCTTGCCAGAGGCCGGTCATTATATAATCCCTGCAGAGATCTGCCGCGGCCCGGCAGGAGTGGATCAAGAAGACGGTATGGCTGGACTCTCTCCTAAAAGTCCTGAAGGAGGTTCAAAGTCCTGCCTGCGGATCCGGTATCGGCCCAGCGTATGTATCCCTGATTTTCAAGGGGCCGGACCGCGCAGCCCAGGAAATCGCTCTTACGGGAAATCCCTCCACGCCCCGCAGAGCCTTCGAACAACAAAGCCGGCTTTTGGAAGCCGGGGCCTATGAATCAGTCCAAGTTCGGCGTTCCATTAAATTCAGTTGAGTGGACTTTAAAGAAGATCGCCCTGTTCTGCTGGGGCTTGGGCCTGGCTCTCGTCCTGATTTACCGATACTTCAAATTTGATTTCGAGCCCATCCATCCGGGATCTTATCTTGGAGGCTTTGGCCTTATCTTTGAGCAGCTGGCTAAAGTGCCGGAAGCTGTGTCCTTCGTGAGAATTTTGGCCATTTTTTATATCGTATGCGGCACGATCATCACCTTGGGTAAGCCCGTCCTCCTTCGGGCCATGATGATTTTAAACAGGGTGGTGCAGGCAGGGATTGTTTTGCTTGGCGTTTTGATGATTCTGTCACTCCCCGCGCTGTATTTTGTCGGGGGCATCTTCTACATTCTCCCTGCTATGGTGTTATTTCTCTTTTTTGCCTTCCACCGGAAAATGAATGCTTACTGCAAACAAGCCGTCGCAACCCTGGCCGCGAGTGAAGGAAGCCGGGAATGGCGAGCGCGCTTTCGCTGGGCCGCGCCCGTTGCTTCTTTGTTTGCCGTCAGCCTTTTTTTTAGTGACTGGCAAGCCCCTTCCAAACCGATATTCAAAGTTTTTGAACTGGTCTCCGTGGTTCCCGACGAATTTTTCATGGCCTCTCGAGCGCCTTATCTTGCCACATCTTCAAAAAACGATACGGCCGGACTCCAGGTCTGGGATATTTCCCAGCCTTTCCGAGGGGGAGTCTCTCGAAATCGCTTTGGGGGGAAATGGGCTTACGATCACTTGATCAGCGAAAGTCCCAAGGATATTTCTCCGGACGGTTCGGCGCTTGCGAGCGCGTCGACCACCATGGAAAACGGGTCGGAATTTTCCCGTCTGAGGATTTGGAGTCTCGAATTGCCCCACAAGTCTCATCCTTATTATTTTTACATCGACGATCTTGTTTACACGACCTTGGATACGACCGCGGATCCTGTGGTCATCGAGATCGCGCGGGCCATGCGGATCACAGCCCTGACTTATGCCCTGGAGGGTTCGAAGGTCTATATCGGAACCGCGCAAGGCGAGGTCGGGCGCATGAATTTGCAGAAGAAGCAATTGGAGGATATCTTTCAAGCCTGCGACTGCGAAATCCTTGAACTTTCATTGGATCCAAGCGGTGAAAAGCTTGCGGTTCTGGGACGTCCAAGGCATGGGAAGTATACCTTCTATGATAACAGGCGGCCGTGGATTCTCGAGAAAGGAATCGACTACTGGCCCTCCTATCTTGAAAAGAGACGATACAACCTCAGTGTATGGAACGTCCACGAGCGAAGCCGCGGGCTTTTCTTTGATCTCGACAGCATGATGGATCCCAGGCTTTTCTCAGCGTCTTGGCTGGTTTCTGCGCCGACACTGGATAAGCCGTTATTCTGGGATTTGACGAGCGGCAAAGCGAGAAGCTTGAATGAGAAACTTGATTCCCACGTCCTTGCCGTTGCCATTTCCCCCAAAGGCGATAGGGCGGCGTTAGCCTTCATGGAGAGTATTGTTCTTTACAAGCTTCCTGATTTGAAGCGGATTGGGGCCATCCACCATCATTACGAATGGCCGGTGGCTCCCATCACGATCTCTCCGGATGGAACGCTTTTGGCAGGCGCCAACCGGATACGAGAGACTCACAGCAGCAGGGGTAACCCTATTGCGCTGAAAGTGTGGGATCTTCGCCGAATCCCTGTCGACTCAACTCACGCTTCCCGTATGGAAGAACCGTTTGGCCGGCCGGCTCAGGATGACCGAGGCGATGCCGACGCCGCCACGCCGTCGTTGGGTGACCCTCGATTAACGGCCGCGCAAGTCGATAGCATCTTGGAAAGACTTCACCAAGCTGCCCGGCACAAAGAGGCGAGCGTGCGACGGAGCGCCGCCGTGGAGCTGGGGAAGGGCGATGATCCCCGGGCGGTCGATCTACTGATCACGCTCCTTCTCGACGAAGACACTAATGTGATCATTGCCGCCCACCAATCCTTGAACGGGAGCAAGCAAGAAGCAAAAGTGGTCGAGGCGCTCATCGCCGTCTTGCAAGAAAAGAAGATCCCGATGACAGCCTGGAATCTCGTTCCTAACATTCTTATTTTGAAAGAGAAGAAAGACCCGCGCGCCATCGGCGTTCTTGCCGGCCTGCTCGCCCATGAAGACATGTCCGTGCGTCAGAATGCGGTCCACGCGCTTGGAGCCATCGGAACAACGCAGGCCTTGCAGCCTCTTGTTCCCAGCCTTAAAGATGAAGCGGAACTGGTCCGCTCGAGCGCAGCAACCGTGTTAGGCAAATCCAGAGACCCGCGTCTGTTTAAACCGCTCCTTGCCGCCCTCAAAGACAGCGATCCATCTGTTAGAAACGCCGCACATAGAGCCCTTGTCCATATGACGGGAGTAGATTTTCAATGGGACATTGCGAAATGGATGGAATGGTGGGCGGAGAATAAGAAGCAGATAAGATGAGCCTCATGAAACTCCTCTCAGCTCGATTAATGAAAAACCTCTGCTGCGGACGTTGCCGCATAATAAGACGGGTCCAAAAACCTTAAGGCGCGCAAATGCACTTCGAAATTAGCAATTACGAGCTATGGCCTGTTACATAACACTTTGTCTGGCTATTCTTTTTATTGCGCCGGATTCGTTTTCGGCGAATGCATCGGTGTGACCGACGGAGACACGATCGAGGTCTTGCGGGACCATACTGCTATTAAGGTGCGGCTCGAAGGCATTGACTGTCCGGAACGCGGCCAGGACTTCGGTCAGAAGGCCAAGCAGTTCACGTCCGGCCTTGTATTCGGCAAGGCGGTGGAGATCCGTCCCATAGGAGAGGACCGGTACGGCAGAACCGTTGCAAGGGTTTATTGTTGACGGCAAAGATGTCTCAGAAGAACTTCTTAAAGCGTGTCTGGCCTGGCACTTAAAAAAGCACATCGGATCCTGGCCGTTTACGGTCAGGGTAACTGGAAGGAAGTCGGTGTCATACGTCCGGCCCACGCTCCCGGGACGTGACCGGCTCCGCGACCTGGGCTGTGCTGGATTCCTTCACACCTCTTGTTCTATGCCGGACACCTGTTGCTCTTTTAGAGCAGAACTCAGCGAGGTCGCCTTCCTGGAGTTGTTTGATGCCGTCCTTCGTTTGGGTGCTCCAAAGCCATCCGCCTGCATCCGTCCGATGCCGCCGATACCGCCGATACCGAGGATCCAATGACGGTGGGCTTGTAAACGTCGTAAGATAGGTGGATATGACCACACGAGGTTGGTCCGTTTCGTCGCTAGCGGTCCTGGCCGCCGCGGCAGCCTTGAGCGTTCTGGGAACCGTCTCCTGCGCACGCAGTCCAACGCCGTCGGCGCCGACTGCCGCTGCCGCGAAAGCGTTCCTCGACACGGTCAATCAGACGATGTTGAAGCTGGGCGTCGCGCAAAATCAAGCCGGCTGGGTCCAACAGAACTTCATCACCGACGACACCGAGGCGTTGGCCGCACGCATCAACCAGCACTACTACGACGCCATCGGCCGCTTCGCAAAAGAATCCACGCGGTTCGACGCGGTGGACCTGCCGGCCGACCAGCGGCGCGAGATCAACGTCCTGAAGACATTGCTCGTGATGGTGACGCCCTCCGATCCCAAAGAGTCCGAGGAGCTCGCGACAATCATGGCGAGGCTCGAATCGGCGTACGGCAAGGGCAAATGGTGCGCTGACCCGTCGAAGCCCGATGCCTGTCTCAACATCGGCGATGTGACGAAGATCATGGCGACGTCGCGCGACCCGCGACGACTACGCGAGGTCTGGGAGGGCTGGCACACAATCTCGCCGCCGATGCGCAAGGACTACGTCCGATTCGTGGAGCTGTCGAACAAAGGCGCGCAAGAGCTCGGCTTCGCGGACACGGGCGCGATGTGGCGCGCGAAGTACGACATGCCGCCCGACGATTTCACGAAGGAGCTTGATCGGCTGTGGGATCAAGTGCGACCACTCTACCTGAAGCTGCACGCCTACGTTCGGATGAAACTGCACGACACCTACGGCGATATCGTGCCAGCGAATGGGCCCATCCCCGCCTACCTGTTCGGCAATATCTGGGCGCAAGAGTGGGCGAACATCTTCCCGCTCGTGGCGCCCGCCAACGCCGACCCCGGCTATTCGCTGACCGACATCCTGAAGCGACGGCGGATGGGCGCGCTCGACATGGTTCAGGCCGGCGAGCACTTTTACACCTCGCTCGGGTTCGCTCCGCTGCCGAAGACGTTCTGGGAGCGTTCGCTGTTTGTACGACCCAGGGATCGCGAGGTCGTGTGTCACGCGAGCGCGTGGGACATCGATCTCGAAGCCGATCTGCGCATCAAGATGTGCATCGATCAGACCGGCGAAGATTTCACCACGATTCATCACGAGCTCGGCCACAACTTCTACCAGCGCGCGTACAAGGAGCAGCCAGTCATCTTCCGCGACAGCGCGAACGACGGCTTCCACGAAGCAATCGGCGACACGATCGCGCTCTCGGTCACGCCTGAGTACCTCGTGAAAATCGGGCTGCTTGACAAGGCGCCCGATGCCTCGCGCGACCTCGGTCTGCTGATGACCAGCGCCCTCGATAAGATCGCATTTCTCCCATTCGGCCTGCTCATCGATCAATGGCGCTGGAAAGTGTTCGCCGGCGAAGTGGCTCCCGACGCGTACAACAAGACGTGGTGGGAGTTGCGCCTGAAGTATCAGGGCGTGGCGCCGCCGTCCACTCGCGGCGAAGAGTGGTTCGATCCTGGCGCCAAGTATCACGTGCCCGATAACACACCCTACACGCGCTATTTCCTCGCCCGCATCCTGCAGTTTCAGTTCCATCGGGCGCTCGCCAAGATTGCCGGCTGCACGACACCGCTCCACCGCTGCTCGACCTACGAGAGCAAGGAAGCGGGCCGTCGTCTAAACGCGATGTTGTCGATGGGCCAATCGCGCCCGTGGCCCGACGCGCTCGAGGCGCTGACCGGTACGCGGCAGATGGACGCGACCGCCATCCTCGATTACTTCGCGCCCCTGTCGAAGTGGCTCGACAACCAGATCGCCGGAAAACCGATCGGCTGGTAAAGGGTGCTCTAGCTGTTCACCACAAAGAACGCCGAGGTCACCGAGTGGATTCAACCACAGAGGCACGGAGGAACGGAGGCATCTGGCGACCTCGTTGTGCTTTTGTTACAGCTGTCGCTAGTTCACTCCTGTCTGCTCTGGGCACCGCAGAGCTGATTCTGAATCGGGTGTGGCTCTTTTAGATTCGTAGGTATGTTAAGGCCCCCCAATGAGATAGGCACATCAGCCCGTGCGCCAAGCCGGTGTTTTCGGGGAGATATCGAATGCCGAGCAGCATAAGTGCTCGTCCTGTCGCGCTGCACGCCCACGAGGCACCAATCGCATCAACTTTGGACCCTCGATGCTCTCTATAAACATTTTGCTGCACTTTTTCCTTGCTGCTTGCTAGGGTCATGCTCCGGAGAATGCCGGCAGGTGACAGTCGAGGTGGGCAGCTATCGATTCAGTGGAAAAGTATTCACGGCCCAGGAGGTCTCGCTCATTCGCGAGGTCGTTGCGACGTGCCGGGGGCTGAGTCGCAAGGAGTTGGCGAACACCATCAGTGAGCAGTCTGCTCGGGCGAAACCTGCTGCGCCGCGCCGGCGACTTCGACGGATTCATGAACTTCGTATTCGTGGTTTAAGATCAAGGAAACCTCGTTCGACCCTTGCTTCAGTTCGACCACCGCATCTTTCAGAAGAAAAAAGCCCGGCTTGGTGACGCCGGCGTGGCACAGGCCGAGGCTCAAATTCGCGACTTCGAAGTTTCTCGCCGCATCGCTGGAGGCGATATAAGTTTCCGTCACTTGATAGCACCACAACCTCGACGGCGGCTACCGGCAATCCGTTTTCATCCTCCACATGGCCGTGCAACGATGACTGCGCTTCCGAAGTGGCTTGCGCGGCGACGTGTCCCCAGGCGTGACCGGCGGCTAGTTCCATCGTCAGCCACAGGAGGACAGCCGGCCGCCAGATGGAACGAAACAAGTGATTCCTTTCGAGCCCATGCATCTGCTGCCTTTGTTCTCTGCTGGCACGAATCTCCTCAAGGTTTCAGGAGGTGGTGTCCACCTGTCAATCTTCCGTTTAAGTCCGGAGGCGGTCGCACATCGGTTCCCATCCCTTCTTTACCTGATAATACTTAGACGTTGTGCAGGTTTTTGGTGGTTCAGTCTCCTAAAAGCCAACTGCCGAGGCCGTCAAGATCCCAACGGTTGTTGGAGGCGCAGAAAGGCGGTCGAGCTCAGGCTCAGGAGACGGGCGTATTTCTGCAAATTCCACGCCCCGGGGCATTTTTCTATGTGTATGATTTGCCGTTGCGGGGCCTGGAACAATCGATCAGGAGCTCTGCATCTCCCAAATAGACTGCGTTTCTGAGGGATTGGCACAAGAGAATAATCTGGACCTCTTTGTACGAATTGTGAAAGCAACGAATCTGCGGAATGCAGTTGCCTTGATGTTCCTAATCTTGGTCCCCTCGCCGGGGCGGCCGCAGACTATTTCGTTTGGGCTGAGCGCCGGGACACCGGTAAACAATCTGGTAACCGCCGCCAACGGGCAGTTGGGGACAACCCAGCGGTATACTTTTGGCCCGGCATTGCGAGTTGGTCTACCGCATGATCTCGGTTTTGATGTCGAATTCCTCTATAAGCAGCTCGAGGCGGGTTTTGTGCCGGACCCGACCCACGCCGTGGTTCACCGCGTGGAATTGCCGGCGCTGTTCCGATACGCGTTCTCACGGTTGCCGGCCCATCCCTTGGTGCACGCAGGCATGTCCTTCAATCGAGTGATCGCAGTGGACGGCCCGAATGTTTGTGCGCAGGGCAGGGAGTTTTATTGTATCGGAGGCAAAACCGTGGCCGAACTTCGTCACCGGCATACACACGGGCTTGTTCTCGGATCGGGCCTGGACTTTGGGTGGGGAAGAGTTATCCTGTTGGCCGCAACCAAGGAGGGAACCCGGCTACAACGCGATACTTCTTGCATAATGACAAAGACGTCACAGATAAAGACTCTATCCGTTCGTCAACAAGAACGTCCTATCCGCACGGAGGAACGGTAGACGGAGGCGGAACATGGCTCCAAGACTTGTCCGCGGAAGATGGATAAGCAAGCCTAACGTGCTCGCCGCGCGACAGGGAGTGAGATGAGAACGCTGGCACGAGACCTTCGTCACGCGGCGCGCTCAATTCGCCGAACTCCTGGCTTCACGGCGATCGTCGTCTTTACACTGGCCCTCGGAATCGGAGCCAACGCAGCTATTTTCAGCGTGGCGCATGTCGCCTTGCTGCATCCTCTCCCCTATGACCGACCGGACCAGATTGTCCTGGTCACGACGGTCGATAGCAAAGGGAAGCAAGGCGGGGCGCAGCCCGCAGATTTCCTGGACTGGCGCGCTCAGAATCGGGTCTTCGAGCACCTGGCCGCGAAAATCGACTGGACCTCTTACAGGCTCACCGACAACAGCGATCCGGTAGAAGTGGTGGGCTCGCCAGTATCCGCTACCTTCTTCCCTTTGTTGCGTGTCCAGCCGATAGTTGGGCGGGCCTTCTTGGAAGGCGAAGATCAGCCAGGCGCGCCCGGAGCGGCTATCATTAGCGAGCAGCTCTGGGAAAGTCGCTACCGCCGTGATCCGAGAATCCTCAGCCGGTCTATCAAGATCGACGGCAGGCCATACACGGTCGTGGGGGTCATGCCCGCCGGCTTCTCTCTCCACGAGACCCGTGGCGAACGGCGTGACCAGTTGTGGATCCCATTTGCTCAACAATTCGACGCCCGCCAGCTCGCAATCCGCGAAACCACCTATCAGCTTCGGGTGTGGGCGCGGCTCAAATCCGGCATCACGTTGGACCAAGCGCAGGCGGAGATGGACGTGATCGCGCACCGTCTCGAGCAACAAAATCCTAAGACCAATACCGGTCGTCGCATTCGGCTCGTCCAGATGCAGGCAGCCCTGACCGCACGTTTGAATCCTCACACCCGCGTGTTGCTCGGCGTCCTGTTGGGTACGGTGGGTTTTGTGCTCCTGATCGCCTGCGCGAACGTCGCTAATCTGCTGCTTGCGCGCGGGGCCTCACGAGGTCAGGAAATCGCGATCCGCCTGGCGATCGGTGCCGGCAGAGCGCGAATTGTGCAGCAACTGCTCGCGGAAAGCTTGCTGCTTGCCGCGATCGGTGGATTCGCAGGTCTCCTCCTCGCGTCCTGGGGCATTCAGCTGCTACCGGTGCTGGCGCCGGCAAACCTGGTCATTCCTCGCCTGGATCAGCTACGAATCGATCGCTTCGTTGTGGCATTCACTGCCGTTGTCTCGGTCGCTACCGCGGTTCTCTTTGGTCTTGCCCCGGCGATTCAGGCGGCGCGCCGCGACATCAACCTGGCGCTGAAGCAGGACGGCGGCCCAGGACGCCCATGGCTGCGCTCCACTCTCGTGGTCGCAGAGGTCGCGCTCTCGATCGTACTGTTGACCGGCGCCGGCTTGCTGATGACAACCTTCCTTCGGCTCCTGCAGACCAACACCGGCATCCGGACGGAGCACGTCCTCACGCTGCGCGTTCCCGCTCCGGATCGCGAGATGCAACGGTTCGAGCGCCAGCCGTTCTACGAAGAGCTCCTCGGCCGGGTCGAGAGTGTCCCTGGAGTTCGGTCCGCCGCGCTCGCGACCTCCCTACCGTTTACCGGAACTGACTGGCTCCACCAATATATGGACGACACCCTGATGAAGGCCACCAGCCGGCGAGTGAGTCCCGGATACTTTACGACGCTGGGGATACCTGTGCGGGCGGGCCGGGTGTTCACGGAAGGCGACACCGCTACCGGGCCACCGGTCGTCGTGATCAACGAGGCCATGGCGCACCAGTATTGGCCGGGGCAGAATCCGATCGGCAGGCAGATCCGAGAAGCGGACAGGCACGATCGGCTGCTGCCGGACGGCGCGGCAGCAACGATCATCGGTGTAGTAGGCGATACCAGACAGAAGCTCGAAGCCGATTCGCTACCGGAAGTTTATTTCTCGCTCTCACAGACCGGCAATTACACACTCGGAACCACGCTGGTGGTCCGGACCGGATCTGCCCCATTGTCGCTCGTCCCGGCCATTCGTGAGCAGGTTCAGGCGCTCGACCGTAGTCAGCCCGTCATGCAGATCGCCACGTTGGATCACATTCTCCATCAATCCATCGCACCTCAGCGTTTCAACATGATTCTCCTCGCCGTATTCGCCGCGATGGCGGTCAGCCTGGCTTGCGCGGGAATCTACGCCGTGATTACTTTTTCCGTAAGCCGGCGCACGCGCGAAATCGGCATCCGCATGGCGCTGGGCGCGCGCGGGAGTGACATTGGCAAACTCGTCCTGCGCCAGGGGCTAACGGCCGCATTCGTCGGTATTGCGATTGGGTCGGCCGGGGCTCTCGGCCTAACACGCATCCTCGCAAGCCAGCTTTATGGTGTATCCCCACATGATCCGCTGACGTTCCTTGTGGTTGCTCTGACTTTGCTGGCCTTGGCCGCCGCAGCCAGCTATTTGCCGGCCCGCCGTGCCGCCCGGGTCGACCCGGTTGTGGCGCTGCGGCACGAATGAGCGTGGCACATGTTTGCGAGCGAGACGTGGCCAGCAGGAATTGGATCTGCTCCAGTTCGCCTCCGGTTGTGTAACACAGGCGTGCACAGGACCGGCGAAGGTCGTGTGGCGCGACTTTCGACAAGCGGAGCTTTGCGGCATATTCCTACACGATATGCCGGACGACGTTTTCTATCATGCCGTCGCCCCAGGCTGTTCCGGCTCTGCAAACGCACCGAAACAGTTTTCCACTCGTGACTCCCGCAGCATTCACCCATATCGCCTCCTCTAGAAAAAATGCGGGGACGTCTCACAAGTTTAGCGGTTTCTTCGGGCGCCCTCCTCTGCGCGGTCTAAGGGTCCTGCCAAGCAGCCCTTCCAGTTTATCCACAAAGGCTTCCGATCCACAGGGGCGGCCGGTCTTTGTGTTATTCCGGATCATCTTGAGTTCCGCTTGGTTGTCGCCGCCTGAAACCCATGCAGACCAATCAGGGATTCCCATCGCAGGGAAAATTCGGTGAACGGGTGGGACGTCCCTTCCTTACTGCCAGTAGGCGCGGTCGAGGGTGCGGTACTGGATGGCTTCCGAAACATGGCAGGCCTGGATCTTCTCGTTGCCTTGGAGATCCGCAATCGTCCGCGACACCTTCAGGATGCGGTCGTATGCCCGCGCCGACAGGCCGAGCTTCGTGATTGCGTTCTCCATCTGTTTCTCACTCTCGGCATCGAGCTTGCAAAAACGGCGCAGCGTCCGGGGCGTCATCTGCGCGTTGCAGTAAAGACCGAAGGGTGCCAGCCGTCGGACCTGTTCCTCCCGCGCCGCCAGAATCCGCCCGCGAATCGCCACCGAATCCTCTCCTGCCTCTTCCTGCGCCAGCTCTTTGTATCTCACCGCGGGCACC
>WNGD01018561.1_pt1 | contig 11941 bp, 10 predicted proteins | sample 5400671 | NCBI WGS metagenome assembly WNGD01 (sample SAMN13153369, study PRJNA577476) | soil metagenome | isolation source: 40 cm soil or saprolite under grassland replicate 2 | place: USA:California | collected 2016-06-15
ACAGAATAGATCAAACCGAACGGTAGGCTTCTGTCTCGCGAAAATTTGTAGGGGCCACCTACTGGGGTCGCCCGGAAAACTCCGGATCGAGTTTCGTTTCTTTTTGGCGATCTCAATGCCAACTGGTGGGAGATCGCCAGCGCGGGCGGTTAAAAGAAATTAGCTGGCACGCTCGTTAGCCCTAGTCTATGAGGGGAATGCTCATGAATCGACGAATGCCGCGCATCTGTTCATGCTTTCTTCTTTGCAGTGTCCTTTTGAGACCGTCTCTAGCCCAGGCTGCCGATAGGTTGTACGTGATGTATACCGCCCGAGTGATGTCTCAGGCCTATCCGTGGATCGCTCAAGAAACGGGACTTTTTAAAAAGTACGACTTGAATATTCCGCTCGTTTTTGTGACACCCGGCGCGCCGGCGGTCGCGACGATTCTATCCGGCGATAGCGAGATCTCGCATCAAGGCGCCGCGGGATTGACGCGAGCCTTCGTTCAAGGAAACCGCGATATTGTTTTTATTGGTGGAGTAAAAAACATACTAACCCACAGCATCGTCGCCAAATCGGATATTAAGAATCCCGAGAACCTCAGGGGAAAAAGGATCGGTGTATCACGCATCGGCAGTAATCCCCATTATTTCGCGGTGCAAGCCTTACGCCACTATGGTATCGGTGAGCGTGATGTGAGTTACATCCAGACCGGCGGAGCGCCCGAAACTCTCGCGGCGTTGGTAGCTCGAGGGATTGACGCAGCGGTTTTGACTGTGCCCACGGACGTTCAGGCGCTGCAGCTCGGCTACCACTACGTTATCTACGGGCCTGATCTTCATATCGCTTATGCAGCCCTGACGTTCAACACGCGTCGCTCGATCATCGCCAAGCGTTCGGCGGTTATTGGGCGATTCATGCGCGCCATTGCGGAAGCGGCAAAGATCATGCACGTGGATCGAGAGATGACCTATAGAGTCTTGCAAAAATATCTGCGCGTCGACGACAGAAAGCTTTTGGAAGCCAGTTACAATGTAGAGATTAAAGCATTGGAGCCGAAGCTGGCGCTTAAGCTCGATGGCCTTCAATCGACGCTCGACGAAATAGCGCCCACGGATCCGCGCGCCAAAAACGTGAAGCCTCAAGAAATGACGGATACCCGATACCTGGATGAGATGGAGAAGAGCGGTTTCTTCGATCAATTGTGGGGAGGTAAGAAATGAAAGCGGAACAAACCTTCACCACGAAGGCACGAAGTACACGAAGATTTTTGTAGGGTGCGCTCCGCGCACCGGTCAGTTCCTAGCTCGGATACAGCTTAATGGAAATCCCGGATCTTGCTATCTACAGCGATTGGGCGAAGCCCTCTCTCTTCTCTCCCCCGCGACGGGGGAGATGTCAGAGGGGATCTTTCGACACTTTTTATTTGGTTGCGGCGTAGCCGCGCTAGGTTTTGCCTCGTGAAAAAGAACATGACTGTTGTTGTTGGTACATTGTTTTTGTGGCTGACCCTCTCTGTCGTTGCGCCGGTCCGGGCCCAAACGAAGATCACCGTTGGCTATGCGGCCATAAGTCCCAGGACCATTCCACTGATCATCGCTCAAGAGCAAGGCATTTTCGCTAAACGCGGCATCGAAACGAGGCTCGTGCTCATCAAAGGCGCGCCGATCTTGGTCGCGAGCCTCCTCACTGGCGATATTGAGGTCGGATATACGGGCGGCACCTCCGTGTTGGGAGCGGCGGCTCAAGGGCCATACCTTAAAATTCTCGCGTCCATTTCGAGCAAGCTGACCCACATGATGATCGCCAGCCCGAACTTTAAAAGCGCTGAACAGTTGCGCGGCAAGCGCTTCGGCATCCAGAGCATGGGCGGTAGCACCTGGATGCATACCATTCTCGGGCTCGAGCATGTCGGCCTCGACGTCAAGCGGGACAACATCAATATACTGATCATCGGCGACTCGGTGCTGATCGGGCAGTCGCTGGAGGCGGGCAGAATCGACGCCGCGGTGCTCGATGGTGCTCTCGTACGACGGCTCATCAGCAAAGGCTTCTCGGTCATCGCGGATTTAACACCGGCCGATATTCCCATGCTCAATCAGGCCGTCGTGGTGACCCCTGAGTTTGTGCAAAGACGTGGCGAGCTTGCCGAAAGGATTCTCATGACGCTGGTGGAAAGCCTTGCCTTCACGATGGCGCCGGCGAACAAAAGTATCGTGGTCAAAACGATGATGCGGCGTTTCCAAATCAGCGATCCGAAGGTTGCCGACGAAGGCTACCAGGATCTTCTCGCAAGCATCGACCGCAAGCCATTTCCTTCGCTCGACGGGCTGCGCAATATTCGTCGCCTCATGGCCACCCAGAACCCCAAAGCGGCGAACGTCAAGGTCGAAGACCTGATTGACAACCGTCTCATCCGCAAGCTCGATGAGAACGGCTACATCGACAAGGTCGCCGCGGCGTACGGGCTAAAGTAGCGAGCGAGGGATTCGAATCGCGATCAGATGCAGGAGTCGGCGTTTAACCGCTCACGCCCGCGCGAAGTCGATTCTGAAGTTATCTTCCTCTAAAGGATGGATTGGTCTTCTCTAGAAAAGATCTTGTTCCCTCCCGGAAATCTTCCGTAGAGGCGATCAAACCAAAGTAATCTGCGCCAAGAAGTGTTGATTCTTCCAAAGTCAGATTTAGACCACGATGAATGGCTTCCCACGTCATTCTTACAGAAATGGGCGCCTGAGACAGGATTTCAAGGACGAGGTTTTCTGTTTCCTGAAGCAGCTTCTCTGGCTCGACGACTCTGTGAACGAGCCCTATCTGTAGAGCCTCTTCTGCTGTGACGAGTCTTCCCGTAAGAAGCAGTTCCGTAGCGCGTCCTTTTCCGATCAATCTGGGAAGTCTCGTTGTACCTCCAAAACCAGCAATTGCCCCGATACGAACCTCAGGATGTCCTAACATGGCGGGCCGAACAGCCACGCGGAGCATACAAGCCTCCGCTAACTCCAGGCCGCCCCCAAGGGCATACCCGTTCATGGCAGCAACGACTACTTTTCCGAGCGTTTCAATCTTGTTATTGATTGAAACAGCCATCCGAGCTAATTCCCGTACCTCGAGCGGTGAGGTCTGATTGAGGAACTTAATGTCAGCTCCAGCCGAAAAGGCCTCGCCTGTTCCGGTAATGATCACGGCTTTCGCGGCGTCATCTACCCTTACCTTGTCTAGGAGGAATGCGAGCTGCTGAAGTAAGTCCTTGTTCATGGCGTTGAGGGCTGCCGGTCTATTAAAGGAAATCCGGGCAATGCCTTTTTCTTCGTAATACAAGACTGGTTCCTTCTCTGACACGTTTGTTCCTCCTTTCAACGCACGCCCAATCACAAACTGGCGCGGTCTCGCGTCAAACGCGATGCCGCTAATCTCCGATACGCCAGCGCAAGCGCTTCACGCGCCTCTAATTTCCTAACATTTTTTTGACCCTGTCGACGACCTCTGGAGGCTGAACCATGATTTCTTTGGCCACCGTTTCTAACTCTTCGCCGCTTAGGAGATCTATGTCCCATCCCCTTTTCTTGGCATCGGCTGAGAGCTGAGGATCGCTCATGGCCTTGGTAAAGGCTGCGCGCAAGACTTTGATGCGGTCCGCGGGCGTCCCTGGAGGAGCGATGAATGGACGACCGAGATCGCCGGAGGAGAGCAACACTTTAGCGAGACGTCTGGTCGCATCAGGCGCCTTGGATGATTCCAACAACTCATAGACGGTTGGGACGTCAGGCAACTTGGAGTAACGCGTTGCCCCGCTTTGGACCAAGGCGCGGACGAAACCGTTTTTCGCCCACGTGCGGGTAGGTTCACGCGCCACATAAGCCGAGACGGTTCCGGCGCGGCAGTGCACTTCTCCCTTCTCAATCGCCAGGTTCATCTCGCCGCCGCCGCCGTAGCCCACCACCATATGAAACTTAATCCCGAGTCCCTCTTCGAGGATCCGCGGCAATAAGTAACCGAGGCCGGAACGCCCCAAAGCCGCGCACCTCGGCGGCTCCGCCGCCTTGCGAATATCCTCCAAGTTTTTGTACGGAGTGTCCGCGCGAATGAACAGGACTTGATCGATCCGTTCCGGGGAGCCGATCCAGGAAAATTTCGGCCAGTCGAATTTTACTTCCTTTGCTCCGAGAAGCTGATCGATGTAGATGGCCGGGTTAATCAGCCCAAGGGTCAAGCCATCGGGTTTGGCGATATTATAGATATAGTTGGCCGCGATGATGGTCCCCGCACCAGGCATGTTTTGCACCACGATATCGGGACTCCCCGGAATGTGCTTGCCTAGATACTGTGCGACAAACCGCGCCCAGTCATCCTGCGCCCCGCCGCTCGAGTTCCCGACCACAAGCCTGATAGCCTTGCCCTTATAGAATTCAGGTGAGGTTGTATCCGCAGCGCTCGAGATTTGAGCGAAACCGAACAGGAAAGCGACGCAACAAATGATTCTTTTCATAAGCTCACCCTCATCAATTCTTGGTTAGTTGTTGGCAAAGTTTATTCGACGCCGGCAGCCGAGAATATCGCCTTCGCGCCGGAACTAATAAGGTAACAGACCAGTGCCTGCGCCGCATGCCGGGCCGCGCCGGCCGTCACGACTGTAGCGCCGTAGGTCGTATAATTTTGAATCTCCGACGGCAGCGGTCCGACGAACTTCAACCCTTTGGCTTCCGCTTCGATGATGACCGTTGTGGCGCCCAGGCCGATTTCAGCGCCCTTGCCTTTGCTGATGTGATCGAGCACCGGGGCGAAATCCGGATACCGCGTCGTCTTGGCTGCCAATTGCTCGGCGATGCCGAGACGCTCGAACAAGCTCTGAAGATAGATCCCGGTGGAGGCCTGATTGTGAACAATCGACTCGGCGTTCAGCAAAGACTGCTTGAATTCATCCACCGTGGCGATTTTCGGCAGCGGCGCGCCGCCGCGCACCATAACGCCGACCCCGATCCGGCCGACGATCACGCGCTTCGCCGCCTGAGCGTTTCCGGCTTTGACCAACTCGTCGAGTAAATCCGTCGGCGCGATTACGACATCCCCCGCATCGCCTTCGCCCAGGCGTTTGCGGATCGCCGGCGCAGTCGCGAAGACGACGTTTACGTCGTTGCCGGTCTCGCGCCGAAACGCTGCAACGACTTTCACCAGCCCGGGCTCAACTGCGCCCGCGCTGAGCAGTTTTATTATTCTTGACACGATTCCACCTGAATTTCTCACGGCTCGCTCGTGTTGGGTTGAGTGAACGCAAGAGCACGCTCCGAGCGACGGCTCCATTCCCACGCGACGATGGCCGCGCCGAGAGTGAAGCCGACGAAATCGGCGAGAAGAAGGACGTTGCTGGTCGACGGGAGCAGTAGGAGCAAGCTTGCGAGCCAGAGAAGTCCGCGCATCGTCCAACTCAACGGGCGGAATAGGTAACCGGCGCAACCCGCACCGAGCATGATCACGCCGATGGCGGCGGTGGTGATCGCGATGAGAATCTCTTTCAAACTTCCCATCAGAATCAGCGGCGGGTGCAATGCGAAGATAAACGGGACGAAGTAGGCGGCGATGCCGAGCCGCATGGCAGTCCAGCCGGTTTGCCAAAAGTTGGCGCGGGCGATCGAGGCTGCGATGTACACGGGAAGGCAGTCGGGTGGCGTGATCAATGAAACCATGCCGAAATAGAATAAGAACAGATGCGCCGCCAACGGCGGAATCCCCAATTGCACGAGAGCAGGTGCCGCCAAGACCGCCAGCGTGATGTAAACGACCGTCGTGGGTAGCGGCAGGCCGAGAAACAGGCAGCCGAGCGCCGTAATCAGCAAGAGAAGAAAAACATTGTTGCCGGAGAGAGTCACGAGCAACAGGGAGATTTTGAAAGTAAAGCCGGAGAGATGCAAAGCGCCGATCACAATACCCGCTAGAGCGGTGATGACAGCAATATCGAGCAAGGTTTTGCCGGTCTCTTCAAAGGCGGTAACAAGTTTCTTGAATGACGGCCGAGTTTCTTTCTGAATGGCGCCGACGATGAATACCGCGACGACATTGCGAAACTTAGGAATCTGCTCCGCGGGCAATCCAAGCAAGCCGCGTTTGGCGGCCTCGAGATCGATTTGGGTAAAGAGGGCCAAATAGTAAAGACAAGCTGGAATCGCCGCCGCCAGCGCGACTTGACCGTAGGGAATGTTCAAAAACTCCGCCATTAAGAACGCCGCCGCACCCATGACCGGCGGCATGATTTGCCCGCCGTTGGACGCCACGGCCTCGATGGCCCCAGCCATGTGCGCGGGAAAGCCGGTACGCTTCATTAAAGGGATGGTAATGGCACCGTCGACAACGACGTTGGCCACTGCGCTGCCCGAGACCGTGCCGAACAGCGCTGAGGAAACCACGGACACTTTGGCAGGACCTCCTCTATAACGGCCCGTGGCGATCAGCGCGAGATCGGTGAGAAATTTGTCACCGCCGACCGCATAGAGAGCTTGACCGAAAAGGATGAAGGCGACTACGACGCCCGCAGCGACGTCGAGCGGCAGACCCAGCATGCCGTTGGAGTCAAGGTAAAGGTAGCTCGCGATCCGCGCCCACGATGAGCTCTTGGCGTAGAAAATCCCGGGCAGCCCTTCGGCAAATTTGGTATAGAGAATGACCCCGAGCGCCAGCCACGCGAGCGTCCCGCCGGCAACGCGCCGGGTGGCTTCGAGAATTATAACGAGCGCGAGCCCGCCGAAGATCCAGCGGTCGGGCGAGAGGACGCCCAGCCGGTAAGCGATGGTTGGATACAGAACGGTGACGTAAAGTCCGATCGCCAATCCGCCGAGCGCGAGCAGCCAGTCGTACCAAGGAACGCCATCGGCCGGTTGCTTTGTATAAGCTTTGACCGCGATAAAAACACTAGCGAGCGCAAGTGCGAGAAACAGCGCCAAATACTGTTGCTTGAAAAAAGTGATCTGAAAGTAGTTGTGAACTTCGAGCGCCCATAGGGAGCCCAAAACCGTGAGGGAGATCAGCAGGGCGCGAAGGAGTTTGGCCGGGCCGCCACTGAGAGAGCGGAAACGGCCGGGAGACGCTGCGAGCTCGTCACTCATTGTTTGGTGTTCAAATAGGTCAAACCATGCAAATCGTTCAAGACGTGTGAGTCTCAACTTACGGGTTCATTGCCAGCAGCCTTTTCTGCACCTCGTCCATTTTGGCCGACCAAGCACCATGTTCCTTATAGAACGGAATGACCCCTGGATGATAGGGAATGGTCGCGTCGGGGTCCACGGCGCGCGCTCGCGTCCATTCGGTGAAGTTAGGGTGAAAAGGCGGAAGCTTCTCTATGTTATCCCATACCGCTCTGAGAACAGCCGCCGCGACGCCGTCGGGCAGGGCCTTGTGCGAGGTCAGGCAGATGTCGTAGGCGATGAAGCAGGTGTCTTCCACGACGGCCATTGCAGTTCCCGCCTTTACGATACGTGGGTAGTAACCCGGGACAGCCTGGCGCAAGCGTCTATCTCCGTCTGTAGAGCAATCAATCGAAATATGGCGTACCCCAATGGATGCGTCAGCTTCTCTGACTTTGGCGGAGTTTAGGGCGTGCAGAGTGACGTCCGCGCGGCCTTGGACCATGGCATCGACTCCTTCGTTCGCGCCCGGCACCGAAACGATTTTCATATCTTTCCAGGTGAGCCCCGCGCTGGTTAATCCGCCATACAGGTTATACCAGGAAGCCAACTGGGCAGGATAATCTCCGGTGACCCGTTTGCCTTTGATATCATGGATTGTCTTTATGGCGGAGTCCTTGCGTACGAGCAGCCCTATCAAGAGCGGCGAGCCACGCATCAGCACCCGCACATTGGGAATGTGAGGAAATGGATTCTGGCCGCCGATTTTCAACCGCTCCGGCCCCTGATAAGCCAGCGCCATGTCGACGAAGTTATTGATGCCGAAGTCCAGTTCTCCCGAGTTGAGGAGCGGCATGAAAGTGCTCGTCCCGCTGTACGGCTGCACCGCCATCTGCATGGGCGTGGCCTCGCTCACCACTTTGGCCAGGCCGCTCGCTAGCGCATAGAACACAGAGCCCGGCGGATTGCTCCCAATGGTGACAGAGCGGGGGAGCTTCTGCGCTTTAACCGGATTGACGTTACAGAGAAGCAATGCTGTGGTGGCAGCAACCAGGAAACCGAACATCGTCCATCGTCGCCGCATAGTATTCTCCTCCGCGCTCTCGCCGTGTCGAATTCTGGGTTTCGATTTAACCCGAGGCTCGAAACAGCGGATGAGCTTAGTTCAGGGCCAGTAGCTTTTTCTGTACCTCATCCATCTTGGTAGACCAGAACTTTTGCTCCTTGAAAAACTGCACCGCCGCCGGATGATAGGGAATAGTCACCTCAGGATCGACGGCTCGTTCTTTGGTCCATTCGGCAAAACCGGGATGGAGAGGAGGCAGTTTCGCGATATTGTCCCATAGCGCTTTCAGCACAGAGTGAACCACCGCGTCGGGAAGCGCTTTATGGCCAACGAAATAAATGTCGTAGGTGTACGCGCAAGTATCTTCGACGATGCCGGTCGATGAACCGGCCTTGACCGTGGATAGATAGTAACCCGGCACGGCTTTTTTGATGCGCTCCTCCCCTTCTTTGGAGCAGTCGAGTGAAAGGTAGCGGATGCCGATCGTAGCGTCGGCTTCCTTGACCTTCGCGGAACCAATGGCGTGAGTGGTGACATCAGCGCGCCCCTGGACAAGGGCGTCGATTCCTTCGTTCACCGCCGGAACGGGCACGACTTTGACGTCATTCCAGGTAAGCCCGCCGTTCGACAGCGAGCCGAAGACGTTGTACCACACGGCGAGCTGAGCGGGATATTCACCGGTGACGCGCTTGCCTTTAACGTCACGGATCGTCTTGATCGGTGAGTCTTTTCTCACAATAAGACTGCTTCTCAACGGCGATCCCCGCATGATCAAGCGGGAGCTAGGAACGTGAGGGAAGGGATTTTTTCCTCCAACCTTTAGATTGGGACCTTGGTAAACCATGCCCATGTCGACCCCGTTGACTACTCCCAAATCGAGCTCTCCGCTGTCGAAGAGCGGCACGAACGTGCTGGTTCCCGCATACGGTTGGACCTGCGCTTGAACGGGCGTGGACTGACTGATGACTTTGGCGATACCACTGGCCAGAGAGTAAAAAAGAGAGCCCGGCGGATTCGAGCCGATGGCCACGGATTTGGGCAGCTGTTGGGCTTCAACGGCTGCAGCAATGGCCAGCGCGACCGCGAGAGTTGTGGTTAACGGTAATCGGCGTAAATTCAATCGAACAGTCATAGTGCTTCTCCTCAAGCGGCGCTCAATCCACCCCCTCTTTTATTCTCCCCCGTCAAGGGGGAGAAGTTAGGATGGCAATTCTCCCTCGGTCTGACATCTTTCAGCAGCACGGCCCCTTGACGGCGATGAGTAGTGGTTTCATCTTCCCCATAGCTGCTTGCTCGCGATGCGCGCGCCTTCCGCCATCGCCTGGAACTTCGCCCAGGCGATTTGCGGATCGCCGACTCTCGGTCCCAGGCCGCAGTCTGTACCGGCGATTACCTTTTCTCGCCCCAGGAGCTTGGCGTAGCGCAGCAGACGATCGGCGATCACCTGAGGATGCTCGACGATATCGGTCGTACTTATGCGGACCGTGATAGCTGCCCCAGCAGGTGTGAAAGCGCACTTTGTCAGGCGGAATGTCTCTGAGGCCGTGGTTGAGCGCATCGACGCGTAGCTCGGCGTACTTGCGATATTCCTCGACTGTCATCCGCGACATGAATTGCCAACCGTCCGGCAGGTCGGGATCGTCGATCTGGAGCAGAAAACCGGCGTCGACGATGGCTTTGTATTCTTCGTGCATCGCCTCGGCGATGGCGATGAGATAAGCTTCGTCATCCGGATAGTAGTCGTTCTTCATCCAGTGCTCGATGGTGCCCGGTGCAATAGCGGGAAGGAAGGCTTCCTGGTAATTCTGCCCTTCAAGTCCGGCTTTGAAATCGTCGATTTCCTGGTGCAACGACCTCTGGCCGATGTATTTGAGCGGCCCGTTGCAGAAAACGCGCTTAACATTATCGCCGCGATTGCTTGTTTTGTTGCGAAAGTACTCGCCGAATTCCACCATGTCGCGGGCGAAAATGGTCGAAAGTTGGTCACCGGGCTTGGCGTCTCGCTCGACGAAACCGCTCAGGCGCTCGCCGGCATAGCGGGAGAAGTTCGATTTGCCCACTTCACCGTCATTGATGATGTCGAGGCCGCAACTGATTTGTTTTTTGACCACTTCGGACACGGCGAGGCGCACGCGTTGATGGAAAGCGTCCTCGTTCAAAGGCTTACCGGTGTCCTTGGCGATATGCATCTGCTTCAAATCGGGTGGTTGCGGCAATGCGCCGGCGTGGGTGGTAAGGATTCGATCGGTACTGTATTTCATTGTGCCTCCCTTGAACTGCTTGAATACTTTGAACGAGTTGAACGTCTCACACGGTTCAAGCCGTTTAAATTGTGTCGGGTATGATGCCGATGATATGCACCCCCGAGCTCTGTTGCTGGGATTAATCGTTTGCTGCTGGCATCTTATGCGTAGGCGTCGTAGATGCCTTCAAACTTGGCCAGCTTGAAGCACACCATGTTCCGTGCGGCAGCGCGGACCAATTCTTGTTCTCGCGCGGTGTTGGCGTTGCGCGCTATTGTCTCTGCCGCCCAGGCGGTGTGCTCTTGGTCTACTTTGCCGTGGACGATGAAAAAGGTTCGAGCCGTGTCATCCAATCCGTAGTGTTTTTTGAGAGCCGTGTCGAACTCGTCCGAATAGCGGCAGACCATCGTTTCGTTAACCAGCGCGCCGGCGCGGGTCTCCGCTTGCGAGCCGAGAAACATACCTCGGATAATCGCCGCTGTATGCGCAACGCATTCGTAAATCATGATCTCATTCTCGAAGTTTTCATCGTTGAGCCCAAGGGCTTCGCCGAAACGCTTCATCAAACCGGGATGGGACGCCTCTTCAACGAAGAGCTCGACAAATTGATTGTAAGCCGGCGGATTGCTCGCGTTCTTCACCATACAGAAGGCGAGTCCCTTGTTAATGGCGTGGTTGCAAAGGTAGTGCTGCAGTGCGAAACCTTGCAGCCGTTTCTTGGAAAGCCTGCCTTCGCGCAATTCTGAAAAGAAGCGGCTGCGCATCAATTGATCCACGCCCGGCTGAACAATCTCGCGCTTAAGTGCGTCGACAAAATTTTGATTTTCCATGACCGTTCCTCGACAAAGCCAGAGAGTGATAAGCAAACGAACAGTCTCAAAGCCGAAAGAAACTGTCAAGCGGTGCGGCATTGGTGAAAGGGTCGTTTTGCGATCCAGTGATTTGACACTTTCGTTGACGCGATGTTAGAAGCAGCTAATTTGGTGGGAGAATCAAGATGACGAAGGCAAATCTAGGCAACGTGGAAATCTATTATGAAGAGAAAGGGCAAGGCGAAGCTGTGCTGCTGGTGCCGCCTTCCTGGTGGCCGAGCGATACCTGGAACGTCGGTGTGGTCCCGTTTCTCTCGAAACGATTCAAAACGATCATCTTCGACTGTCGCGGCACCGGCCGGAGCGACAAACCGACAAGCGGTTACTCAGTCGGCCAGTTTGCTAAAGATTGCGCGGTTCTCTTGAAGCATATGCATATTTCTCGCTGTCACGCGGTGGGTTTCGCGCTCGGCGGACAGATCGTTCAGGCCATCGCCATCGAACGACCCGATTTAGTTGCGACGCTGACAATCGCGGCGGCAGGGCCGGGATCGAAAAGGCTCGACGGGAGGCCGCGCGATCTGTCGCCGGAAGTGACGCGGGAAATTCATGAACTGGGATTCGAGCGATACATCCGCGGACACATTGACAACGACAGCATGGCGTTTAACCCGAATTTTTACCGCGCACACCGCGACGTGGCCTCGGCGTTATCCGACGCCCTCT
>WNGD01023540.1_pt1 | contig 11941 bp, 14 predicted proteins | sample 5400671 | NCBI WGS metagenome assembly WNGD01 (sample SAMN13153369, study PRJNA577476) | soil metagenome | isolation source: 40 cm soil or saprolite under grassland replicate 2 | place: USA:California | collected 2016-06-15
CCCTCCGGATCACCGGTCGCGGCCCGCACCTCGCCCCTGATCTCCAGCAGCAGCCGGTCGTCGGGGTCCAGCGCCAGCCCGGCGGCGATCACCCTGCCGGCCTCGACGTAGTCGCGCGCGGCCAGGTACGCCCGGGCCAGGAACCGGTGCTCCCGCACCTGGGTCGGCGAGTCGGCCAGATGACGGGTGTACAGCGCGATCGCCTCCTCGGGCTCGCCGAGCGCGGCCTGGGCCCCGATCAGCTGGTAGCGCGGCTTGTCGGCGTCGGGGTCCAGCTCGATCGCGCGCTCGTACTGCTCGGTCGCCTGGCGCAGCGAGTAGCGGCCATGACACTCCAACAGGTAGCCGTAGCCCAGGCGCACGTTCGGGTCGGACGCTTCGGGCCCGGCCAGGGCCTGCTCGTACAGCGGCTTGGCGCGGGTGAAGGCGTCCGGGTCGCCGGTGGCCTCGTACAGCTCCAGCAGCTGTGCCTTGTCGTCCATCGCAACCTCCTCCTGATCTGGGTCCTCCATGAGCTCAACGGATCCGCTCGAGGTTCGCCGCTCACCCGGGGTCCCCCGCTCCCAGGACGCCAAGTAGCCGCAGCCGCTCCAGCGCGACCTGCCGGGGTGGGACCGCCCGGGCGCCGACGACCCACTCCCGCCAGGTCGGCCACCGCTCACGGTCATAGGCCTCGTGGTCGAACTCGGCCGCGTCGACGATCAGGTCGCGAACCAGCCGCAGCCGCTCTGGGTCGCCGAGGCCCGGCCAGGGCAGGTACTCGATCGTCCAGGCCAGGCGCCTGTCCCCACCCGCGGAAGCGTGGAGCAGATGCAGGTCGAAGGCGATCACGTCACCCGGCTCGGTCTCCAGCACCACACACGGCACCGGCCAGCCGCCGAAGCCCTGCAGCGCCGGATCCCTGGACCAGTACGCCCGCAGACGCGCGGCGAAGCCCGGATCGTGGGAGCCGGGGATCACCCGCAGCGCGCCGCTGCCGGCCGAGCGGGGCTGCAGGTGCGCCAGGAACTTGACGTCGCCCACCTGGGGTCCTAGTTGGTGTGCCAGGCGGCGTTGGAGGTGAAGCAGGTGGTGATCGGCGCCGTCGGCACGGTCGGGCCGCCCAGCAGCGCGGCCGAGCCTTGGAACAGGCTCGGGTCGTCGGCGATGAGCGATTGGCTGAGCGGCGCGCGGTCGACCGACAGCGGCAGATAGTCGCCCCGGATCCCGCCGGTCCCCTCGGGGTCGGTGTCGGTGCCGATCCCGCCGAAGGCGGCGCCGAGCGCGGCGGTCACCTCGCCGGTGAGCGCGTCGATCTCGCCGTCGTCGAACAGCCCCCGAAGGACGACGAAGCCGAACGCGTGGAAGTGCGCGATCTGTTGCTGGCTGACCACGATGATCTCCTCCTGTCGCGGACGGGCGGGCACGCGTCCGGCGATGGAGGAGATCGAGCGGTTCAGCGTCAGCCGAAGCCGGGTCTTCGCATCACGGCTCCTCAGGTCGAGGCATCACGGTGAGCCGTGTCTCGAGTATGGGCAGTGGCGGGCGCAAGAGCTATCGAGTTTGGCGACAGGAGTATTGACTAGCCTATGTATTTTCGGAGAGTATTGAGGCTATCAGATGTTTCGAGTAGTCAGTCCCTTTGGGTTGCTGTGGTCGTCGGTAGCCGTCACGGAGTTCTCTGTTGTCGCCGGTCCGCGCTAGGCTGCCAGAGCTCACCACGCGTCACGGCCAAGGAGGGTCTGATGGCCTCTCGTCTCAACCCGTACATCAGCTTCACCAGCAACGCGCGGCAGGCCATGGAGTTCTACAAAGGGGTCTTCGGCGGCACCTTGACCCTGAACACCTTCGGTGAGTTCGGGGCGCAGGACTCGCCTGACGCCGACAAGATCATGCACAGCATGCTCGAGACCGACAGCGGGTTCACGCTCATGGGTGCCGACACCCCGGCTGGGATGCAGCGCAACCCCGGAGACAACATCACCATCAGCCTCAGCGGGGACGACGCCGATGAGCTGCGCGGCTATTGGGAGAAGCTGTCTGACGGCGGCACCGTGACGATGCCCTTGGAGAAGCAGATGTGGGGCGATGAGTTCGGCATGTGCGTGGACCGGTTCGGCATCCCTTGGATGGTCAACATCAGCCAGCCGCAGGCTTGATCCTTCCTGGCTGGTGAGCCTGCGGGGCACGGCGCCCCCTGGCGGTGAGATCGCCTGCCCGGTTCGCTCACCGGCCACCCCACCACTCCCCGTGGGTCCGCGACGCAGGCCGTTGCGCTCGGCCCACAGCGCGGCCCGGGTGCGGTCGGTGACCCGATGCGCTGGAAGATCCTGGTCAGGTGGGCTTTGACGGTCCGCTCGCTGATACCGAGGTGGCATGGCATGGGATGCGGAAATTCGCACCTGGTCTGCGAGCTGCAGATTTGCATTAGCGACCACGGGTGCGGGGATGCTGGCACACCCTGCGAGCTGCGTTCGCACCAACGATCGCCTCGGTAGGGTGACGCTCACATGCCATCTATTGACGGCCTCTATTGACGGCCTCTTTGACTCGAGTCCCGCCGCTACCCGCATAGCGACGCGACCGCGGCGCGCAGTGCCTCCTCGATCGGTGTCGGTTCGATGCCGAAGGTTTTGGTGGCCAGGGTCGAGTCGATCACAAACGGCCGGTCGAACTGGTAGCGCGTGGTCCTGAGCTCGCGCACAAGCGGAGAGAAAAGCCCCACCGTCCACAGTGCTAGGTACGGTATCGATGTCAGCTTCGGCGCGGGCGCGCCCGCCACCTCGCTGAACCGCCGCGCGAGCTCCCGGATGGTCAGGGGTGGGTTCGTCGGCACATGCCAGGCCCGGCCCCAGGCCCGTGCATCGGTCGCGACGCTGACCATCGTTCTGGCCACGTCGGTGATCGACGTCCAGCTGTGCGGCACGTCAAGCGGTGCCGGCACGTATGCCCTTGAGCCGGCCAGCAACGGCTTACCCAACACGACTGTGATGATCGAGTTCGCCTCGATGTAGTCGCTGGCCCGGACCTCGGTGGCCCGGAGCCCGCAGCCGCAGCTTCGGGTGGGTTGCCGCCAATGGCGTCGACTCTGTTGGAGTGTCATGGCCGCTACTCGCTGCGCCAGGCGACCGAGCAGTACGAGCGCGCGATCGAGCTGGACCCCGACGCCGACAAGCCGCGCTACCAGCTGATCGGGGCCCAGGCCGCGCTCGGCGAGCCGAGGAGGCGATCGCGCTGTACACCCGTCATCTGGCCGACTCGCCGACCCAGGTGCGGGAGCACCGGTTCATGGCCCGGGCGTACCTGGCCGCGCGCGACTACGTCGAGGCCGGCAGGGTGATCGCCGCCGGGCTGGCGCTGGACCCCGACGACCGGCTGCTGCTGGAGATCAGGGGCGAGGTGCGGGCCGCGACCGGTGATCCGGAGGGGCGGGCCGCGACCGGTGATCCGGAGGGCGCGCTGGCCGACTGGCGCCGAGCGCTCGACCCCGACCGCAACCTCGGCCCGGTCTACTCCAGCGCCTTCCTGCTGGAGCGGCTGGGACGACTCGAGGAGGCGGAGGCGGCATGGCAGGACATCATCGACTGGTGCGACTCGCACGACGCCCCACTGACGGCCCAGTGGCCCAAGCGGGAACTCGCGCGACTGCGCGCAAGGCCCTCCGGCGGCTGAGCATGGAACATGGACGCTGCCGATGTTCCCGAGCTGCTTCGCGGCCGCTACCAGCAGTGGTCGTGGTCGCTGGTCCAGCGCCATCCTGGTGAGGTCGCCGTCTGGCGGCTGGAGCGTGGCGCTGGGCGGGCGCGCGATCTGCGGTACCTCAAGGTGGCCGTGGCCTCCCGGTTCCCCCGCCTGCTCGACGAGGGCGCCCGGATGCGCTGGGCGCACCCCTACCTGCCCGTGCCCGGGGTGCTCGACTGCGCCAGCGACGGCCAGGTCCACTGGCTGGTGACGGCGGCGCTGCCCGGTCGGCCGGCCAGCGACGAGCCGCTCCAGGCCGACCCGGAGCGGCTGGTGGTGCTGCTGGCCCAAGGGCTCCGGCGCTTCCATGCCGCCCCGGTCCAGCGTTGCCGCGTTGCCTGTAGGGTCCGTAAACCCGGACGTGAGGACCGTTTGTGGTTAGGTGCCGGTGAGCAGCTTGATGGCGCAGCGAGGCCCTGCAGCCTTGGCCAGGCGCGTGTCAGCGGTAAGCAGGGCGCAGTCAAGCCCCTCGGCCAAGGCGACATAGGCCGCGTCGTAGGCGGTGACGTTGGCGCGCAACTCGAAGGCGCGGCGCATGAGCGGCAGCGTCGGATAGCGGTCCAGGGCGAGATCGGCAAGGTCGTCGATGGCGGCGGCGAAGCGGTGGTCGGTGATCGTGCGGGCCAGCCAGCGCTTGCGGAGCACCGCAACTGTCTCGACGTCGACCAGGTCGGGGGCGCTCACGCCGTCGGCGCGGTGCAGTTCGGCGCGTGCCCGGCGTCCGTCGTCGCCGTCGTCGCCGATGGCGTTGGCCAGGATCGAGGCGTCGACCACGATCACCGGCGGATCACTGGCGCGACCGCTCGTCGCCGAGGTCCTGGACGGCCTGCTGGAGGCCGACGCGACCGCCGCTGCGGGCGGCGATGCGGGTGAGGACGTCGTCCAGGGTTGGGCGGTCGGCCAGGCGCCGCAGTTCTGCGGCCAGGTACTGCTGCAGTGACTGGCCGCGTTGGTCGGCGCGCTGTTGCAGCTTGGCGTGGACGTCGGCGGGGAGGTCGCGGACGAGGATGTTCGGCATGCTTGCATTATGCTATCAGAGTGGGGTTCGCCGCAAGGGATGCGGTTGGCGACCCCGTGGGGTACGGAAATTCGTTCATGCAGCTCGCCGGTACTCGTGCAGGAGCCCGCCGAGCAAGTCACGTCGGTGGACTTGACCTCGGCGAGCGTCGCCATCGACGTCAGGATCAATGGCAGGAGCCGGTGGCCCAAGCCCGAGCGCCCGGTGTGGCCGATGCACGTTGTAGTGCTCCACATAGACACGCAGCACCTGCTCCAGGTGGCGGCGTCCGACGATCAGCAGCCAGTCCAGGCACTCGGCACGGACAGTGCCCACAAAGCGCTCCGCGAACGCGTTCGCGTTGGGCGCCTGGACCGGTGTCAGCACCACCTTGGCGCCTTCGGCGCAGAACACGTCGTCGAAGGCACGGCAGAACTTGGCGTCACGATCGCGCAGCAAGAACTGGACTCGTTGTTGCTGTTCGCCAAGCACCAGCAGCAGGTTGCGGGCCTGCTGGGTGACCCAGGTGCCGTTGGGGTTGGCGGTGACCCCGGCCAGGTGGACCCGCCGGGTGTCCAGCTCAATGAAGAACAGCACATACAGCCGTTTGAGCCACACGGTGTCAACGGTGAAGAAGTCGCAGGCCACGATCCCGGCGGCTTGCTGGCGCAGGAACCTCCGCCACGTCGTCGGTGCCCGCCTCGGGGCAGGGTCCCAGGCCGTGGCGGCGCAACGTGGCGCGGATCGCGGTCGCCGAGACCTGCAGGCCAAAGTGGAGCAGCTCGCCTTTGATCCTCTGGTAGCCCCAGCGGGGATTCTCGGTGGCCAGGCGGACGATCAGCTGCTGGATCTCCAGGTCGAGCGGCGGTCGTCCGCGTCCACGATGGGGATAGGTCCATGCGCCGACGACCAGGCGGCGGTGCCAGCGCAGCAGCGTCTCGGGCTTGACGATGAAGCACGACCAGCGCGCCCGGGGCAGCACACGGCTGATCGCGGCGAGCAGGGCGCGGTCTGTGGGCTCCAGCCGTGGTCGTGGAACCTGGCAGCGCAACACAGTGAGCTGGTGGCGCAACACCAGGATCTCCAGGTCCTTGGCCTGTGGGGCGCGGAAACCGGGATTCGCACTGTGAGCAGGCGATCCGTACCATCCGTCGATGCTCTTCATGTTCTCGTTGACGGTCCGTGTGCTGACCCGCCTGCTGGTCTTCTCGGAGGCTGATGACGGCACCAAGGACGTGGAGATCCTGGTCCTGCGGCAGCAGCTTCGGGTGCTGCGCCGCAAGACCGGCCGGCCCAGGTTCACCGCACGCGACCGGGTCCTGCTCGCTGCCGCCAGCCGCGCCCTCCCCCGACAGCGGTGGGCGTCGTCGTTTCTCGTCACGCCCCAGACGCTGCTGCGCTGGCACCGCACGCTGGTCCGGCGGAAGTGGACCTACGGCAAGGGCAAGGAGCGCACGCCTGGCAGGCCACCGATCGACCCGCAGACCATCGAGCTCATCCTTCGGATGGCCAGGGAGAACGCCCACTGGGGCCGCCTGCGGATCTGCGGGGAGCTTCGCAAGCTCGGGATCCAGGTGGGCGCCACGACCATCAGGGCGCTGCTGCGACGCCACGGCCTGGGCCCGGCGCCACGACGGTGCGGACCGACCTGGGCGCAGTTCCTGCGAGCCCAGGCCGAGGGAGTCGTGGCGTGCGACCTGCTTCACGGTGGAGACGATCCGACTCCGGACCCTTTATGTGTTGTTCTTCATCCAGCTCAGCACCAGGCGGGTCGTTCTCGCCGGGATCACGGCGCACCCCGACACGGCATGGGTCACCCAGCAGGCCAGGAATGCGCGATGGAGTTCAACGATCGGGGGGTGTCGATCAGGTTTCTGCTCCGCGACCGCGACGCCAAGTTCACTCGCTCCTTCGACGACGTGTTCGGGAGCGAGGGAGGGCAGGTGCTCTGCACGCCGATCCGGGCGCCGAAGGCGAATGCCTATGCCGAGCGGTGGGTGCAGACCGTGCGGGCGGAGTGTCTAAACTGGACGTTGGTGCTTGGCCGGCGCCATCTGCTGCGGCTGCTGCGCGGCTACGTTCGCCACTACAACCAGCAGCGGCCGCACCTGAACCGGGATTTCTGCGCCCCACAGGTCGGCCGCCGCTGGACGACCAGCTGGTAGCGCTGATCCTGCGACTGGCTCGGGAGAACCCACGCTGGGGCTACCGGCGCATCCAAGGTGAGCTCAAGAAGCTCGGAATCGGCGTGTCAGCGACCACGATCCGTACGGTGCTGCTGGGCAGCGGGCTTCGACCCGCGCCCCGGCGGGCGCAGGTCACCTGGCGGACCTTCCTTCGAGCGCAGGCCGCCGGCATCGTGGCCACCGACTTCTTTACGGCGGAGACCGTGGGCCTCAAGACCCTCTACGTCTTGTTTTTCATCGAGCTGCACACGCGGCAGGTTCGGGTCGCTGGCGTTACTGGCCATCCGAACGGACCTTGGGTGGTCCAGCGTGCACGGGAACTCGCAATCGAGCGGGATTGTGCGCAAGACCCCACCGTGCCTCGATACCTCATTCGTGACCGGGACACCAAGTACACCCGCGCCTTGGACGACGTCTTCGCCGCCGACGGCACCCAGGTCGTCAAGACGCCGGTCCAGGCGCCGAATGCCAACGCGGTCGCCGAGCGCTGGGTGCGGACAGTCCGGCAGGAGTGTCTGGACTGGATGCTGATCTGGGGTCGGCGTCATCTTGAGGGAGTTCTCAGCGAGTACGTGCGGCACTACAACGATGAGCGGCCGCACCGGAGTCTCGCGCTTCGCGTGCCGAGGGGTATCGACATCCGAGTGGCGACCGGCGCGGTCACGGCCGTCGGCAGCGTTCGGCGCCGGGATCGCCTCGGCGGCCTGGTACACGAGTACTAGCAGGTCGCAGCATGACGTCCGAGTTTCTGAACCCAACGGCCTTGCGATCTCCTATCGACGTGGCTAGAGTGGGATTTGATATGGGACTTAATGGAAGGAGACGGTGATGGCGCGCACCCATGTGGTCATGGACCAGGAGATCCTCGAACAGATCGACCGGCGCGTGGGTGCGCGGGGCCGGAGCCGATTCCTCGAACAGGCAGCGAGGGAAAAGCTTGCACGCCTGGAACTGGAGGAGGCGCTCCAGGCGACCAGCGGCATGGTGGGGGAAAAGGACTACGAGCACTGGCGCGACCAGGACACCACCGCCACCTGGGTCCGGGAGGGCAGGCGCGCTGATCGAGCGTCATGACCCGCCACCTGCTGGATACAACCGTGCTCATCGCCCACCTGCGAGGCGACCAGCAGGTCACCAGCTTCATCCTCGACCTCGCCTCGCGTGGCCACCTCCCGTGCGTCAGCTGTGTCAACGTGGCTGAGATCGAGCGAGGGATCCGGCCCAAGGAGCGCAAGGCCGCGGAGGCCCTTCTGGACCGTCTTGGGTTTCTCACCACGACCAGGGAAGCGGCCGTGCGGGCCGGTCGGTACCAGGCCGAATTCTCCAGACGGGGCCACACAATCCAGCTCGCCGATGCCATGGTCGCCGGCACGGCCCGCATCCACGGAGCGATCCTTGTCACCGACAACATCGCCGACTTCCCGATGCGTGATCTCCGAGTCATGCAGCCAGGTCCGCAGTGACCAGGATGGCTTCATCGTTGGGTCTGGAGTGCGATTTGCTCAGGCTGCCGGGTCGAACCTGCAACCTCCTGGACTTCGCAGCTGTCGTCCGGGCGCCCGGCGGAGCGTGGCAGTAGGTCAGACAACGTCCGGAATTTCCCTCCTGCCACGATGACACCGGCACGCTGCAGCTCGTGCACCTGGCGGTCCAGCGGTCGCGGTCCAGCGGTCGTGCGGTCAGCTCAGTGTCTCCGACACGTCGTCGGCCTGGAAGCACTGGCCAGGAGCCGCAGAGCTCGAGTAGGTGTTGAGGTCCAGTGTCGAGCCAGGCGAGACGATGGTGTAGGTCAGGCTGGCAAGCTGCCAGGTGGGCGAGGCTGTGACGGTGACTGTCTTGGCGCCGACGTTGGTCCCTGACGCATACTCCCGGACGTTGAGCTTGACGCTGTTGGCGACAGCGCCGCGGACCCAGACCGACACGGTGTAGGTGCCGGCTTGGGTGGTGGCGATCCAGTTGGGTGAGTCGTTTAGGCCGCAGGACGCGCTTGCGGTGGTGGGGTTGTCGGCCTCGGCTGCCCAGGCGCCGCTGTGGCCGCCGGGCACCCGTTGGAGCGATCCCGAGCCGTAGGCCTTCCAGCCGGTCAGGTCGGCCTCAAAGCTGGCGTTTCCGACCAGGTTGGTTCCGCCGGGGATGGTGGTCGTGGTGGTCGTAGTGGATGTGGTCGTACTGGAGGTGGTGGTTGTGGTCGGGACGGTCGTGGTCGTGGTCGTGGTGGAGGTCGTCGTGGTCGCAGGCAGCGACGGCTGGTACTCATAGGCGCCCCGGTCGTCGTAGTCCCGCGGCCCGGTCCCGGTGTTGGTCACGCCGGACACGTCCACCCGGCCGTTGCCCTCCAGGTCGGTGCTGGTCTCGCCGCTCACCCCGGAGTCGGCCGAGTCGATCGCGGGCGAGCTGGAGGTGAGGTGGAAGTTGGAGCCGTAGGACACCCACTGGGGATTCGCCTGCAGCCCGTTTGATTCTTGGCCGGTGGCCGACTGGAAGGCGGCCAGCGAGGTGTAGCTGCTGGACCCCCACACGTACATGACCTGGCCGGAGACGCTCAGGTAGACGAGGTTGTAGTTGACTGTGGTCCCGCTGGTGGAGTTCGAGTCGACGCGGATGTTGCTCTTGGTGCGCGGCGAGTTGATGCCGTTGTCGACACTGATGTTGTCCTCGATGGTCGCGCCGGTCGAGGTCCCCTCCACGTTGATGCCAGCCGCCACGTTGTTGTAGACGGTGTTGGAGATGATCCGCTGGCCGGTGGAGTTGAGGTCGTCGATGCCGTGGTCGCCGTTGTAGTAGCTCAGGTTGTCGACCACCAGGTTGTCGTGGGAGTCGGTGTAGAACTGCAGGCCGGAGTCCTCGTTGTCGTGGCTGACGTTGCGGTCGATGGTGTTGTCGTGGCCGCGCACGTCGATGCCGGGTGCGGCGCGCGCGTACCCGCGGGCGTTGCCGTACGTCTGGTTGCCGGTGACCTCGACGCCGTTGGTGTTCGCGTCCAGGAAGATGCCGGCCTCGGAGTTGTCGTGGGAGGCGTTGCCGGACGCCACCGAGCCGGTCATGGCGGTGAGCTTGATGCCGTACTTCGTCTCGCCCGACACCTGGTGGCCCGAGTCGCTGACGTTGTTGCCGCTGATGGTGACGCCCGAGGTGCTGGCTGCCTGGATGCCGTAGCTGGTGGTGCCACTCACGGTGTTGTTGCTGATGGTGGTGTTGGGCGAGCCGTTGTCGTAGATGCCGTAGGTGGCGCTGCCGCTGACGGTGTTGCCGTCGACGGTCACGTTGGACGACGCGCTGGTGACGTAGATCCCGGCGCCGGCGGTGCCGCTGACGGTGTTGCCGCTGACGGTGATGTTGGAGGAGCCGGTGATGTAGATGCCGTAGCTGGTGGTGTTGGTGACGGTGAAGCCCTGGATGGTGACGTAGCTCTTGCTCGATGCCTTGAAGCCGTTGGCCTGGCCGGTGACGGTGACGGTGGCGCCGGGTGCTGGGGTGAGCACGATGGGGGCGTCGGGGCTGCCGGAGTGGCCGATGGTGGCGAGCTGGGCGTAGGTGCCGGCGGCGACCTGGACGGTCTGGCCGCCGATGGCGACCGAGGCGCCCTTGGTGATGGTGCAGTAGGGGATCGTCTGGGTCCCGGAGCCGCTGTCGGAGCAACTCGGGTTGCTGCCGTCGACGTAGAGGACCGTCGCGGCCGCACCGGCGGGTCGCACCGACACAACTAGCAGCCCCAGCGTGGCGGTCACGCCGAGCACAAGCAGCATGCGCAGGCGTGCCGGCACCACCTGCATTGGCATCTGCGTTGGCAGCTGGTTCGTTGGCGTGGATGGTCGAAGCATTCGGGCCTCCCCGGCGAAAGAGGTCAATGGCCACGGTCGAAAACGGTGCGAGGCCCTGGCCGGTGCCGGCGCCGTTGTCGCGGACCCCGTAGCCCGTCGCCCACACGCTGACCGGCGGTGCGGCACCAGGTCAGATCAGGGAGCCTTGCAGAGCAAAACGTAGCGAGGGCGTCGCTGGGGGAAAATCGGTGATTACGGTAGCAGGTCGTACGCTGTGACCGCAGCGTTTCTCATCGGTTGTGCCTTCGCCGGTTGTGCCTTCGCCGGTCGTTGGCGCGAACTGCAGCTCACGCATCACGTCCGGGTTTACGCACCCATGAGGTCGGGCCTTGTCAAGGGGTGCGGTAGATCAATCCCCTTGATCCCAAGGGAGGAGGCCGTGTTCCTTCTCGTCGCTGGCGATGCCCGGCAGCGCAGAATCGGGCAGCGAGAACGCCCGGGACGCCACATGAGGAGTCGGTCTCGCATGCACCCATTCGGGCGTCGTTGACACTGCCACGGATCAGTCAGGACACGAACTGAAAGGTACGGCCGCATGACGGACCGAATAACTGGCACCCACAGGCAAGCGATGTTGGGATCAGCCCGGCCACGTGCAGATAGCGCAGCAGCGACCGCAGCGCGGTCACCGCCGCCTTGGCCGACCACACGCTGGTGGCCTCGGCGCTGTGTTGGACCACAAAGGAGGTCACCTGCGCGGCATTCAGCCGCGCCAGTGCCTCCTCCAACGGCACCGGCAGCCAGGCCAGGAACGTCTTGGCCTGGCTGCAATAGCAGCGCACCGACTCGGCAGCCAGATTGCGCTCCCCCCGCAGAGAGGCTCGGTAGTCGGCCAGCACCTCGTCCGCCGCCGTGCCCGAAGGCGCTCCCGCGCACGGCACCACGCCGCTGCCGCGCAGCACCCGGATCACCGCACCAAGCCAGCGCCGGGCCGCCGGCTCCGACCGGCACACCTCGCCGCGCGGCGAGGAAGCCATCCACCGCCAGCGGCGTCAACTCCGTGATCGACAGCCGCTGGTGCTCCATCCAACTACTGAGCCACCGCGCTGTCCGCACCGCGTCGCGCACCGAGGAGGCCGCATAGCCTCGGCGCACGAGCTCCGAATACAACGCCGCCTCGTGCACTGCCAGCGGACCGGTCATCACCGTCGGGGTGGGCCCGGATGGCGCCGTTCGTCAATCTCCATGCTCGTCTCCTGTCTGGAGGACAACTCGCC
>WNGD01007289.1_pt1 | contig 11937 bp, 11 predicted proteins | sample 5400671 | NCBI WGS metagenome assembly WNGD01 (sample SAMN13153369, study PRJNA577476) | soil metagenome | isolation source: 40 cm soil or saprolite under grassland replicate 2 | place: USA:California | collected 2016-06-15
TCCACGACGACCCCGACGTGATCGCCAAGGTGTCCCGCGGCCTGGGCGAGGCCATGGTGGGAATCGGCCTGGACGAGCTGGGGCCCGAGCAGCTCTACGCCGGCCGCGGCTGGTAGGCGGTGCCGCCATGCCGCCCGCCAAGCCGCTCGTGGTTGGGGTGCTGGCACTCCAGGGGGATGTGGCCGAGCACCTGCGCGCCCTGGAAGGGGCAGGCGCCCGAACGGTGGCGGTGCGCACGCCGGCCGACCTGGACGAGGCGGCCGGGCTGATCATCCCCGGCGGCGAATCCACCACGATCTGGAAGCTCATCGTGACGTTCGACCTGCTGGAGCCGCTGCGCAAGCGGCTCAGCTCGGGCCTGCCCGTCTTCGGCTCGTGCGCCGGAATGATCATGCTCGCTGGCCGGCTTGCGGACCCGGCCAGTGGCCAGCAAACGCTCGGCGCGATCGACATGACCATCCGGCGGAACGCGTTCGGCCGGCAGGTGGACTCGTTCGAGAGCGACCTGTCCATCGCGGGGCTCGGCGGCGGCCCGTACCGCGGCGTGTTCATCCGCGCCCCGTGGGCGGAGCGGGTGGGCGAGGACGCCGAGGCCCTCGCCACCGAGCCGCACACCGGTAAGATCGTCGCGGTCCGGCAGGGACCGGCGCTGGCCACCGCCTTCCACCCCGAGCTGACCGGCGACCGGCGCATTCACGAACTCTTCGTCAACATGGCGCGGCAAGGATCATGAGCGGCGGCCCTGGGATACCCGTCCGCTCAATCGCGGGATTGCCCTTCCGCGGCCTGGGGCCACGCGGCGATCATGCCGATCGCCCTGCTGACGCTGCGCTGGCTGACGACGGCGCGAGGCGCCGAGGTCGGCAGCGAGGACGCGTGAGGGCGGCGGCAGCGGCGAGCCGCGCGGCGCGAATCGAGTCACGGATCGACGTGGCAATCTGCCGGTGCAGCGGAATCCGCGCGCCCAGCTGGAGCACGACGAGCAGGGCAGAATTGGTCCTGGATCTATCCAGAGGATTGGACCTTATCAACAGGACCGATTCCTGTCAGGGTCGAGGTGTGTCCCTGACCCATGGCTCATGCGCCCCGATCTTGGGCGCTGTTCAGCAAAGCCGACATAAGGAAGGATTCTGATGAGCGAGTTCACCGTTACCCGCACTCTGAAGGGCCCGCGTGAGAGGGTCTGGCAGGTCCTCACCCAGCCCGGCCACTTCGAAGGCTGGCTGCCTGCCTAGCCGGGGACGGCGGTGCTGGACGTGCGGACCGGGGGGTCCTGGCATGCCCGCCACCCAGTTCGCCGTCCTGCCGGGCACCTCGCACATCGGGGTCACCGGCCGCGCCGACATGCTAATGACGATGATCCCGCCCTTCCTGGACGCACCATGAGCCGCTCCTACCCGCACGTCCCGAGTCTCGCCGATTCGTAGGCTCCGCTCTCACCCTTCGGGCCGATGATTGTGAGTTGACCAGAGTTCAGGCTGCCTGCGCAGCCTGGCACCGGCGAGCCGGTTGTCGATGTAGCGGTGGCACGCTTCGATGATGAATCTGCAACACCCAAGGCGTACCGAACGTCCTATCAAGGCGCCATTCGCGCGGGTGTCACTGTTGGACGTCTGTTTTGGTTCTGGTCTGCCTGGTGGGCGGGTCGGGTGTCCGGTTCGGGTGGGTGGCCTGGCCGCGGCGAGCGCGGCATCCACGCGCTGACCCACCGCGCCGTGGATACCGCCGCCGGCTTGCCGGCGGGCTCCACATCCAACCACTTCCGCACCCGCGACGCATTGCTTGACGCGGTCGTGGAGCGGTTCGCCGCCCGTGAGCGTGCTCTGGAGGTCAGGCGCGCCGACTTCCGAAACCCTCGCGGCCGGACATCGGGCACACCGTGGTCGATTACTCCCGGGCCGCCATGGCCGGGGGGAGTAGCGAGTTTCAGGCTGCCGTTCGTATTCGTTGAAGGTTAGCGGCGCTAACGAATCAGGGGAGCCAAACGGGGAGCCAACGACCACAGACACCAGGCCACGCCAGGCCACGCCAGGCGACGTCCAGCGACGGACATGGCTGGCAGATGCCACGCCGGGCCATGTCCAGCCATGTCCAGCGACGGTACGACCTCGTCATACAAGCGGGAGGCCGGTGGTTCGAATCCACCTGCGCCCACTGTTTTAGCAGGCCAAAGGCATGCCGCGATCATTGAGATGATCGTTAGGGAGCTAAATGGGGAGCCAAGGTTTGATGGTGATGGCGATCTTGTCCATGGCCGGGCTATGCGAAGCCTCGCATAGGAGTGGGACACCGCGATCGTCCGCGAGCTGATTCCCGGCGCCCGTGCCTGGCAGAGAATGCCGGCTTGGCGGTGCTGCTGCTCGGCCTGGGCGGGCTGACCTGCGTCGGCTGCCAGGTTGGCCAGCCGCTCGGGGGCGACGGACAGGTCCCGCTGGTAGTCGGAGGCGGTGGTAGCGAGCCGCTCAGTGATGCCCAGGGCCTGACGGTATAGCTGCTGGGGCCCGCTGGGAAATCGCCGTGTTCCTTGGCGGCCTAGCAAGACCACCCGCCCCGGCAGCATGATAGTGCTTGCAGAATGTATCAGCGGTCGTGCGCGGTCCTCTGCTCGGTGAAGGGCACGGCACGCAATGAGCGTCGCCGCCGGACCGGGGGAGGGCATCATGCATCCGACGTTCGTGAAGCTGTTCATCGAGGCCGACGCCGATGATCTGCTGGCCGAGGAGGAGGCCAGGCGGCGCCGCGCGCGCCGGTCCCGGCGCAATCGGCCGGCCGTAGTCGTGAGGGCCGCCTCCCGTGACCGGAATCTCCGGCCGCGACGGTCACGATAGGCCATCAGCCTGTCCGAGGTTACGGGGGCACGGGCATCGCGCCCGGAGCGGCATGTGCGGACATGTGTTTCAGCGCGGTGAGGTTCGGGTCCGGGGCGGGCGTGATAGCCGTCGTTTCTGGTTGCGCGGGGGCGGCCGTGCGGGTTTCATTTGCCCGCGGCCGTTCTTGGCCGATGATGGCGTGAGGAGATGCGGAGGCCGGTGATGACGGAGTCAGTGGCGGAGCTGCTGGGCCGGCTGCGGTTCGTCGGCGGCCCGGTGGAAACGCTGTACCTGAACCAGCCACGGGTCAAGGAGAGCTTCGTCGGGCAGCTGGGGGCGATCGAGTCCTTCACGCGGGGCGTCGCGAAGGAGGGCAGCGTGGAGGCGCCAGTCATCAAGATCGGCGCCGGGGTGACCGCGGAGTCCGGCGTGACGTGGAACCTGGCTGACCCGACCGCGCAGGTGCTGGTGCTGCATGCCGCGCTGGAGAAGCACGGCGCGGTGCACGCTCTGGACGGCGCGGCCCCGGGGAACTACATCGACTTCGCCGGCATCGGCGCGATCTCCCGTCCCGGCATGCTGGATGCCGGGCATCAGGCGGCGCTACGGGAGCGGCCAGGTCTTTACGCGGCGCTTGAAGCCGAGCGGGCGGCGCAGGAGAACGTATTGCGGATGATGGAAGGCCAGGCGGCCGCGATGTGGCTGCTGACGATCGGCGACGGCACCTCCTTGTGTGCCGCCGTCTTGAATGACTGCTGGCTGAGCCCGTCATCGTCATCGTGGCTGACCGGTTGCCGCTGGCGGATCTTCGCGATGTTCCGCCGCGTGCATGAGACCGGGATTCCGCTGCTGGCCGCGCTGCACCTCAGCGTGCAATGGTGAGACATCCCTGTCCTGCGGTGGCCTTCAGCGGCCCGCGCCGTCAGCGAAGAGGCGGCTGCGCACGGGCCGCCTCACGCGCCCGAAACCCTCACGCGCCCGAAACTAAGCCATCCCCCGGCCAGTGCCTTCCCGGCGTCCGGCAACGCCCCGCACGCCGGGCTGCCAGCACGACCATCTCCCACGCGCGCCCGCAGCGGCAGATGCGGCCGGTGTTGGTTCCTGTGCGCGATCGATGCGGCGGTTAATGCGTCCGGCCAGCTGATCTCCTGGTGTCTGGCTAAGGACACGCCACAAGGTGGTGGATGGCGCGCGGAGTGGGGGTGGATGGCGTACGTGCGCTGGGCAGGTGTTCGCCTGCATTAGCGGGACGCTGGGCCGGGGTGGCTGTCTTGCTGCACGCCGACCGCGGTGGCGATGGCCGGATGCCGGGGATCTTGATGCGCAGCGCCGGTTCTACCGCGAGGTGCTGGGGCTGGCCGAACTGGCGGCCGGCCCGGGCTGGGTCCAGTTCGATTTCGGCGAAGCGGGTGTGCTCGAGCTCGTCCAGCGCAGCGGCGAGCCTCCGTACGACCAGGCCCGCTACCAGGATGGGTATGTGGTGGCCGACATTGAATCCGCGCGCGGCCAGCTTGTTTCTCGCGGGGTGCAGCAGGTCACCGGGATCGAAGGGGACGCTCAGGCGGGCGGCCGCTGATGCTATTTCCGCGACGCCGAGGGCAACATCTTCGAGATCAAGGAACGCCACGGGCAGCGGACGCAATGAGACCTGCGAAGCCCAGCCGCGCTCTCGGCGGATGAGTAAGCTTCCGGCATCGGTCGGCATGCATAATCCAGCCTGTCGCAAACTCCGGTCAAAGCTCCAGCGCCGGAAGATCTGGGGCTCCTCGGGAGCAAGGGTGGCAAATATGGGGGTCGAGTAGGTCTTCTCGCCGTTTGTGCGACAGGCTGAATGATGCGAGCGGATCGGCGGATCGCCATGTCGATAGCCGGGATTGTCGGCCATAGCGTCCCCTCATGCCATTGACAGATCTTGGGGGCTATGGTGGGCCACTAGCTGTGCGCGCGCTTATCCGCGTCCGCGCGCCGCCGATCTGCGCGCCCTGCTGGTCGTCAGGCTGGCTTGTGCCGAACGCAGAAGGGCTATTGTGTCGCTCCGGTTCCGCAAATGCGGGCGTTGACGGGTCGGCCTGGCGGCGATGGCTTGCGGTGTTAGCCCGGCGCTGGGGTACCGCGTTGGTCATGATCGCTAGTCTCGGGACTGATGCTGAAGGTATCCCCCGGGTTGGCACAAGGACTGGTAGGGGCTGTGGCCGAAACTGTCAGCGGCGGCGCATCCGCTGCCGGAACCGGGCGGCTGCGATTATGGTGGCCGCGCACACTATCAGCGCGAATACCAGGACAACTTCGAAGAAATTGGGGAGCGGCCACTCCCCGTCCGGGATCAGCAGCACCCCGAGCAGGGCCAGCGCTGCCAGCGGCAGTATCCGCGCGCCGCGCCGTCCCAGGACCGGGCGCGGTACTGCCGCCGGCGGCGTGCGGGCCTGCCGCAGGGCCGACAGGGGCTCGGGAAGGTCGGACATGACGCGGCGCAGGTCACCGGCGGTCCTTGCATTCAGCGCCGCCATGACCCGTTCGTCCAGCTCCTCGCGCGTGAGCCGGCCCTCGGCGTAGTGGTCGCGCAACCGGGCGGTGGCGCGCTCCCGGTCGGCGTCGGAGGTCCGGATGCGGTCATCTATTGCCCCGCTCGGCCACTGTTGATTCGTCCTGCTCGGCGGCACCCCGACTCTCACCCGCAGCCACGGCAACGCCGGCCGGACAGGCCGGGGCGGGCTGGCGGCGGCGCGCTCGAGGCGGTCGTCGGCGGCGTCCAGCCACCGGATCACCGAGTCCAGCCGGAGCAGTTCGGCATCGATCGCCAGCGCCAGGCCCAGATCGTGATCGGCATTGTCCTGCTTGATCCGAGTCCACTGCACCATCAGCTCCACCAGATACCGGCGGTGCACCTGGGCCACCTCATGCACGTCGGTGCCGGGCACCCGCAGCGCCACCAGAATCTTTGTCGCCAGCTCATCATGGGGCGGAAAGGCCAGATCCGGGGGCGTGCGCAGCCACCCGGCAAGCTCCCGCTCCCCATCGGCGGTGATCCGGAATCTGCTTTGCGGGCCGTCCGCCCCGGCGGCGTCAGACTCCGCCAGCCCCTCGCGTTCGAGCCGCTGCAGCGCCGTGTCCACCTGGCCCACGTTCAGCGACCACTCCTCGCCGGTCCACGCCTCGAACTCCTCGCGCAGCTGCCGGCTGTACCTGGGTCCCTCGCTCAACAGCGCGAGCAGGACATGCCGGACACTCATGACCTCACGCATCCCGGTATCTGTTCACTCGATCGGCTGGTGAGCGATGGCGGCCGGCTCGCGGCCCGCGAGCAGCCAGCCGGCGGCGGCCGCGATAAGCGGCATGCCGACGAGGATGATCAGGAGGTTCTGCACCGGGACGTTGCCGAGGGATGAGAGGCCGTCGAGCGAACTGCCGCTGGAATAGGCAATGGCGGCGACGTAACCGGCCACAGTTCCGAGCCCCGCGCCGAGCAAGGCGAGGGCGCCGGCGGTGGCGGCGGTGAGGGTGCGGCGGGTTGAACTGCTCGCGCCGGTGGCGGCCAGGGTGCGCAGGTCGCTGGCCGTTTCGCTGCGGATGAGGCCGACGCTCATGGCGAGGATGCCCAGCGCAAGGAGGATGCCGAAGACGGTCGCCCAGTCGATGATCTCCGCCGACGTGGGCGCACTGGACTTTGTCTCAACGGTCATGCCCGCGGCGGCCGCCGTCAGCCGGGCGTTGTTGATCTGCGAGGCGGTGGGAGGGCTGGGGGTCTGGATAAGCCAGCCGGAGGTGGTGACCTGGAGATGAAGCTCGTGGACGGCGTGTTCGGTGATCACCGTGTTGGGCGCCGACGTCCCGGAAGGAAGAGCGCTGACCTCCTGGATCACGGGGTTGGCGAGGCAGCCGTTCTTCGGGCAGGGGAATGTTTCCTGCCTTTGGCCGCCCGGGGGGCCGCCAGGCCCGCCGGAAGAGCTGCCGTTGCCAGGAACGACCTGAACTTGGCTGGAAGAGTCGGCGTAGTTGAGCTGCATCTTGGAAAGGCTGGACAGTCCGGGCCGCATGGTGAGGATGTCGGCCGCGGGATCGATTTCCGATGTCTTGATCCCGAAGGCTCGCAGGAGCGACGGGGTGGCGACGTATACCGGTCCGGACCAGCCGCGTCCCGGAGCGGCGTGCTGAAGAGAGGCGCTGGTCGCGTCGAGCTGGATCATGTCGTGGGAGCCGAGCGCGGCGGCGATGCCATGCGCACGCGCTGCCATCGACCGCAGCTTGCTCCCCGTCACTGCCCCGCTGGATCCGTTGCCCGGACCATGCGGCCCATATGGTCCGTTGGGCGTGTAGATGATGAGCTGGTTCGACGCCAGGTTGGGCCCGGCGTAGTCGAGGACGTTCCCGAACCGTGCCGCGGACTCCACACAAATGACGACGGCGATCAGCACGCCGAGACTGATAGCAGCGAGCGCCGAGCCCGAGCGAGCCCGGTAGCGCGACAGGTCACGCAGAGCCAGGCGCACCGCGATCGGGGCGTGCCAGCCGAGCCTGGCCAGCGTCGCCAGGCACAGGGGAGACAGCAGGATCACCGCCACGATAAGGGCGACGAAGCCGAGGACCAGCTCAAGCATTCCCCCACCACTGCCGTGGCTGCGGCCAGTCAACGACAACAGGACGAAGGCGGCGACGAGGAGAATGACACCGGGCAGCGCCGAGCGGTGTACCCGTTTCGGGGGAGCAGGCCGTCCGGACAGGGCGGTCACGATAGGGACTCTGGTGATCGTGCGGGCCGGCCGCGAGGCAGCCAAGAACGTGGCCACCACGGCCAGCACCATCGCCGGGACGATCACCACCCACGGCAGCGCGAATGCGCCGATCACGTGGTGGGCGCTCATCTCTAGCCGCGGCCGGTAAGCGAGCCAGGCGGCCAGGCCCAATGCGGTCCCGGTCAGCGTGCCGACGACACCCACCACGACGCCGTTGGCCCGCACGACGAGACGGATGTTCTTGTCCGTGGCGCCCAGGGCGCCGAGCATCCCGAGCGAGCGCAACCGGCGCTGCGCCAGCACCGTGAAGCCCCCCACTGACACCAGGGCGATGAGGAGCATGCCGACCGTGGCCAGTGCGAGCACGATGGTCTCGGGGTTGAGTACGTTGCTCGATGACGCCGACCCAGGGGTTGAGACGTTCGGGCCGAGAGAGGCGAGGCCTTGGAGCTGGTTGTTGGCCACGGCCACCCCGGGCGCGTTGAACAGGACGGTGACCTGAGTCGGCGCGCTTACCTGACCCGGTGCCACCAGGGCGAACTCGTCCAGTAGGCTCTGCGGGTTCTCGACGATGCCGACGACGCGCCGGGCCTTCCCGCTCTGATGCCAGACGTCCCCGATCGTGAGATTGAAGGTGGCCGCCACGCCGTCGGTCACGGCCACCTGGCCTGGCCCCGTGGGATAGTGCCCGGTGACCAGAGAGAGCATCGGTTGTCCGAAGGGGCCGTGCGGGTCCTGGGCGCGCAGGTTGTAGGTGTTGATCGAGCCCGGGATGGCGACGGTCTGGTTCTCGATGACGTCGACGCGGCCGAAGTGATGCCGCAGCGCGGCGATCTGGGTTGCCAGGTGCGGGTCGGGCGCCTGGAACGTGGCGAGGTCCTGGGCGGTGCCGAAGCCCGCGTTGGCCGGGGGCGGCGTGTTGGTGGCCACCGCCGCCCCGAGGACCGTGGCGGCCACCGCGACAATGATGAGCGCCAGGACCAGCAACTGCTGGCGCCATTCGCGGCGGAACAGCCGCCACGCCCAGCGCGTCACGGCCCGGCGGGCCGAAACGCCGCCGTTGCCGGCTCTGGTCCGGGCCGGGCGTTCGCGCAGCGCCGTGCTCACTGGCTCTGACCCGGCAGCAGAAGCGATTCGGGGCCGGGCGGCGGTGAGGTCTGGTCGACCACGCGCCCGTCGCGCAGGAACACCACCCGGTCGGCCCACGAGGCCAGCTGCGCGTCGTGGGTCACCACCACCGCGGCCACTCCCCGCTTGCATGCCTCGTGCAGCAGGCGCATCACCTCCTCGGCGTTCGCTGAGTCCAGCGCGCCGGACGGTTCGTCGGCCAGCAGCAGGCGGCGCTCGCCCACCACCGCGCGGGCGATCGCGACCCGCTGGCGTTCCCCGCCGGACAGCTCGTCGGGGAACCGGGACGCCCGCTCAGCCAGGCCGAGCTCGTCGAGAGCCCGCAGGCCGGCGGCGCGGGCCCTCCTGGCGGTCACCCCGTCGAGCTCCAGCGGCAGGGCGACGTTCTCGGCCGCGGTCAGCCCGGGCAGCAGGTTGAAGTCCTGGAACACGTACCCGATCGAGCGGCGCCGCAGCCTGGCCTTGTCGTTGCGTGACATTCCCGACAGCGCCGCGCCGCCGACTAGCACCTCCCCGCCGGTGGGGTCCTCCAGGCTCCCGGCGATGGTCAGCAGCGTGGACTTGCCCGAGCCGCTTGGTCCCATCACTGCCACCATCGCGCCGGCGTCGACCGATAGGTCCACACCGCTCAGCGCCTGCACCGCGGCCGGACCCGCGCCGTAGGTCTTCGACACCCCGCGCAGCTCCAGCACGCTCATCGCCGCACCACCTCTTTCGCGTCCCGGCCCTGGCCCGTTCATCGCCGCACCCCCACCCTGCGCCGCAGCCTCGGCAATGCGGCGGGAACCGCCCGGGCAGGATCGGCGGCGGCGCGCTTGAGGCGCCCGTCGGCAGCGTCCAGCCACCGCACCACCGCATCCAGCCGGAACAGCTCGGCGTCGACCACCAGCGCCAGGCCTAGGTCGAACTCGGCTTCGTCCTCCTTGATCCGCGTCCACTGCTGCATCAGCTCCACCAGGTACCGGCGGTGCACCTGGATCACCTCATGCACGTCGGTGCCAGGCACCCGCGCCGCCACCAGCACCTTCATCACCAGCTCATCGCGGGGCGGGGACGCCAGGTCCGGCGGCGTGCGCAGCCAGGCGGCCAGCTCCTGCTCGCCGCCGGCGGTGATCCGGAACCCCTTCTGCGGGCCGTCGTCCCCGGCGCCGTCGGATTCCACCAGCCCGTCACGCTCGAGCCGCTGCAGCGTCGTGTAGACCTGGCCGACGTTCAGCGGCCACACCTCGCCGGTCCGCGCCTCGAACTCCTCACGCAGTTGCAGCCCGTACTTGGGCCCCTCGCTCAGTAGCGCGAGCAACGCGTGCCGGACACTCATGACGTCCCACGATCAGGTATCATACGAAGCATGCTACTGGGTATATAAGATTTCGCCAACCCAGATCCTCCGGAGCCGGCGAATGCGAGCCCGCACAGCCATGGACCCCGGGGGTGGCGCGGTCGGCCAGCCCACGGGCCCGCAAGGTGCCAGGCCGTCGGCCCGGTGCATCAAAGCCCGCTCACCAGGCACGACACAACAGGACATACCCTAAGCCGCCGATCTTCGCTGTACTTCAGCGGATCCGCGACCTGGACGGGGTTAATCCAGACGACGTTGACTTCCTCACAAACTGGCTCAGCGTGTAGGCCCAGGACTCCCGAAGCTACGGCGAGGGGCAAGGTAGGGACCGGTGTGATCAGCTGGCGGGCAGCTCGGCGCGTGCGGTTTCGGCGCCGGGCTCGAGTTGGGGGCGCCTGCCGGTCTTGAGTTCGGGGATGTATTTGTAGATGGTCCCTTCGACGATGAGCTCGCGGATGAATTCGGCCAGGGCGGCGAAGACGTGGAAGACCAGGCGGCCGCCCGGCGTGGTGGTGTCCAGGGCCTCGTGCAGGGACCGGAATCCGATGCCGCGTTTGCGGAGCCCGGCGACGATCGCGATCAGATCCTGCAAGGAGCGGCCGAGCCGGTCCAGCGACGGCACGACGAGGGTGTCGCCGGCGCAGATAGTCCAGGGCTTTCCAGAGCTCTTCGCGTTCGACGTTCTTGCCGGACTTCTTATCAGCGAAGAGGCTGGCTGGGTGCTGGCGGCCCACGCGATGGGATCCGGGCCCTGCTGGCCGGAGCCGAAGCCGAGTTTGGGTCGCGGGCGCAGTCCTCAGGGACGGTCTGTGCCAGGCCCGGCACCGCGACCGACCACGCTTGAGGCGCCTTTTGGTCAGCCTGGTGAGGCGGGCGGGTCCTCGCTGGACTGTGGCTCGCTGGCAGGAGTCACAGGCGGCTGAGGCGGGGTCGGCGCGACTCTTTGGAGCGCTTTGAGCAGCGCGGTGACGGCCGGCGCGGGGCGTGGGCGCCTGGGCAGGAGGGCGACAACCCGGCCCGGTGGCAGCCCCGCGACCGGGATCAGGGTAACGCCCGCAGGGCGGGCATCCCGGCTCAAGAATGCGGTGGTGAGCCCGACGCCCAACCCGCTGGCGACCCAGACGGGGCACAGCGAGCTGGTAGTCGTCGGTGACCAAGACGACCTTGGGGGCAAATCCTGCGTGTGCACAGGCGCGCAGCATTTCGCGCTGGCAGAGTTTGCTCAGGATCCAGGTTTCGCCTGACAGCCGGTTCAACGGCAGCTCGCTGGCGCTGGCCAGCGGGTGCGCTGCGGGCAGGATCACGAGCTTCGGCACGCTGACCAGGGCGACTCGAAATGCACGGACGCGGGCGGACAGGACGCGGATTTGACACCGCGGAGCCTGGAGTAATGGCAGGTCAGGGCCATGAAGCGAGGCAACAATGGGCTCGCTGTGAAACCGTCGGCTTGGATGCCTCCCGCTCGAGTCTGGATGAGCTCCAGCGGACACCGGCGCCAGCCGTCGGGGAAATGATCAGGGCAGGGAGGAATACCACCTGGCGAGTGCCTGCCCTATCTGGCCGGGTGAGTCTTCCTGGAGGAAGTGCAGGCCAGGCACGGTGACCTCGGCTTGGTTGGGCCAGCTGCGGCAGAAGGCGCGCTCGTCTGCCGAAATGGTGCCAGGGTCGGCGGTGATGAACAGCTTGGGTACGGGGGTGGCGGCGAGCCATCGGCCGTAGGAGGCGACGATCTCGCAGACGTCGGCCGGGTCGCCGCCGATGGGTAGCTGGCGGGGCCAGGTGAGCATGGGCCGCCGGTCTTCGCCCGGCTCCCGGAAGGGGCGCCGGTAGGCGTCCATTTCCGCGCCGGTGAGCGTGCGGAGGACTCGTTGCGGCAGCAGGGACTCGATGAACAGGTTGTCTTCCAGGATCATCTGCTCCCCTTGCGGGG
>WNGD01010619.1_pt1 | contig 11937 bp, 10 predicted proteins | sample 5400671 | NCBI WGS metagenome assembly WNGD01 (sample SAMN13153369, study PRJNA577476) | soil metagenome | isolation source: 40 cm soil or saprolite under grassland replicate 2 | place: USA:California | collected 2016-06-15
GTCGCTTCTTGTCCGCCAATGGCAAAATCTTTCGTCAGCATCGAGCCGGAGACATCCAGCACAAGCATGATGTCGATCCCGCTCGCCTCGATCTGGGTCAGGCTTTTGCCGAGCTGGGGGCGCGCAAGCGCAACTACGAAGACCGCGAGCGAAGCCAGCAGCAGTGTCCGCAGAATTTTTCCCGCGCGCGCGGCGCTTTGTTTACCGATTGCGCGGAGGCTCGCTGTCGAGGAATAAGTCAGCGCCGCAGCTGGCCCGCGGTTTCCACGCAAATATGCCAGCAACGGAATCGCCAGCAGCAACAGGAGCAGCCATGGGCGGGCGAATGTCAGCACGCTGTTTGCCGGCCACCAATCAACGAACTTTGTCATGTCGAGCGAAGTCGAGAAATCTCTGGCTCAGCCGTCGCAATCTCGCCTCCTTTCACAAAACGGATCGCTTCTCCCAGTAGCAATTCGCTGTCCGACGTTGTCGCTTCGTATCGCGCGAACTTAATCAGATCGCACCGGCTTAAAAAGTCCTCCAGTAACGATTTTTCCTCAGTGGAGAATGGCGACGCCTTTGCCACCGCAGTCAGAAACTCGATGGAAGTTTGTCGCGTCGCCGGCAGCCCGTATTGCTGCGTCACGTATTTTCGCAAAATATCGGATACACGAATGCTAAACTGATACGGACTCATCCTTTCTATTTCGCAGGCAATTCGTTCGAGTTCTTCGAGCGCGATCTCGCGCGGCAACTTTGGAGGCAAAGGCGGTTTGCGGCGCTTTGCGAATAACCACACCACCAAGCCGAGAAGCGAGAGCGCTACAAATACGATCACAAAAACCAGCCAGGGAGGAATCAGTGAATAATCCACTGGTGGCGTAATATCGTGGAATTCTTCGGCTAGAAAGATCGACATGTTCATTTTTTCCTCCGCTTCAACGCTTCAACGCTCTAGCGATGCAATTCATCGAACACCGATCCGGCGTTCGCGTTGTTTGAAAAACGTGCGCAACGCCGGCAAATAATCTTTTCCAGTCTGCAACGCGATCGCATCTATGTTGTTCCGCCGCAACGTGCGGGAAAGTTCTGTATCGCGCCCACGGACAACATCCATAAAGAGAGCGCGCGTTTTGCGATCGGCTGTGTTGATCTCGACTTGTTCTCCGGTCTCAGCGTCCTCTAACGTAATCATGCCTATGTTCGGCAATACGTTTTCTCGTTCGTCGCGAATGTGGATGGCTATGAAATCGTGTCGCCGCCCACTTACCGCGAGCGCTCGCGAGAAATCAGGCGCCTGAAAATCGGAGATGAAAAAGACAACCGCGCGCCGTGTTACGATCTTATTCAGATAATCAAGTGCCAGCGCCGGCTCGGTGCCGCGCCCCTGCGGTTGGAAAAACAGAATCTCGCGGATGAGCCGCAGCGTGTGAGACCGGCCTTTTTTTGGTGGAATAAAAAGCTCGACACGATCCGTGAAGAGAAGCAGTCCGACCTTATCGTTGTTTCTAATCGCACTGAAGGCGAGCAAACAGGCAACTTCTGCAGCCAGCTCGCGTTTGGATTGGGTTGTGCTGCCAAAATTTCCTGAAGCACTGACATCCACAATCAGCATCACCGTTAGCTCGCGTTCCTCGGTAAACTTTTTTACAAACGCGTTGCCCATTCGCGCTGTGACATTCCAATCAATTGAACGAATCTCGTCGCCCGGCTGATATTCGCGAACATCTTCAAAGTTCATCCCGCGTCCTTTGAAAACGCTGTGGTAGTCGCCGGCGAATGCGGTTTCGACCAGGCCGCGGGTCTTGATCTCTAGGGTGCGGATCTTTTTGAGGATCTCAGCTGTTTCCATCAAAAGTGAGAGGTGATTGGTGAGAGGTGAGAAGTGGTTAAGCGAAGACCTCTTCGCTGTTTGATGACTGTTCGCTCGTCGACTCCTTTTCTTCTACGCGCGCAATCGCTCGATAATCTGTCGCTGGAGAATGCTTACAGAAGTCTTCGGCACGGTCGATCATGCGCGAAAGCATTTGCCCTATCGAAATGTATTTGGGATCAAGCGTATTGAATTCCTCAGAGGAGAGATACTGCGCGTCGCGCGCATCATCTAGCCATGACTGCGTCTCTGTGGCTTCGCCAAGCGCTTCATCAAGCTTATTAACAAACACGGCCTTATAGCGACGTCGGCCCCACGCCTCTGCAATCATTGCTTTTGCCGCACGCGAACTTCGCCGAATCTGATCCGTTAAGGAATAACGTTCCTCGACAGGAAATTTGCGACTCAAGAGGAATATGGTTCCTGCTGCATCTCGAGCTGCCTCGTAAACTTTCAAATCCCGAAACGATCTTGCAATCACCGGTAACGACTTCTCACTTCTCACCAATCACTTCTCACTGTTGGTCCGATCACGGCACAGGAAGGCCGGCAAAAATCCGCTCGATGATGGTCTCGCTGGTGACCGCTTCGGCTTCGGCTTCGTAGCTAACGATGATCCGATGCCGCAACACATCGGGGCCGATGCTTTTTACGTCCTGGGGCGTGACATACCCGCGCCCGTTCAGGAACGCATGGGCGCGCGCGCCGAGCGCCAGATAAATGGTTGCGCGTGGCGAAGCGCCGTAACGAATCAGTCCTTCAAGTCGCAAATTATATGAGGCAGGCTCGCGCGTCGCCCAGACCACATCGACAATGTAATCTTTTACGCGGTCGTCAATGTAGATGTTGTTGACGACGGCGCGTGCCGCGATGATCTGCTTCGGTTCGATTACGGGATCTACTCGCAAATCGGGTGCCGAAGTCGCCATCAAATCGAGAATCGTCCGCTCCTCTCTCTTCTGCGGATAGCCGATATTCAATTTGAACATGAAGCGATCCAACTGCGCCTCAGGCAACTGATACGTTCCTTCCTGTTCAATCGGGTTTTGAGTCGCCAGAACTAGAAATGGATCGGCGAGGGGATAGGTTTGTTCGCCGATTGTGACCTGCCGTTCCTGCATCGCTTCCAGCAATGCGCTTTGTACTTTGGCCGGCGCGCGATTGATTTCATCAGCCAAAATCAAATTCGAAAAAATTGGGCCGAGCTTTGTTGTAAATTCACCGGTGCGCGGGTTGTATATCAGCGTCCCGATCAAATCCGCCGGTAAAAGATCCGGCGTGAACTGCAGTCTTTGAAAGCCGGTTTGAATGCATCCCGCCATTGTTTTGACCGTGAGCGTTTTTGCCAGCCCGGGAACGCCTTCGAGCAGGAGATGACCATTGGCCAGCAGTCCTAACAAAAGGCGGTCCACCAAATACTTCTGGCCCACCACAACGTGAGCGATTTGCTGGCGGAGCGCCGGAATCCATTGCCCCAGCTCCCGCACTTCCTGCGTAATTTCCTGCGTCGATTTCATACGGTGTTTGTCAGACACGTTCGGTCAGGAGAATGTTCGATCAAACGTTCTGTCACTTGCCGGCCTGCTGTTTTTTCCCTGGCCAGCGCGACTTCTGCGTTGCTTGGGCGACACTCCCGTGCGCGGGCGGAGCCTTAATATGATTGGCAAGCCGGGATACGGTTCGGCTTTGCGAATGCGAGCTTCGAGATACCGACGATACGTCTCGTTCAACAAGCGAGGCTCGTTCACGAAAAGGACGAATTCTGGAGACTGCAGTTGTCGATCTTGTTTTCCGCTCGCCTCGTGCCGAACGTTCGCGACAAAGGTAAACAATTTGTCGATGCTTTCACCGGTCAGCGCAGATGCGACCAGGACGGGCGCGTAATCGAGAAAGAAAATTCGGGAGCGCGTTTGATCGATAAGTTCTGCGATTGCCTGCCTTTTTTTGCTTTTTGGCCTGATCAAATCCCATTTGTTCAAAACAACGATCGCGGCTTTGCGCTCTTTTTGAATCAAGCCTGCGATCCGTTTGTCCTGCGCCGTTACGCCCATCGTGAGATCGACAATGAGAACACAGAGGTCAGCGCGGCGAATACTTCGCTCTGCGCGCATGACGCTGAAAACCTCAGCCGATGTCGATTGTTTGCCGCGCCGCCGGATCCCGGCGGTATCGATGAAAACGAACTTCCGTCCATGGCGCTCGTAAAGAATGTCAACGGCATCGCGCGTGGTTCCGGGCAATTCACTCACAATCGCGCGCTCGCTGCGCACGATGGAATTAATGAGCGAAGACTTACCAACGTTTGGGCGACCGACGATCGCGATGGCCAGTGAATCGTGACTGGTGACTCGTGAATCGTGAGGAGGCGAGGGGAGACGCTGCACGATTGCGGCTAACAAATCCGTAATCCCGCGGCGATGTTCGGCGCTGATCGACAAGCTCGGTTCGAAGCCTAATGAATCGAATTCTGCCGCCAGCGGCTCATGTTTTTCATGGTCGATTTTGTTAATCACGAGCACAACTGGTTTTTGCGATCTACGCAGCATGCGCGCCAGGTCTTCATCGATCGGCGATAAACCTTCCTTTGCATCGACAACGAAAAGTAGAAGCTCGCTGTCGCGCAGCGCTTCCTGTGCGGCGCGACGCACTTGCGCGCTCAATTCAAGTTCGCCCACGCCAAAGACACCACCAGTGTCCCACACTGTGAACGGCCGCGCGCCGCGAGTGCAAATCGTAGAAATCCGGTCGCGTGTGATTCCGGGTTGATCATGCACGATGGCAATCTTCCGCCCGATCAGCCGATTAAATAACGCCGACTTGCCCACGTTGGGCCGACCGACGATTGCAACGTTGGGGAGATTGTTCGCGGCATTGTTCATCGCGCAGGGACGCCGGGCTCACTGTTTTGTTGCATGCGCGTGGCCTTCGGCCTGCAACTGGTGCACCCCGTCTGTGACATAAACGATTCCTGAAATGAATGTGAACACTCCGGCCGCGATCACTACGTAGGGCAGAGGAACAAATCGCAGCTGCAGCATCACCCATCCAATGGCGACCATCTGCAAAACAGTCGCCACTTTTCCGGTCCAATTTGGTTTCACCTGCACTTTGCCATTGAGCAAATACAGGATGATTGCGCCCACGAGAATCACCACATCACGTGAGATGACGAGAACAGGAAACCATGCCGGGAATCTTCCGTAATCGGGATCGATGTCGCTCCAATTGCTGATGCTCAGCGTAATAATACCACTCAAAAGCAGGCCCTTATCGGCGAGGGGATCGAGAATAACTCCCAGAGAACTCCTTTGGTTGTAGCGGCGCGCGACGTAGCCATCCAAACCATCACTGACTGCAGCCATCAGGAAAATGGCAATTGCCGTAAAACGCATCCATTCATGCGGCGCGCCACGATGGATACTTTCACCGTAGTAAATCGCCATCGTGACGAATACCGGAATCATCAAAATCCGAATGACGGTGATTTTGTTTGCTGTAGTCATGGCGGTCAGCAAAGTTCAAACCGCCGTTCGAACTTGCAAGGTAATTTGACCGCGCACGGCAATCGCGCTGTCATCCTGAGCCGGAGGTTGAAGAAACGATTAGCCCTTTTTCGCTATCGCACCGGCGGGCGCTGCTTCAGAGGGGATTCTAAATCCTTCGATTTGCTTTTTGATTTCGTTGGCGAAAGCCGCCGCACCGGCACCGTTGACAACCCGGTGATCAAATGTGAGTGAAAGCGTAATTACTTCGGCGCTTTCGTTTCTGTTTTTGTTTGGAATTAATTCGCGATGGGCAGTGCCGACGAAAAGCGTGCCGACCGACGGCGGCACAACAATCGGTGCACCCGCTTTCACTCCAAACGCGCCGAGACTTGTGATCACCACTGGTGCGTTCATGGCGTCAAGGCGGCCGCCGCGCGTAGCAGCAACCGTTTCGTTGTAAAGCTTTACGAATTCCGGCCAGCTTTTTTTGTTTGCATTTGTGATCACTGCAGTCGCCAGGCGATCCCCTTCGAGCGCAACCGCAACGCCCAGATCGAAATCGTCATTTTGCACAATCTGATCGTCTTCGAGAATCAGCCGGCGAAAAGGTGCATGTTTTTCCATAGCGCGCACGACCGACCACGCGATCATCACGGAAGGGGAGGGGGCATGCTTCGACTCTTTCTTTTTTGCTGCCTCGCGGGCTTCTTGAATCGCGTCCCAGCGCGCATCGATTTGCAGGTTGGCAGGAATGACATGGCTGAGCTTGCGCGTGATCGTGGGCGAAAGCGCCGGCTCAATGTTGTAGTGGCGGGCGTGTCGCCCGCGATCACTAGGCTCCGCAGCCGACACGGCTGCCTCTACAGTCTTTCCCTCTGCTGAAACTTCAGCCACGTGAAATTGATCCGCGAGCGATGCTTCGCCGGTGAAAAGCGTGCCCAGTTCCTGACCGATCTCCACCGTGTCGCCCACTTTCGTTTTCCATTCGCCCATCACTCCGGCGAACGACGACTGGATGGGATAAACGGCTTTGTCGGTTTCGACTTCGCACAGTTCGTCATCGAGCGCGACGGGATCGCCCTGTTTTTTCAGAAGGGAAACAATTTTTGCGTTGCGAATTCCTTCGCCCATCACAGGCACGGTAATGCTTTGCACACGTCGGCTGGCAATGTCTGCTGTAGGCGGGGGCGCTGATGCCGGCCGAATAAATTCCGGTTCTGCTGCAGCACGGCCACGGTCAACGCCAGCGGCTACAACTGCGCGTTCGTGTTTGGTTGCAACTGAACGCCTGATCGCAGCGACAATGCGTTCCACGTCTGGCAATGCGGCGTACTCGTAGATCGGATTGTAACCGATCATGACATTAGCTTTGCTGACAAGAATCGGCGGACTGATCAGTTCATCCCAGAGTTCGGGTGTGCTCGTGACGTGGGAAATAATCATTTGCCCGACGCTGCAGTTCTCAGTGTCTTCTTGCACCACAATCAGTCGTCGAGTCTTGTGCACTGAATCTTCGATCGCAGTCTTGTCCCACGGGACAATCGAGCGCAGATCAATCAGCTCGACGCTGATTTCATTGTCGATTTTCGCAATTGCTTCGAGAGATTTTTCGACCGTATTTCCCCAGGCGACCAGCGTCACGTCGGAGCCGTTCGTGCATTGACGCGCACGCCCGAGTGGAACCGCCCGGATTGGCTTTGCGTATTCGTGTTCGGCCCAGAGGAGATGTTTGGGAATTAAAAAAATCACAGGGTCTTCACCGTGCATTGCCGTCCAGAGTAATCCCGCGGCGTCTGCAGGCGTGCTGGGAATCACAACGTTTAGGCCGGGATAATGCGCGAGCGCCGATTCGTTTGCCTGGCTGTGCCACAAGCTTCCGCCCGGCAAGTACGCGCCATAAGGGGCATAAATCACGGCGGGACACTTCCAGTTTCCGAATGATCGCCAGCGCAAATTCGAGATGTTGGTAACGAGCTGATTGAAACCCGGATAAAGGAAATCGATGAATTGCAGCTCGAAAACGGGGCGCTTTCCGTACGCGGCCAAGCCGCAGGCGACTCCGAGAATGGTCGATTCAGCAAGGGGCGAATTAAAGACTTGGTTCGAAAATTCGGTCGAGAGCTTCTGCGTGAGACGGAACACGCCACCTTTTGGATCTTCAATGTCCTCGCCGAAGAGAATTCGTCGCGGATCTTCCTCCAAGCCCGCGCGCAAGGTTTTGTTCACCGTATCGCCAATCCGATATTTCCCGGGCGGCAGGATTTCTTTGTCGATCTTTGGCGGCGGTTTGGTGACGTTCGCGAGAAGCTCGTTGGGCGAGGGGTCCTCGGCCTTTTCGGCCTCGCTGTATTCGCGACGAATGCGCTCCTTAATTTCGTTGTCGAACTTCGCAAATTCTTCTGCGGTAATAATGCCTTCCTCGATCATTTGATCCTTCCAGCATTTAAGCGGATCGAATTTTTCGAGCTCCCGCAGTTCTTCCTCCCTGCGATAGAGTTTTTGATCGTCAGAACTGGTGTGACTGGAGAGCCGCTCCATCTTGATCCAGAAAAAGAACGGCCCGCCGCCGGCGCGGATCTTGTCGAACGCTTCGGCTGTCGCGTCATAAACCTGTTGCACATTTTGTCCATCGATTTGGCGCCAGTTCTCTGAATCGAGAACACTCAACGCCAGGGGGTTCGTTTTGCGTGTGGGCATGCTGATGCCGTACGCGTTATCTTCGACAAGAAAGAGCAGCGGCAGTTTCTTCTCTTTGGCGAAACAGATCGCTTCAAAAAAATCTCCCTGCCGAGTGGCGGCGTCACCCACTGTGGTCACGACCAGATCTTTTTTGCCGTCGAGCTGAATGCCCCAGGCGATCCCGCAAGCGGGAAGCAGTTGCGAACCGGTCGGCGTGGGCACACTCCAGATGTGCAGGTCCGCATTGCTGTAATGCGACGGCATCTGGCGCCCACCGCTCCCGGTGTTTCTCTTGGCGAAATATTCGAGTCCCAGCTGGCGCGTCGTCATGCCGCGTCCGAGCACGAGTCCGCGGTCGCGATAATACGAAACGATGTAATCGCCGGGTTCCATTTGCATGGAGACTGCCGCCAGCGCCTCGTGACCCATTCCGGAAACGTGAAAATGTCCCTTGCCTTGCCGATTTAGATTCTGCTCGCGCAAATCCGCATGGCGACTCTCAAGGATCGTGGTTAAGAGCCGCAGCTTATCTTCTTTGCTAAGGGCGGACATACGGTTGACTTTACATCGCGCTTGTAGATCGACAATCGGGCGGATTTGCTTCGGATAAGAAATCTAGATGCACTCGGCAATAGCAAAATCGCAGCGGAGCAGGGGAGTGATCGACCGTTACCGTGAATTTCTCCCAGTCTCTGCCTCGACGCCGATTGTCTCCCTGGGCGAGGGGAACACACCGCTGATTTATTGTCAGCAATTAAGCAAGCGGGTTGGCCGCGGCTGTAGGGTCTTTGTTAAAAACGAAGGAGTCAATCCGACGGGCTCGTTCAAGGACCGCGGCATGACCGTGGCCGTGTCCAAATCGCTGGAGCGCGGCGCGAGAGCCATCATCTGCGCGTCAACCGGGAATACTTCCGCTTCGGCATCCGCTTATGCGGCACGGGGAGGAATTTCATGCGTCGTAATTCTGCCTGTGGGAAAAATCGCGACGGGAAAATTACTGCAAGCTTTCGTTTACGGAGCAAGAATCGTCGCTATCGATGGCAATTTTGATGACGCCCTGCGAATCGTGCGCGAGCTCGGCGAAAGCGGCGATTTCGCCATTGTAAATTCCATCAATCCAGACCGGATCGCAGGACAGAAGACCGCGGCGTTCGAGATTGTCGATGAAACGGGCGATGCGCCTGATCTTCATTTGCTGCCAGTCGGCAACGCCGGAAACATCACTGCGTATTGGGCGGGATACCGGGAGTATCGCGCACGCGAAAGATCTACAAAACTGCCGGCGATGATTGGGTTTCAGGCTGCTGGGGCCGCGCCGATTTTTTACAACCAGATCATCGAAAAACCTGAAACGATCGCATCGGCAATTCGAATCGGCAATCCGGCAAGCTGGAAGCAGGCGTGCGCGGCAATCGCCGAATCACGCGGAGCGATAGATGTGGTAAGCGACGAAGAGATTGTCGCCGCCCAGAACTGGCTGGCGCAACACGAAGGAATTTTTGTGGAACCGGCGAGCGCAGCGTCAATTGCCGGGCTTTTCAAATGCTGCGAGTCACATGAAGCGGCGTACTCATTCCAAAAAATTCCTGAGGCGAGTCGGATAGTTTGCACAGTCACAGGGCACGGCTTGAAAGATCCCGACGCGATAATCCAGCGAATGGAAGAATTGAAACCGGTCGCCGCGACTACGAACGATGTGCGACGCGCAATTGGGTAATAGCCGATGCTCGAAAACCATCGCCGTTCGTGTTTTCTTCGATTTAATTTTCATCTGACATGCGCTTGGTAGTTCAAAAGTATGGCGGCACTTCCGTTGGGACGCCGAAGCGAATCGGCAAGGTCGCGCGCCGACTCCTTGAAACACAGCGCGAGGGGTGTCAGGTCGTGGCGGTCATCTCTGCGATGGCGGGCGTTACCGATAACTTGCTCAAGCTCGCACACGAAGTATCGCCGCATCCGACAAAGCGCGAGCTCGACATTCTGCTATCGACCGGCGAGCATGCCGCCACCGCTTTAACCGCCATGGCGGTGAACGCACTTGGCGGACGAGCCATTTCACTGACCGGTGCGCAGGCGGGAATTTTAACTGACCGCAACCACGCCACGGCGCGAATCGCGAACATCAGTCCAAAGCAAATTCACGGAATGCTCTCGGACGATTACATAGTGATCGTCGCCGGGTTTCAGGGGCAGACTCCAGAAGGCGATACGACCACGCTTGGACGCGGCGGCTCGGACTTGACGGCGATTGCGCTGGCCGGCGCGTTGAACGCAGATGCGTGTCAGATCTTCAGCGACGTCGATGGGGTTTTCACCTGCGATCCTCGAATTGTGAAAGAGGCAAAAAAACTGCACGAGATCGCTTACGAAGAATTGCTCGAAATGGCCGGTAGCGGCGCCAAGGTGATACAATCGCGGGCCGTAGAATTTGCGAAAAAGTTCGGCGTCGAATTCGAGGTGCGCTCGAGCTTCACCAAGAGCGGGGGAACAATCGCGAAGGAAGAAAGTGCCGGTATGGAAGATGTGGTGATTCGCGGGATGAGCCTCGATCGCCACCAGGCGAAACTCACCATCGCAGGAGTGCCCGACAAGCCGGGAATCGCGGGGCGAATTTTCTCCAACGTCGCCGCGGCGCACATCGTCGTGGACATGATTGTGCAAAATGCATCGATCAGTGGAACGACCGACGTTTCGTTCACGATTCACGAGGACGAACTGGAGAACGCCCGTAAAATCCTGATGCCGGTAGTCGGAGAGATCGGCGCGAAACGTTTGAATACATCAAGCGGCGTGGCCAAGCTGAGCGTGGTCGGGATCGGGATGCGATCGCACTCGGGTGTCGCGGCACGGATGTTCGAGTGCTTAGGCCGCGGCGAGATCAATATTCAACTGGTTTCCACGTCCGAAATCAAGATCGCGGTCGTAATCGACGAAAAAGACGCTGAGCGCGCAGCTCGCCTGATACACAGCGAGTTCGGTCTGGCTCGATTGATGTCCGCCGCCGCTGCGGCGCAGCCGCTGACGTAAAGCGCACTGACATAGATCAATTAGGGCGTTTTCACCGGATTAACATAAAATTCCGGCACGCCCTGAATTCGCATCTTGTAACCGAAACCCGTCCACACAACTGCCGCTCCGGGATGGTCGATCGGACTCGGGCCAGCGTGGTCATCTATGTTGGCTTGCTTCCAGGCCGTTCCGTCTTCGAACTTGATCACAGTGTGGCCCCGGAGACCGGCAAACGAACCATCGACTCGGCTCACAACCGGCTCGTGGTGGAAGAATGATCTCGCAACTCTCTTTTCGGTCTTTTTCTCGGTGACTTTCTCGGTAGTTTCCCGGTATCCCTGCAACCAGGCATTGAGCTTTTCGAGCTCTTCGGACGAGAGCTTATTTAGGCCTGCAGCCTTAAATTCCTCCGGAGACATCATTTCCTTAATGCTTCCGGAGAGGATCTCCTCAGCTGCCCAGGCTGGCCCCGCGAAGCCAGGAATGAAAAGCGCGGCGATCATCAGACAAGAAATCGAACCGCTGCCCAAAGTCTTCATCATATCTATACGTTACCGAAATTTCGCGACGCTAACACCAGCCGCAGGAACGTCAAGGTAGTGAATAGGTGCTTCGGTTTGCGTGGTTTGACACGATTCCGACAAGCGTTTCGCGAACGTGGCCGAGCACCGAAGCCAAAGTACTGCCAATTTTAACGCCCCGAAAGCGGAGCGAGCGCGTGGAGCGAAGGGGAAGCTACAAAAGGAGCGCCCAGGCGATGCAGTAGCAAATAACATCAGACAATATATGTCATATAAACTCGACAGGTGTTGCTGCCGATTAGTTTTGACTTGTTCTGCTCTGGCTGGTTTGCCTAATCTGGCTCTCGCCAATGAGCGAATCCGAGCCAATTTGGGTAAAATCCAAGTG
>WNGD01005793.1_pt1 | contig 11935 bp, 9 predicted proteins | sample 5400671 | NCBI WGS metagenome assembly WNGD01 (sample SAMN13153369, study PRJNA577476) | soil metagenome | isolation source: 40 cm soil or saprolite under grassland replicate 2 | place: USA:California | collected 2016-06-15
CCGGTGATGCGACGCGCGGTTGTGTCCGTGGCGTTGCGCGACGCCTGGGCGAAGGCGTCGCCGTACGCGGAGGCCGCGGCGCCGTACAAGCCGGCGCGCACCGCGTTGATGCGGTACAGGGCCCGCAGCAGTCCGGGAAGCTGGGGTGCCGGGTAATAGACTTGCTGCTTCACCTGACCATCCCGCGCCACGAGCACCAGGTTCTGCGGCGAGATGAGAACAATGCCCGCCGGCCGGACTTCCATGTCAGTCGGATCCTCACCCCCTTGAAGCTTGATTTCCGCGCTGAGGGCGTGAAATGTGCCAGCCTCGCGATCGACGGCGTATAGTCGATGGTCCCGGTTCGCAAACACGTAAAGCGTCCGCCCCTCTATTGCATGATGCAGGTAGTACCGCGCAGCATTGTAGTCGTCCGTACTCAACGGCTTGCCGCTTTCAATAGCGTCCTTGAATTTTGGCTCACCGGTCGCGAGATCGATGATGTTGACCTCGGCGTTTATCGTGGCGTCGGGACGTGATACGTAGAGGAGGCCCCCCGGCGCGAGCTCCGTGTAGGCGAGCTGGCCCTTGATCTTCACATCCTTCTTCAGGCGCAGCGTCGCCGTGGCCACATCCAGCACGTTCACGAAAGTGCGCGATTCGGCGTCGACGGCGAGTACCACGGCGTCGCCGGCGACCATCGCGTCGATCACCTTGCCGTGCATACGGAGTGGCTTTGCGGCGACCGTTGTCCCGTCTTCGTAGCGAGCCACGTTGAGACCTGTTTGAACAACTCCGTTGATGACGCGGCGGCTGCGCGTTGGCTCACCTTCCGGCGGCGCCTCGGGAAGCATGACGATCCCAGCCGGATGCTGGACGATATCGCGGATATTTCCCTCCACACTTGCGGGCTTGGCCCAGAGCGCCTGACCGTCAGCGAGGCTGTAGGCCATGAGGTGGTCGTCGAAGCTCGCATAAATGCGATCGGTTTTGTTGAGCGACGGATAGAGCCGCACGTGTCGCGGGGGTTGGGCCCAACGGTTGGTGGTCGAGGTTGCGGACCACCGGACTGCGCCGGTCCGCGCGTCCAGAGCGCGCAGACCCATCAGCGTGTGGACGACGATCATGTCAGGTCCGGCCTGCAGAACCTCCAGCGCGGTGCCCTCGGCAGCCGTGCGCTGTAAGCCCTGCATCAGGGCACCGAAGCCCTTCTTCTTGGGCTCGGCCTGCTCAAAAAGCGATTCGTTCGTCCAACGCTGTTCGCCCGTCACGAGATCGTAGAGCGCAACGACCGAAGGCCCGTCCGGGCGTCGCCCATGGACGAGAAGGCTGCCGCTCTGCGGCAGAACGCGGCGGGTAACGATTTGCGCCAGGTTCAGTCGGTGGGAATCGAAGACGACGGCACCGGTCACAGGGTCAAAAATCACCAGCAGGCCAGGGCGCGTCGCTTCCATGAGGAGAGAGCCCTCGACCATGTGGACGCTGTCGGCCGGCAACCCGCCGAGTTCAGGCTTCTCCCACATGACCTGGCCACGCTCGATATCGACAGCCGCTAGCGCGGCGTCCGTCGAGACGAGGAGAGCGCCCATCGGCGTGACCTGCTGCCAGCGGATGTCCCCCTTCACCTTCAGGGTCCAAGCTGCGTTTGCGCCGGAAGGCGCGGGCGCGACAGCCTGAGCATTGAGCTGCCGCGGTTTAGAAGATATTCCGCTCGATAGGAGCACGGAAACGGGCCCTAGCAGTAGGCCGGCTAACATGGTTCGTTTCATGGGGACTTAGTCTCCTCGCTGAGAATGAGGGCGTTATTTTGATGCTGCCAGACAATCTGTCCTTAGAAACATACTTGAGGTACAGGAGTGTCGGCCTAATTACCTCCATTTTGCGCGATCACTTCTGGCTTGTCGGCAACCCTTACCTAAATCTGGTTACGTCAGAGTTGCCCGTCACCCGCCCAGGACACTCAATTACCAGCGGACTCGTCGATGAACGCGGCTTGTCCCTAAAGCGGTTGAGTGTAAAAAGATTCTTATTCGGCGCGCAGCGCTTCCGACGGAGATATCCTGCTTGCCCGCAGAGCGGGAATGAATGCTGCGACAAGCGTTGAGAAGCTGAGTGTCAGGATGGCCAGGAGAGTCGCCGCGGGGTCATACGGATTTAATCCGTACAGTTGGCTGCCCAGGAACTTGCCCGCTGCCAAAGCCACCGGAAATCCAAGAGCCAGACCGACAGCTACCAGGGCCAACGCTCTTCGGATTACGAGGATTGCCACCTGCGCGGGAGTAGCGCCGAGTGCAAAGCACACCCCAATCTCAGTTGTGCGTTGTCCGACGTTATAGGAAGTAACTCCGTATAGTCCAATGGAAGCGAGGACAAGCGAAAGCACTCCGAAGAAGGATGACAACTTTGCAATCAGCCGCTGTTGCCGGAACTGGTTGGATACTTGCTCACCCAAAGTTCCTATCGACTCGATCGGCAGACGGGGATCTACCGAAACTATCGCTTGGCGTATTGCCGCAGCGGATACAGTGGCGCCAGGCCGCGTCACAAGGATGATGTCGTGCAGGTGATGCGAGCCGGGATTGCTGTCTCCCCCAGTCTTTGGCACCACGTCGTGCTGCGCTTCGGCCAGAAAAAAGAATGGACCAATCGGCTTGTCGAAATCGAAGTTGAGGTAGCGTGCGTCTTGCGCTACACCTACGATTTTGTAGAGACGCGGTGATTCCAGTTCCGGACGTCCGAAGTATTGTCCAATCGGGTTTTCCTTGTTGAAATACTTCTTCGCGAACGCCTCATTGATCACCGCCACATGCTGCGAAGTCGCTGTATCTTCCTCAGAGATGCTTCGTCCTTCGATGATTTGAGTTCCGATAGCGCTGAAGTATCCTGGCGTCACCCGATCCCAGTAAACCATGTTTTCAACATTATCCTCGTTAGGCCCGGGAGCCGGACGCCCGTTCACCCACACGCTGGTAGCCCAATTATTTCCGCTCTGCGGGGCGTACTGGCAGATCGCCGCGGCAGCTACGCCGGGAATGCTGGATAATGAGTCGCGGATCCGATCGTATAGTGTGGTGAACTGGTTTGGTTGATAGTCGATCAGACCTGGATCAATCCTGACGATCGTGCGCTGCTCCTGGAGGAAGCCAAAGCGTTGACTCTCCAACCGGTGCACAGCAGCTGTCAGTAATCCGGATGCTGCCAGCAATACCAATGAAAGAGCTGCCTGGAATACCACCAGCATCTTGCGGGGAAGCGCACCTGTGCGAGCGGTGGAGCGGCTCACTCCCCGAAGGGCTTCAATCGGATCTACCCGCGTGGTCATCCATGCAGGAGCGATGCCGAAGACCACGGCCGCGACCAAAGAAACGCCGAAAGCAAACAACAACACTGGCATGGAAGGGGACGCGTTGATCGGTATACCTGTTGCGCCCCGGGCCGATGGAAATGCAAAAAGCAAAATAAGGCGCGTACCGGCAAATGCGATGACCAGACTTGTCATGCCTCCCGCAAGTGAGAGCAGAATGCTCTCCGTAAGAGCCTGCCTCACAAGGCGCGACGTGTGCGCGCCTAGTGCTACGCTCAAAGATGTCTCCCTTCGCCGCTGCATGCCGCGAACAAGCATCAGATTGGCCACGTTGGCGCAGACAATCAGCAGCACAAACGCCGACACCATCATCAGGATATGAAGCCAGTGTTCATATTCCGCGCGCATGCTGGTGATTCCCGAGCCTCCGGGGCGCAGGAACAGCGTTTGCTCGGGTAACTTCGCGCGATCGTTCGCGCTCATCTCGCTCTGGTACGAAAGCAGCCACTGCTTCAGTTCCACCCGCATTTGAGCCTCTATTGATGTGGGCTCAGCGCCGGGTTTGATGCGTCCGATCAAATCCAGCCAATACTGGTCAGCCTGATTAAGATCGCCAGCATCCGCTTGAGGCACCAATGTTTCCGAGTTGAGCGGCAGAAAGAAATCGGGCGGCTCGCTGCGAAGCGTATCGCCAAAGAAGCTGGGTGGAGTGATTCCTACGATGGTGAATGGCGTGTTATCTATGTTGAAGACAGCGCCAACGATGAACGGGTCCGATCCGTATTGCTGCCACAGGCGATAGCTCATCACTGCTACCGCCGGAGCGCCGGGTTGATCGTCCGTGGAAGTCAGCAGCCGTCCGGCATACGCGCTTATGCCGAACATGGTGAAGTAATTCCCCGAAACGAACTCACCAGGATAGCTTTGTGCTGACTCTGTGCCGCCGGAACGTTGCACACCCAACAGCGGATCGTCAGCCTGGAACGCCGCCAATTGCGCAAAACCCTGGGTGTGGTCCCGAAAATGTTTGTAGAGTTCGTAGGAGACAAGGGAATACTCATTCTCTTGGCTGTATCCGCCCCAGTAGCAGCAACGTGCCTCTTTGCCTAGGCGGTACAATTCGCCCGGATTAGCCACTGTCAGCGATTTCAGCAGAACATCGTAGAACAGAGTAAAAATAGAAGTTGTTGCACCAATGCCCAGCGCCAGCGTCAGGACCACCGTAATGGTGAATGACGGTGACTTCCGCAATCGACGCAGCGCATAGCGCGTGTCGTAAAGCAGAGTCTCTACAAATGGCAATCCTGTTTGAGCCCGATATTCTTCCTTAATCGCCTCTACTGCGCCAAACTTCAGCAACGCTTGCCGGCGCGCCTCCGCGGGCGGCAGTCCCGCTTTCATATACTCTGCCGTCTGCAGGGCGATATGCTCCTCAATTTCCTCTTTCAGTCGCTCGTCGTTGCGCCGCCTTGTCACCATGTTCCTAAATCTTTTGAGGAACCGCCTCAGGTCCCTCATGACAAATCCTCCGCCTTCAATTCAAAGAATCGCCCGATGATCCCTGCGGTTTGCTCCCAATCTCGGAGCTCAGCCTGCAACTGCTTGCGTCCGTCCCGTGTCAAACGATAGAAGCGCGCCCGACGATTATTCTCTGAGGCGCCGTACTCGGAAACTATCGAACCTTCCTGCTCCAGCTTCAGCAGCACCGGATAGAGCGTGCCTTGATTCACGGCGAGCACGTCCCGGCTGATCTGCTCGATTCGTCGGGCGATACCGTAACCATGCAGCGGGCCGAGGACGTCGAGAGTCTTAAGGATCATCAGCGCCAAAGTGCCTTGAGGAACGTCCGTTTTTCGTTTCATTGGCCAACGCCCTTTTGGTTTCCAACAGGAAGCATACTCCACACTCATTGGGAACACAACAGGTCGGCCGCGCGTCTTCAGCGTGTGTCGCTCCTGCATGAGACGAAGAACGAGGTTACAGTGGTCGGCCACTCTTCCATAGCCGTTGCACAAAGCTCAAGGACTCGGCTCGATGCCAATGCGGTCATTGACTGCTGATCGAATCCGTTGCTTGCACCCAAGGTACCGTTCGGTAGTTTGAACTGAGATGTGCCCCAAAAGAAATTGGATCTGCTCCAACTCCCCCTCCCGAAGCATGGCAGAGCCGAGCACAGGTCCGACGCAGATCGTGCGGCGCTAATTTGGCGACACCAATGGTCCTCGCAGACTCCTTCACTATGTGCCAAACCGCCTTTACCGTCATGCCCTCTCCCCATGCTTTTCCAACTTTGTTGACCCTGCGAAACAACCTTCCTCGATCAATGCCGGCCGCATTAAGCCACACTTCTAATTCGCTTCTGACCCAGTCCGGAACCGGGACTGTTCGAACGCGACCTCCCTTACCCATCAAGTCGACGATGGCCCAGTGTTCCTCCCGCTGCTGGAGATGATCCAAGGTCAGTGCGACGGCTTTTTGTCTTCTCAACCCACACGCAAGCAGGAGAGCCAGCAAAGCGCGGTCTCGTTTTCCCTTCAGCCGATCGCGATCAGGCGCTTGCCAAAGCGCTTGCCCCTGCTCTGCAGTCAGCCAGTTGCCAAGGCGAACGCCTAACTTCTTCACGCCTTTAACGCGACGAATACCTGCTGCCAGGTCGGCACTCAGTAGACCGCAATCGGCTGCCTCATACGCAAGACGGCGTACGGCACCCAGTCGTAGATTGACGGTGCCGGGCGCGAGTCGACGAGATTCGAGATGAGATCGGTAGCGCAGAACGACTATTCTATTGAATGCCAAACGCGGTTCTGAGCAATACCAATCAACGAATTCATCGATCGCGTGACGATATCCCCGCTGCGCATCCTGAGAAGTGAGGCTGTTCAAGACTGCCGTTTTGGAGTGTTCGAGATCAAGCAGGCGCAAGACGGACCTTGTGCTTCTGCGTCTTCTTCTGGAAGTTGGTCTGTGCTTCATGATCGGTGGCCTCCATGCCATCGATCAATAATTAGAGTGGTTTCGCAGGAGGTAAGTTCAGGTTAGCCCGTGATACTTCCGCAGTGGGCAACGGCAAACAGAGAAAGGCAAGGAGCGCTGACAGAGAGCCGCACGACTATTGCGGGAGACCCGCTTTATAGAGAATGGCTTTGTGGCGCGGGTCAGGGCTGTAGGGGTCGTATACTGGGGCGCCTTTACATCGATAACTGCTTGCCTTTAACAGTAGAATTATTTCATCAGCTTGCCTTTTTCATTCTGAGCTGCAAGCCCATATCGTATTGCCGCTCCAAGCGTATCGATGTTTATATCCTTTAGAGCTTTAAACCGAATGCAATATCCGGTCACGCTCGCCTTGCCTAGTTTTTTCCCATACGTTTTGGCTAAGTACTTCTTATCTTTGAGACCAAGAATATAGACAGAGATTCCGGTTTTGTTTCCGCTCACACCAATTTGAAAAAACTCTCTACTTTTTCCGTTGGCATATTTCATTGTGTGAAATCCATATCCAATCGTCGGGTTGGAAACAGTATGATTTTTGCTGTCTTTACCATCGAAGAACCATAATTTGCATTCTGGTGACACTTGAAGTGTGAGCCGATGCAACTCTCGCATGTCACTGCGTTTTGGCTCCGGTTGGCTGGTAATATACTTCTTGATTTGTTCTTGTACGTTCATATGTTCTGCTCCCCAGTTGCGCGCGCGAGATTATACGACGTTTAATCCTTCTCCCCCTTGCAAGGGCGGGCGGCCCTGACCGTTGAGGTCACTCGACCGCGAGGGCGCCCCGCAAGCCGTTGTTGCGTGGGGGCTTTTCAGAATTCCCAAAGGCTTGAAATGTGTGGAGCGCCGAGAAGCGGGCAGAGGGGCTGGAGTACATGGACCCCAAGCCGAGTTCACATTCCGGACGTATTGTCGGCTAACCTTACCTTGCCCGGATTATGGAAGGGTTGCCCGTCATCCGGCCGGAATGGGCTGGAATACCGCTGAACGGTTACGGGGAATCAGATTCTAAAAGGAGCAGCTGGCCAGTGATAACGTGACGAGTTATGCTTTCAGCGACCAAGAGGCACGTGGGCCTTTGGCTGTCGGCAGGATCGCGGGTCCTTGCAGCCCTTATCGCCCTCTGACTGCGTGACGCCGTGTGAAAGATTGGCCGGGGCCAAACCTTCGCCGTAACTTTATTAAAGGAGGAGATGGATATGTCCATAATGCCAGACCCAACCTTTTACCCATCGCCGGGCATGGCGATGAAGGCCGCGCCGGAGCAAATCGCTTACGTCGCTCTGCTTAACGTCGGCAAGAACGGGAAGCGCGACGCCATGAGCGTCATCGACCTCGAGCCTGGCTCCTCCACGTATGGTCAGCTCCTCGGCCAGGTGGATTTTCCCAACGGCGATAATGAGCTGCATCACTTCGGCTGGAACGCGTGCAGCGCGTGCCTCTGCCCGCAAGCTCCCCACCCGCACATGGAGCGTCGTTACCTGATCGTTCCGGGCATCGGGTCGTCCCGGATTCACATCCTGGATACCAAAGCGGACCCCAAGCATCCCAAGATCGTGAAGGTGATTGAGACGGAAGAGTTCATCAAGAAGACAGGCTACACATCGCCGCATACCATTCATTGTGGCCCGGACGCCATCTATGGCAGCGCGCTCGGCTCGGCCAGCGGCGACGGTCCCGGCGGAATCTTCCTGATGGATCCCGATACGTTCGAGCTGAAGGGCCCGTGGGAGAAGGACCACGGCCCTCAGAATCTGGCATACGATTTCTGGTGGCACCTCGGTCACGACACCCTGATCACCTCCGAATGGGGCACCCCGAATATGGTGAAGGACGGCCTCAACCCGGAGTTGCTGCTTGGGGGAAAATACGGTCGCAAGCTGCACATCTGGAATTTGGATAAGCGCCACCACTTGCAAGAAATTGACCTAGGTGCGGAGCAACAGATGGTGCTGGAGCTGCGCCCCTCCCATGACCCAATGAAAACTTTCGGATTCGTCGGTGTTGTCATCTCCCTGAAAGATCTTTCGTCCTCCATCTGGATGTGGTACCGCGAGGACGGCGGTAAGAACAGCAAGTGGGCAGTTCGAAAGGTAATTGAAATTCCCGCCGAACCGGCCGATCCGGAGAAACTGCCACCCCTGTTGAAGGGCTTCAAGGCAGTGCCGCCGTTAGTATCCGACATCAATCTCTCGCTTGACGACCGCTTCCTCTATGTTTCCTGCTGGGGGACAGGCGAGTTCATCCAATATGACATCTCCGATCCCGCCAACCCGAAGAAAACCAGTTCGATCCACCTCGGTGGGATCGTTCGCCGCGCTGCCCACCCGAAGAAGCCTAGCGTGGCTCTCAATGGCGGTCCGCAGATGGTCGAGATCAGCCGCGACGGCAAGCGCGGCTACTTTACCAACTCCCTCTACTCCCCGTGGGACGAGCAGTTTTATCTCGATGGCATTAAGAGCTGGATGGCGAAAGTCGATTTGGACTCAAAGGGCGGGATGAAGCTCGACGAAAAGTTTTTTGTCGAGTTCGACGGGTTGCGCGCACACCAGGTGCGGCTACAAGGGGGCGACGCTTCGTCGGACTCTTATTGTTACTCGGACCCGCAATGACACATGCCGGCCTGACTTCGACAATGTTGTGGCTGATGCTGCTCCTCGGCGCCTACCACGGACTCAATCCCGGAATGGGTTGGCTCTTCGCGGTCGCGCTGGGGATGCAGGAGCAAAAGGGGAGCGCAGTAGCAAGATCGCTCATTCCCATTGCAGTTGGCCACGCGGTGGCCATCGGCAGCGTTGTGCTGACTTCTGTGTTCCTCGGCATGACGCTGCCCCTCATCGTCATCCGCTACTTAGTCGCTGCGCTCCTGGTCGGCATGGGAATTTATTGCCTGATGCGACATCGGCACCCGAGGTGGGTCCGCATGCAGGTGGGGTTCCGAGACTTAACCGTCTGGTCGTTTCTGATGGCCTCTGCTCACGGCGCCGGTTTGATGGTTGTGCCGGTGCTACTGCGCAGCAACACAGTCGAAGCACAGAGCCGAATTGCAGGCCACAATCATATTTCTCAAACCGTCGCACCACTCGCCGGAATGCTCGCCACTGGCGTCCATACGGTTGCCTACCTCGCGGTTACAGGGCTGCTCGCATGGGTGGTGTATCGAAAGCTCGGCCTCCTACTTTTGCGCAAGGCGTGGCTCAACTTCGACCTGGTATGGGCAGCCGCGCTCGTGGCTACGGGTCTTGTTACCCTCCTGATATAGCCTGTCGTGACAGACGCGACGTTTCCCAGCGGTTTTTAGCTAACCGGAAGTGATCTGATGCCGGCAGAGGACTAGCTGAATTTGCTAGACCGTTGTACGGGCTAACACCCGTGCCGGGGTTCGAGTCCCTCCGTCTCCGATCACTTCACGGGTTCCCAGCCCTCTGGCAGCATATCGAATGCCAGCGTGTCACGGTAGGCGTACTGATTGCCTTCCAGTACGGCCACTGGCGTCAACATATGCCAGATGCGATCATCGTCGAAGACGTAACACTCACCCGATTCGCGCATCGTGAAGCGATCCATTTCCTGCTTGCCATTGTCGGTTATGATGACTTCGCCACCCTGAGCGCCGCAGCGGCCCACTAGATGCGTGGCGATGTACTTTTCGCCGTCTTTATGTAAACCCGGTGGACTCGTGTCGCACGGCCGGCCAGGCGTAGCCGTGAACCTTATTAGGTGAACGTTGACCAAATACTTCGTACCCACCGTCGACAGCGGTAGGTAATAGAGGTGGTGAGCAATCATCTTGCGAACGCCTATGGAACCGGCGATCGCCGGGGGCAGCGGAGCGTACTCTCGCGGCTGGCCGCCGATTGTCGTGTTGTATTTTTTCAGCTGCACATAGGGCGTGCTCTCTTCGCTCAACCAAACCTTTACACCGCCCTCAACAATCTCGGCCCTGACACGATTTAAGGAACGATACCTGTCGCCCTCATCGTAGTATTTGTCCTTTGGAACGGACCAGGCGGCATGGGATAACGCTTCCAGCGAGCGCGCTATGTCTACATCAACCCTGAGCGGCTGACGACTGAACCCGCGCTCGACGAGGTCGCTTCGCGACCTGGCATTGGTTGCAACCGGAATAAAACTATCTTGACCCATGATTGCTCCTGATAAATGCTTGACGATTGCATGACCAACCAGCACCGCAAGGGCCATCGCGCGCGCAAATTATAGCCGACGCAGCCCATTGCAGAGGATGGCGACGATTCTGGGCGGGTGGTCGGCTAACCTTACCTTGCGCGGATTGTGGAAGGGTTGCCCGTGATCCGCCCACAATCCGAATCAGCCAGTTCGGATCGCGAGCGCTATTGACTGATTAGAGGCTCAGCGTTCCCAAAATGGCCGATTCGTTAATCCACTGGAACCCCGCCTGGAGGGCGAAATGTGAGCTTTACCCGGTGGAGAATGACGCGGATATTCTGGCCGTCAAGCTCACCGGACAAGCGCAGCTCATCCCATTAGGGATGACCAATTGTGCTGTCGGCTGGAAGACGGCGGGGTCAAAGTTGTCGAAACCGACTCCCCGCTCGTCATCCAGTTTCATTATTGCGAGAACCTGTAAAGGCTACGCAAATCGTCCATCGACATGATTGCCATCGCGCTGGAAAGTTAATTGGCGGTGCGGCGATCGTCGGCGAGTGGCAACACGCGCTGGACCAATTCGTCCGTAAACTTCTGTTTTTCTTGATAAAAAGGAAAGTGGCTGGAATTTTCAAACCACACAATCTCCTTCTGTGGCGCACGCATTGATCGTTTGAACGTAATCCGCAATCACCGAACCAGGGCAGTAGGGATCAATCCTTCCTTCAAAAAAGAAAAGTGGCTCGCGGAAGGAGGGACCAAGTTTGGTCAGATCGAATTCCATCATCTGAGGCATCATCACTTGAAGCGAAAACGTTTGCCCGCGGACAAAACCGATATCATCGGCGATCGAATATTCCGGAGCGGAGATCACCGTTCTCAAAATTCTTTTCACATTCGTAAAGCCCGTCTCGCTCGGCGGCGGCCCTAGTAAACTCGACTCCCAATCTCTTACTGTGCCGGTTTTATTCATGTCTGGGATTGCGGGAGGATAAGGGGCGACGCTTTCCAATTCCTTAATCGCCCGTTCATTTTTGGTGTTGCGTGCTGCTTGCAGCACGATACGTTATCCCGCCTCCTCGTTCTGCTGCATACTCACTGCCTGCCCGGTGCCCACAAACGCATAAACCATTTCCGGATGCTCGTGCGCCAGCCCGAGGCCTAGCATGCTTCCCCACGAGTGCCCCACCACAAATATCTTTTCTCGCTTGAATCGAGTTCGCAGATAGTTCGCCACTTCTACCGTGTCCTGCTCCATTTGCGCGAGATTCATCGTCCGGCGCTGGAGTTCTTTGTCGTTCGACTCGTACGTTTTTCCCGCTCCGCGTTGGTCCCATTGCACCACGGCGAAGTATTTCTCCCAGGGATCCTGAAAAGTGCTTCCCATGGGAATAAACGCGACGCCGGGCCCACCATGGATGAACAGAAGAATCGGGTTATTCACGTTTTGGCCTCGCACTTCGATCCACTGATCGATGCCGCCGATGCGGACGGCCTCAAGGCTGTCGATGCCGCTGGGTGAACGAATGG
>WNGD01006235.1_pt1 | contig 11935 bp, 7 predicted proteins | sample 5400671 | NCBI WGS metagenome assembly WNGD01 (sample SAMN13153369, study PRJNA577476) | soil metagenome | isolation source: 40 cm soil or saprolite under grassland replicate 2 | place: USA:California | collected 2016-06-15
ATAAAGGTTCCGCACGGGCACGGGAGCTATTGTGCCAATGGGGCAAGCTGCACGCGGTGAGGAGCGCTTTGAGCGGTATCGCATTGGTTATCTTCCTGCTCAGTGCCTGACACGGCGCCAAGGCTCGGCAGGGCAGGATTTTCACCCATCCCACGGTTTCATGCCCGCATCCCGTGGTGCAATTGGAAGTGCGAGTCAAATTTTTTCGGCGCTACCGGCAGGTGGTCGTTTTCGCGAAATTCTTGGAGGAAGGCGCACGAGGTAGTGAGCGGAATGGAACCCACTGGCGCAAGAATAGCGAAATCGACCGACAGCGCGGCATACTCCCGGCCCAATTCTTTATTGCGGAGAAGCCTGGGCGGCGATCCATTCCTGGAGAATTCGGGAGTAGGCCTGCGCCTTCCGAGGGAACTGAGCGGAGAGGTCGTTGCGCTCGCCGGAATCCGCGCACAGATCGAACAGCTTCGAGCGTCTGGAATCGAGCTCGTATATGTACTTCCAGCATCCGTCGCGCAGCCCCAGGAAACCGAGCGAGTAATCCGTGAAAAAGAGCGCCATCCGATTGCCTGGCTGTAACAAGGAATGCCCCTGGAACCCGGCGGGAACAGCGAGACCCAGCAGGTCCAGGATTGTCGGCGCGGTGTCGATCAGGCTGGCCGTCCTTCTCACTCGCAGACCTCCCTCCTGGATTCCCGGCATTGCCAGGACGAAAGGAACGCGCACGTTCTCCTCGTACAGGAAAAGCGTATGGCCGGCGTTGCCCTCGTGTTGACCGAAAGCCTCCGCGTGGTCGCCATACACGACGAGCAGCGTCTTCCGATCCAAACCGCGAGACCGGATGCCGTTCAAAAGCGCGCCGAGCGCCGCATCCCCGTAGTGCAGGGCGTTGCGGTAGCGGTCGATTTCACGGTCTTCAGGGAAGGGGCCGGAGACGGGAGCAGCGTACGGATGGTGTCCCGCGATAGGAAGATAGGTCACGAAAAAACGTTGACCTCGCGGAAGCGCATCGATCCAGGAAAGGATCCTCCGGACGGTTGACGGCTCGTCGACGCCGAAGGAGGATTCGAAATTGCCTCCGATGGCCCCCGCGTCCTCGAGGGTCTGGAAGCCGCGATTTTCAAGGATGGACTCCATTCCGAGATACATGAACCTTCCGGAATGGAACAGCGCTGTCCTGTATCCTCCGGCGGAGAGCGCCCGGGCGAGGGAAGGGCAGGAAAGTTTTCCACAGTCCTCGGGCGCCGTGTTGAAGGCCGGACAGCGGGAACACAGCACGGAGAAGAACCCTTTGATGCTCTCGGGATAGACGGCATAGGCATTTTCGAAAAGAATCGAATGGTCCGCCAGACTGGTGAGATTCGGCATGGGATCTTCCGCGGCGCCGTAGGGACGAAGGTAACGCGCCCCCGCCGACTCCAGCGCGACCAGCACCACGTTGCGCCCGGCAGCCGCTGCCCGGTACTGCGAAAGGTCCTCCGTGGCGGGAGTGTCACAGGGGCTTGCGCGCCAGTCACGATCGGAAGGCCGCGCGGGGCGGCGCGGCAGAGCCGTCTGGACGAGAGCCAGCACAAAGTTTCGTTCCAGACCGACAGTCTCGATTCTGGAAACCGCCGTGGGCCCTGCGGCAATTACCATCGCCGCGGCGAGGATCGATGCGTCGCCCGGTCGCGCTCCCCAGCGTCTGAGTGCGAACGGAAGGAGCACACCTACGGCTCCCACCAGGGCCGAGCAACCGAGATTTGCCGGTGTCAGATGATATGTGATGGAGTCGGCCAGTGGGCCGCGCGCCGCTCGGATCATCGGCCAGGTCAGGGGCGATGAGAGCACGCGCGCGACAGGAACGTTGACCGCCGCGTAAGCGACGACCGCGCCATACGGCAGCCACATCATGCGCGAGCGCCGGAAGACACTCTCGAACACGGCAAAGAGCAGGCAGAACAGCAGGTCCTGCCAGACATAGGCGATGGGCGCCAAGACAGAGAAGGGTATGTTTCTTCCCGCCAGGATGAAAATCCTGGCGACGAGGAAAACACCGAACAGGCTTGCCGCTCTCATCGTTTTACGAGATTCAGCCGCTTCAGCAGAAACAGAGATACAGGCGCTCCGATTTCATGCCGCTTCCAGATCCAATCGTGGACCAGCACCGCGCGGGCGGGAGGGTTGTCGTAGATCGCCGCTCGATCGCCTGTGAACGAGAGAGGAATCACGACGAGATCCGCATTCTCTTCATAATCGCCAGCGTCAAAGTGCCGGTGGACGAAGGATACATCCCCATTGAGGAAATACCGCGCCGTTTCGAGGTTCGGGGAACTGGCGTCGATTATGGTAATCCGCGCCCGTGGAAAAAGCCGCCGCAGGATCAGGGCGGTCCGGGGGAACATGCCTCCCCCCACGATCTCTATCTCGCGCGCGTCGCCGAGCTGCGGCAGGAGAGCGACAAGTGCGCGCTCGTGTGTGCGCAGCACAAAACGCTGCAGCGCTTTTGACCGGAGTACCAGGCGCTCCAGGAGTTCCAGATTCACCGCCCCGAGCCAGCGCAGAACCGGCGGCCACGGGCTCGCAGGCGCCCCATAGCGGACCCGTCGCGGCAGATACCTCCAGTGCTCTCCAGGGCGCTCGTGGTGTTCCACATGATAGCCGTCATTGAAGAAGGTGAGATTGTACAGGGACCCGTAGTGACTGGTGGTGCCGCGAACGTGTTCGTAATGCCCCTGAAGGTAGCACAACCCCAGGCCGGCAAGGTATCCCGGGAGATACACCGTGAAGAAAAACTTCGACGCCAGAGTTGCCAGCGCGCTCCAGACTCCGAGAACGAGAGCCAACTCTGTGGCAGCCGCGGGGCTAAGGGCTCGCGCAAGAATAATGTGGCATTTTGCTGCCGCTCCCATGCCCAGTTGAATCATAACTGGCAAACCACAATAGTTTGCTGGGCGTGGGAGCCGCAGCCCTGCGGGGCGCGGCGGCGGGCAGGCATCCGCGGCGTTGCCGCTCCTCGACGATGTCAACACATCGCCTGCGTCGCGGCGCCTTGCATCTGCCTGCCCGGCGCTCGCGCCAAAATGCCAACTTATTCTTGCGCGAACCCTTAGTTTCCGGCGCGCGCCATTCCCGCCGTGATGTGCAAGATGACGCTCGCGCCACAAGGTTTGCGGAATTCCGAGCAGCGCGGTCAGATACCAGGAGAATAACCTGTTCAGCGCGCGGGATCGGAAGAACGGCAGGTGGATGAAGTTATGCGAGATCGTGTTCGCATTCCACCAGAGGGCGACGGCGATCAGCGGAATCGACGGCCGGGCCAGCAGCAGCGCTCCGTGAGCCAGTGCCAGAAAAACCAGCAGCGCATCCCACCTGGAATGCCTGAATCCGCCCCCGGGATTTCGGATTGCGGATTGCCGATTGCGGATTTCGAGTTTCAGAGAACGGAAAGAACTTTCAATCCGGAGTCCGAAATCTGCAATCGAAATCACACTCATCCGCAATCCAAAATCGACTGAAAGACACTCAATCCGCAATCCGCAATCGGCAATCCACAATCGGCAATCCGAAATTACTTCAGCGCTTGCCTCAACTCGGCAATGAGCTGGGGCTGGTTGTGCATGGAGCCCATCCGGGTCACTCCCATCATGACCGGATACACATCCGGGGATTCCGCCTTCTCACCGGGCTTTCGTACGCGGCCATTTGCCATGTATCGGCCTCCGAAGCCGACCCCCTGCGTGGTTCCTGCGACCGCCTTGAGATCGTTCCACTCCTTCCGGCAGACGTCTTCCTTCCCAGCAGTGAGCGTGAAGTAGAGGTAGCCGCGTTGCGCGGGCAGGTAACCGTCCCCGCTACGCCCGTCCGTCAGAGCGAACGCGCCCCATATCTGGATCCTTTCGGGTGCGCTTTCGCTGGGCTCGAATACCACTTTCTCGACAACGGCATAAATGCCCACGGGATCGCTGGCATGTGCGGGGACCGGCGCACATGCCGCAAGTACCAACACCAAAGCGAGTAACCTGTGCATTTTCATAGAGACACCTTTCTTATTGCGGATTTCGGACTCCGGATTGAAAGTGCTTTCCGTCTCTGAAATCCGCAATCGGCAATCCGCAATCGGCAATCCGCAATCCTTCCCGTTCCTCGAATACTCCTTCGTGCACTCCATATGACGTGCCGTACCAGCCGCCCGTTAACAGGCTCACGCGTGGTTCCCGATCACAGGGTGCGGCGTGCGAACCAGACGAATTTTTTTCGTTGAAAAATGACAAATGACAAATGACCAATGACAGATGACAAATTCCCGGGCAGGGAGGTCGCCCTGGTCTATTTTTCATTAATCATTGGTCATTTGTCATTGGAAACCGCTGAGAATTGACAGAGATTCTCATTCGCCTCGGAGGGCGGGAAGGAGAGGCGATCGGAATGCGGCGATGACTGCGACCAGCGAGGACCCCAGCCCGGTGACGAGCACACCCCCAAGCGTGAGAGCGAGCATAGAAGCAGGGAGAGGAGTTCCCCTGGAGATCAAGGCGGGCGCTATCGCCAGCAAGGCGCATGCCGCGCCGGCGGCCAGGCCCAACAGCAGAAGCGCCCCGTTTTCTGAAACCACCAGGACGGCCAGGTCCGCTCGCCGGAATCCTACGGCGCGCAACAGCGCCAGTTCCTGGCGCCTTTCGAGAACGTTGCGCAGCAATACCACACCCAGACCGACGGTGCCCAGAACCAGGCCTAACCCGCCGAGAGACTGGAAAGTCGAAAGGTAAGTGCTCTCCACTTTATGGTAGGTCGCGAGCCGTTCCTCCGTGGCCGTGGCATCAAAACCGAAGTCGGCAAGCCCCTCTTCCAGGACGCGAGCCACTTCGGACGCGGCGCGGTCCGGGACGTCTATCAAAAAGAACCGATAACCTTGCTGTTCGGGGAAATAGCGCAGGAAATTGGTTTCGGAGATCAGCAATTCTCCCTGGAAAATGCTGCCTCTGAGCGCCGCCACAAGACGCAACCGGGCCGTCTCTCCGCGGCTGTTACGCACGACCAGTTCCTCCCCCAAACGACGGTGCAAAATGTAATGGATCGAGTTGGCGTCTCCGATTGCCGGAATCACGCCGGGTTCCCCCGCAGACTCCAAAAGCAGCCATGGGTTCTCTTTTTCGTCCGCGGTCTTGGCCAGAGACTCCTGAAAGGAAAAGCGGCCGCTGCGCAGGAATTCTTTGCCGGCTCCCACGACCCTCGGCTCGCGCGGCGCATAGAGGTTCAAGCAGCTCGCGTCGTCCCCGGGACGCAAGCGAAAGGGGACAAACGTTGCTCCTCGCAACGTGTCCATCTCCTTCGGAGAAAACCCGACAGCCTCCTGCCCTTCGTTGGTATTGAGGTTGTGAACCAGAGGCAGGACGGATTCGGCAAACAACGTGAAGCCTCCGGTTCCCGAAGTGCGGCCGCGTGGAGCTTTTGCCGGATCGTAGCGGAATGCCTCCAGCGAAACGATGACGAACGTCGCAAAGGCAATGAGCGCGACGCAAAGGACGCTGCGCCCGGGACGATACCCGGCATTGCGCGCACCCAGCCGGATGAGGGCAGGCAAGCCCCTTCCGGAGAGGACCACGCTTCTTTCCCTGCGAAATGCCAGGGCGATCGTGCCGAGCAGCGCGACGAGCAGTAACGAGCCGGCGCCGAAAAATCCCAAAACGCCGTCAATCCAGCCGAGGGCCGCGCCGGCGAGAAGCCCGAGACCCGCTGTCAGAGCGACAAGCACAACGACACGGAGTTTTTGCGAGCGCCGCTTCCTCGACGACACGGAGTCAAGAGCTCCGGTAAGCAAGGAACGCGCGGAACTCTGGGTCAAGCCTCTCAAAGTCAGAGCGACGGACACGATCGCAACGCCGCAACCCGCGATGGAACCGACGAGCAGAGGCATCCCGGAGAGGTGGAGGCGCACCTGCGTCGTCCCCACAGCCGCGGACCACCAGGTGCGCAAGCCGAACAGCAGAAGTCCGGCATACCCCGCCGAGGCTGCGACACCGAGGAGACTCCCTGCCGCGGAGAGTAAGACCGCCTCCCGGATGAAAATCGCCTGGATCGTTTGGGACGAAAAACCCATCGACCGGAGCAGCCCTATTTCCCGCACTCTCTGCTCCACGCCGAGGCGGAAAAACAGGGCTGCGAGCAGGACGGCGGAGACGATCAGGAAAAAACTGAAGTACAGGAAATACTCTCCGAAATCCGTACTCCCCTGTGAAGCTTCGATCCCCGCGCCCTTCACGGAGCGCAGCGCAAATCCCGACATCTCGGGATCGAGCCGGGAGTGCAGTTCCCGAGAGAACGTTCCGGAGACTGCGCCGGCAGTGTCCCCGTCAGAGGGCAGAAGTCTTATGGAAGAATACATGCCAAACCGCGTCCGCCAGAGATCCTGGCCTTTCTTCAGGAGGATGAATGCTTTGGGTGTCGTGCGGTATCGTTTCCAGTAATCTTCGTCGCCGGGCCGGATGCGTTTCAGATCGATGGGAAAAGGCGGATCCCAGTCGTGGAGGCTGTCGGCATCTGTGACACCTGGAACTTCCGGAGCCAATGCGGGGTCCAGAGCGCCCCCTTCGAGCGCGAACACACCCGCGAGGCGAAAACGGGCCGTCCTTTCGATAAGGCGCCCCTCTTCGAGCCAGACGTAGTAACTGATCTCGAGTGGATCTCCAGGAGCCAGTCCCAGGTCGCGCTGCGCCCACTCATTGAGCCAGATGGAATCCCCGGCATCGTTCTCCGCTCCGTCCGGCAGGTCTCCAGATACAAGACGGAAATGCGTTGTGCTGCTGCGAAAGAGGTCCGTGGCGGCGATTACGGAGTAGGGAATGGACTTTGTGCCCGAGCGGATCGTGTTGGCAAGATAGGTGTAGATTCCGTACGCCTGCAGACGCGAGGCGGCTGCGGCTTCCATGACTGCGCGCGCAAGGGGTTCTTCCAACAGGATTCTCGAGCTTTCCACGGAGATAGCGTTCCTGTTTTCAAGGATGCGCAGCCTCAACCCCAGGTCCTCGGGAGCGAAACTGTCTCGCAGCAACTTTCGCAGTACTTCAGAATGATCGCCATCTCCCTTTCTCGATACCAAGAGCGTGTTGACGCGGCCGGGTTGTTCGAGATCGATCTGGAGTCTCTTGAGAGGGACAAAGACCGTGAGAACGCTCGCCTGCCCCGGTTGGAGAGAAAACTCCGACAGCGTGTGCGGAGACAGGATCTCGCCGCAAACCAGGCGGATGGTCCGCCCGATATCGTCGCGATGACCGTAGAGCGATTCCGTCGGGATGCCCGCCGGGTTTTCGATTCTCAAGAGAACCGGATCCTGAAGCTGAACCTGGATCTCCCGTGCCAGAGCCTCACCGATGAGGGCCTGGCGCCCTTCACCGGCAGGAACGGCATCCATGTCTTGAAACTTCCAGAATCTCTGGTCGACGCCGTACACGTTGACGTTGCGCGCTCGCAGCCCGGACTTCTGATTGATCAGGAGCCCGCGAGCAAACAGCACCGGACAAATCCCCTTGAAGCTTGGCTGGAAGTCACGGCGGGAGGCAATGGCGCCGGCAAGGTCGTCGCGGAAGAACCTGTCAGCGGAGATGACGTAGTCTGTGTTCCCCAGACGCTGCAGCACGAGATCGCGCAGACTGGATCGAACCGACTCTCCCACCAGGAGAGCCCCGGCGAGTACCGCTACGCCTGTGGCGACACCGGCAATCACAGCCAGATTGGTGCGCCAGAAGTACGTCAGGTTTCTCCACAACAACCGGCCGAAGTTCATTGCTTAACCTGCTTTGACCACAAAGACGCGAAGGCGCAAAGAAGCGCAAAGAATCTGCGTAGTACGGGATCACAGGGGATGCAGCTTGCCTTCGAGAAGTTTGAACTGACGGGAGAACCGCGCCGCCAGCTCCGTGTTGTGAGTTACAACCACAAGGATCGTCCGCTCACTCTGATGAAGATCCAGGAGCAGGGAAGCGACGGTTTCCGTGGACGCTCGATCCAGGTTTCCTGTGGGCTCGTCGCACAGGAGTAGATGCGGCTTCAGGATAAGCGCGCGCGCCAGAGCAACGCGCTGCTTTTCTCCCCCCGACAATTCTGCCGGACGATGGTGAAGTCTCTGGCTCAAACCGGCGTGGTCGAGCAGCCACCGGGCGCGCTCTTTGAAATTCGCGGTTCCGTCCTGAGACACCAGGGTCGGTATCAGAACATTCTCGAGCACCGAGCACTGCGGCAGCAGGTGGTGGTCCTGAAAAACAAAACCTATCTCTTTGTTCCGGAATGCGGCCAGACTCCGGTCGTCAAGCAGAAAGGGGTCACGGCCGCTCAGGGTAACCGTTCCCGAACTGGGGGGCTCGAGCGCGCCCAGGATGTAAAGCAGCGTGCTTTTTCCGCTGCCGGAGGGACCGATGACGGATGCGGACTCTCCCGGCGCCAGCGAGAAAGTGACGCCCGAGAGGATACGGAGCGTGTCCCCGCGCGTTTGGTATTCTTTAGAAACGTCCTTTGCCTCCAGCATGAGAATGTCCTTCAACACAGACTTTCCATGATCCTTCGGCTCACCACCGCGAATGAAAGGCACTCGGAACGGGAGGGACGACTTCAGTCGTGCCCTAGCCAGCGCCGAAGGCCTTTTGAAATCTCAAATTTCAAATTTGAAATTTCAAATGCCCTTGTGCGTTGCCAGTCACTGTCTAAATTGGAGCTTCATTAAAGAGAGACTGAATAGATGCATCGCCCATGCCCGCAAATCAGCGTTCATCTGCGTGCATCGGCGGTTCGCGTCCCCTGGGTCCCGGTGCTCTGTACGAGCAATTGAAAAATGTGCTCGGCCCTTTCCGCCATCCTCTCCGCGCTGAAATTGACACGCACGCCTTCGCTCCCTCGCCTGCCGAGCTCGGCCATTTTTTCCGGGTTCTCCCACAAATGCAGTATTCCTTCCGCCAGTGCGCCCGGATCGTCGTCTGCCAGAATGCCGCCTCCCGTTGCAGCGATGATCTCGGGAAAAGCGCCCTTGCGGGGCTGAACCACCGGGACTCCGTTTGCCATGGCCTCCAGCACATAAAAACCCTTCGGCTCCTGGTAGGAGCAGGGAACGGACAGAACGCTGAGACTTTGAAGAAATTCGATCTTCTCGGTCCGGCTCAGTTCCCCAAGATACTCGAATTCATCGGACAGCCCCCAGGCTGCGATCTTTCTTTGAATATCCCGCAGGTAATCGCGGTGCTCGGGCGCAAGGTAGCCCGCGGCCAAAAGACGGCTGGGCGCGCCATCTTTCTTCTGGCGTATCCGGTGGTAGGCTTCGCAGAGAATGTGCAGTCCTTTCTCCGGGGCTATCCGCGCCATGTAGCCGATGGTGAAAGGATTCAAAGGGATTCCATTTCTAGCGCGATGCCCGTTGACATTGATACCCAGAGGAACCACATGGATTTTCTTGCGCTCGATCCCGAGGTGCTCCGACATTGCGCCGGCATAGTATTCGCTGACGGCGAGGAACGCATCGACGTAGACGGAATTGGATCGGATGAGATGGAACGATTCCTTGCGATAGCGCTCGGGTAGACCTTCCAGGAAAAGGTCCTCGCCTTGAAGGGTGCAGCAGATGGGGCTCCGCATCCTGGCCTTCAACTCCGGCGCCAGCCCGCTAAGCAGGCAGTTCGGAAGGGTAACGATGTCCGGGGAGATTTCGGCCTGGATGAAACGCACGAGCTTTTGAATCTCCTTGCGTTGAAATCCTTCGTCGCCGCGAAGCATCGAGACGGTCATGTCACCCAGATGGGCCGGATCCACCCGGAGGCTCCAGTGCGTCGCCAGTTTGAGGATAGGCTTGAGGTCCCAAAGCCGGTCCAGGATCCAGGGAGTCTTGCGAAAGATGCCGAAGTGTTGTTGGAGATAGACATTGATTCCGCCCAGGAAGATCCGTCCCTCGCTGATGTTGGGTTCATCGGTGCGAGTGGGGGTGTAGGTAGGAATCAAATGGACCTCATGACCTCTGGCCATGAGCGCCGCCGCCAGGGCATTGTCCCTGAGACAGCTCCCGCAGTACATGGCGCCGGCACCCGCTGTAATGAATGCAATCTTCAAATGAAATGTCCTATGGATCAAACGTAGGGCCGGCCCTGTGTGGCCGCCCGCGCGCAGAGGCGCCCCTACGGAACAACGGAACCGAAACAATAGAGGGCGCCGTCCTGCGATCCGATGACGAGAGATCCCCGGGACGCAGCGGGCGAAGCCGAGAGAGGCCCGCCGGCGTTGAAGTCCCAGAGTTTCTTTCCCGTCGCCAGATCGAGAACGTACAGGTGCCCGTCGTTGGAACCCACAAAAACTCTGTCTCCGGCGATAAGCGGAGAAGACTCGACGCGCCCCCGCGTGGCAAAAGTCCACAGGGCCTTTCCGGTGGTCCGGTCCAGACAATGAACCATCTTGTCGCGCCCGCCTAACACGATTCGATCCGCGGCCACCGCGGCCGAAGAATAAAAGGGAAAATTGCGAACCGGATGCGTGTAGGTCCAGCGCACCGCGCGCTTTTTCAGATCCAGGTCCATCACCTCGTTGCCGAATGTGCCCACGTACACATGGTCGTCTCGAACAGCAGGCGACGCGCCGGTGTTGGCATTGAGAGGCAGCGTGAAGAGTTGTTTTCCTGTATTGACGTCGATGGCTCGAAACACTTCGTCGCATCCCGAAATGAACACCCTGTTGGCGTCAACGGAGGGTGTGCAGTGTACCGGTCCATCGGTGCTGAACTTCCAGATCAAGCTCCCGGTGTCGGCTGAAAGGCAGTAGAGGTGCTGATCGTAGGAGCCAATGAAGACTTTGTTGGCAAAGCAGTTGGGCGAGGACTTGATCTCCTGCTGGGCCTGGAAAGTCCATCGCGCTTTGCCGCTCGCCGCGTCGACCGCGTGGAAGACGCCGTCAAGGTCGCCGATATAGACAACTCCATTCCGCACACAGGGGGAAGATTCGCCGACGGACCCCTTTGTTTTGTACTTCCAGCGGGGCTTGCCGGTAGCGAGGTCGATGGCGTGAAGCATCCCGTCCGAGGAACCCACGTACACCACACCATCTGCAATAGCCGCCGACGACTCTATAGATTCTCCGGCCTGGTACGTCCAACGTAACTGGAGTTGGTCCGGGAGCGTGCCTTCATAGAGACCCCACAGTCTCTGGTTGCCGCGGAACGCCGGCCAGTCTTCCGATGGTTTCTGCGCCAGGCCCGACACCGCAAGCAGGAGCGAGGCAACCGCTCGAACCCATTTGCTCAAGCCAGTCATGCTGGAAATGGTAACAAAAAAACCAGGCCGCCACACGGTTTTCGCTGCCCCTTTCAGGGGGCGGCCTCTCGGAGGTTCAGTATGCTTACGGCAACCAGTGAAGAAAAACCTGAGGAGGCTCGCCGCGCGACTTTAGCCCGGCAGATCACGGTCGTCTCGCTCTTGCCTGTTATTTCGGCGGGCATAAACATCATCTCCACGACCGTGTCCAGCCTCAGGGGGAACTGCACCTGAAAGAGGACGCCGGAGCGACTGATGTTCTGGATCGTGCTCTCGCGCCAGTCGAGTGCGCCTTGCGGACGGTACGATAGCGGCCGTGCAGCTGAAAACCGGGGGGCACGGTCGCGCCTGCTTGGGGTGGGACCTTTCACCTGTTCCGATCCGCTCTTGCCTGGCTCCCTGCCGCGATTTGCGCGGATCCGGGACGTTCGAAACAGGGATGCGATTTTTTGAAAGAGATTGCCGCTTTGATGGCCCATAGGTTTGTCAACGACCCTCACTTTGCGATCAGATCATCTCGACAGAAATGGCCGGCGCCATTCGAGAAGCCATGCCGTTTGGTGTGTGTGCTTGCTCTTGATGCGTATCGCCTGGTCATGGAGATTGCCAGGTGCATCCGATACTGTTCGAGATTTTAGGGAACCTACATCGCTCAGCATACCCGATCGAAAGAAAGTCGCAAT
>WNGD01006396.1_pt1 | contig 11933 bp, 12 predicted proteins | sample 5400671 | NCBI WGS metagenome assembly WNGD01 (sample SAMN13153369, study PRJNA577476) | soil metagenome | isolation source: 40 cm soil or saprolite under grassland replicate 2 | place: USA:California | collected 2016-06-15
TGAAAGGAAATTTCCCGGGTGTCGCGCTGCGGGCGGGATTCGCGTGCGCCGCATTCGCCCTCGCACAAGCAGCGCCCGCCCAGCGTCTGCCGCTCGAGCGCATCAAGCTTCCGCCCGGCTTCGAGATCAGCGTCTTCGCCGATGGCGTTCCCGAGGCGCGCTCGCTCGCGCTGGGCAAGAACAACGTGCTCTTCGTCGGCACGCGCGCCGACCGCGTGTACGCCGTGCGCTATCGCGAAGCGAAAGCCACGCAGGTCATCACGCTCGCCTCGGGCCTGCGAATGCCGAACGGCGTGGCGCTCAAGGACGGAGCGCTCTATGTAGCCGAGGTGAACCGCATCCTGCGTTTCGACGATATCGAGGCGCAGCTCGACGCGCGGCCAAAACCGGTAGTCGTCACCGACCGCTATCCCCGCGAAACGCACCACGGCTGGAAGTTCATCCGCTTCGGCCCTGACGGCCGGCTGTACGTTCCGGTCGGCGCGCCGTGCAACATCTGCGATCCCGATCCGGCCCGCTACGCGCTCATCTCCCGGATCCGGCCCGACGGGTCGGGCTACGAGGTGTTCGCGCGCGGCGTTCGCAACTCGGTGGGATTCGACTGGGATCCGCGCACCCGGGAACTGTGGTTCACCGACAACGGCCGCGACATGCTGGGCGACGAGCTGCCCTCCGACGAGCTGAACCACGCGCCCAAACCCGAGATGCACTTCGGCTATCCCTATTGCCACCAGGGCGACACCGCCGACCCGGAATTCGGCCGTAAGCGCCCGTGCTCCGAATTCGCGCCGCCCGCGGCGAAGCTGGGGGCCCACGTGGCATCGCTCGGCATGCGCTTCTACACCGGCGGGAGCTTCCCCGCCGAGTATCGCAACAACATCTTCTGCTGAAGCACGAAGCCTTCGCCGAGGGCTGGCTGCAGGGCGAATCGGCCTGGGGCCGTCCGGTGGACGTGGAAGTCATGCCCGACGGGTCGCTCCTCGTGTCGGACGATCACGCGGGGGTGATTTACCGCATTGCGTACCGCGGACAATAAGATCCCGCGGGAATTACTTGGTCTACTGAATATTTCCTCGTCCGTTGCCTCGGTACACAAAGTTTGGCTGGACGACTTTGATTTGAGCGTTCTGCCTGCGCAGCTCCTCCAGTTTGGCTGGTCCCGGATCCTCGGTGAGTCTCACGAGAAAGAGGTTGCGCCCGAGATCCTGAGTACCTTTGATCCCATAACGCCCGTAGAGGTCGGCGATAGCCTTGACATCGGCTCCCGCGGCGAGCGTGACGAGATACTCTCCCGGCACCCGGGTCTGACGTGACGAAAGGTCCATGGGTTTCGGCGCAGGGTCGCTCGGCGTCTGGCTGCAGGCAGACCCCGCAACGAAACTCGCCGCAGCCACCACGAGTCCGATGCGCCGCCCCCTCCCCCAGCATGGCATTCCGCCCCCTATTGCACGGCAGCCGTCAGGCCGGTGGGCGCATTGATATACGCCAGCGACGACATGACATCGACCGCCTTGCCCGTGGTGGTTTTTCCGGCCAGGGCGGCGACGGATCTTCCGCCATTCTTGATGGCGTTGACGGTATCGGCGTAAGTGTACTGCGGGTTGTAAGCGCGCAGCATCGCGGCGAGCCCCGCGACCTCGGGCGTGGCCATGGAGGTGCCGCTGATGGTGTTGTAGGTGGTGGTGTTGATGGTCAGCGTATCGATGCTGAAACGCAGGATACCTGCCCCTGACCCTACCGGAGCGCTCGTGGCATCACTTACCAATTGGAAACCGACCGAGCACGTGACGCTGATACAGGGGGAAAGATCAAAGGAAAAAGGGACGATGAGCCCATTAGTGGTCCCACTGCCACCATTCAGCTGAATGCCTCCGGCGAACGGATCGCCTCCAGTGCTTCGATAGTTGAGGTTGAGAGAATCACCCGACGGGATTGAAAGCTGCATGCGAAAATTTAGCGTAGCCGCGTTGAAACCACCACTGAGGTTGAAAGTCTTGTAGACCCGGTTGTCGGCGTTGTTGCCGTACGTGCCCGAAGGAAAAGTACCAGGGTCGAGCAAGAAATCACGTACGATTCCGGAGACTGTCCGCTGGCCGTAGGCCCATCCACCGCCAGAAGTCGTCCAATTAAGGACACCGCCGGTATTGAAATTATCGGTGATCGTCGTTTCCATGCCGGCCCACGTGCTCAGGATATTGGTCCCCGGCGCGCCGACGTCGACGCTGGTCGCTCCCCAGTTCGAGAAACTCGCGAGCGCGTAGTTCTGATCGAGCGCGGCAACACAGACGAGGTTCGGATGCGCGAAATTGCAGGGATAGGTAGCACTGACGTCATTGTCCGTGGTCTCGTTGCCGGCGGCCACTACCACGACAACGTCGTTGGTTTGCGCGCTGGTGATGGCGTCGCTGAAGGCTTGGTCGAAGATCCCAAGGCCGCTGATGCTCATGTTGATTACCTTGGCGCCGTGGATCACCGCGAAGTTTACGCCTTGGATGATGCCCACCGTCGTCCCGCTGGCCTTGGAATCCAGCACGCGCACCGCCATGATGCTGGCCGTCCAGCATACGCCTGTGGTGCCCTGGGCGTTATTGCCTGCTGCGCCGATGATGCCTGCGAGGTGCGTGCCGTGTCCGTTGAGGTCCATGGGGTCGTTGTCGTTATCTACGTAGTCATGGCCGTGGTTTGGAAAACTCGGACCGCCGTTCCACATGTTGGGGGCGAGGTCTTCCTGCGTGTAGTTGACGCCGGAATCGACCACCGCAACCACGACGCTGCTGCAATCGGTGATGTGACTCCAAGCCGGCTCTATGTTCATGTCATCACCTGCTATGCCACTCGTGGGGCTAAAGGTGCCGGTTGTGATGTTCTGCCCGGTGTTCTTGAACGCCCACAGCTGACCATATTGCGTGTCGTTGGGTGCCGCAGCGGCACGGTAGATGTAATTGGGCTGGACGGAGTCGACATTCGGGTCGCTCCGATAGGCGACGAGCGCCTCCATCACCGACTGATCGGTAGCGAGTTTGACGTGTGTCCAGTCGGGCTGTTCCAGCTGGGCGAGAACGGTGTGTCCCATGGTCGCGATGCTCGCCGCACGCACCTGCGCGATAGCCGAGGGTTTGAACTTGACGAGCACCTCGCCTGGCACGTACTGCGACGTGGCCGCCGCGGCCCAGTTGGGTTGCGCAAAAGGAGCAGCGGACACCCGGGCGTAAAGCATGAAGGCAGCGCCGACGAGCGCGGCTATGAAATTCGAGTGGAGCAGGATTTTCATGGGATTCTTCCCCGGTGTCAGGGCACGTTCACGATGATCGACTGCGATGGCCCGCTGAAACTCCCGGCACTACCCCCCTGGGCATCGAGCGCCGCGTAGGCGCGCGCGGTCGCCGTGTAAGTACCCATCGACAATGTGGTAAGCGTGGATGTCGGGGCCGTGAGTCCAGACACGTAAGGCACGTTGATCGTCGGCTGGCCAGTGATCGAGACCTGGTAACCGCCACCCGCGCTGTTGACTCCTTTTTCGTGGTTAGGCGCCCAAGACAGAGTAACAGTGCGAGGGCCGGATGGGGCGCTTGGCCCACCACCACCACCTCCGCCGCAGCCGGCAAGCTGCGCCAATGCGATCAGACCGACGGCAGCCAGCCGACTTTTCATGGATTTCCCCTGAATTTCTCCCTTCATCTCTCTTCTATCATGTTTCTTCTAGATCGGCACGGTCCACGCGAACGGCTGCGGGATTCCCGATCCCCTGATCCCCAGGGCTTGCAGCAACGGCTCGAGATCCTTGCGCTCGGCCGCGGCCTCGACGGTGCCGCGCAGCTGCACGATGCGCGGCTGCGCCGCGCGCCACTCGCCTGCTCCGGTGAGGCGCAAGTCCCCGCGCAGGGTCGCGAGTTTCACGGTGGCGCGCTCGCCGTTCCCCGTGATCTGCAGCCGGTAATCGCCGAGCCGCTGCAGCCCGCTCATTCCGGCCTCGAGCCATTCGACGGTCGCCGCGCCGGCCACGCCGGCCGCGCCGATTTCGACGGAGTCGGCGAGCACGCGCAAGCGCCCGTCGGGCCTCGCAAAGGCGGCGGCGGGGAGCGCGGGTTCGAGCAGCGCCGCCGGCGCGCTGGCCTCGACGTTCTGGAAACGCACGCCCCCTGCGCCCACGCTCATGCTCGCGCGCAGCCGCGTCTCGGGCGCGGCGCCGGACAGCGCGACGCCCAGGCGTCCCGTCAACACTGACAGCGGATTGCAGCTCCACTCGAGGTCGGCGATGCCGCGAAAAGCGCCGCCCGAGCGCAGCGCGAGCAGGCCGCTGCCCTTCCATAGAGTACCCGCGGGATCGCCGAGCGCAAGCGCTCCGCGACTCGCGCGCTCGAGCGCGAATCCGACCCACGCGGCGGGCGCATTCGCCAGGAGAAAAACCAGATACGCAGCTATGCCCAGAACGGCCAGCCGGACGCCGGGGCGGCGAAGAGCGCCGGTCACGCGCCCTGCCCCCGCAACAGCAGCCGCCCGTTCACGGTGCCGGGATTGGCGCCCCGCTCGAGCGTCGCGCTTTCCGCGCGCAGGCCGGTCTGCTGCTGCAGCTCGACCAGCCATGCCATCAGCGCCGCGAACGGGGCGTCTTCGATCTGCACGCGCACCGCGTTCGCGCCCTCCGCATCGACGCGCTTCAGCTGCTCGCGCAGGCCCTGCCGCTCGGCTGCCTGCGCGACCGCTGCGGCGGGATTGGCGGGCAGCGTGACGCGCGGTGCGGCGCGCACGCTCGCCACGCGGGCGGCCTGCTCCTGCACTCGGGCGAGCTGCGCCTGGACCGAGGCGAGGCGCGCGCGCGCCTTGGCGAGACCGCTTTCGACCGGGTTCCAGACGAGCAGATAGAAGAGCGCCGCGCCAAAGGATACGGCGAGCACCGAGGCCACCCGTCGCTCGCGCGCGCCGAGCGCGTTCCAGCGGGCGCGAGCGGGTTCGGTCCAGGCGAAATTCACGATTTGCCCTGGCCGGCCGCGCGTACGCGCAGCCGCGCTTCGCCGCCCGCGCGCTGCACTTCCACGTCCAGCGAGCGCGCGCGCAACGCGCGCGCGATGGACTCGGCGTCGGCCTCCGAGGCGGCGAGCCGGATGACCAGCGCCCGCCCGGCGTACTCGATGCCCTGCGTGCGCACGCGCGATTCGCGCTCGATCACCGGCGCGGCGCGCGCCAGGAGAAAGAGCATGTCTCCGGGTGCGGCAATACCGCTGCTCGCGCCGAGGTCCTCCAGACCGCGCCGCATCTGCTCGGCTGGGTCGAGGATCGCGCGGGTTTCCGGAAAACTCTTCACAAGGAGCGCACGCATCTCCTCCTCGGCCGCGCTCGCCGCCCGCGACAATCGCGCCCACTCGATCGCGTCCAGGGCGAGCGTGGCGAAGAGCCACGCCGCGAGCAGCGCCGCAGCCGGAATATAGGCGCGCTTGAGCGCCGCCAGGTGAGCGCGCGGCGCATAGTGCTGCTGCAGCAGATCGAGCGGCGCCGCCGGAACGGACGCGTCTCCGGGCCGCATCGACTCGAGCGGCAGGCCCAGGGCCTCGCGCCACGCTGCGGAATCCAGATCGGCGGGAGCGTCGACGAGCAGGAGGCGCTCGGGGGCGCTCGCCTCGGTCCGCGCTTCGGCGAGCGCCGCGTGCAGCCAGGCGGGCGGCCGCCGTTCGGCCGGACCGCCCAACCCCGCGCGTGCTCCGCTGCGCAGCACGATCTCCCCGTCGACGAACGCGAGCGTCCAGGCGCGCTCGGCGAGCGGCACGGACAAGGTTACCGGCGCGAGCTGCGTCGGAGCGAGCCCGGCGGCCGCGAGCGCCGCAAGCCAGCTCTCCATGCGCTCGCGCCGCGTCACCGCGACTGCGAGCGCACCGTCCGGCTCGTGCGCGAAAGCGAAATGCAGCCGCTCCGGGGGATCGATCAGCTGCTCCTCGAGCGCGAAGGGCAGCGCTTGAACGATTTTCGCCGCGGAACGAGTCGGCAGGCGCGCCCGCAGGAACAGAGTTTCCGTGGCCGGGGTCCACACGATGATCTCCTCGGCCGGCGCGAGTCCCTCGAGCCCGCGCTGGGTCCCTTGCCGAACCGCCCCGCCCGCTGCGACGCGGCGCCAGCGCAGCTCGGAATCCTCGGCCGGCCAGTTCCGCGGCAGCCACAGCTCGAGGCGGTCGCCGCCCTTGCGGCGCCAGGAAGCGGAGAGCTCGAGCCAGGCGCCCTTACTGAGATTCGTCAGGTTCATCCGATCCGATCAAGGGTTGCGGCCTGTGCCAGATCAAGGTCGTAGTCTTGGTGGCGGCCGAGCGTTGAAGAAGCGCTTCGGTGTGGCGCTCGTGGCGCCCGATCGAGGTGTCGAGCGTCACCAGGAAAAAGTCCGTCTTCACGACCAATCCCGCCGTGGGCGGAGTCAAGCCTCGCAGCTTCGACTTGAAATCATCGGGCGCCTTGTACGGGGTGCTGCCGCGCTCTTCGGCGATTTGCTGCGCAGTCGGCAGATCCAGACCCGGCACCAGCGCCGCAAGCACCACGGGCGAGGCGGTGTTGACGTTGATGTCGTTGGTAGCCACAGGGAGAACCGTCACGTACCGCAGGAGCGCGGCGACGGTCTTGGCGTCGAAGCCGCGTATCAAGCGCAGCTCGTCGACGCTCGCCATGGGCCGGTTGGCGGCGCGGTAAGGCGGATTGAGGTTGAGGTAATCGACGTCCTCCGCGCCTCCCCCTCCCGGGCTCACGAGGTCGTCCGAGTCGATCCAGTCGAGCACCGCATTGGCGAGCTGCGGATCGAGGCGCAGCACCGCGAGCAAGCGGTTGAGGACCTGGAGGCTCGCCGGGTTTCCCACGCTGTTGAGGTTGAAGCGTCCCTGCGCGTCCTCGATCGATACCTTGATGGTTCCTCCCTCGACCGGAAGGGTCGGCAGTCCCATCGCCCAGTTCTCGCCGAGATGGTCGGTCGAGTTCTGCGCTGCATCCTCGAGCAGCGCGAGGCTCGCCCAGTGCAGCGCGCCGCGGCGCAGCCAGTCGGTCGCGTCGCGGTCGGCGACGTTTTCCATTTGCCGGAACCAGATCTGGTGCGCGAAGGCGATCTGGACCGCGATCGCCGCCGCGATCGCGACGATCATCACCGCGGTCACCAGGGCGATTCCACGCTGCGCGCGCCGGGCAGTCATCACTGGTTCACCAGAAACAGGCGCTTGAAGCGGCCCAGGCCCTTCACGGCGAGCGTGACCTCCATCGCCCGCGGCGGAAAGTCGGGGCCGCTCGTCGCCGTGGGCCAGGTTTCGACCGAATCGCCGCTCGCTCCGTAGAAACGCAGCTCGAAAGTCTCGACGTCGGCGAGCAGCGGCGCTTCGAGCGGCTCGGTCACCGGAGCACGATCGAGCACCGGCCAGGTGATTCGCACGAGGCGCCCTTCCTTGAGGCGATAAGCGACGCGCCTCAGATCCGAGCGCGGTGCGCCCCCGTAGCTCAGCTCGCCGCCGCGCGTCAGCTCGAGGCTGGGCTCGGCGAGCGCGCGCGAGTCGAACAGCCGTCCCACGAACGCGCGAAGCTCGAATCCGCCGGCGTCGCGCACTGCGCGCGGGCGCGCGTGCGCCACGTCGTCGGAGATGCGCAGGAACGCCTGCGACAGCTGCTGCCAGACGCGCTGCTCCTCGGTGAGCCGCTCGCGGCTGTCGAGAAGGCGGGCCAAACCCGCGTACGCGAGGACGGCGAAAATCGCGAAGATCACGAGCGCCACCAGCAGCTCGATCAGCGTGAAGCCGGACGCGCGACCCCGCGGGCTCATAGTGACGGCTCCGTCCTCGGTCATGGCTGCGGCCCCGTCTGCGATCCGGGTCCTACCGGGGGAACTGCCTGCGTTGCCGTCTGCTCGAGGAATCCGGTCAGCTTCGCGAGCGTCGAATCGGCTCCCTTCAGGAACACGCTCACCTCGACGCGCCGCATGCGGGCGGCGGGCGTCACGCCCGTCTCCTGGCGCCAGTGGAACGCGCGCCCGCCCATGTCGGCGTCGCCCTCCTTCACGTCGAGCTCCGGCCATTCCCTGCGCAGCTCGAGCTCGGCCAGCCTGTCCTCGGCCACCCAACGCGCGAGAGTGCGATCGCGCAGCGCCGCCGTGGTGTCGAGCGCCGCGCCCAGGCTGCGCGCCGTCGCGGTCAGCGCGATCGCAAGCACGGCGAGCGCCACCAGGATTTCCACCAGGGTGAAGCCTCCAGCGCGCCGGGAGCAATTCATGAGACGGCCTGCGCGCGTATGGTCCCGTCGGGAGCGCCGACGACGCTCCAGCGCGCGCCGCCGCTCCTGAGCACGATGCGAAACGCCGGCAGCTCGCCGCTCGGCAGGAACACCACCCCGTCCTGCGCCGCCTCTCCTGCGCCCTCGATCTGCAAGGCCTCGATCACGATTCCCGGCGGCATGCGCTGGGGACGGAACAGATCGTCGCCGGCCGCGGCCTTGAGGCGGCCGTTGCGCTCCAGACGCAGGAAGCGGTAGGACTCGCGCCCGGCGCCGAAGGCGAACACCCGCCCCTGCAGGATCGCCTCCTCGCGGGCCGCCCGCAAGAGCAGCGCGAGGTGCTCGCTTTCCTCGCGCACCAGATCCCCCGGGCCGCGTATGAGCTGAATGCCCGCGAGGCCGACGATCACGACGATGATCGCGACGACCACCAGCAACTCGATCAGCGTGAACCCGCGTGGCGGGCAACGCGCTGCGTGCTTGTGTCTTGTCACTGCCACGATCCGATGTCGGCGTCGATGCCCTCCCCGCCGGGCTTGCGGTCGCCGCCGAGCGAGAACACATCGACCTCGCCGCGAATGCCGGGATTGAGATACTGGTACTCGGTGCCCCAGGGATCCGCGGTCAGCTTGTCGAGGTAGGGCTTGGTCCAGTTACGCGGAACGTCTCCGCGCTCGGGTTTTTTCACCAGCGCGGCGAGCCCCTGGTCGGTGCTCGGGTAGGTCCCGTTGTCGAGCTTGTAGAGCTTGAGCGCGCCGATGATCGCCGCGATGTCCGCACGCGCCGCCGCCACCCGGGCCTGATCGGGACGATCCATGATGCGCGGCACGATCGCCGCGGCGAGGATGCCGATGATGACGACGACCACGAGAAGCTCGACCAGCGTAAAGCCCCGTGAATGGCCCAGGCCTGCATTAGCGTTCGTCATGATATTTCCTAGCGTACCAGCTGGTTCATTTCGAATATAGGCAAGAGTATCGCGAGCACCACGAACAGCACCACCACCCCCATGGCGAGAATCAGCAGGGGCTCGAGCAGGGCCGTGAGCCCCCTGATCCAGTTCTCGAGCTCGCGCGACTGCGCTTCGGCTGCGCGCGCGAGCATCGTATCGAGCCGCCCCGTCGCCTCTCCGCTCGCGATCAGGTGGATGACGAGCGGCGGAAAGAGCTTCGCTGCGCCGAGCGCCGGCGCGAGGGCTCCGCCTTCGCGCACGCGCCTCACTGCCTCGTCCACCGCGGCGCGCATCGGCAGGTTGGTGAGCACCGCCGCAGCGGATTGCAGCGAGGCGAGCAGCGGCACCCCGCTCGAGGTGAGTATGCCCAGCGTGTCGGCGAAGCGCGCCGCGTTGACACTCCGGATGAGTCTTCCCACGAGCGGCACGCGTAGCAGCCAGCCGTGCCAACGCCGCCGCCGCGATTCGTCGCGCAGCAACAACCTTGCCGCGATGAAGGCGAGGACGAGCCCTGCGAGCCAAAATGCGCCGCTCGCGCGCGCGAAATCGCTGATGGCGATGAGAATACGCGTCGCCAGGGGCAGGGTCTGGCCGAGATTGGCGAACACGCGCGTCACCTGCGGCACGACGTAGACCAGCAGGAATCCGATGACGAGGCAGGCCACGATGGTCACCAGCGCCGGATAAATGAACGCGATCATTATCTTGTCGTGCAGGCTCTCGCGGTTTTCGGTGTAGTCGGCAAGTCGTTCCAGCACGTCGCCGAGCCGCCCCGAATGCTCGCCCGCCTCGATCATCGCGCGGTAGATCTGCGGGAACGCGTTGGGAAACTCGGCCAGACTGTGCGACAGGGATTGGCCTTCGAGCACGCGCGCCCGCACCGCCGCGAAAAGCGTGCGCGCTCCCGCCGACTCGGTTTGCTCGATGAGCACGTTGAGGCCCTCTTCGATGGTGAGCCCGGCGCGGACCAGTGTGGCGAACTGGCGCGTGACCAGCGCCAGACCCTTGCGCGACAGCCCGGGGCGCGAGAAGCGCTCGCGCCGCCCGGATTGCGCCGCCGCCGCACGTATGCTCTCGACGGTGAGCGGCGCGAGGCCGCGTTCGCGCAGCAGCGATCTCGCGTGGCGCTCGGTGTCCGCCTCGATCACTCCGCGCGTTTCGCGCCCGGTCGCCTCCAGCGCGCTGTATTCGAAGCCCGACATGCCCGGTGCGGATGCCTGCTCGCGCCCTATTCGCGATTCATTCGCGACTCATTCTCGAGACACGCGCAGCACTTCCTCGAGACTCGTTTCGCCTGCGCGCACCCAGCGCAGGCCGTCCTCGCGCAGGCCCTTCATGCCGCCGCGACGCGCGTGCTCGCGCAGGTCCGCCTCGGAGGCGCGGTCGTGGATCAGGCGCCGGGCCTCGTCGTCGATGAGCAGCAGCTCGAAAATTCCGGTGCGGCCCTGATAGCCCGTGAACGCGCACGCCTCGCAACCGGGTGCGGTGAACAAGGGGTGATCGGCGCCGCCGCCGTTCCCGTTCTCGAGCAGGCTCAACTCGGCGCGGTCGGGCGGGTGCGAGCGCCGGCACGCCGGGCACAGCCGCCGCACGAGCCGCTCGGCGAGCACGCCGAGCAGGCTCGAGGCGACCAGGAACGGCTCGATGCCCATGTCGACCAGGCGCACCACGGCGCCCGCAGCGTCGTTGGTGTGCAGGGTCGCGAGCACCAGGTGCCCGGTCAAGCTCGCCTGCACCGCGATCTGCGCGGTCTCCAGGTCGCGGATCTCACCGATCATGACCACGTCCGGGTCCTGGCGCAGAATGGCGCGCAGCGCCCGCGCGAAGGTCAGCTCGATGCGGGGGTTCACCTGGGTCTGGCCGACGCCGTCGAGGTCGTATTCAATCGGGTCCTCGACGGTGACGATGTTGGTGCGTTTGGCGTCGAGCTGGCCGAGCGCGGCGTAGAGCGTGGTCGTCTTTCCGGACCCGGTCGGGCCGGTGACGAGGATGATGCCGTGCGGCTGCCGCACGAGCTCGCGCAGCGCGGCGAGCGTCGCATCCGACATGCCGAGGCCGGTGAGGTCGAGCCTCCCTGCCTGCTTGTCGAGCAGCCGCAGCACCACGCGCTCGCCGTGCGCCGTCGGCAGGATCGAAACGCGCACGTCGACCGAGCGTCCGGCGAGCCGCAGCGCGATGCGCCCGTCCTGGGGTTGGCGTTTCTCGGCGATGTCCAGGCGCGCCATGATCTTGATGCGCGACACGATCACGCCGTGCACCACCTGCGGCGGCTCGAGCACGTCGCGCAGCATCCCGTCCCTGCGGAAGCGCACCACCGAGCGCCCCTCGAAGGCCTCGATGTGAATGTCGGAGGCGTTCTCGCGCACGGCCTGCGAGAAGAGGGCATTGATCAGCCGCACGATCGGCGCGTCGTCCTCGCTCTCCAGGAGGTCGGCGACCTTCGGGAGGCTCTCGGCGAGCGCGACGAGGTCCGGATTCGCGTCGAGGTCGGTGACGATATCGGCGGCGTGCGAAGCGCCGCGCTCGTAGGCGCGCGCGAGCGCCGCGTCGAAAGCGTCGCTCGCAAGCTCCCTCAGAGCGAGCGGCCCGCCGAGCGCGCGCTGCACCTCGGCGAGGACGCCCGCGCGCACCCCGGGCCGGACCCAGATCTCGAAGCCCGTCTCCAGCTGCCGGGCGCTGATCACGCCGTGCCGCTTGGCAAAAGCGTAAGGCAGCCGCTCGACCGCGCGCGCCTCGGGCGTGAGGGGGTTCGAGGACATGT
>WNGD01006945.1_pt1 | contig 11933 bp, 10 predicted proteins | sample 5400671 | NCBI WGS metagenome assembly WNGD01 (sample SAMN13153369, study PRJNA577476) | soil metagenome | isolation source: 40 cm soil or saprolite under grassland replicate 2 | place: USA:California | collected 2016-06-15
TGCCGAGCCCCAGCCTGTTCGCGAACTTCTGGGACCCGGAACGCTCGAAGGTCGCGTACCGGAACCTGGAGGAGTTCCTCGCCGACGTCGCCGAGCTGCTCCGTGAGGAGGTCGACGAGCTCGTGCGGCTCGGCGCGGTATACATCCAGTTGGACGCACCGCACTACCCGCTGCTCGTCGATCCGACATACCGCCGGTTCTACGAAAGCCGCGGCTGGCCGGCCGAGCGGTGGGTCGAGCTCGGCGTCGAGCTCGACAACCACGTCATCGGAGATCACCCGGGCGTCACCTTCGGCTTCCATCTCTGCCGCGGAAACCAGGCGAGCCGCTGGCTCGTCGAAGGAGGGTACGACTGGCTTGCGGAGCGGCTGTTTCCCCGCGTTCGCGCCCAGCGGCTGTTGCTCGAGTACGACGACGCGCGGTCCGGGACGTTCGCTCCGCTTCGCGCGGTTCCCGAGGACAAGGTCGTCGTGCTCGGTCTCGTGACGACCAAGATGCCGCGCCGCGAAACGGTCGAGGAACTCGTCGGCCGAATTCAGGAGGCTGCGAAGGTCGTTCCGCTTGATCGGCTGGCGCTCTCGCCCCAGTGCGGCTTCGCCACGTCCGTCATCGGCAACGCCTTGAGCATCGACGATCAGTGCGCAAAGCTGCGTACGATCGCCGAAGCGGCTGCGATCGTCTGGCCGTGACGGTGCCGCTCGTCGCGATCGAGGAGAGGAGCATCCGCCGGCGCGGGCAGCTGTTCGTCGCTCTCGCGGCCTTGGCGTGGTCGAGCGCCGGCGTGCTGCAGCGGGAGCTTTCGGTCGGCACGACGACACAGCTCGCCGGGCGGGCATTGTTCGCATGTGTCGCCCTTGCCGGCTTCGTCGCGGTTTCGAATCGCGGCCGCACGATCGTCGCGTTCCGTTCGATGGGAACCGCTGGTTTCGCCGTGGCAATCTGTACGGCCATCGCGTCAGGTTCGTTCATCGTTGCGCTCAATCATGCGACCGTTGCGAACGTCCTCTTCCTTCAGGCGGCGGCTCCCATTGCTGCCGCTCTTCTAGCCTGGATCGCGCTGGACGAGTCGATCACAGGCCGCGCGCTCGTTGCGATGGGCGTCGCGCTTCTGGGAGTCGCATTGATGGTCGGCGGGCCCGGTAGCGGTGGCGTTCTTGGCGTTGGAGCTTCGCTCGTGATGACGCTCGCCTTTGCGGCGACCATCGTCATCACCCGGCATCGACGCGAGGTGTCGATGGCGCCGGCGATCTGTCTCTCGCAATTCCTCGTCGTCGTCGCGGTCGCTCCATTCACCCATCCCGGCACCGTGACTGCGCACGACCTGACATTCCTCGTGCTGCTCGGCGTCGGGCAGGTGGGGCTCGGGCTCGCTTTCCTGACTGTCGGTGCCCGCTTGATCCCGGCTGCCGAGGTCGCGCTGATCACGCTGCTGGAAATCGTCCTCGGGCCACTCTGGGTTTGGATCGTGCTCGGGGAACGACCGGCGCTGATTGCCCATCGTCGGCGGCGTCGTGGTCATCCTCGCCGTGGTGCTCCAGACGACGCAGAGCGTGCAAACTCGGGTCATCCACAGCCCGGCGCCTGCGCCCTGACGCCGCGCAGGGTTCGCGCTGCACTACCCGACTAGAGTGCCCGCGTGACGGTCGTCCTCACCGGCAACGATCTCCGCCTGGACGAGGTCGTCGCGGTCGCGCGCGGCGGTGAACCGGTCGAGCTCGCACCGGAGGCGGTCGTGAGGATGCGCGAGTCACGTGCGATCGTCGAGCGCGCGCTCGACCGCGGTGATGTCGTCTACGGCTTCACGACCGGTGTCGCCTCGCGCAAGCGCGTGCGGATCGAGCCGGGGGAGGTCGGGGAGTTCAATCGCCGGCTGATCCAGAGCCACCGCGTCGGCCAGGGGGCCGAGGCGCCGCCAGACGTCGTCAGGGCGACCATGCTGCGAATGGCGAACGGGTTCGCCACGGGGACCACGGGCAGCCGGCCCGATCTCGCCGAGCGCCTGGTCACGGCGCTGAACGCGAAGGAGACGCCGCCGGTTCGCCTGCTTGGATCCGTCGGCCAGAGCGATCTCGCTCCCAACGCCGACCTCGCACACCATCTCTTCCGCGACATCCCGCTGGTGGCCGGCGAAGGACTCGCGCTCGTCAACAACAATGCTTTTTCGACCGGGTTCGCCGCGCTCGCAATCGCGGATGCCGGGCGCCTGCTCGATGTGTTGCACATTGCCGGTGCGCTCGACCTGGAAGCGTTCGGCGCCAACCTGACGATCATCCATCCGGCCGTCGCCGACACCCGGCCGTACCAGGGGCTGCGTGCGTCGCTCGAGCGACTGACGCAGCTTCTTGAGGGAAGCGCCCTCTGGTCACTGGGGGCGGCGCGCAATCTCCAGGACCCGCTCACGTTCCGCGGTCTCCCGCAGGTCCTCGGGGCGTTGTGGGACACCCTCGAATTCGTACGCGCCCAGCTCGCAGTCGAGCTGAACGCGGCGAACGCGAACCCGCTCGTGATCATCGAGGAGGAGCGGGTTGTCTCCGTCTCCAACGTCGACGTCGTCCCGCTGGCGGCTGCGCTCGACTTCCTGCGCATCGCGCTTGCTCCGGCGCTCACGTCCGCGAACGAGCGCTTGATGAAGCTCCTGCAGCGGCCCTTCTCCGATCTGACCGACGGCCTCGCCGCTCGCTCCGGGCTCCACGAGGACGGCCTCGCCGAGCTTGGCAATGCAGGCCATGCCTTGACTGCGGAGGCGCGTCTGCTTGCGCAGCCGGTCTCGTTCGAGCTCGCGAGCACGACCCAGGCCGAAGGGATCGAAGATCGGATGACGCTCGCCCCGCTCGCCGCCCGCCGGCTCGAGGAGATGGTGGAGCTCGGCGAGCGAGTCGTCACGATCGGGCTGGTCGTCGCAGCCCAGGCGGTTGAGCTTCGGGATCCGCCGGCCCTCGGCGCTGGTACCCGGCACGTCCTCGAGCTCATTCGCGAGCGTGTTCCCTTCACGTCTGAGGGTGCTGCTCTGCCGCCGGACCTCGAACCGATCAGAGAACTTGTCCGCTCCGGGCTGGGAGCGGGATAATCGGGGCACGCGATGACTGCGACTTCTGTCGACAACGGCCGCCTGCGCGAACGGCTCGGGCGAGGCCCGGTGATCTGCGCCGAGGGCTATCTCTTCGAACTCGAGCGGCGCGGCTACGTGCAAGCGGGCCCGTTCGTCCCCGAGGCCGTCCTCGACCATCCCGAGGTCGTGGCGCAATTGCACCGCGATTTCGTCCACGCCGGCTCGGACGTCGTTCCGGCTTTCACGTATTACGCCCACCGCGAAAAGATGCGGCTGGTCGGTAAGGAGGACCTCCTCGAGGAGCTCAACCGGCAGGCGCTCGCGATTGCCAAGGAGGTTGCTGCCGAGACCGATGCGCTGGTCGCGGGAGACATCTGCAACACGAACGTCTTCGCGGAGGACGACGCGTCGCAGAGCGCCGCGCGCGCGATGTTCGAGGAGCAGGTGGGCTGGGCGGTCGAGGCAGAGGTCGATTTCGTCATCGGGGAGACGTTCTCGCACGCCGAGGAAGCCCTCGCCGCGCTCCGGGCAATCAAGGAGGCGGGTCTGCCAGCCGTCATCACGCTCGGGATACACCAGCATCCCGTGACGCGGGAAGGCTGGACGCTGGGGGATGCATTCCGGCGGCTGGAAGACGGAGGTGCCGACGTCGTCGGCCTCAACTGCATGCGCGGCCCGGCCACGATGCTGCCGCTCCTCAAGGAGATCAGGGAGGCAGTCTCGTGCCACGTCGCCGCGCTGCCCGTCCCCTACCGCACGCACAAGCATGAACCCACGTTCCAGTCACTGCGGGATCCCGAGTTCAAGGGCCTGCCGGGCGAAATGCCATTCCCGACAGCGCTCGATCCGTTCACCTGCAATCGCTACGAGATCGCGGAGTTCGCCCGGGCGGCGCAGCAGGCGGGCGTCAGCTACCTGGGGCTCTGTTGCGGCGGCGCTCCGCACCTCGTCCGGAGCCTCGCAGAGGCGCTCGGGCGCACACCGCCGGCAAGCCGCTACTCGGCGGACATGTCCAAGCACGCCTTCTTCGGAACCGACGAGAGCCTCAAGAAGGAGAATCTGGCGTTCGCGGAAGAGCTCTGACGGCCGTTGTGACGCCCGGCCGCGGGGCCTAGACTCGCTGGAAATGGGCTCAGAAGGGCATCAGGCAGAGAGCTCAGCCGCGGAAATCGTCTTCCGCGACGTCACGAAGCGCTACCCCGGGCGGACCGCTGCTGCCGTCGACAACCTCTCTTTGCGCATCCCGGCGGGAGAGATCTGCGTGCTCGTCGGCCCTTCGGGCGGCGGCAAGACGACGGCGATGAAGATGGTCAACCGTCTGATCGAGATCACCGAGGGCGACATCCTGATGGACGGCCAGAGCGTCCGCAGCCTTGAGGTGATCGAGCTCCGCCGCCGGATCGGCTACGTGATCCAGCACGTCGGACTGTTCCCGCACATGAGCATTGCCGACAACATTGCGACGGTCCCGCGCCTCCTGGGCTGGTCGAAGTCGAGGATCAACGACAGGGTGCGCGAGTTGCTGGTGCTCGTCGGGCTGGACCCGGTTCACGATCCGGGTCGGTACCCCAGACAGCTTTCGGGCGGGCAGCAGCAGCGTGTCGGACTGGCCCGGGCGATGGCCGCGGATCCGGCCGTCATGCTGATGGACGAGCCCTTCGGAGCACTGGATCCGATCACGCGTGAACGGCTGCAACAGGAGTTCCTCCGCCTGCACGCAGAGATCCGAAAGACAGTCATCTTCGTCACCCATGACATCGACGAGGCGATCAAGATGGGGGACCGGATCGCCATCCTGCGCGAGGGCGGCATCCTCGCGCAGTACGACACGCCGGATGCCATCCTCGCCAACCCCGCGGACGAGTTTGTGGCCCGCTTCGTGGGTGCGGACCGCAGTCTCAAACGCCTCGCGCTGAGGCGACTCTCCGACATCGAGCTGCTTGACGTTCCAAACGGCGACCACTCGCTTTATCCCACCGTCGCCGCGTCGACGACGTTGCGCGATGCTCTCGCGCTGATGCTCGAGGAAGGCCGGCGCGAGCTCGCGGTCGTCGAGGAGGGAAGAGTGTCCGGGCTTTGCTCGGTCGAGCATGTGGCGGCGCTGCTCGCGCCGGAAGGGCAGCAGGAACGATGATCTTCACTTCTGCTGCTTCCGCTCCGCCGCCCGTGATCCCCAACTACGGCGGGCCTCAGGGTGGCGCGCACGGGTGTATCGCCCAGAACGGAACCTTCTGCTGGGACTGGGTCAAGGGCCACTGGGGCGACATCCTCCAGCCTCGCCTGCTCGAGCATCTCGAGATGACGGCCATTGCGGTGGGGATCGGGTTTGCAATCGCGTTCCTGGCTGCGCTGCTCGCGCACCGGAAGCACTGGTTCGAGGGCCCGTTCGGTGCTTTCTCGGCGTTTCTGTACACGATTCCGAGTCTTGCGCTCTTCCAGCTGCTCGTCCCGTTCACGGGGCTGACGATGCTGACGATCGAGATCGGGCTGGTGGGCTACACGCTGCTGATCCTCTTTCGCAACATTCTCGCGGGCCTACACGGTGTGCCCGAGGACGTGCTGGAGGCGGCGCGGGGGATGGGGCTGACGCGGCGTCAGGTGCTTTTCCGGGTCGAGCTCCCGCTCGCGTTTCCCGCGATCTCGGCCGGTGTCCGGATAGCGGTCGTCACGACCATCAGCCTCGCCACCGTTGCCGCCTACATCACGCCGCTCGGCCTCGGCCAGCCGATTTTCAACGGGCTGCAAACCGACTTCACGACCGAGTTCGTCGCGACCGGTGCGCTCGCGGTAGCGCTTGCCCTCGCCGCTGACTCCGCGCTCGTCGCGTTGCAGTGGGCGTTGACCCCGTGGGTGCGCGCGCGGAGGGCGACGTGATCCTCGGCTACGACTCCTTCCGTCCGAGCACGTTCGTCGACGCGTTCCGATTCATGTACGACAACCCGAGCCTGATGTGGACGAAGATAGTCGAGCACCTCGTCATCAGCGGCGAGGCGATGGGGATCGCGCTCCTGATCGCGATCCCGCTCGGCGTCTGGCTCGGTCATCTGCACCGTGGATCGTTCCTTGCGATCAACCTCGCGAACATCGGCCGAGCGCTGCCGAGTCTCGCCGTGATCGCGATCGGCCTCGGCGTCTTCGGTATCGGCACCACGAACGTCGTCTTCGCTCTCGTCATCCTCGCGTTCCCGCTCATGCTGACGAACGCGTATGTCGGCGTGGACGGCGTCGACCCGGATGCGATCGAGGCGGCCCGCGGGATGGGCATGCGGCCTCACCAGATCGTGCTCAAGATCGAGTTGCCGCTGGCGCTGCCGCTTATCTTCGCCGGGATCAAGACTGCCGCGGTGTACGTGGTGGCGACCGCGACCCTCGGCGGAGTCGTCGGTGGCGGCGGTCTCGGCGACATCATCGTCAATCAGGCGAGCTATTTCCTGAAGGGAGTGATCGCCGCATCGATTGCCGTGGCGGTACTCGCTTTTGCAGCCAGCTTCGCGTTCGGCCTGTTGCAGTGGGCGGTGACTCCGCGCGGGCTCCGGCGGCGAGGGATCGAGATGATCGAGCTGGACGTCTCGACGGGGGTAGCCGAGGCCGCCGCGACATGAGAGGGTTGGGGTCAGACCGGATCGAGAGGAGGAGGAGATGGCGAGAATGATCCGCCGGCGGACGCTGGTCGTTGCGGCCGTCGTGCTGTTCGTGGCGTCGCTCGGGTCCTCGGCGAACGCGCACGTCTCGGCGCCAACATCCGGGGCCGCCACGACGATCAGCCTCGGCACGAAGGACTTCACGGAGGAGTTCGTGCTCGGCCAGCTCTACAAGCAGGCGCTGGAGCACCAAGGGATCAAAGTGGATTACCACGAGAACATCGGCAGCACCGAGGTCATCCAGGCGGCGTTGCGAAGCGGCAAGATCAACGCCTATCCGGAGTATGTCGGTGAGATCGTCCAGACGGCGTATCACCAAAAGACGCTGCCGAAGACTGCGAAGGCTTGGTGGCAGCTGGCCAAGAGGTTGCTGGCCGGTGACGGCTTCGCTCTTTCGAATCCAACGCCGTTCTACGACGTAGACGCGATCGCGGTGCGCAAGGCAGATGCGACGAAGTACCATCTGAAGACCCTTTTCGACCTCAAGCGGTTGCAGAACTCGTCGCAGCGGCCGAAGAACTTCTCTATAGGGGCTCGACCCGAGTTCAAGAACCGCGAAGAGGGCTTCCTCGGGATGAAGCATGTCTACGGGCTGACGAAGCTCAAGTTCCTGAGCCTCGCCATCGGCCTCACCTATCGTGCGCTCGACCAGAAGAAGGTCTTCGCCATCAACGTCTTCTCGACCGACGCACAGCTGGCGAGCGGGAAGTACGTGGTGCTGAAGGATCCGAAGTTGATCTTCGGCGTTCAGAACGTCGCGGTCATCGTCAAGCAAGACGTTGCGACGTCACAGGTGATGGGGATCCTGAACAAAGTCAGCGCAAAGCTGACGACGCCCGCGATCCTGGCCATGAACAAGGCTACGCAGATCAGCAAGCAGAACCCCGCTGACGTCGCGGCCAAGTTCCTGAAGGCGAACGGACTGTAAGCGAGTTGCAGCGGCGGCCCTGCCCTAAAGGCGGGGCCGCTGCTCCTTTGTAGACTAGGTCGAATGTCGTCCCAGAACGATGCTGCAACCATCTCCGCGGACGAGCTCCGATCACGACTCGACGACCCCGGCCTCACGATCGTCGACGTCCGGGCGCTGCCCGCCTACAACGGGTGGCGCACAGGCGGAGAGGCTCGAGGGGGTCACATCCCGGGAGCCGTCGCGTTCCCACGCGCCTGGCTCAGCAGCGTCGACGACGCCGAGGTCGAACGGCTGCTCCAGTCCAAAGACATCGTTCCCAGCCAAGAGGTTGTCCTCTACGGCGATGACGCCGACGACGTCTTGGCGGTCAGGACCAGGCTGACCGACCTGGGCCACGCGGGCGTCCGAACCTACGACCAGGGATGGGCCGAGTGGGCGGCCGATGACACCCTGCCGGTCGAGCGTCTCCCCAACTACGAAAAGCTCGTCCACACCGAATGGCTTCGACAGGTGCTCGACGGCGACCGGCCGGAGGCCGCGCCGGCCGGCCCGTTCCTCCTCTTCCATGTCAATTTCGGCGTCCCCGAGGAGTACGAGGAAGGTCACATCCCGGGAGCGCTATATCTCGACACCAACCGAATCGAGAGTTCGCACGACTGGAACCGCCGCTCACCGGAGGAGCTCGAGCAAGCCCTGTGCTCGCTCGGAATCACCCGCGACACCACAGTCGTCCTCTATGGCCGCGACACCGAAGGCGACGCCAACGAGAAATGGCCGGGACGACGGGCCGGGCAAATCGCAGCCAGCCGAGCGGCGATGATCTTGCGCTACTCCGGCGTCGACGATGTCCGCCTGCTCGACGGCGGCTACGACTGGTGGGTCCGGGCGGGCTACCCGCTCGAGACGGTCGTCCGCGAGCCCACGCCGGTCCCGTCGTTCGGTGTCGAGATTCCGTTGCGCCCGGAGGTCATCGTGGACATCGACGAGGCGAAGCAGATCCTTGCCGACCGGGAGCACGCCGCTTTGGTCAGCGTCCGGACCTGGAACGAGCACATCGGCAAGGTCAGCGGTTACAACTACATCGACCCGGCCGGCCGGATCGCCGGTGACATCTGGGGCAACTGTGGCTCAGACGCCTACCACATGCAGCATTACCGCAACGTGGACAACACGATGCGCGCCTACCCGGAGATCGCGTCCATCTGGGAAGAGGTCGGCATCACTCCGGACAAGCGGGTCGCCTTCTACTGCGGGACCGGCTGGCGTGCAAGCGAGACATGGTTCTATGCCTACCTAATGGGTTGGCAGCGGGCCGCCGTCTACGACGGCGGCTGGTTCGAATGGAGCCAGGATCCGATCAACAACCCGATCGAGACGGGGGCGTAGGCCGAGCACGTCGACACTTGTCATCCGGCGGTCTACGCCGAAGAATCCGCAGGGTGGTGCAGCGCATCCTCGATCCGGATGGTCGTTGTGATTAGTAGAGCCGCAGGACGTCGTGAACGACCTGCGCCAGATGATCGACGCAGCGAAGACAGGCGGGCTCGTCCTCGACCTCCAGCTGATCGCACCGACCTTCGCGTCGAGGTCGGCGGGCGATTCATCAGCCAGCTTGAACTTGATTTTCAATTATTCAAATGATAACTTGATTAGATGGCGAGTGGAGCGGCGAAGGTGGCGTTGTTCGACGCGTTCGCGTCCGTGGCGCAGGCGCTCGGTAGTGGCCGCCGGGCGGAGATCGTGGATCTGCTCGCTCAGGGTGAGCGTTCGGTCGAGGAAATCGCGAACGAGATTTCGCAGAGCGTTGCGAACACATCCCAGCACTTGCATGTTCTGGCTCGGGCGGGCTTGGTTCGCTCGCGCCGGGAGGGGACGCGGGTCTTCTATCGGCTTGCGAGCGAGCGGGTGGGCGATCTTTGGGCGGCGGTGTGCGACGTAGCAGTACGACACGTCGCCGAGGTGAACCACCTGGCGGACGAGTACCTGGGTGAGCGGGACGGGGTCGAGCAGGTCTCCGCGCCGGAGCTCGAAGAGCGGCTGGCGCGGGGGAACGTGGTCGTGCTCGATGTGCGGCCCGAGCCCGAGTACCGCGCCGGGCACATCGCGGGCGCCCGCTCCGCACCGCTTCCGGCGTTAGCGTCGCTCGCTGCGAAGTTGCCGCGCCGTCGACAGATCGTTGCCTATTGCCGGGGTCCCTACTGCGTCTATGCCGACGACGCCGTCCGCCTGCTGCAAGGGCGCGGGCTCAAGGCACGCCGCCTGGACGTCGGCCTTCCCGAATGGCGGCGGGCGGGCCTGCCCGTCGAAACGAGCTGAGGAGGAGACCCGAATGCTGCTACGTCCCTTCCTGAACGACGCAACCTCTTGTGCGAGCTACGTGTTCGGTTGCGGCACGCATGCCAAGCTGGCTGTCGTCGACCCGCACGCCGATCTCGTCGACGACTACCTCGCTACAGCGGCCGCGCTGGGCGCGCCAATCGTTGCGGTCTTCGAGACGCACGTGCAAGCAGACCACCTCTCCGGCCTGCCGGCGCTTGTCGCGCACACGGGCGCAACCGCCTACCTGCCGGCCGGCGCCGCAGTCGAGTTCGAACACGTCGCATTGGCCGACGGCGACGTGGTTGCGCTCGGGAACACGCTCGTGACCGCGATCGCGACGCCCGGTCACGCGCCCGCGCATCACGCCTACACGGTCTCCGACCGTCGCCGTGGGACGGATGAGCCCTGGCTTGTCTTCAGCGGCGACTCGCTGTTGATCGGCGACGTTGGCCGGCCCGACCTCCACGTCGCCGGGGACGCGCACGGCCAGGCGCGGCAGCTGCACGCCAGCCTGCAGCGCCTGCTCGAGCTCCCGGAGCACGTTGTTCTCTACCCGAGCCACTACGCAGGCTCGGTCTGCGGCCGCGGCCTCTCCGGCAACCCGGTCTCCTCGATCGGCTTCGAGCGCGCCCACAACCCACTGCTCGCACTCACCGATGCGGACGAGTTTGCCACGACGCTGGTCGCCGGGATGCCGCCGCCACCGGCAGAGCAGGAGCGGATCGTCGCTGCCAATCGTGCCGGCTGGGTGGGCGCGGCCGCGTGACCGGCGACGTCCGGTTGGGTCTGCGCGCCAACGCACGGCAGTTCGCACTGCTCGTCGCGCTGAACGCGCTCGTCGGCGGCATGGTCGGTCTCGAGCGCAGCGTGCTGCCGCTGGTTGGCAAGCAGGACTTCGGTCTCAGTTCGACGTCGGCGATCCTCGCCTTCGTCGTGGCGTTCGGCGCGGCCAAGGCGTTCACAAACCTGGCTGCCGGCGGGCTGGCCGAGCGGCTCGGCCGGAAGCGGCTACTTGTGATCGGCTGGTTGGTGGCGTTGCCGGTGCCGCTGCTGATCGGGCTCGCGCCCTCTTGGTGGTTGATCGTTGCCGCCAACCTGCTGCTCGGCGTCAACCAGGGGCTGGCCTGGTCGATGACGGTGGTGATGAAGATCGACCTGGCCGGGCCGCGGCGGCGCGGGCTCGCGCTCGGGCTGAATGAATCGGCCGGCTACCTGGGCGTCGCTGCCGCCGCCTTCCTCAGCGGCGCGCTTGCCGCAAGCTACGAACCGCTGACGGTCGTCTGGGTCGGCGGGGCGCTGATCGTGCTGGTCGGTTTACTGGTCAGCGTGTTCGGGGTGCGCGATACGGGCGCGCAGGTCGCGCTCGAGCAACAGGCACACGGCGCTGATCCGTCCGCGCATGGGAGTCTCGGCGCCGCGTTCGCGCAGGCCAGCCTGCGCGACCCGATCCTGCGCTCCTGCAGCCAGGCCGGGCTGATCAACAACCTCAATGACGCACTCGCCTGGGGCCTCGCGCCGCTCTACCTGGCCGCGCACGGCGCCAGCGTGCGCGAGATCGCCGTCGTCGCCGCCGCCTACCCGGTCGTCTGGGGCGCAGGCCAGCTCCTCACCGGCTGGCTCTCCGACCATACGGGCAGAAAGCCGCTGATCACGGCGGGAATGCTGGTGCAGGCGGGAGCGCTCGGGCTGCTCGTCGCCGGCGACGGCGCTTTCGCGCCCTCGCTCGCCGCTGCGCTTTTGCTTGGCGCCGGGACGGCGATGGTCTATCCGACTCTGCTCGCCGCCGTTTCGGACGCGAGTCAGCCGCGCGACCGGGCACGCGTGGTCGGCGTGTATCGCTTCTGGCGGGACTTCGGCTTCGTCCTCGGCGCACTGATCGCCGGGATCGGCGCCGACGCCACCTCAACGCAAACCGCGATCCTGATCGTCGCCCTGCTCACCGGCGCCAGCGGCCTCTTCGTTGCAGCGACCTCCTGGCAACCGCGGCGGGCACTCCGGCCCGCCGCCATCCCCT
>WNGD01007111.1_pt1 | contig 11932 bp, 13 predicted proteins | sample 5400671 | NCBI WGS metagenome assembly WNGD01 (sample SAMN13153369, study PRJNA577476) | soil metagenome | isolation source: 40 cm soil or saprolite under grassland replicate 2 | place: USA:California | collected 2016-06-15
GACCCCGGCTCGCGGATCTCCAGCCACACGCCCGGCGCGCCGGCGATGGGCTCGAGCCAGGCGGGGCCTTCGGGGGTCTGCACGCGGCGGCCCGCACCGCCGTTCACCGCCGGCACCCAATCCGGCGCCGGCGGCCCCGCCACCCGCTTCAGCCGCCGGCCGTCGGATCGCCACACGCGCAGCGGGGCCCCGGCGACGCGTTGCAGCGCCGCCAGCGCCTGCTCCAGCCGGCTCAGCCCGCCCGCAGCGTCAGGCAAATCACATTTCCCTTGGGGTTGAACGACACCTCGTCCACGAGGTGCCGGAGCACGAACAGGCCGCGGCCGAATTCCTTGGGCAGGTTGTCCGGAATCGTGGGATCGGGGACGCCGGCGGGATCGAACCCGTCGCCAGCGTCCTGCACGTCGATGCGCACCGCCTGTACCGTCACCTCGACGCGCACGGTCACCGCCTTGGCGGGATCGAGGCGGCTACCGTACGTCATGGCGTTCGTGAGCGCCTCGGCGAGTGCGGTGCGGAGGTTGAAGGCGAGGCGCCGCACCGAGAGCGGGCCGGTGCGGCACTGATGGGCCACCAGCTCGACCGCGTCGCCGACGCAAGCGAGGTCGCTGGGGACGGCCAGGGAGAACTCGAGGGGTTGCCCGTCGCGCCCGCGACGGCGAACGACGAGGCGGAGCGCCGAAGGGACCATGGCCGCTAAAAGGCGGCGACCGCCTCCTCGGGGGTCTTCAGGATGGAGAACAACGTGTCGAGCTTGGTGAGCTCGAACAGGGTCTGGAGGTCCTCGTTGAGCCCCGCCAGCCGCAGGTCGCCGCCCTGCTCGCGGATCTTCTTCGAGAGCGAGACGAGCACGCCGAGGCCGGACGAGTCGATGTAGCCGGTGTGGCTGAAGTCGATGACGAATTTCTTGGCCCCGCCCTCGAGCGCGTCGAGCACCTTCTGCTTGAGCTCCTGCCGGTTGCCGACGATCAGCTGCCCGTCCACGCCCACGACGACGACCCCCTTGGAATCCTTCCGCAGGTTGAAGCTCACGCTGGCTCCTCCGCTTGCAGGATGGCGACCGTCGCCGTGTCCACAATATCGTCGGCGGTGGCTCCGCGCGACAGGTCCGCGACCGGCCGGGCGAGGCCCTGGAGGATCGGCCCGATCGCGCCCCAGTCCCCGAGCCGCTGCACCAGCTTGTAGGCGATGTTGCCGCTGTCCAGATCCGGGAACACGAGCACCGTCGCGCGGCCCGCCGCCGCCGAGCCCGGGCTTTTCGTCTTCGCGACCTCGGGCACCAGGGCCGCATCGCTCTGCAGCTCGCCGTCGCAGGCGACGTCCGGCGCCAGCTGCCGGAACAACTCGACCGCGCGGCGCACCCGGTCGATGCGCGGCCCCGCGGCGCTCCCTTTCGTGCTGTACGACAGAAAGGCGACCACGGGCTCGTCTCCGACGATGCGCCGCCGGTCCCGCGCCGCCGCCAGGGCGATATCGGCCAGCTGTTCGGGGGTGGGCTCCGGCACCACGGAACAGTCGGTGAACGTGAGCACGCGGTCCCCCTTCACCATATAGAAGGCGCCGCTCAGAGTCGCGATGCCGGGCGCCGTGCCCACACGCGCCGCGCCGTCCGCGGGGAACTTGTCGGGACGCCGCGTCCGCAGGTGCCGGATGCACGCGGCGAGCCGCGGGTCGTCAGCGACCTCCGTGAACACTTCGACCCGCGCCAGTCCCTCGGCGCGCAGCCGGTCGGCCGCCGCGCGCACGCGCGCATCGTCGCCCTCGGGGAACACGACGCGCCGGCCCGCGCGTCGCGCCCGCTCGTGGACGCGGGCGCGGAAGGTCACCGGCCGAGTTTCTTGCGGAGCGCCGCCTGGACCGCGGGGTGGACGAGCCCCGACACGTCACCGCCGTAGCGCGCCACCTCCCGCACCAGGCTCGAGCTCAAGTAGGTCAGGTCGAACGCGGGGACGAGGAAGATGGTCTCGAGCTTCGGGGCGAGGTGGCGGTTCATCAGCGCCATCTGGAACTCGTACTCGAAGTCGCTGACCGCCCGCAGCCCCCGCACGATCACCGTCGCCCCGATCTTGCGGGCGAATTCCACCAGCAGGCCGTCGAAGGATTGCACGTCCACCTTGGCGTCCTTCACGGATTCGCGGATCAGACCGACCCGTTCGTCGAGGCTGAACAGCGGCTGCTTGCCGACGTTCACGGCGACGGCCACGACCAGCTTGTCGAGGAACCCCAGCGAACGGTGGATCAGGTCCTCGTGGCCCTTGGTGAGGGGGTCGAACGAGCCGGGGTAGATGCCGACGCGCGTCATGGAGCGTACAGGAAGGTGACCGCGGTGTCGCCGTAGCGGCGCGTGTCGTCGCCCGGGATGGCGGTGTCGGCGGGGTGCTCGATCGTCAGCACGCGCGCGAACGGCACGATGCGGAACATCGCCACGAGGCGCTTGGCCTGCTCGCTCGCGTACGGCGGGTCCGCGAAGGCGACGTCGTACTGCCCCGGCTGCAGCTGCTCGACGAACTTCATCGCGTCCACACGGTGGATCGTCGTGCGCTCGTCCACCTTCAGCGTCTTGATGTTGGCGCGCAGGGCGCTGAGCGCGTCGCGGTGCAGCTCCACGAACTCGGCCGTCGCCGCGCCGCGCGACAGCGCTTCGAGCCCCAGGGCGCCGGACCCGGCGTAGAGGTCCAGGACCCGCGCGCCGCGCACCGAGCGCTGCAGGATGCTGAACCACGCCTCGCGCACGCGGTTGCCCGTGGGCCGAGTCTTGGTGCCGACGGGTGTCTTGAGGCGGCGGTTCTTGAACTCTCCCCCGATGATCTGGATCACCCGATCCCTTTCATGGACTCGGCGCCACGGCCGCGAGACGGGCCTGCAGCGTGTGCCGCCCCTGCCACTCGTCCAGCTCCAGCCGGAACGCCACGTCGAGCGGCTGGCGCAGCCAGTCCTCCGGGATCTGATCGGCCCATTGGAAGCCGATCGCCGGCAGGATCCCCGAGCCGTCGTCGAGCGTGAACCGCAGGTGGTTCAGGCCCACCCGCCGTGACCCCAGCGCGCGCGCGCCCCGGACCCCGAACACGGGCGCCGGATTGCCCGGCCCGCACGGCTCGAGGTGGCGCATCAGGCGCTCCAGCTCCTCGCTGACCATCCCGAGCGGCAGCTCCAGGTCCACGCGCTGATGCGGCACCAGGTCGTCGGGGCCCAGAAGCTCGCCGGCGACGCCCAGAAACGCAACACGGAACTCCTCGTAGCGGGCGCGGCGGATGGTGAGGCCCGCCGCCATCATGTGCCCCCCGTACTTCTCCAGCGTGTGGCCCACGCGGTGCAGCGCGTCGTGCAGGTCGAAGCCCACGATGCTGCGGCCCGAGCCCCGCCCCAGCTCCCCGCCCGGCTCCCAGCCGATCAGGAACGTGGGCCGCCCGAACCGCTCGACCAGCCGCGAAGCCACGATGCCGATGACGCCGGGGTGCCAGTCGTCGGCCGCCAGCACCAGGGCCCGGTCCTCGGCGCGCAGGGTCCGCTCCGCCACGTCGATCGCTTCCTCCAGGATGCGCTGGTCCAGGGCCTGGCGGCGGGCGTTCAGCGTTTCGAGCTCGCGCGCCAGGCGCGCCGCCTCGTCGGCATCGTCCGTGAGCAGCAGCCGCAGACCGTCGTTGGCATCACCGATGCGGCCGGCGGCGTTCAACCGGGGCGCGAGGATGAACCCGACGTGCCCCGCCCGCAGCGGCCGGCCCGCGAGGCCCGCGGCCTCGACCAGCGCGCGCAGCCCCGCCCAGCGCGAGTCGGCGAGCATCTTGAGCCCGTGGCGCACGAGGATGCGGTTTTCGCCCGTCAACGGCACGACGTCGGCGACGGTCGCGAGCGCCACGTAGTCGAGGAAATGGAGCGGCAGGTTCTCCGACAGGGCCAGCGCCCGCACCAGGGCCTGGGCGAGCTTGAACGCGACGCCGGCGCCGCACAGATCCTTGTCGGTCGACGGACAGTCGGGGCGCCGCGGGTCGAGCACGGTGCTGGCCGGCGGCAACTCGTCGCCGGGCAGGTGGTGATCGGTGACGATCACCTCGATCCCGGCGGCCCGTGCCGCCCGGACGGCTTCGATGGCGGTGATGCCGCAGTCGCAGGTGATGATGAGGCGCGCCCCCATCCGCTGGGCGGCCGCCAACCCGGCGGGCCCGAAGTCGTAGCCGTCGCGGAGGCGGTGGGGGACGAACGCCTGGACGGTCGCGCCGGCGGCGCGCAGCACGCGCGCCAGCATCGCCGAAGCGCACTGACCGTCCACGTCGTAGTCGCCGTGCACGAGGATCGGGTGACCGGCGCGCACCGCACGGATCACGAGGTCCAGCGCGACCCGCATGTCCGCCCACGCCAGCCCGTCGCTCAGCCCGGCCAGCTCGGGGCGCAGGAACGCTTTGGCGGTGTCGGGAGCGCCGTACCCGCGTTGCACGAGGAGCGTGGCGAGCGGGAGGGGGAGATGCAGCTCGGCCGCCAGCGCCTGCGTCGCGTCAGGATCGGGCGGAGCCGCGATCGCCCAACGCGCGGGAGGGAGAATCATTCCGCCGCGTACAAGAGGACGCCACACGCCTCGCAGGCTTCGATCGACGCGCCCCGCTGGACGAGGACACGTCGCTGCGTGGGGACCGACGTGAAGCAGTGGCCACAGGCGTCCCCGTGGAGGGCGTACAAGGCGAGCGGCGCTTTGCCGCGGCGGATGCGTTCGTAGCGGCCGAGCAGCCCGCCGTTCACGAGCTTGGCCGCGGCCTCGCGCTCGGCGACCGCCCGCTCGCGCTGCGCGGCCATCTCCTCGCGCCGTCCGGCGAGGCCTTCGCGCTCCGCGGCCTGCGCCACGCGGACCTTGGCGAGGGCCTGCTCCGCTTCGATCACCTTGAGCTCGGCTTCCGTCACCAGGTCGCCGGAGCGCATGAATTCGGCCTCCTCCTTCGCCAGCACCGAGCGCGCGAGGTCGAGCTCGGCCATCAGGGTCGAGGCCTCTTTGGCCCCGCGGACCCATTCGAGGCGTTGTCGCCGCTGCTCCTGCATGGTCCGGTAGCTGGCGATCTTGCCTTCGAGCTCCTCGCGGCGGCGCCCGGCCTCACCCACACCGCGCCGGGCCGCCTCCAGCGCCCGTTCGGCCGCGGCGAGGGCGTCGTCCAGCGTTTGTTGCTCCGGGGCGAGCGCAACGAGCGCCTCGTCCACCGCGCTCACCGCCTGATCCTTCTCCTGCAGGGCCAACAGCGCTTCAAGATCCGGGTGCACCACTCCTCCTCTTTGCGATCTTGTATCGGGGGAACTTCACGCGCAGCGCGTCGAAGACGCGCCGCTTCTCCACCAGCAATGCCGCCTGCTCGTCCGGCGCCGCTACCGTGAGCTGGCGGTCCAGCTCGTCGATCGCGCGCTCCAGCTTGCGCGCCTCCAGCCAATTCAGCGCCCGCTCGAACAGCGCGTCGGGCTCGTTGCCGGCCAGACCTTCCGCCTTGAGCTCCTCGTACGCCCGCGCGGCGGTCTCGTCGAGGCGATCGGGGGCGTCGGCCCGGGCGGCCTCGAACACGGCGCGGTACGCCGGGAACTCGAACTCCTCGGCGCCGACGGCTTCGAGCACCTTCGCGCGCCACGGCTCGCCCTCGAGGAGCAGGAGGAGCAGAGCCTTCTCGGCACTGGTGGGGAGCTCGGGAAACGGGACGCGGGACACGGACGGCGTCACGTTTCCCGTGTCCCGTGACACGTGTCCCGAGATCGCCACTTCCCGTTCCAGAACATCCTTGCGGACGCTCGCGACCTCAGCGGCGCGCGACAGGTACAGCTCGCGGGTGATCGGGTCAGCGGCGGCGCGGATGGTGGGGAGCAGCCGGTCGAGCGCGCGGCGCCGCCCGGGCAGCGAGGCGAAGAACCCGCGCCGCTCCAGGATCTGGATCTTGCGCTCGAACACGTCCACCGCGTCCTTCACCGTCTGCTCGAGCGCCGCGCCGCCCTGGCGTTGCACCAGCGTGTCCGGGTCCTCGCCCTCGGGCAGCGTGGCGACGCTGACGCGCAGACCGTGGCGCAGCAGCTCGTCGCCGGCGCGGAAGGTGGCGCGCAGGCCCGCCTCGTCGGAGTCGTAGAGCAGGATCACGTGGGCGGTGTAGCGGCGCAGCAGGAGGCCCTGGTCGGCGCTGAGGCCCGTGCCGAGCGGGGCCACGACCTCTTCGATGCCCGCCAGGGCGAGTCGCAGCACGTCGAAGTACCCTTCGACGAGGATCGCGCGCTCGGTCTTGCGCATCGCGTGCTTCGCCACGTCGAGGTGAAAGAGCAGTTTCCCCTTGTGGAACAGCGGCGTGTCGGGCGAATTCAAGTACTTCGGCTCCCCTTCCCCGAGAATCCGGCCGCCGAACCCCACGACCCGGCCGCGCAGGTCGTGGATCGGGAACAGCAGCCGGCCGCGGAACCGGGGGACGACGCTCCCGTCCTCCTCTTTCTTGCGTGTCAGCCCCGCCTCGAGCAACACATCGTCACGCACGCCCAATCCTTTCATTGCATCCAGAAAGGCGGCGCCGCGCGGCGCGTAGCCCAGGCCGAAGAGTCCCGCCCCTTCGAGGTCCACGTGGCGGCCCTGCAGATAGCTGCGGGCGATCTCCGCTTCGGGAAGCTCGCGCAGCTGGCGGGCGAACCAGTCCTGCGCGACGGCGACGGCGGAGAACAAGGGCTCCCTGGGGTCGGGGCCGCTGGGCCCGCGCTCAGGGATGGTGATGCCGACTTTCCGGGCCACCTCGCGCACGGCGGTCGGATAATCCATGCCGAGGCGCTTCATATAGAAGGTGAAGACGTCGCCCGCCTCGTGGCAGACGAAGCAGTAGAACATCCCCTTCTTCGGGATCACGGCGAAGTTGCGGTTTTTGCCGCCGTGGAACGGGCAGGGGCCGCGGAAGTCGCTCCCGGCGCGCTTGAGCTCGACGTGCTCGCCGATGATGGTGACGAGATCGGCGGCCTCCCGCACCTGCTCGATGACGTCGTCAGGAATGGTCATGCGGCGGTCGGGCGGTCAGGCGGTCGGGCGGTCGGTTGAACCTGAGACGCATCAACCACCAGGCGCACCGAGCCGGTTTGGACGACGATCTCGCCATTGTCGCGCACTTCCACGACTGTCCCTGCAGTCCTGTCGGAGATCTGCACATGATCTCCGACGTTAATGGTGAGGTGACCGCCTGACCGCCCGACCGCCTGACCGCCGTCTTTGGTTTTTTCAATCGCTTCCTCCACCATGCGCCGCGCCTGTTTGGCCGTCGCCTCGTCCACCGCCGCGCGCGCCTGACCGAGCGCGGCCTCGACCGTTTTGCGGGCCTCGAGCAGATACGCCCGTGCGCGCTCGCGCGCCTCCTTGTCCAGCGCGCGTTCGCGCGCCAGCAGACCGCGCTCGCGCTCGGTCACATCATCGAGCCGGCTCTGCAGCTCCGTGGCCCGCTCGCGGGCGGCGGTCTCGGCGGCATCCAACGCCACGGCCCGCGCCTCCTGCTCCCGCGCCCGCGCTTCAACCGTGGCGAGCAGGGCGTCGAGGGCGCGCTCCGGGTCCGGCACGGCCCCCTCCGCCTCGCGCAGCACGTCAGCCGGCACGCCGAGCCGCCGCGCGATCGCCAATCCGTAGGAGCGGCCCGGGACCCCCTTCAAGAGGCGATAGGTGGGCGTCAGGGTCTCGGCATCGAACTGCAGCGACGCGTTCACGATGCCGACGGTCTCGGCGGCCAGCTTCTTCAGCGCCCCAAGGTGCGTGGTCGCCAGCGTGACCACGTGGCGGCGCGTCAGCGCCTTGAGCGTCGCGGCCGCGAGCGCCGCGCCCTCGGCCGGGTCGGTGCCGCTGCCGATCTCGTCGAGCAGCACGAGACTCGTGGGGCCGGCGCGCTCCAGAATGTCGCGGACCGCCGCGACGTGGGCCGAAAATGTCGAGAGGCTGGCGGCGATCGACTGGCGGTCGCCGATGTCGGCGAACACCTCATGGAAAACCGGCAGGCGCGACTGCGGGCCGATCGGCGGAATCACGCCGCTCTGCGCCAGCAGACACGCGAGGCCGACCGCCTTGATCAGCACCGTCTTGCCACCGGTGTTGGGGCCGGAGACGAGGACGGTCCATTCGTCGGAAGCAAGTTCGAGGTCGAAGGGGATAACAACTACGTCTCCGCCCTCCAACAACGGGTGACGGCCCGCGCGGATCTCGAGCGGACCTTCGCCCACCGCGGGGGCGAAGCCGTTCACCTCCACGGCGTAGCGGGCGCGAGCGCAGAGGTCGTCGAAGGCGATACACATCTCCCAGGCCGCGGCGAGCCGCTCGCGGTGCGGCCGCAGCAGGTCGGTCAGCTCGCGCAGCACCCGCTGCACCTCCCGCTGCTCGGCAGCCTCCAGATCGCGCAGCTCGTTGCCGAGCTCGATGACCTCGGGCGGCTCGACGAACATCGTCGCCCGGCTCGCCGACGCGTCGTGCACGATGCCGCCGACGCGACTCCGCGACGTCGCGCGCACGGGGATGACGTAGCGGTTGTTGCGGACGGTCACCGTCGCATCGGCGACGGTGTCCTGCGGGTCGAGATCGTGGAGCAGCGCCTCGAGCCGCGCGATCAGCCGCTGGCGCGTGTCGCGCACCGCCTTGCGAGCCTTCGCCAGGTCGCGCGAGGCGCCGTCGAGCACCTCACCGTCCGGGCCGATGGCCGCCTTGAGCCGCGCATCCACGTCCTTGGGGGGCGGCTCGACCCGGAGGGCGGCGGTGCGCGCGGCGTCCTTCGCCAGGCGCCCCAGCTCAGCGGCGGTGAGTCGCGCCGCGACCAGGGTCGCCGCCACGAGTCCCAGCGTGGGCCCGTCGAGGGCGCTGCCGGGGACGGCGAGGAGGTCGAGAGCGGGAGCGATGTCGGGAACCGGTTCAGCGCGGATGGAGTCGTCGGTGATGAGGAGGCTCTGCAGCTCGGCGACCTGGGCGAGGGCGGCGCGGACGGTGTCCGGGTCGCGGCCGGGGCGCCGCGCCTTGACCCGCGCGGCGCCGAGGGGGCCGACGGCGTGCGCCGCGACCCGCTCGAGGGCGGCGGAAAACTCCAACGTGTCCAGCACGGAGGGCGCGATCTCGCCCACCTGATTCATACGGTCGCCGCCAGCTCCTCGCGGGCGATCTGATTCACGACTTTGCCGTCCGCCCGGCCTTTGAATTTCGGCATGACCTGCCCCATCACCTGGCCCAGCTCCTTCGCCCCGCCCGCGATCGCCTCGCGTACCGCGGCGCGGATATCCTCCGGCGCCGCTTCCGCCGGCAGGAACTCCTCGATGATCTTGATCTCCGCGGCCTCCTTGGCCTCGAGGTCCTTGCGCCCACCCTTGGCGTACATCTCGATCGCCTCGCGCCGGCGCTTGATGCCGCGGCGCAAGACGTCGATCGCCTCGGCGTCGGAGACGGGGTGCTGGAGCTCGATGTCGCGGTTCTGGAGGTCGGCGAGGACGGTCGAGAGGAGCAGCGTGCGGGCCTGATCTCGGTTTTTCCGGGCCTCGTTCATGGCCGCGCGCAGCCGGTCGGACAGGCTCGGGGGCAAGTGGCTCAGTAGGCTCGGGTGCGGCGGCCCTTGCGGCGCGCCGCGCTCATCTTGCGCTTGCGACGCTCGCTCGGCTTTTCGTAGTGACGGTGCTTACGCAGGTCGGACAGAATCCCCGCCTTCTCACACTTCTTCTTGAAGCGCCTGAGCGCCCGCTCGAAACTCTCGTCATCGTGGATGATGACTTCCGGCATTCCCCGTCACCTCTGTCCCGGCCCCGAGGGGCCTGCTAAGTGGGAAAGACGCAAAAAGTTAACGCGACGAGGTACCCCCCTCAATCCCCCCTGACGTTCCCCCTCTCCACGAAGTGGAGAGGGGGACAGGGGGCGAGGCAAAAGTGGAGAGGGGGCCAGGGGGTGAGGTACAGGGGGCGAGGCTACCCCGGCGGCCACGTCATCGGCCGGCCGCCCAGCAGGTGCGCATGCAAATGGAAGACGGTCTGGCCGCCGTCGGGATTGGTGTTGAAGACGACGCGATAGCCGCGTTCGCCGATCCCCGACTCTTGCGCGAGGTCGCGGGCGAACGCCAGCAGTTCGCCCAGCAACCCCGGATCCTTCGCCTGATTCAACGACGCCACATGGTACGTGGGGATCACGAGCACATGCGTCGGGGCCTGGGGGTTCATGTCCTTGAAGGCCACGAACCGCCCGTCGCGCTTGACGATCGCGGCGGGAATCTCGCCCGCGGCGATCTTGCAGAAGACGCAGTCGCTCATCTCAGATGCCCAGCGCTCCTTTGACCTGCTTCCAGAAGACCTTGGCGGCGTCTTCCGATGGTGGACTCCCCTCGTGCTGCGCGAGCTGCTTGAACAGCTTCTCCTGCTCGGCGGTGAGCTTGGCCGGCGTCCACACGTGCACGCGCACGTGCAGATCGCCGCGCCCGCCCTCGCCCAGCCGCGGCAGCCCTTTGCCGCGCACGCGGTAGATCGTGCCGGTCTGCGTTCCCTTCTGGATGCGGAGCGTCGTGGGGCCGTACGGCGTCGGGACCTCCACCTCGGCGCCGAGCGCGGCCTGGCTGAACGAGACGGGGAGGTCGAACACGAGGTCGTCGCCGTGGCGCTCGAAGCGCGGGTCTTCGGCGATCTCCAGGACGGCGACGAGGTCGCCGCGCGGACCGTTGCGCGGGCCAGGCACACCCTGTCCTCGCATGGTGAGGTAATGGTGGTCGGCGACGCCCGCGGGCACGTCGATGCTCAGCGTCTTCTCGGCTTTGACGCGCCCATCCCCGCGGCACGTCGGGCAGGGCTCGGGAATGACGGTCCCCTCGCCCGCACACGTGGGGCACGACGCGACGGTGAGCAGCTGGCCGAACAGCGACTGCGCCTGGCGGCGCACCTCGCCAGTGCCCCCGCAGGTGCCGCAGGTCTTCGCCTGCGTGCCCGGCTTGGCGCCGCTGCCGCCGCACGTCGCGCACGGCTCGAGGGTGCGGATGCGGACCGACTTCGTGGTGCCGGTGGCGACCTCGTCGAGCGTGAGCCGCAGCGTCACCTTCAGGTCGGCCCCACGCCGCTGGTCGCGCTGCGCGCGCTCGCCGCCCCCGAACAGCGCATCGAAGCCGCCGAGGTTCCCGAAATCGCGCATGAAGATGCTGAGGGCTTCGGAAAGGTCGAAGTGCGAGAAGCCGAACCCTGAACCCCCGCCTCGCAGGCCGGCTTCGCCGTAGCGGTCGTAGGCGGCGCGCTTGTCGGGGTCGCGCAGCACCTCGTAGGCCTCGGTGATCTGCTTGAACTTTTCCTCGGCGGCCTTGTCCCCATCGTTGCGATCGGGGTGGTACTCCATCGCCAGACGGCGATACGCTTTCTTGATCTCGGCCTCGGAGGCGCCGCGCGGGACGCCGAGCAGGTCGTAGTAGTTCACGCGAGCAGCTCCCCGAGCAGCCGGCTCGTGTGGTCCACGAGCGCGACAATCTTGTCGTACGGCATCCGCGTCGGACCGAGCACGCCGATGACGCCAGCGAACGGGCCCGAGCGATACGGCGCCGTGACCAGGGTGAAGGGCGCGAGCTGCGGGCTCTGGTGCTCGCCGCCGATCGTCACCGTCAGCCCGGCGCCGAGACGCTCGGCGAGCGCGTGGCGGAGCAGGTCGCGGCGCTCGGTCACCTCGAGCAGCCCCTGCAGTCGCTCGGTGGTGGCGAACTCGGGCTGCCCCGCGAGCAGCTGCGTGCCCGACAGCAGCACGCCGCTCCCGGGCGGCTCGGTGCCCGCCGGCACGTCGAACAGGTCGCCCGCCTCCTGAATGAAGATGTTGATCAGCTCGCCGGCTCCCCCGGCCCCCGTGTCGGGCGTCGCATCGCGCAGCCGGTCGGCGAGCGTGGCGCGGATCTCGCGCAGCGTCAGCCCCGCGAGCCGCTCGTTGAGGACCACGGCGACCTGGGCCACGGCTTCGGCGGCGAGGTGCTGCGGAATCTCGACG
>WNGD01018017.1_pt1 | contig 11928 bp, 9 predicted proteins | sample 5400671 | NCBI WGS metagenome assembly WNGD01 (sample SAMN13153369, study PRJNA577476) | soil metagenome | isolation source: 40 cm soil or saprolite under grassland replicate 2 | place: USA:California | collected 2016-06-15
TCGATGCCTTCGCGCAGCTGAACGACCTGTTGGCGAAAGACACGTACGAGCCTGCGGACAAAGCGGCGATCGTCGACTTGTTGAAACAGCTCGGGCTCAGAAGCTCGGACGAGAGCAAATGGGTTGTGTTGCGCCAGAACCGCGGCCGCCTGCTCCGCCGCTCGCCCGGGAAGGATCCCGTCGTAGTTGCAACAGGGCGCTCCTCCTGGCTCGGGTGGGTGGAGCTCAAGAAGGAGCCGCTCTCGGACGTCTCGATTCAGAACACGGGGCGAGTGTTGATGGAGCTTGCGGCGGACGTGCAGGGCATCGTCGAGGCGGAGAGTCGGATCGCCCTCGTAGGGGTCTCGAGAGCCGTCCTCCCGAACGTCGGAGGAACGCCCTTCGAGCATGTGATGCTGATCGATGGAAACGACGAGCGCGGGATCGACGTCGGGATCATGACCCGCAACGGCTGGGAGCTCGCCGACATTCGTTCGCATGTCGACGACGCCGATGCGCAGGGATTGATCTTCAGCCGTGACTGCGCCGTGTACACGGTCACGAACGGGATGCAGAGGATCGTCGTGCTCCTCAACCACTTGAAGAGCAAGGGGTACGGAAACCAGGCCGACAATAACGCCAAGCGGCTGCGCCAAGCGACCCGGGTCACAGGCATCTATCAAGAGCTGCGTGCGGGCGGCGAAGAGAACGTCGCAGTCGTCGGGGACTTCAACGACTTCCCCGGTTCAGCTCCACTCCAACCGCTGCTCGCGGGCACTGACCTAACGGAGGTCGGCGAGCACCCGAAGTTCAGCGCCGACGCAAAACGCCCCGGCACCTTTGGCAACTGCACCGCCAAGGAGAAGTTCGACTACATCCTGCTCTCCCCCAAACTCTTTGCGAAGGTGACCGGGGGCGCCGTCCTCCGCAAAGGCGTCTGGGGAGGAACGAACGGCACCCTCTGGCCTCACTATCCAGAGATCACGCGCCAGGTCGACCAAGCGTCCGACCATGCTGCGATCTACGCCGACATCGATCTCTAGCAAAGCGCGTGGAAACCTAGGACTCAGCGGGCGGTCGGAGCTCGGCTGAACGCTCATCTTCGACCCGTACATTCCGGAAGAGGTAATAGAGGCCGCCGTCGTAGAGGCTTTTGAGTGTGCCCGCGATGAAGAAGGGAGCGCCGAGGGCCCCTCTGAGCGTGGCACCCGCGATGAGAGGGGCGATTGGGCGCGTGATGTAGCGGGCGGTGTTTGTGTAGGCGGCGGCGGCGGTACGTTCGCTCGGATCGACGACAGCCATCACGTATGCCTGCCGGGTCGGCACGTCCATCTGCGAGAGGGCAAAGCGTCCGAGGAGGAATGCGACTGCCAACGCGAGGTTGGGCGCGAAGGCGACTGCAGCGAGCAGCAGGTTCGAGGGCAGGTGGGTGAAGACCATCGTGCGCAGGAGTCCGAACCTGCCCGCAAGTCGAACGGCGGCTTGGAAGGAGAGGGCCTGGAGAATGCCGATCGAGAAGAAGACGATGGCGAGCGTCTGTGGCGAGGCGTCGTACTTGCGCACGAAGAGGTAGGCGATGAAGGTCTGTGGGACGAAGCCGCCCCCGAAGCTGTCGAGTGCGAACAATCCTGAAAGGCGCATGACGATGCCGCGGGAGCGATGAAGTGGTGGCAGTGGCTCCTCCTCGAGCTCGTGGCCGAGCTCGACCTCCCCCGAGAGCCGAGCGGACGCGACCAGTCCCGCCGCGGCGGCGACCGGGTAGATGAGAAGCCACTTGGATGAGGATCCGACAAGCGCGAGCAACGCCCCGAGCGAGCCAGCGAGGGTCGCGACCGTGTTGTATGTTCCGAAGAGGCGTGTCCGATTGTGTTCACGCGCGGCGTGCGGGAGCATCGCCTGCTCGAGCGAGGTGAACGGACCTGACTCGACGACGTCGGTCGAGACAGTGCCAGTGAGTCCGGCGATGACCAACGCCGGTAGCCAACCTGCCAGGGCGAAGACGGTGCCCGCGACCGCCATTCCAACGAACAGCAGGCGGTAGCAGCGCCGCCGTCCGACGCGATCGCCGTGGCGTGCGATCAAGACCGAGATGAGCGCGGCCCCGGCGAGGAGCGAGGCAAGGACAACTCCCACCGCCGCATTCGACAATCCCCGATGGGCGAGAGTAAGCCCGATCAGCACCGAGCCGAGACCGTAGGCGAGCGCCCGCGCAGCCTGTGCGGCGAGGATCCGGCGGGCGTCTGGAGTCAGCCGCGTTCCTCGTAGAGCGCTGCCCCACCGCTCTCCGGGCAGAACACGTATAAGCAACTCTCGACCGGATCCCACCCGATCGTGTGCGCGCCCGGCTCCGTCACGACAGTCTCAAGCAGCTCAAGCCGGTCGCTGTCGAAGCTGCAGACGACACCCGGCTCGCCGATCGCCACGTACAGACGCCGCAGGTCGGCGGCGTGCATGAGGACGTCCGGCGCCCCCGGAAGTGGGAGGCTCGCCAGCACATTGCCGCTGTCTACGTCAAGCACCACTACTTCGCCACCGTCGGCTGCAGAGAACAGCCGCCCAGAGTCCAGGCAGAGGCCGTGTGGGCCGGCGCTGGGCACATGGAGTCCGCGCACAATCTCCATCCGCGCACTGTCGATGACGGCGATCTCTGCCGGGTGACGGATGTTGGCGTACACGAGATCACGCTCCTCGTCGTACAGGGCCCAACGTGGGCGCCCGGCAAGCGGCAGCTCCGCGATTACGTCCATCAAGTGGAGATCGACGACCGTCGCTGTGCAGCCTTCGCCCAGCGGCTCGCCGAGGTTGAAGCTGTACAGACGGCGCCGCTTGCGGTCGTACGCGAGCCCGTTCGGGTGGGGCCCGACCGCGACCCGCCCGAGCAGCGCCTCGTCGGAGCAGCGAAAGACGCTGATCCGAGCGCATGCGCGATCGGAGGTGAAGAGTACGTCCTGCGCCTGGTCGATGAGCACGCCAGCGACGCCGGGCTGGTCTTCGATCGAGCGCAGGAACACCCGCTGACGGCAGTCGATGACCTCGACGCGGTCGGCGCCGGTGTGCGCGACGTACATCCGGGCTCCGTCCCCGCCGAGCCAGACGTCGGCGTGGTCGAAGCCAGCCTCCCTGCCGCGCGGAAGTGGGATGGAGCCGGTCCGCTGGAGGCTCACGCTGCCGCTCGGCCTGCGCTCACCTCGTTCTTGCACCAGGCATAAAGGGCGTCGTAGACCGGCAGCGACAGCTCAAGTTGGCGGTGGTCACCCAACTCGAGCAGGTGGAAGCCCTCGGCGACTGCGAGCAGGCCGCGGGACTGCGGCGTCGCATCGCGGTCGTCGCTGACGTCCGCTACGTGCACGATCCGCGCCAGGAGCTTCACCGCCGGGTCGTCGATCGCGTTCTCCTCCACCAACACCTCAAACGAGCAGAGACCATCGCGGTGCGTGTACTTCCCACCTGGGGCATCGTAGGAGTGCGCGCCCTCCCGCTCGGAGACTGCGAGCACCTCATCGGCAGGCACGTAGATGAACTCTGCCTCCGGGTCGATGAAGTTGCGGATCAGCCAGGGACAGGCGATTCGGTCGGTTTTCGGATGTTCCCTCGTTACCCACTTCGCCATCTCTGCCTCCTTAGGCTCACGATCGTTCGTCGGCGAAGTCTCGACCGCCACGGTAGACGCCCTCCGCCGCGACGCGAACGGTACGCCTCGAACTGGGCTGCGGGAACTGAGACAACCACCGGCGGCGCCATAGAATGGCCATGCATGCGTGGGCGCGCATCTTGGTCTCAGGGTGCGATGACCTCAGCTGCCGCCGCGCCACATCGCCACGGACGACGAGTTCACAGCCATCCGCACGTGGGGCCGCATCGTCACGTATGGCTCGGCCTTCGCAGCTCGACACCCTTATCCGAGCCAACTGGGGGGCCGTCCGGTGATCACCCGCACGCACACGACCACGACCATGATCACCCGCACCCGCACCCGCACTCGCGCGACCACGGCCACACGCACGGACTTGTCGATCGCTCGATCGTCCGTTCACACGAGGGGGTCAAGGCGGTCGCGCTCAGCCTCGCGATTCTCGGCCTCGCCGCCATCGCGCAGCTCGCGATCTTCCTTCTCTCGAACTCAGTCGCGCTCCTGGCCGACCTCATTCATAACTTCGGAGACGCGCTCACGGCGGTGCCCCTCGGAATCGCGTTCTTCCTTCGCAGCTTCCGCGCGGAGAAGTTCGCTGGCCTAGCCGTCGTTTTGGCGATCTTCATCTCTGCCTGCGTCGCGCTCTACGAGACGATCATGCGCTTCATTCACCCGGAGGATCTGACACATCTCTGGGTGCTTGCGGCGGCTGGCTTCATCGGCTTTGCGGGGAACGAGCTCGCCGCGCAGGTGCGCCTTCGTGCGGGGCGGCGGCTGTCGAGTCCGGCGTTGATCGCGGACGGCAACCACGCCCGCACTGATGGCTTCGTATCGCTCGGCGTCGTCGCGAGCGCGATCGTCGTCGCCCTCGGATTTCCGACCGGCGATCCGCTCATTGGCCTGGTCATCACGCTCGTCATCTTCAAGATCACCTGGGACTCCTGGCGGCTTGTCTCGACGACCGATCCGGGCGAGATGATTGGGCACGATCACTGACACACCGCTCGAAACGGCGTCAGCATGCAACTCGGCTTCTTCCCCAAGCCCCGTCTCGGAGACGCGTTGGTCGGTTGCAAGGAATTGATCACGTGCTCAGCTCGTCTCCGCTTCTGTATTCGCGTTGACGCAAGCGCAACCGCCTGCTGAGGTTGCGCTATGGACGAGACGAATACGTACTACGGCGTGTACCGGGCGGTCGTCGTCGATGCGCGCGATCCGATGCAACAGGGGCGAGTGCGCGTCCGAGTGCCGGGCGTGATCGAAGACACCGCTTCGGAATGGGCACTCGTCGCAGCCGGCAATCCAAGCGAAGGCGACACCGTTGTCGTGGCATTCGAGGAAGGTGACCCCGATTCGCCTATCGTCCTCGGAACGCTTTGGACTGCGGGCGAAACCGTACCTCCTGCGTCACGACACGAGTCATGAGGCTGCGCCGCCTGCGGACGACCGAGTTACCCGATTTCTTCGGAGCTTGCCGAAGGAGAGCACTAGAGGTTGTCGGCACCCGTTGGTCAGAGTTTCATCGGTGACGTAGTAGACAGAGAGGGCAGAACGCGCAATCCTCGAGTTGCCGTTAGACGAGAGGAGTGGGGGTAGTGCGCTCGAACGCCAGCCGCGTCGACTTTCGCAGCGGTGTTCGGCAGCCGTTGAATCGCAAACAGGCTCATCTCCTCGGTCCCAGGCCGAGCTCGCACCGATTTCCGATGTCGACATCGGTCGAACGATGATCGAGGGCGTTCCCACCTCGATCACGGCGTTCGTCGGATTCGCGCCCGAGGGCCCCGTTGACGAACCCACGCACGTTTCCGGCGTCGCCGACTACGCCCGCACTTTCGGAGGCGGCCGCTCGGAAAGCACCCTCAGCCTCGCCGTCGAGGACTACTTCCTGAACGGCGGAAACGAGGCAATTGTCGTACGCGCCGCAAACGGCAATGACAAAGATGAAGCGCTCGTCCCGTCCGCTCGGAACGGCACCGGCGTCTTTGCCCTCGACAAGGCTGACCTCTTCAATGTTCTTTGTCTCCCACCGATCGCCCGGGATGGCGACCTGCCGCCGAGCGCGCTCACTGCGGCGTCCATCTACTGCGCAGAGCGGCGAGCTTTCCTGATCGTCGACCCACACTCAAGCTGGCGCGTGCCATCCGACCTCACCTCCGGCCCACATGCGCTTGAGACCTATGCAAGCATCGTGCGAGAGAACGCCGCCATCTATTTTCCGCGCATCAAGAAGGCCGACCCCTTGCGAACGGGCGCCACGGTCAGTGCCGCCCTCTCTGGCGCAGTCGCCGGAGTCATTGCGCGAACAGACGCGGAGCGCGGCGTTTGGCGAGCACCGGCCGGCGAGGCCGCTGCGCTCCGAGGCATATTGGGTCCATCTGCGCCCCTGACAGATGAAGAATGCGCGGCCCTCGAGTCACTCGGGGTGAATTGCCTTCGTACCTTCCCGGGAGTCGGGACGGTCGTCTGGGGCGCGCGCACGATGGAGGGGGCGGGCTCGAGTGCCTCAGAGTGGAAATACATCCCCGTCCGACGAACTGCGCTCTTTCTCGAAGAAAGCCTCTACCGGGGCACGAAGTGGGTGGTCTTTGAGGAAAACGATGAGCCGCTCTGGGCACAGATTCGGCTCGAGGTCGGGGCATTCATGCACGACCTTTTCCAGAAGGGTGCCTTCCAGGGATCGACTCCCAATCAGGCCTATTTCGTCAAATGCGACGCGGACACGACGACGAAGGCCGACATCAGTCGCGGCATCGTCAACATCGTCGTCGGCTTCGCTCCTTTGAAGCCGGCCGAGTTCGTGCTCATCAAGATCCAGCAAATCGCGACTTCGGCAGGTTTGGGAGCGTCCACGAGTGAGCGCGATCCCAACGATCAGGGTGCCAATCCCTATGCGAGCTTCAGGTTCCGGATCACATGGCAGGGCCGCCACGTCGCGGGCGCGAACAAACTGAGTGGGTTCAAGCGGACAGCCGAGGTCGTGAAGCACAACCTGAGCCACACGCCATCGCAGCGAAAGCCACCGCAACGCACAAAGTACGAAGCGATCACGCTCGAACGCGGTGTCACCCACGATCCGGACTTCGAGCGTTGGGCAAACAAAGGCTCGAGAGGCAAGCTTCTGCCAGGCACGAACCCACCGCGCCGGACACTCCTCATCGAGGAGCACGCGGAGGATGGCGGCTTCGTACAGGCGTATCGCGTCCTTCACGCTTGGGTCTCCGAGTTCCAGGCGGTGCCCGATCTCGACGCAAACGCAAACGCCGTTGCAATCGAGACGATGAAACTCGAGCACGAGGGCTGGGAACGAGACGTCGGTCCTGACCTGTAAGCGCGACCGGTAGTCGGATCGCCTTCTCGCATCCCGGTCGCGCCAACAGAGTGATTGACGCTCCGCGCGATAAGGAGGAGAATCAGCGACGCAGGAGGTGAGGCGCAATGTCGGCTGTTGCCCTAGCCTGCGGCTCCGGAGAAGACGTCTTTCGCTTGCCTGCACGCTGGGCGAAGCGTGGGTGATGCGAGGCTACGTTGCTGCAGCTCCGGAGTCCATTGCAGCTGCCGGAAGATGCTGTCTCTCGCGGCGGCGAAGGGACCGAGGTCGTGAAGACCGGCACGTATGTCTTCACGTTGCCCAGCACATCTCCGCCGAAGCGTTCCTGCCGGACTTCCCTACACCGTCGGACGAGTCAGATAGTGCGTCAGGAGGTGTCGCATGAGCGACAAATCGTCTGAGAAGTTCAGCGAGACGTTCAGTTACAAGGGAAACGACGTCTCGATCAAGGGCTCCGGGGAAAAGGCCACGATCGCCATTGGCGATCAGCAATTCGCCGCCGCGCGGCAGGCGGGGATGTGGCGGAGTGAGGGCGTCTTCAACCACTACCGGGAGCCGGGTGACCTCGCTCGCCACATCGTCGACTACTTGCACCTATTCACCCTCAGCGAGTAAGAGGCGCAGAGAAGGAGGCTTGAAATGGGGTGCCGCAAGAACCTCACCCGCCTGAGTCCTGCAGAGCGAACTGCGTTCGTCAATGCATGTCTGGCGCTGAAAACGAGCGGTGGCTTCGACAAATACAACGAGATTCACGCCATGACGATGGACCCGGGTGGCGTGATGGTGCATGGCATGCCGCTCTTCTTCCCCTGGCATCGGCGACTCATCCGTGACTTCGAGCGGGATCTGCAAGCGATCGATCCAAGCGTGAATCTGCCCTACTGGGACTGGAGCGTCGCGAATCTCAACTCGACGAGCACGGAGTCGCTGATTTGGAGGGACGACTTCATGGGCAGTCCTGGGTCTGCCTTCCCAAGCGGACCCGTATCCGGGCCTTTTGCCGGATGGGGGTTCAAGCGCCGGAACTTCGATCCCTTCCAGTACCCCGGAACGGGAGGACAGATCACAACTGCGATGTCACAGACGACCTATCCCCAGTTCAAGGCGGGGGTGGAGGGACCGCACGGGTCGGCACACGTCTGGGTTGGGGGAGACATGCGCGATCCGATGACCTCTCCCCATGACCCGACCTTCTTCCTTCTGCATTGCAACGTGGACCGGCTGTGGGCGGAATGGATCCACACGCACTCGAGCACCCCGGGATTCCAGCCCTACCAACCGATCACCGGGGGTGACCCGGGCCAGAATCTCAACGATTCGATGTGGCCCTGGGACGGAAGCGCCCGCCCCATGGCGATGGCCCCCTGGAGCGGTGCGCCGGAGACCGTGCGTCCCGCGGATGTGATCGACCACATGGGGTACCTCTACGACACCGTCGATCCCGAGTGCCAGCTCAAGCTGAAGTTCCGCGATGACCCGATCAAGTTCTGGCGCGACCCAATCAAGTTCTGGCGCGATCCCCCCAAACCGAAGTTCGCCGACGACCCGCTCAAAGTAGTGGGGGATCAGCTCTGGAGACCTGATCCCACGGATCCGGTCATACGGGCGCAACTCGAGCAGATGGGCGGGCTCAGCCCGTTCATCCTCGCGACCCCTCACCACGCAGCGGGGGTCGAGGAACCGGGGGCAGGCGCAGGTCAGTAACCACACGAGCTGAACCCTCCGCGCCGCGCCGCGGCCTTCATGCGTGCGTGGGCGCGCATCAAAGCCGCGCGCGTCGGGATCCTGTTCGAGAATGACACGGACGATGATCCTCGTCATCTCACACGCCGACGACGACCACACGCAGGTTGTCCTGTCGCATCTCGAGCAGATGGGCGGCGATGCGTTTCTCCTCGACCTGTCGGCGTTTCCGGTTCAGACATCCTTGTCGCTCACTTACGGTTCGCCCGGAGACCGAACGTTCAAGCTCCAAACGGAAACGGGCACCGTCGACCTGACGTCCTGCCGTGCCGTCTGGTGGCGGCGGCCGCAGCCGTTTCAGATCGACCCCGGCATCGTCGATCCGGCAGAGAGGGCCTTCGCCTACAGCGAATGCCTCGAGGCAGTGAATGGTCTCTGGGAAGCGCTCGATGTCTTCTGGGTCAACAATCCGCGGTTGGACGACGCCGCGGCGAAGAAATCATTTCACCTGCGGGCGGCGGCGCAGGCGGGTCTTCTAATACCCCATACCCTCATCACGAACGACGCCGAGGAAGCACGCGCCTTCGTTGGGTCGGTCGGTCGGGAGCGAACCGTCTACAAGTCGTTTTTGGCCACGGAGACGCATTGGCGCGAGACACGGCTCTTGCAAGCGGGCGAGGAGGACCTGCTCGACTCCGTTCGGTTGGCACCCGTCATCTTCCAGGAACACGTTCCCGCCGAGGTCGACCTCCGAGTCACGCTGGTGGGGGACCGTCAATTCGCAGCAGCGATCTCGACGCCAAAGGGCGGTTACGCCTATGACTACCGGATCGACCTGGAGAACGCTCGAATCGAAGCGACCACGCTGCCGAGAGAGGTGAGTGTCGCACTCGCGAAACTCATGCGACGTCTGGGCCTCGTTTACGGCGCGGTCGATATGCGCCGAACGGCCGATGCGCAGTATGTGTTTCTCGAGCTCAACCCGGCCGGACAGTGGTTGTTCGTGGAGGAGCAAACGAAGCAGCCGATTGCAAGGGCGCTTGCCGAGCTCCTGCTGGAACACGCCGAGGGATAAGAGACCTAGCGGGTGGCGCGGTGTCAGAGTGGCCGCGTCAGGTCGTCTCGTAGTCGCCGGTCGTCGGGGTGCCAGGCGCAGACCGCTTCGAGCCGGCCGGGCGAACCGATGACGTCGCCGGCGCTGACCGAATCCCCGGCGGCGAGCGGATGACTCGGGTTGCTCGGGCTGTCGGGAGCCTTGGGCTGCAGGTGCACATAGCGCGTTCGGCGCGGGTACACGGGCTTTGCATCGTGGCCCAGGATGACGTAGTTCCATGCATCACCCCCGTCGGTCGTCCGACCGTGGTTCTCCGGCGCCATGAAGTAACAACCGAGCACGACGCCGTCGACCATCGCGTGCACCTCCTTGCCGTAGCAGTAGAAGGAGTTGTTGTCGTTCTCGTCTTGGCCTGGTTTGGTCGTCGAGTTTGTGGCGTCGTGCTGGGTGAGGTCGTAGCTAAAGCGCTCGTGGAAGTGGGCGTGCGGGCTGAACCCGATCTGGGTCATGCCGTTGCCAAAGTGCCAGGTTCCGTCGGCATCAGTGCGTACCGGTGAGAGCATGGGCGGCGTCTCGAGGTAGCTGGCGTGGTCGATGCGCGCGGTGGAGCCGCACCAGCCGTCGGGCAGCTTGTAGTTCAGCACCAGGCGTATGGTCAGCCCCGCGTTCACGTCGACCTTCGCCGGTATCTCCATACCGTCGACGAACACTGTGTATGGATCGGGAAGCTCCGCGTGCGCGATCGTCGACGGCGGCACCGGCGGCCAGTTGTTGTCGTAGTCGTGCTTCCGAAAGTCGTAGTTGCATTCACGATCGGCGACGATCGTCCCGCCGGGGGTCAGGACCGTCACATGCAGTCCGGCGACACGAAGGGTCTCGCCGGTCCAGTTGACGATCTCGCCACCCAGCACGAGCCAATGCACAGTTTTCCCGTCCTTGCTCAGCGGGATGATGTCCGCGGGATTCGCCCACATTCCCAGCCACACCGGCACCGTCGCCTCGGTCGGCGCGACGGCGGCGAAGCCCGAGCGCTGGATCGGGATGGCCAGCGCCGTCCGTTGCGCAGCGCCGCCAGAGTCGGTCGCGCGCACCCGGGCGATGTAATGCGTCAGCCCCCACTCGCTATCGGGTCGCGTGCCCTGGTAGTCGGCGCCGGCAGCCATCTGGGCCGGCTTACCGGAGAAGATTTCGCCCGGATCGAGCATCTTCGTCACGCGGTCGGGCCAGAACCAGCCGTGGTAGGTGCGAATCAGTTCGGCTTCCACGATGTCCACCGCACCGGGAGCGATGCTCTTCAGGTGCAGGTCGAGCGAGGAGTCCTGCTCGAAATAGCCGTTGACGTCCGTCTTTACGTCACTGACCGCCGCCGTGCCCGAGAGCGCGACGAGCGCTGCGCTCTCCCTGTAGTCGCCGCGCGGGAAGCCGTGACGGAAGTGGGCGAAATCATCCGCCGAGGCGGGCAGTGTGCGCGCCTCGACCATGTAGCTGCAGTAGAGCGGGATGTCCATCTTGATCTCGTCTGCGCTTTGCCCGACGCCCCACCACCAGAGCTTCGCGAACGCGTCCTCGGCGTCCACCCATGCCGCAGCAAAGTGCGTGTCGTTTCCCGCCTTGAAGCTGTCGATCGAGACAAGCCGGCCGGGAAGGTCCTCGAGCTTCTGGCGCAGCTGCTCGAACGTCGCGCCCGGCGTCCAACTCCAGTGACGGTGTTCGGCGCCCGTGTTGCGTACCCAAACCGCCGCATACAAACGCTGTCCGTTCTGGACGTAGGTCGTCAGCGAAATGATGCGCTGCGAACGTCCGACCTTCGTCGTCAACTGGGCGCTCGTGAGCGCCGGATCCCAGCCCCAATCGCGCTTGAAGCTCCCCGTGTTCTTCACCCACACCCCTGCGAACTGGACGCCCTTCGCGGTGACAATGAACGCGTCAATGTGGATCAGGCGACCCTGCGCCTTCTTCACGAGCGAATCGAGGTGGGCGCCAGTCGTGCCCGGATTCCAGTCCCAAACGGTCTTGTCAGCGCCCTTGTTCGCGATCCAGACCGCGGTGAACGGAACCGTGGCGCCGCCGTCGGGACGATGAACCGAGATCAGCCTGCTATCAGTGTTGGAGAGCTTAGTCTTGAGAACTGAGCCGGCGATCGAAGGAGACCAGTCCCACTTTGACGGGGTCCCCTCGTAATCGCCCATCGCGCGACCGTAACGCGACAGAGGCAGGTCGCACATCCCCTGTTGGCGGGAGTGGAAGCGGTCA
>WNGD01005800.1_pt1 | contig 11927 bp, 5 predicted proteins | sample 5400671 | NCBI WGS metagenome assembly WNGD01 (sample SAMN13153369, study PRJNA577476) | soil metagenome | isolation source: 40 cm soil or saprolite under grassland replicate 2 | place: USA:California | collected 2016-06-15
GTGGGGGAGCGCGGCGTGAAGCTCTCCGGCGGCCAGCGCCAGCGCATCGCCATCGCGCGCGCGCTGCTCAAGGATCCGCGGGTGTTGATCCTCGACGAGGCGACCTCGAGCGTGGACGCGGAGAGCGAGCGGCTGATCGAGGAGGCGCTGGAGCGGCTGCTCCAGGGCCGGAGCACGCTGATCATCGCGCACCGGCTCTCGACGGTGCGGCGCGCCGACCGGCTGGTGGTGCTGGACCGGGGGCGGGCGGTCGAGGAGGGGACGCACGACGAGCTGCTGGCGCGAGGCGGGCTGTACGCGCGGCTGTACCAGCGGCAGTTCCGCGACGAGGACGTCGCGGAGGCGAGTCCGCTCGGCGAGCCCCCGTAAGAGAGGCGAGGCCCCGGGAGTGCTCCCGGGGCCTCGCACGCCAGCGTCGCTCACGCCGCCGGCCCTACGGATGCGTGATCGTCAGCCGGATGTTGCGCGGCGGGACCGTGGTGGTGGGATTCCCCGTCTGGTAGCGCTGGATCACGAGATAGTGCGTTCCCGCCGGGAACAGAAACAGGAAGGCCTCGGGTCGGGTGATGTCGTCGCCCGTGCCGTGATTGATGCCGTCGACGCCCTCAGGGCTCGTGTTGCAGGTCGACGCGTTGTACGGCGCCGGGCAGGCGAACACGTCGAGATCGATGAGGTCGGCCGGCGACCCGTCCCAGTCCATCGACACCTTGAGCGTCGCCGTGTCCGCCAGGGTGAACTGGTAGAACATGCAGGGGCCCGTGGCGGTATTGTCGGGGCAGAGTGCCTGGTTATCCGGACCGAGGTTGGTGATCATCGCGGCCGTCGTGCCTCCCGGCAGGCTGTCGCCCGGGAACATCGGGAACAGTTGCGGCGCCGTGGTCGTGTTGTCGTCGCCGGCCCAGAAGTCGCCGGTCTGGGCCACCGAGTCGACAGTGGTCAGCTCATACCGGTTCGTGGTGATGTACGTGGGTGCGATGCTGTCGATCACCAGGCGGGCCTTGTCGGAGAACGGGACCACGACCGTGATCTGGTCGGCCGTCGCGTCGAAGACGTCCCCTGTGATGCCGCCGCCGAACGTAACCACCGGGTCCTTGTTGAACTTGAGCAGCGTCGTCGCTGGGATGGTGAGCAGGGAGCCGCCGGGCGGCGTGAGGCTCGAGGGGATGCCGGTGAAGATGATCGGCGCGACCGGGGCGTCCACCGTGTCCACGAGGCCACCGCCAGAGACGACCACGCACGCCGGGCCGATGGTCGCGCCCGCCACGAGGGCCTGGAACTTGTTCGCGATGGGCGGATGGTAGGAGGTGTCGCTCTTGACCCCCACGGCGCCCACCGTGCCGGTGCACGCGGCGAACGTCACGGGAATTTCGAGCGGCACGAGCTGGGCGTTCACGATCGACGCCTGGAACGCGCCCGTGTCCCCCTGCGACACGACGAGCCGGGACACGGTCGTGACGACGGCCGACGGCGTCAGGGTCGCGAGACCGGAGGTGGGGTCACTCTTGCAGCTCAGCGCCGCCGCACTCGCTGCCGCCACACCGATCAGAAGTCCTGAGAAACGTCGAGTCATGCGAACCTCGCTTGATAGTTCCACGGAGCCCTAGAACCGCTCCACTTCCTGCACCGCTTCAGGCCCGAGCAAGTCCCGCCAGTTCGGCCGGCTTGGCTCGCGACGCTCGTCGGTGAAGATGAGCGCGTAGTTGCCGAACCGCGTCACGTCGTAGAACACGAACCTGCGCACGCGTGTGCGCGTGTACTTCCACACCTCGAACGGCGCCGTGCTTTGGGCCTGCGGCCGGCTGAGCACCTCATCCGGCGCCCCGTAGCGGATGAAGATCCGGCCCCGATCGGTGCGCCACCCCGGAATCTCGGCGGCGCCCCCCTCGCGGAACCGGCGGTTCGCCTCGGCGATCGCCGAGTAGAACCGGTCCGCGTCTTCGTTGCGCGGCGTCCCCGGGGTCGGATCGCGCTTGGCCCAGAATTTCTGCAGGAAGCGCCGCTTGCCCTCCAGCGTCAGCGTTGGATACAGCCCCTGCTCGTTCGCCTCCATCAAGTAAATCAGCGGCTCGTACAGGCTGTCGAGCTGCGACTCTGTGAGGGCCGCGAACCGGTCGCTCGGCTGGGGTGCCGGAGCGGCGGCGATGGCCGCCTCCGTCTCGAACCCCGCCATGCCGAAGTCCGCGCTCCGCTTCAGCTCCCCGGCCGCCATGGTCACCGTCGCTTCCAACTGGTAGCTCCCCGGGGGCAACCCCCCCAGGTCGAGCAGCCCCCGCGCCGCTCCGCCGCCGACCGCGAGCGGCACGTGTTGCGGCTGGGTCGCCACCAGCTGCACGCCCTCCGCGGTCTTCACTCGCAGCACCACCGTCGCCGTCTCGGGTCGCTGGGAATACAGCTCCAGGTAGTACCCGAGGTTGGCCTGCCGCGGGGTGAGCCCCGGACGCCCCGACGCCTCGATGAACAGGTCGCCCTTCTTGAGCTCTCCCGGCCGCGCCGTCGTGTCCGCCGCTCCGGCCGCCTGTCGCAGGCGCGTGCCGAGCATCAGGTCCGACGCATCAGGCGGCGCCGCCCAGGCCGCGACCTCGCTGCGCTGCCGCGTCACGCGTCCCGTCGCCGAGTCCGTGATCGCCACATCGACGGCGTACCGGCCCGGTCGCACGGCGAACGCGAAGTGCTCGAGCGTCGAGGCCCCCTGCACGCCCAGCAACGACGCCGCGACGGGTTGCGACCAGGACTGCGTCGTCAGGTCGAGGCCGGCGCTGTCGCGCACCACCAGCGATACTCGGTACCTGCCGCCTCGGTCCGCGGCCTCAGGGAGCGGCGACACGGCCGCGATCGGCACGCGACAGAACCCATCGACCAGCGTCACCGCCCCGGCGCTCCGGTAGAAGCGGAACACACTGACCTGGACGGCGGCCGGTTGTTGTGCCGCCGTCACCGCCCTCGCCGTCATCCCGCCCCACAGCGCGATGCTCGCCTGCAACATCCTCACCGCTACGACGGCCGTCTCCTACCAGCCGACGCTGAAGCTCAAGAAATTCGTCCCTCCCAGAAGGCCCAGATCACGCCATGCGTAATCGAACCCCAGCTTGAAGTTCCCGCGCGCGTAGGCGATGCCGCCCCCGACGGCGATCCCGTCGCTGGTGAAGCTCCCGGTGCTCTGATTCGTGGTGAGGCTGCCGAGGTTCACGTCGCCGATGTTGTTGTCGGGCTGCAGGGTGTAGCTCCCCCGCGCGGCCAGCGAGAACCCGGAGTGTCCGAGGTTCGCGCCCAGGAACTCGAGGCCGGCGCCCGCGGCGGGCTTGGCGAAGTTCGGCTGGTTGAACTCGGACAAGAGCGTGATCCTACTGCCGCCGCGGTTGACCAGATCGAGCGCCGCGCTCACGCGGAACACGATCGGCAGGTCCCAACCGGACGAGCGGAGCCGGACCGGCTGCGGCTCCTGCGGCACGTCCGGGGTGCCCAGGGGCGGCGTGCGCGTGACGCCGGCGTCGAGCCCCGCGCCATCGTGCTTGAGCGGCGAGCCCAGGTTCTGGATCACGAACCCCGCCCGGAGCGGGCGGTCGCCGACGGTCGCGTGGAAGTTGGTGCCGAAGTCCACGGCGAACGCGGTCGCCTTGGTGTCCCCCAGCTCGTCGCTGATGACTTTGACTGAGAACCCGGCCGAGAAGCGGTCGGAGAAGTTCTGGCCGTAGCTGGCCTGAATGAACGTCTCGGCCACCGAATACGTCCGCCCGTCCCCGTCCGGGTTGTCCACCGTGTACACCGGCTGGTCCGAGAACCCAAACGTGCCGAGCGAGAGCCCGACCGAGCGCACACCGCCGGCCATCGGGAAGGCCAGGCCAAGCCAGGTGTAGCGCGTGCCGGCGACGTAGTCGTAGGTGGACACCATTGCCTCGGGCCGGGGCAGCTGCGCCAGCCCGGCCGGGTTGAAGTACAGCGCGGTCACGTCCGTGGCCAGGGCGGCGTACGCCCCGCCCAGGGCCGCGCCCCGCGCCCCCGCGCCGAGCAGCAGGAATTCGCCCGAGCTGCCGCCGTAAAGGGTGTTGTCGCTGCGGGTGGTGATCTGCTGCGCGGCCGCCGTGGGGGCCATGCCCGCCGCCAGTGCGATCGCGCACAACCCGCGCGTGAAGAGCTTGGTCATGACGGTCTCCCTCATGGCGCGAAGTTGACGATGGTGAACCGCCCCACCTTCGATTTCCCGTCGGGCGTCTCGATGTGGTAGAAATACACGCCGGACGCCACGAACTGGTTGTTGCGGTTCCGCAGGTTCCAGGTCACCTCACCGCCACCGGTCGGATCGTCCACGGGGAGGACGGTGACGAGGATGCCGCTCACCGAGTAGATCCGGATGATGCAGCGCGCGGGGGCGTTGACGAACTTCAGCACCTTCAAGCTCGCCGAGATCTCGAGCGCGTTCGACACATAGTACGGATCGGGCACGGTGTGCACATTGGCGAGCACCGCGGCGTTTGTCGCGGTCGGGTTGAACGTCGAGCCGGTGAACTGGAACTGCGCCCGGAGCCCCGGCACCGCGGGCGGCCGGGTGCGCGAGACAAAGTCGTAATCGTTGGCGCCGGCGGTGTGCGTGACCGACCCGGCGTAGTACCGGGCGTTCCACACCGTCCCGCTCGGCGGCAGCGCCGCCATCTGCATCAGGAAGAAGTGACCGTTCAGATAGAAGATGAACCCGTTCCCGGTTTGGCCGGCCTTCGTTCCCAGCGCGTCCACACTCAGCGCCGCCGTCCCGGCGTAGGTGGTCGATTGCATGGCGATCGGAGACAGGCGCGCGTGGTTTTGGAAGATCGCCGGGTTCTGCGCCGTGCCCCCGCACCGGGTCGTCGTGCCCAAGGGTGGCGACAGCAGGGTCGGGGCGGGGTCGACGCAAGCCGCATCGGACCATGTCAGGAGCGTAACCGAGGTGTCCGCCGTCGACGCCTTCTTCGTCGCGTTCGGGCCCAGGTTCGTCCAGATGACCGTGCCGTCGACCGTGGTCGCGCCGGCGAGCGCCGCCCACGTCGGCTCCGTGCTACCCGACGTGCCGCCCGTCGTCACCTTCTGAATGTTGCCGTTCGCGTCGACGATCTTGTCGGACAGCGCGTACCCGAGGCTGTTGTCCGCCACGGCGTACGCGTGCGTGGCTTGCCACGCGCCGCTCACGACGTTCACGAACGACGAGTCGTTCAGGATGCCCCACGACGCGCGGATCTTGGTGCTGAACGGCACCGGGACGTGGTGGGTCACGTCGATCACCGAATCGATCGCCCCGGCGGCTCCCCAGTAGACCTTGAAGTCCGCCGCGCGCGTGACCCCAGCGGTGATGCCTTCGAGGTCACGTCCCGGCGCGCTCGGTTCGGTGGCGTAGGACAGCTCGTGGAACAACCGCACCGTGTCGTTGCCCGGGTTGATGAGCCGCCCCGCGTTGACGCTCGCGGTCGGGATAGCGCCCAGCGTGCACCCGCCGAACGCCGGTATGCACACGCTCGAGTTCGGACCGGGGGTGTTCTCGTTCGTCGCGGGGGCATTCCACCACCGCGGCCCGTTCTCGCTCGAATTGGCCGGGTTGCCGTTGGCCTCGCCACGGCCCCAGCTTGTGATCCGCCACGCGCCCGGACCCGAGAGCGCGACGCTCGCATACAACGCGTACGACTTGCTGCCGCCAAACGTCGCCGACTTGGCGCTGTCCAGCTGCACCACGGGGAGGAAGCGCTCGGCCGGCGCGGCGTTCGCGCTGCAGCAGTCGAACTGCAGTGGCACAGTGATCTGCGTCGGGGTCTGGCCGCTGGCGCCGCCCGTGATGTAGTAGATCGCCGGTTCCGCCACGGCCGTACCCGGCGAGCCGGCCCCCGTCCCAGGCAGGACCGAGTCGATCGACACGTTCACCGTTCCCCCGGTGACGATCTGCGGCACGAACACCGCCAGACTCGACTGGAAGCCGTTGGTCGGCGGCATGGGACCACTGAAGATCCCGGTCGCGGAATCGATGTCCGGCACCGGTGCGCTCGGGTCCAGCGTTTGACCAGCCGCGCCCAACAGCTGCACGTTGGTGATGTTCGCCCCCGCCTCCTGGCCCGAGGGCTTCCGCGGCGTGACCCGCTTCGTCACCCGTGGCGACTCGAGCGAACTGACGCCCGACGCCACCGAGTTCACGTCGTATGCGGTCACCGTGTAGAAGTAGGTGAACGAATTCCGCACGGCGCGGTCGACCAATGCGAACGGCACGCCCGTATCCGAGAGCTTGGGGCACTTCACGTCGGCGCACTGCACGTTCTCGACGGCGGAGTCGGGTTTGAGCACGAGGATATCGCCGCTCTCGAGCTTCACGCGGCCGCCGGGCGGTACCTGCACGATGTCGCCTACGAGCGGCACCGCGTTGGAGGTGCTGAAGGACGTGTCGAAGGTCACCGGGCAATCCGTCTGCACGCCGAGCTCCGGTGCGCAGTTGCCGTAATTGATCTCGCCCGTGAAGTCCACGAACGCCGTGCCGGCGTAGTCGAACTGCGCCACCAGCGTGAGCGCGCTCGACGTGCGGCCGCGATACACCCGGTATCCCTCCACGTCGAACTTCCGGAAGTTGGGGTCGAACAGCGGGTTCGCGATCGGGTTGCCCAACGGGTCGAGGTTGAAGCGCTTGCTCGCGATGTCGAAGTAGGGATCGCCGGTCGTCTCCGACCGGCTCTTCTGCCACACCACGGTCACCTGGTTGTCGCCCGGCAGCAGGAAGAAGTCCGGCGCGTCTGGCGCGAACTCGAGCAGGAACCCGTTGTCGAACACCGCCTGCGCCTTGAGCGCCTTGTCGAGCAGCGAGCGCGGCACCGAGGTCACTTCGTCCTGCTGAATCTTGCTGTCGCCGTTCTTATCGGTCGCGGAGATCCACCCCGCCACCCTGTCGATCGTGCGGACGAAGGTCGCGGAGTCGGCGAACAGCTCGTCCGGCTGCGCCGGCACGCCGGGCGGGTTCTCACAGTCGGGACAGGCCTGGACCCCGGGGTTGGCCACGGGCGCCGCGTTGATATAGGCCACCACGATCGAGCGGGCTTCGCCCGGCGGCAGTGTGAACGGCCCCGACGACTGGAAGAAGCGGGAGTCCGACTGGTCCTGGTTCAGGAAACAGATCTTCTTGGCCCGCGCCACCGCGGGATCCGTGTACGGGTTGCACACGCGCCCGCTGTTCTCCAGGTGCCCCGACAGGTAGCGGTACAACTCGTTGACCCCGAAGGGATCCGGGAACACGGTCGCCGAGTTCACCGTCATCGAGAACATCGCGAGCCCGGTGGGCGACTTGAGGAACTTCACCCCGATGAACCCCGGCCCCGCGAAGAACGGGGCGCCGAAGATGTCCGCAGGGAATGTCCAGCCGGCGCTCGGGAAGAAGTTGCCGGCGTAGATCGTGCCGAGGTTGAACGGGATGAACGCGGTGGCGTAGTTGGTGCTGAACAGCGCGACGTCCGCGTCCATGCCCTCGGCGGCGAACATCGACGTGAGCGTGTAGCCGCCGGCCGGTAACGTGAACTTGTACTTCTGCTTGATCAACCCCTGGAACAGATCCCCGATCGCAGCGATCTCGGGCTGGATCTCGGCCGGGATCGTCGCGTTGGTGTACAACCCCGAGGTCGACGCGGCCGTGACGTTGTAGAACGTATAGAGGATGTAGATGATGTCTTCGTTGCCGCTCGGGTAGTTCCACGCGAGCACCCGCTCGTCCACGGCGATGCCCATGGGGTGCGTCCGCCCCGTGGCGAACACCGGGTTCCCCTCCCAGTACCGCATCCACACGTCCCCCTGGGAGATGGCGTCCTGCCCGACCAGGGCCGGGTTGTAGAGCGCCTGCGTGGGGTCGGCGGGGTTGCGCACCTTGGCGCCGTTGGGCCACGCCGCGACGTCGTTGGGGTCGAGGCGACTGTACGCGAGCGAAAGTCCTTCGCCTGCTCCCTGGTCGCCGCGCGCGTCGAAGAAGAACGCGCCCGCCGTGTCTCCCGCCCACGAGAAGACGCTCTTGCCGCCGCCCGCGGTATCGGGAATGACCGCCGCGATCTGGAGCCCGGAGTTGAAGATGTACTGGTCCGGCGTGCCCTTGGGCCAGAACCCGCCGCCGCCCACCGGCGATCCCGAGAACGCCACGCAGACCTCGCCGAAGATGTCGAGGCCGCACTGCTGCCGGTTTACCTGGAACAGGTAGCCCGACGAGGCGAACAGGTTCTGCGCGCGCGGCCGGGACGGCTTGTTCGCGTTGGGGTTCGGCTTTGCCACCGCCGGCGTGACGGCGGTCGCGCCGACCAACGCCGCAACCGCACCGAGCCACAGCGAGCGCATTAACCACGTTGAACGCATAGTCAACCCTCGAGTCTTAGAAGTTCACCTCGAACCCCATCCGGATGTGCCGCGGCGTGCCGTTGAAAATCTGCGGCCCGAAGAACGAGTTGTAGAACGTGTCGAGCGCCCGCGTCTGCTCGGCCAGCGTGTAGATCCCGTTGCCGTCGCCGAACCGCTGCTCGACGCGCCGCAACGAGACGCAGTTGATCACGCTCCCCCACGAGTTGCAGTTGCCCGTCAGATTGATCGAGCCGTCCGAGTTGAGGGCGCCCGCCTCTGCTGCCTCGTTCGCCAGACCGGAGAACTCGGTGCCGAGCGTGAGCTGCTTGAAATGGGCGTTCACGATGTCCCCGGTCTCGGCGTACACCCCAACGATGTTGTGCAAGTTCAGGACGTTCCGGACGTCGGCATACGCCGTGACGTCCACGCGGCCGAACCGGAAGCCCTTGTTGAGACGGAGATCGACGTTCTTGGTCCACGGCAGCGTGGACGCGTTGAGCGGCTCGGCGGCGCGGCCGCCCAGCCCGAACGCGAGATGCGGCACGGTCTGGCCGTCGCCGTCGTTGATGAGCCGGGTGTAGGAGAGGCCGCTCCGCACGTAGAACGTCACGAACGCGCTGATATCCTGCGCGATCGCACCGAGCGCGGTGCCCTTGCGCCAGTCCGTCGGGAACGACAGCGCCATTGAGCCGACGAAGTTGTGCGTGCGGTTGTCGTCCGTGATCTGCGCCTGCTCGGGCGGGAGCACCCGGTCTTGCGTGATGCCGGACACCGTGCGGGAGAAGGTATTCAGGTACGTGAAGGGATCCGACCCGGTGCCTTTGGAGACCTGGAACGTGTACGCGAGCGACGCGTTGACGTAGTTCCCCACGCGATAGTCGAGCTTGAAGTCCACACCCTTCGTGTTGCCGAAGTCGGCGTTGGTCAGGACGTTGATGGACTCGGTATCGGAGTTCACCGCCGGGTTCACGAACGGCAGCACGCGGTACGCCAGGTCGGAGACCTTGTCCTTGTTGTACGCGGACACGTCGAGCACCAGGTCGTTCGAGAACGCGTGGCGCACGCCGAACTCGAACAGGATCGTCTTCCCGAACGTGACGTCGCGGCCGAATTGGTCGTTCGTGTTGGTGAACGTCAGGTCGTTGTTGGTGCCCGAGAGCAGCGTGTTGAATTCCGGGGTCTGCACCTGGTGCGCGTACGACAGCCGGAAGCCGGTCTTTTCCGTCACGGGGAACGAGACCCGCAGCCGGGGTGACAGCGCCTTGTGCCCTTGCGAGGGCGTGAACACCCGCGCCAGCGAGTTCGCGTACGCCGTGTCGTCGGTAAATGCGTCGGAGTTGAAGCCGGGATCACGCGAGATGAAGCCCGGCACGTTCGAGAACAACGCCTTGGGATCGAAGTAGTCCCAGCGCAGTCCCAGCTCCAGCACCACGTCGCCCAGGTCAAGGCGGTCGGCCGCGAACACTCCGTACTTCACCGGATGGACCACGTAGGCGTCCATGAAGATCAGGCTCTGGAGCGTGCTGCTCCAGTACGACAGATCGGTCTTCTGCGCGTCCCCTCCCAGCGTGAACCGATGGTAGCGGTTCGCCTGCCAGTCCACTACCAGCCGGCCCGTGTAGCGCGTCTCCGCGTTCAAGGCCGCCGTCTGGCGGAACCCTTGGTTGAACCACCCCTGGGTCGTCATCCCGTAAGGGTTGGCTCGATTGATCTGCCCGTTGGTGCACTCGACCAGGCGCGGGGGACACAGCAGCGGCGTGCGCAGCCCCTGGTTCGCCCGGATATCGCGGATGAGCTGGTCGGTGATCGGGAACGGGAAGCCCTCCAGCCCAGAGAACTTGAGCGACTTGAGCTCGAGCCCCAACGACGGATCGCGCGTCTCGATCTCGGACTGCGGATCGAGCGGCGCGCGGATCTGGCGGTCCCGCGCCCACGAGAGGTTCAGGTTCACCGAGAGCGCCCGCTCCGCCGAGCGCGACACCTGGTGCGTTAAGTTGAGGACCGCGAGGCGGGACCAGCTGTGTTCGCCCTGGTACAGCCCAGGGTCAAGGATGGACGTCCCTGGGTTGAACCGCTCCTGGCTGCCGGACCCGAGCCCGGTGAGCGAGACGCTCGAGCCCGACCCGTAGGTGTACTGCAGCTTGCCCTGCAGTTGGATCTGGCTGGTCCAGTCCATGGCGCGGCGCCGGCCCTGGCACTCGTAGCCGTAGTTGCTCTGGATCGCCTGGGCCGCCGCGTTGGCCCCGGATCCATAATTGCCGCACTGCCCGGTGTACTGCACGAACTGCGGCAGCACGTTCCGGCTGACGGTGCCGTCTCCGTTCAGCTGCTGCACCACGGTATCCGCGCTGCCCACGATGAACAGCGGCACGGAGTCCGCGTCCCTGGGGGGCAGCGTGCTCACGTGGATCAAGTTGCTGGTGTTAGTGGTCGAGAAGTCGAGGTCGTGGGTCAGTTGTCCCGACACGACGGCCGAGCCGAACCACCGCAGGTTGTTGACGTGCGGCACCGGCCCGCCGAGCGACGCCTCCAGCCGGTTGTAGCCGACGCTGATCTTGTCGCCGAACGGCTCGTCCGACTCCGTCGAGAGCGAGCCCTGGAGCTTCTCGCCGCCGGCCTTGGTGGTGTAGGAGATGACGCCTGCCTGCGCGTCGGAAAACTCCACGCCCAGCGCACCGGTCGTCACCGACGCCTCTTCCAGCGAGTTCGTGCCGGGCGTCACGTACTGCACGCCGGTGTTGGTGCCACGTACCGGCGCGCCGTCGATGTAGACGTTGGCCTCACCCGGGCGGCCGCCGCGGATGGAAACGCCGCGCGCCGATCCCGACTCCACCACGCCCGGCTGGAACGTCAGCACCTGCCGGACGTCGTCAACCGGCAGCTTGCCGACCAGGTCTCCGGAAATCGTCGCCCCCGACGTCACCTTGTCGCGCGGCACGATCGGGTTGGCCGCGGCTTCGACGGTCACGGGTCCGATCGCCACCGCGGACGGCGTCAGCTTGACGTTCACCGCCAACGTGAAGCCGCCCTGCACCCGCACGCCCGGCACTTCCGCGGCCGTGTAGCCGATGAACTTCGCCCGCACCGTGTAGCTGCCGACCGGCACGTTGTTGATGAAGTAGTATCCCTTGTTGTCCGTCAGCGCGCCGAACGACGTGCCGACGATGGTGACCTGAGCGCTCGCGACCGGAGCGCCTTTGTCATCCGTCACCGTACCTTCGATCTTCCCCGTCGTCTGTTGCGCGGCGAGCGACGACGCCCACACGAGCAGCGTCACCACGAATGCGCAACTCAACGCGAGGAAGCGTCCGAAGGCGCTTCGCACACGACGAGTCATGGAATCTTCCTCCAGGGACGTGGATGCGCAGCAAGAAACCGACGGAAAGAAAGACGGCACGCCATCACCTCCAGGGCTGGGAGCGGCGTCGGCATGGGGCAGCGCGTAACGCGCCGCCTCACACATGGGGTACGTCAGTTGTTCCGCACGAACGACGGCGATGCGCGAATCGGCCAACGGCCTGCAGGTGTCCCGCGAGGCGGAACCAGCCGATTCTCAAAGACGCGGCGAAAATGTCGCCCGTTTGGGCAGCCCGCAAGACCCCCTGCCACCCCCCGCC
>WNGD01015486.1_pt1 | contig 11926 bp, 13 predicted proteins | sample 5400671 | NCBI WGS metagenome assembly WNGD01 (sample SAMN13153369, study PRJNA577476) | soil metagenome | isolation source: 40 cm soil or saprolite under grassland replicate 2 | place: USA:California | collected 2016-06-15
GATATGGCTGCACTGGGACCCAGTGACAGCGAAGGTTCGCGGCCCCAAAGCTCTGCTGAGATTCCGCATGGATTTCCTGCTCCTTCTGCCCCACGGCGAAAGGATAGTCATCGAAGTGGACGGTGCCCACCACTTCACCAGCCCTGACGGAAGACCCGATGGCACCAAGTACGCCGATAACATGCGCGGCGACCGAGACCTCAAGCTCAACGGTTACGAAGTATTTCGCTTCGGCGCAACCGAGCTCCTAGACCGCGAACGCGCCCGAGCCCTGCTTCAACAGTTCTTCGCAGACCTATTCCACCGGTTCGAGGTAACGGCCCGCAGAAACTGAGGTAGTCACACGGGAGTGCCATCTCCTTTAGCAGATATCATTCACGGCGTAATGATCTTTACCTTACTTTTAGTACCCGGTTTTTCAGCTGGTCGTCTCGGGTAAGGGTCGGCACTGAGCAAGTTTGTAGAGCTGCCTGCCTCTCTGACCAACCAGTTAATGATCGCACCGCGAGCCAATAGCACTGCCTCAGTGCCCGACTCTCTGTCGGCGGTTGAAGTGGGATGCAAACCGAAGGCTTGCGGGGTGTCGTAACCCAGGAGACGCTCACCGTGCGTGACCAGACTGCGGACTTCGTAGATCTTGTTGAGTCGTGATCGACTTGGCCGACCAGGCGCATACTCCTGCATGAAATTCAGGAACATCTTAGTTGAGGCGCCCGGCACCATACGCTTTTCGCCGCTCTGAGCCAGACATTCGAGCCCGTTGATGAGTGATACCAAGTGAAGGGACTGCGAGTAGGTCCAGACAAGATCAGACATATGCAGCCAGTAACAGGTTCGCAGGAAGCGATTTCTCTGTGCGCCTTTGAGGCTGCTAAATGCGTCGCTGAGATCAGCCATGGATGCTGGAACGGTGAGGGGCTTGCCGTCGAAGCCGCGACGGCCATAGTACGCATCCGTAGCAACTTCAGCCAGTGGCCCCCAAGGGCTGACATTGCTGAAGTCATCAGCTTGCACCATGAAGTCTGGTATGAAGTAGCCCTCTTGTAGCCACTCAGAGCCACCGATCCCAGGAGTACCGTCAGCCATTCTCGTGAACACCCAATGTTTGCGGCCACGATTCGTCGGCAGGTCGATCTGTCCACCAAGGAAGAGGTTTAGGACCAAGGCCAGTTCGTAGGCGAGTCAACGAACGAGAACTCCAGCACCCACGGATGTTGGGCGTATTCCTCGTTCGGGCGAGGCGCCTCATCGGGTGCGGGTCGGATGAGGAAGTCATCCTTGTGCAGGTACCAGCCTTCAATGCGTCGCAGGCTAAACATCGGCAACCGCCAAACTTTCTTGGTTGCCCCACCGAGCGCATCGGCCAATGCCTGTTGAATCTGGTCTCCGATCGCAGGTGTATACGCTGGACCTGTGACAGCATCGACAACCAGGCCCTCGGAGTAGCGAAGGCTCAATACCCACTCGTCCTCGCTTGTCCGGTATTCCACCTCATTGGCGCTGAGCTGAGCGCCACGTGGGAGAACAGTTGCCAGTACTGTGGCAAGCTCTTCGTCATCTACTTCTCCAACTCGGAGAAGTTCCCTAATGGAAACAGATTTGAACTTGGGCATAAATGGAATCCTTCTACAGCTAATCGAATCTAAGAGGATTATGCAAACCTTCTTATATCACATCTTCCGGCCTTATGAACGTCGAGATGTCGGACGACGGCACGCACTCGCTTTTGGGTCGACGCCTTCTTCGCTTGGCCGGCAGTTCCGGTGCCTCGTACTCCTCGTCAACCCAGCCGCAGCTCTCGCATGTCCCGCTAACGAGCTGGTATGAGCCGCAGGCGCCGCAGCGCAGACGGCCTTGGCCGAGCCTCAACCGCGCCGCGGTGTACGAGCCGAGTAGGTGCTCTACCATCTTGAGCCCGATCTCAGCATCCATGCGGATAGCGTTCTTGGCGTGGGTCAGCCAGTTCACGTAGCTCCACGTCTCGACGGACACCTTCTTGAGGTATGAGCGCAGGTGGGCGTTCGCATCCCCGCCCGCCAGCGCGTTGGCGAGCAGTTCCGTCCAGCCCTTAAAGTCGGCCTGCTTGGGTGGTTCCTGGCCCTCGGGCACGATCTCGGCACTAGTCGTCTCACTTACGAACGAAACCAAGCATTCCCGCAGGCGCACCCCAACCGCCTGAAAGTTTTCGGCCTCATCGCCAGAGTCGTACGCCTCGAATGCCTGCTCCCACCGTCGCCATGAGCCGGGCAGGAGGTCAGCCGATGTCGGCTTGACCGGTACCTTCCGCTCCTGGCGGTAGGAGACGCGGATAGCTAGGCCAACGTGAAACGTGAGCGCCACATCCCGGCTCTTGAAGTCCTCCTGGCTGTAGAGGTTGGTGGGCTCGGTGATCACCCACCACCGGCTGTCGGTGCAGTGAACGTCCCAGATGTCGTGCCGTACCGGGCCAACCAGCTCCGACGCTGCCTTCTCCAGGTGCACGACTTCCTCGTGGGCCTGGCTCTCAGTGTAGGCACGGATCGCTTCTGTCTGGCGTTTGGTTGCACGTACCATGGTAGCCGTTCCCGTTAGATCACTCTTATAAGGTGGCAGTATTATACCTGTAACCTTTGCCTGAGGCATACGATTATTCTTCCATCGGATAGTCGATGAGCCTTGGCTGCGCGGGTGGAGAGCAAATCTTCTCCTGCACTTCTTGTTTCGATATTAGATATAATGTGATTATGACACCAGGGAAAGATGGAAACGCTGAAGCTCAAGCGGTCCTGCAATGGATGGAGCAGGCCGTTGGGAGTCGGCTCCTTGAATATCTCGTTGCCTCCACGGCAGAAGAGCTTCCCGGCCTGGTTGCAGGAGATTCAACCCCCTCTACTGAGCAGGTCGAAGTCGTGGTTGCGTTCAGGCAGATGCAGGCAGCTATTCCCGATGAGCTCGACAACGAGAGTGCCGTCAATGTGGTCCGCAGCTGGCTGAGGCAAATTGGTCCTGACGGCCGTTCCGTGGCTAGATCACTTCACGAGCACTCAATTGGCGACGACGGCGAAGAGAGCGCCCCGGCAGCTCCGGACGGCATTGGCGCTGCGCTCGTAGCTTTGGCTTTGAATGCTTACCCAGCCTTTCTGCTGTCACCTGACCCCGTTATGTCGGGCGTTATGGATGAATTGAATATATCGGTCACATCTGGGCTGTTCCAAGATCCGCAAATGACGGCATTTACTGAGTCCGCTCTCACGGACCAGGTCCTCAAGGATGCGTTTCGGCACGAAAGCGAGCATGTCAGCCGGTATGCCATGGTATACCGCAACACTGGCAGCGGCAGCTCCGTTCAACTAGTAATGTTGCCTGATCTTCTGCTTCGTTCGGCATGGCGACATCTGAGTGAGCGTGCATCGGCCTATGACCTGGCATCACAAGCGCTGATCGAACTGCAGTTGGTTCGTGATGCCTTGGCCGGTATACCGCGCACGGTCGCCGCCAAGCTCGCCTTCACGGGTGTCCTTTTGCCTTTGGGCGGCGAGCTCAGCGTGTCAAATGGAATTGTTAGACCGGTCGCACGTACTGATCGGCGAGTCGCACCGGATTCGCTGTCCGGCCAATTGACAGGCACGGATAGCTCTGGCAGCTCAGTGGTCGTGAACTATGACGGTGATGTAATACTTGAGTATAAGTACCCATATAGAGTAATGACCAGCAAGCAAGCATTGGGGTCCGAACTGCAACCGTGGCCTCAGGACCTGCGTTCTCCTGAATCATTGGAACAGGCGGTTCTTCGGCTACGCTTCAGTCTTATGCTCGCGGTTAATCGTCCTGAGCGGGCGCAACTCCTTCCCACCTGGCGGTACGTTGATGACCCTCTAGGGTTTGGGCGGGCCTCATCTTGGAATGATCCCCGGCAAGGGCCCTCTTTCATGCCGCTACAACTAACTGACGCCGAAACCAGATCGTGGCAAGAGTGGTATAACCAGCTAAGCACCGTGCACGTCAATAGAATCGAGCTTGCGCTCAGCCGCGTCCTGCGGGCTATCGCGGAACGACGCGAGTCATCCGATGTACTTATCGACTCAGTAATAGCTTGGGAAAATCTATTCGGGACTAAGGAAGGCGAGCCGACGTTCCGGGTTACTACCTGCCTCGCTATCCTGCTTGAGGACACATTCCAGGCGAGAGTTGACCTCAGGAAAAGGCTCGCTGCTATTTACAGTCTAAGAAGCAAGGTTGTGCACGGAAGCGGGAACCTCAAGGAGCACGATTACCCTAAATGCCAAGAAGCCCTAGAAATCGCTATCCGTGCGATCCGGGCGCTAACAACAGCGCGGACGGACATACTTGAGCTCGCTGATGGTTCCGCCCGTAGCCAAGCGCTCTTGCTGGATGCGGGCAGCCCAAGGCCGGAGGCTCCAGCCCACCAAGTAGACCCCGATCCGAACGTCGTCCGGGTTGAGAGTGGTGTGGAAGGCAGTTCGGGCGAGCCGCCTTCCACACCTGCTTCGGATTAAACCTCCGGTCTCAGCCGGAAGTCTCATCCTTGCGCCGACTCCGGCCAGGCGTATTAGCCTCGGCTTCGCCCGTGGACGCCTCTGGCAACGTCCCGAGCAACATGGCCCTGGTGCGTGCCATCTGCGCTTCGGCATCTGTAAGCGCCTGCTGGACCTTGGCCTTGAAGTCCTCGGACTCCCGGCGCGAGGCCATGTAGCTATCCAGGGCCGCCATCATTAGGTCAGTGAGGCTCATCTCATCGACCTGGGCGACCATGGACAGCTGGGCGTGGTAGTCGGGTGATACGCGCACGGCCAGGGTGCGCACATCGCTGCCCTTGGGTTCCGGCATACCGGATACACCTCCTCGGTGCGAGCGGCTGGCCATGCGCTTGTGGCATGACGACATCAGCCGCATGACAGCGGGGAGATGCCGCCCTAGAGCACGACATCGCTCGTGACCTCGTTGCCCCATACCTGCCAGCCCTGCCGCTTCCGCCTGGCGAAGAGTTCCAAGTACGGTCCGGGCGAGCACCGCTCAATCACGGCGTACTGCTCCTCCGGCTTGTGGCTGTGGTCCTGCTTCGGCGCGAACAACCAGGTTGGCTGGCTGCGATACAAGATCGGCGCTTTTCCTTTGGTGCCAAATAGCAGGTGCTCGGTGTTGTTGCGCAGGTACGAGCTACCCAGGCCCAGGCCCGGCTTCACCCAGGTCAGGCATGAGCGGTAGGTGAAGCCCCAGGCTTCCATAACGGATCGCCCGGCGAACAAGGTCGAGTTGGTGACCCAGAGCCACAAGTGGGCGTCGACGCTCGTCAGCTTGCCGACGGGTCAACACGTCCCACGGCGGGTCAGCCAGGATGGTTGCAAAGGTCGGCGGTAAGTCGGCCCGGTCCTCGCCGTTTTGGGCGCAAGAAACAAGCCCTTCGGAAAGAAGGCTTCGTTGATTCATATCTAGTTGTCCTGTATTTACATGCTGTGGAGTGTGCCCCGGCCCAAATGATGGGCCGGGGCAAGGAGCCGATGCGCGAGCCTCAGCCCTGGTTGGCGCGTCTCACGCCATGCTTTCTCAGGATTCTCTTCACACTGCTGAGGCCGATCTCGTAGCGGTCGGCGAGCACCCGCTTGGATGTGCCGGCCAGGAAGTCGGCGATGAGCAGCTCGATGTCGGCGTCCGTTAGTCGGTCGCGCAAACGCTGCCGCACACCAGGGGTACGCCCCCAGGTGACGTCGGAAGCCTCATGCTGGTGCTCGCCTGTCTGGTCGATCCTGGATCAAGCTTGCGCCAGGCGTTCTTGCAGGTCAGCGCGGTTCGAGTAGCGCCGGACAAGCTCCACCACACCGACTGCGGATCGACGCTGCTGGCCGACGACGAGCTCCGGCACGGCTTCGCCGAGCGGGTCGGCGTCGATGAGCGAACTCTGACCGATACGGCTGTCCTTGATCCGGAGCGCACGGTCCGCACCGACGTCGACCGGGTGCTATGGGCGCGGGAGATCCCGTCAGACGTCCGGGTCTCCGGGCACGTCTATGACGTCAGAACCGGCGTGGTCACCACCGTTGCCGACGCGAAGCCGCGGAAGTAACGGCGGGCAGGCGCCTCACGGCGCCGGCAGAAGGTAACTGCGGGCGTGATCGCCGGGTGTACCTCGAGCGGGTCAGGGTTGGCCTTCGCCCTGGCTCGTAATCTCGTGTGGTGGCGTACGCGCCGTGAAGATCACGCCGGGGCGGCCGCATGGTGCTGCTCGGCGACGCCGTGTACACGCCGTCGTCCAGCTCGGGACAGGGCGCGTCGCAGGCCGCGAGAGCGCCATCGAACTGGCCCGTTGCCTGCGCGACCTGACATGTCATCGGCGCGGCGCCTGCCACCCGGTGCTGATCCGGCCGTGCCGCATCCGGCCGACCAGGCGGACGTGCAGCGTCTCCGGCGTTTCGTCGCCCGCGTCCGTGCTGATCGCCAGCTGGCTGTGCCGCACCGACAGCCCGTTGGCGTCCACCACCATGCCCGGCGCGAGTCGGCGGCCATCAACGAGGGGTACGCCGACGCGGTGCCGATCCGGTGGCATGCCCGGATCAGGCGTCGCAGGCGGCCTTCCTGGCCATCAGCTCCCACAAGGCGATGCCGGCGAGGCCGTGGTCAGCGCGGCATCACTAGCCAGCCGCCGTGCTTGAGGTGGCGGGGTGGTGATCGGTGAGGCGGTCGAGGGCGGCGGCGGTGGCCTGGTCGGAGGCGAGGTAGACCACCAGCCGCTGCTCGTCGGGGTCGGGCAGTTCCAGGCTCTCGTACGCCAGCCGCAGGTCCCCCGCCTCCGGGTGCGCCCACCGCTCGACGCCGGTGCGTGCGGGCAGTGCGGCCGAGCCCTCGAACTGGTCGCGGAAGCGGGCGCCGGCGGTGATCGTCAGCTCCTCGGCGAGCAGTGCTGCGTGCGGGTCGCCGAGCGCGGCCGCGGCCCGCAGCGCGGCGGCCCGCTCGCCGGCGACCGCGTCCCAGTCCGGGTGGGCATCGTGCGCCCGCGGGTCGGTGAATACGTACCGGACCAGGTTCGGCGGCTCGGGTTCCAGCAGCCCGGCCGGGCCGGCGAGCCGCGCGAACCCGGCCGTCCACGCGAGCAGGTCGCCGGGCCGGCTGGCGACCAGCGCCGGCGCGGGCTCGAGCTGGTCCAGCAGTGCCTGCACGGTCGGGCGCACCGTCCGGGCCCGGGCCGTGGCGGCCCCGTCGCACGCGCCGCCGCCGGCGGCGGTCTTCGCCAGCCGGTGCAGGTGGATCCGTTCGTCACGGGACAGACCTAGCGTCTCGGCGAGCGCGGCGAGCACCTGGGTGGACGGGCTGCGGTCGCGCCCCTGCTCCAGCCGGGTGAGGTAATCCACGCTGACGCCGGCGAGCGTGGCCAGCTCGGCCCGGCGCAGCCCGGGTGTGCGGCGCCGGGTTCCGTCCGGGAGCCCGACCGCGGCCGGCCGGACCGCCTCCCGGTGCGCGCGCAGAAACGCGCCCAGCTCTGTCTCTCCCATCAACTGCGATTGTATTCAGCGCGAGCCTAGCCCTGCCAGGGCTAGGGAAACCGCAGCCTGGTCCGGACACCCCAGCGCCGGGACGCTTGCAGGCATGAGCACCTTCACCGACGGCGAGCGCGCATTCCTGAACCGGCCCGCTGTGCGACACCACCCGCATCCCCGGCGCACCCGCTACCTCCGCACGAGAAAGGACCCGGGATGAAGGTAGAGGTATACGACGACATCGCGTGCCCGTGGTGCCGCCTCGGCACGCACCAGTTCCACCGTGCGGTGGCCGCGGCCGGTGCAGAACCGGACGTCGAACTCGTTCATCGTCCGTACCAGCTGATTCCCGACGCGCCCGAGGAGCCCCGGCCACTGATGGACACGGTGGCCGAGATGTTCGGTCCGGAACAAGCTGAGGCGATGGTCACGCAGATGACACGGCTCGGTGCCAGTGAAGGGATCGAGTACCGGTTCGGCCGTGCGGTGGCAGTCAACACCTTGACCGCGCACCGGCTGCGATGGCTCGCCCTGCACGAGCACGGTGCCGCGGTGCAGGACGCGCTGGCGACCGCGCTCTTCGACGCGTACTTCCGCGATGGCGCGGACGTCGCCGACCACACGCAACTCATCGAGCTGGCCGAGCGGGTCGGCTTGGATGGCGGCCGGGTGCGGGACTTTCTCGCCTCCGGGGAGGGGGACGCCGAGGTACGTGAGCAAGCGGCCGCAGCGCGGCGGGAGGGCGTCACCACCGTGCCGAGGTTCGTCTTCGGCAACGGCGAGCTGATCGTCGGTGTGACCAGCACCGAGGCGCTCGGCGACGCGCTCCGGAAGGCCAGCGGCCGAACGAATCGGGCTGCCCGTAACACCCGCCTCGACATTGACTCGTTACCTTCGTGTCGAGCATGGCCCGGAACCGGCCTCGCGGGTTCGCGCGTCTGACTGTGGCGAAACCGGCTCAGCCAGAAGGCGCGGGATGAACATGAAGGTGCGCATGTGCGCCGTGTCCGCGGCTGTCATCGCGGCCCTCGTCGGCTGCGGGTCCGCCTCGCAGCGTACGTGGCCGGCCGCCCGCGTACGTATATCGCGGTGAATGAGACGAAGCGCGGCCCCGTTCCCCGGGCCTGCGCGAAGATAACTGCGGGATGATGGAGGAGTACGCCCGCCACATGGACCACGCCGACCTGCTGCGCGAACGGATCGACGGACGCCTTGGTCAGTAATAACAGGTATCCATGGCCGACTGGATCAGCCCGGCCCGTTCGGCACTCATGATGCCGTAGAGCTGCAGCGGCGTGCGGACGTTGCCTGGCTACGGCCGGCTACCTCAGCGGAAGGGGTTGGTGACCTGGACGCCGCCGTAGTCCTGGCCGTCGCCGAGGTCCTCGGACAGGACGTGCGTGCAGCCCATCGCGCGGGCGGCCTCGATGATCGCGGCGTCCCAGTACGAGAGCTGGTACCGCTGCCGGGCCTCCAGGGCCGCCATCACGATCTCGCTCGTGATGGCTGCGACCTGGAAGCGCCGGAACGACTCGATGAGCAGGACCGCCTGCCGGTGGCCGATGGCATCCGGGCGGCTCGTGCGCGTCGCCTGGACGTAGAACTCCTGCAGCACCTGCACCGACAGTGCCAAGTCCCGCTCGGCCAGGATGTCGTTGGCGCGCTTGGCCTTGTCCTGTTCGGCCGGATCGCGGGAGATCGCGTAGAGCAAGACGTTGGTGTCAGCGAAGCGCACGGTCATGCACCTCATCGCGGCTCAGTCTGTCGTCGGCGCGGAACTGGCCGATCCCAGCCTGGACCTCGCGCTGCAGGGCCTCGAGCCGGGCGAACTCGTCCATCCGGCCGGACAGCTGCTCGAGGTAGGCGACGACGAGCGCGCTGACCGAGGTGTCGCGCTGCGCGGCGGCGATCCTGGCATTGCGGTAGACGTCATCTGGAACGGATACCGTGATGTTCTTCACAGTTTCACAGTAACACAATTTCTGTGAGAGGAGGTTGCAGGCGCCGGCGTCTGGTGGTGCGACGACGGCGACGGTCACGTGGCCGCAGAGATCGGCCACTGGGCGGCGCGCGGTAGTTGACTTCAAGCGCTTGAAGTATGTTTTGCTGCCCGCATGGCAGTTTTGACGATCCGTGACGTGTCCCGGCGCAGCGGGCTGAGCGAGCCGACGCTGCGCTATTACGAGGAGATCGGGCTGATCGGACCGATCGCCCGGGACGAGAGCAGCGGGCACCGCCGGTACCAAACGGAGGACCTCGACGTGCTCCAGGCGCTGGCCTGCATGCGCGCGACCGGCGTGGGCATCGAGGACATGCGTACCTACCAGGCCAATCGCGGTCGCGGGCACGAAGCCGCGGCCGAGCAGCGGTCCAAGGCGATCGCCGAGCGGGCCGCGTGGGACCTGATGCAGCACGAGGGCGGCGGCACCGAGCTGGTCGTGGTCAACCCGACGTTCATCCTCGGGCCCACCCTGACGACCGAGCTGGGCTCCTCACTGCAGCTGGTCAAGGCGATGCTCGACGGGATGATGGCCGTGGTGCGGCGCCAGCGCTTCGGCGTCGCCGACGTGCGTGACGTCGCCGACCTGCACATCCGCGCGATGGCCGCGCCCGGGGCCGCCGGCAAGCGCTTCCTGGCCCTCACCGACGGCCCGACGATCAGCTTCCTCGAGCTCGCCGAGACGCTGCGCCGGAGGCTAGGCCCGCTGGCCTCGCGCGTGTCCGTGCAGGAGGCGCCGGGGGAGGATCCGCCGCGCCTGGTCATCCACAATGACCGGGCCCGCGAGGAACTCGGCTGGCGCCCGCGCCCCGTCGAGACCACGATCGTCGAGTCGGCCCAGTGCCTGCGCGACCTCGGCCTGCTGGTCACCTGATTCCTTGTGATGGAGAGCGAACCCTCCGGTGATGGGTGCTGGTGCCGGTGCGGAGGGTTGCTATTGTGCGTCCATGGGCGACGACTGGCGCGTCTGCATTGCCTTCGATGACCGGCCGCGCCAGCTGAAGTCCTGTCAGCGGGCGCTTATCCCTGCATTGGGCAGCCGCCTCGGCGATCAGGTAGCGGTCAGCTCGAGCCGTACCCAGATCTTCTTGTACGCCCCCAGCATCGGATTGGCTGATGAGGCCGCACAAGTGGCGCGTGAGGTGCTCGCGCGGCACGACGTCAGCGCGCCCGTTCGGACGGAGCGCTGGAACCTGTGGGAACAGGAGTGGCGGGATGCGGACGAGATGTCCGCCGATGTCGCTGCCGAGCGGCAGGCTCTGCACGAATACCGTCAGGAGCAAGAGCGGGAAAGGTCGGTGACGACCGGCTTTCCCGCCTGGCAGGTGCGGGTCGAATTGCCGTCACACCGCGATGTGGTAACGCTGGCCGGGTATCTTGCAGCCCAGGGATGGCGGGTCCGCCCGCGCCGCAGGTACCTCATCGTCGGGGCGGACTGCGAAGACGACGCTAAGGGCCTCGCCCGGGCGCTCTCTGGTGACGGCCGCGCTGATGCGGATACGGCCTTCCGGGTCGGGCGGGTCAGCTATCGCTACATGTGTGTTCCCGGCGGCCTGATTGGCTGAGCATCTTGGACGGGGGGTTTGGCCCTAGTAGTTGATCCAGGTCGTTTGAGAGACTTGCGGCCCACGTTGTGGGCAGGAAGGCTCCGAGACCACAATCGTCGAGCCGGCCGAGTGCCTGCGCGACCTCGGCCAGCTGGAGGAGCGGGCATAGACCAGGCTGGACCAGGTGCTTGCCACCTGATGGGCTACCCGCCGGCCCAGACGTCATCGGTCAGCTCGAGGCGGGCCCGGACGTCGGAGACGAGCGCGGCCAGGTCCGGCCCGGGTTGCGCGAGCCGGTCCTGGATGGCGTCGAGCCCGGCCCGTTCGGTAAGCCGCTTCTCGTTGAGCACCCACACGCCCGCAGCCGCCAGCCGGCCCTGGCCAGCGGCCAGCACCGCCTGGCACAGGTTCGCCAGGCACGCCACCCGGTCCCGCCGCCCGGCGTAAACCTCCGCGAACGACAGCGCCCCGGCCGCCAGCCGGGACCAGGCGGCGGGCGCGGTCTGCCGCAGCCGCGGCGGGAACGCCGGCCGGGGCAGCTCGCCCGCCAGCACCTGGCCCAGGGCCAGCTCCCCGGCCAGGACGTAGGTCGCGATCCCGGCCACGTACCCGACCTCCCGGCGGATCTCGAACCGCCCGTCCGCGGCCGCCGCGGTCCACCGCAGCACCTCGTCCAGGTCCCGGTAGATGAGGTCCACCTTGGCCCCGCGGACCGTCAGCCACGCCCCGCCGTTGACGATGCCGCCCCACTCACCCGGCGCGAAGACCCGCCCCGGCCAGCCCAGCGCGCTGATGTCCGCCGGGTCCAGATCGCCCCGGTAATACAGCCCGAAATCCCAGTCCGAACCCTCCACCGCCGCGCCCTCTGCGCGCGACCCCCCGAGCGTGACCGCCACCACCCCGGGCACCGC
>WNGD01006261.1_pt1 | contig 11925 bp, 9 predicted proteins | sample 5400671 | NCBI WGS metagenome assembly WNGD01 (sample SAMN13153369, study PRJNA577476) | soil metagenome | isolation source: 40 cm soil or saprolite under grassland replicate 2 | place: USA:California | collected 2016-06-15
TGCCATTGTCCGAAGCAATAGATCGAGCGGCGCAGATTGCCTGGGCTGCTTGCGCACCCGAGATGGAAGAGCAATACGCAGACGAGATCGCGCCGCTCTCTTGCCAGTTTGTAGTTGGCGCAGAACCTTCCCCAGGCTAGAGATGTAGAGACTCTCAGGCATAATGGCTGCCGGAGGAATAGTTCCGGTATCGAGCAGATAGAGTTTGCCGTTAGGGGTGCGCCAAAGGGTGTCCAGCGTCAGGTCTTTGAAGCCGAGCGGCGATTGACGAATGTGCAGGTAATCGAGCATGGTCGCAAGCTGTAAGCCGATATCGATTACTTCCTCGGCGGGAAGAGAGCGGTATGGTGTTCTCTCTAGATAGGCTGCCAGCGTCTCGCCATCAAGCAGGTCCATGACAAAATACCAGCGATGATTCTCCACGAAATAATCGTAGATGCGCGGCACATTGGGATGAACAAGCGCGGCCAGCGAAAGCATCTCGCGTTTGCTCTCCTCAATCGCCTCTAGAGCCTCCTGCGTGCTCTGGTTATTCTTGCCAATTTCCTTGAGAGCGAGCAAGCGATTGCCAAGCTGAATATCTTCCGCCTTGTAAACCGTACTGACATCGCCTGTACTGAGCACTTCACGTATGCGATACCGCTGGTATAGGATGACATCGGGAAGGAGCAGTCCGGTGAGAGGATTCGTCCTGGCTCCGTTTCCTGTTGTAGCATTGGAGAGCGGCTGTTGACAGGCATAGCAATGTGAGGCCTGGACTGGATTAGCTGCACCGCACGCCTTACAATAAATGGAGGAGGAAACGTTGTTTACATTGCTTGCCAAAGCTGCACCGTCCCATCTTTTCGGGAAAGCAGGTATGTTCCTGGCTGCCATGCCACGGTATTGACACTACCAGCATGCCCTTTCCAGGTAAAAAGCCTCTTTCCTGTCGCCGCGTCCCATAGCTGCACCGTCCCATCGCTACTCCCCGAAGCGACTTGCCTGCTATCAGGCGACCATGCAACAGTATTTACTTCAGACATGTGGCCGTAATACGTCACCTGCGTGCGCCTCGTTGTAGCATCCCAAACCCGCACACTGCCATCGACGCAGCCGGAGGCAATCCATTTGCCATCCGGCGACCATGCCAGGGTGAGTACCTCAGACGTATTACCGCTATAGGTATAGAAAATGTCGCCCGTTATTGCCGAACACACCAAAGGGCTATTCCCACTTATTGCAGCGAGTTTACTTCCATCAGGTGACCACGCCACGGCTCCCGCATTTCCACGCTGGCTAAAGCGGAAAAGAGTATTCTCCCCCGTTTTCAGGTTCCACATCTGAACGCTCTCATTGTCAAGCGCGGAGGCAAGGCGTGCACCATATGAATCCCATGCCAGTGTACTCAAGCCCTGGCCGTTTATTCCAAAGAGAGCAGGCTCTCTTTTAGTGGATGGCACTTTCTTTTCCGCCGGGTCAATTTCAAGGACAGGGACCAGAATGAGATTCTCTGTATTTGCATCCCATATTTGCACGGTGTCGTCAAGCGCGCCAGCCGAGGCGATCAGGTCTCCAAAGGGTGACCACGCTACGGCTATTACCGAGCCACTATGACCGAGGTAGATAGAAAGAGGACCACTGAGAATCCTTGCTCTGGCAAGAGACGTCGCCGGAAGAGTAGAGGAAGGAGACGCAGTATTGACAGCGAGTGGATGTATTGCCTTCGAAACTGGCGCATTTTGCCTCGTCAAAAGGTATGCAGTAATGGCGATACTGCTGCTACAGGTAACTACGGCGCCGCCAAACCAGATCAGAAAATTTCTCCGTCCCACTTTAGCAATCGCCGACCTCTGTGATGCGCTCAAATGTTGGGCTGTCTGTTGAGCCAGGAACTGCTGTAATTGCTCCCTGACATCGGTCATAGTTGCCGGGCGCTTGCCCATCTCCATCTCTACCATCTGTTTGAGAAGAGCATTCAGTTGAGCAGTGATAGGCGAGTTGCGCAGTTTGACCGGTTCAAAGCGGAATAGCTTGAGCGAAGGATCATCGCCCGTGAGCAACTGGTGCAACGTGGCACCGAGGCCATAGATATCGGTCTGAGGCGTGCTTTGTGCCTTGCCATACTGTTCGGGCGCGGCATAGCCTCTGGAGCCGAGAGGAATTGTATCCTTCGCTTTGCCGGGCTTGAAGTGGCGGGCAATGCCAAAATCAATCAGGTAGACATGGTTATCAGGAGTGAACATAATATTGGCAGGTTTGAGGTCGCGAAAGATAATGGGAGGCTGGTGGCTGTGCAGGTAATCGAGCACCGTCGCCAGTTGAATGCCGATATCGAGAGCGGCCTCGACCGGGAAGCGCCGAACGAACTTGTCCAGGTGGTCTTCCAGCGTCTCGCCCGCGAGAAAGTCCATCACCACATAGGCTCGTCCCTGCTCACTGAAGTGGTCGTGAATGCGCGGCAGGTTGGGGTGCACAAGATCGGCAAGCATCAGGGCTTCATGCTCAAAGGCAGCAGTGGCCTCAGCCATTTCTTGCGGACTGAGACCATCCGACTCATCTCCTTAATCGCCACCGCTCGATTGCTGAAAAGCGTATCTTTCGCCTGGTAGACGGCCCCAAATCCACCAGTGCCAACCTGGCTAACGATACTATAGCGGGAATGGAGCAGGTAAGAAGGCGCAAGAGGAGTATTGATCTTGTTTACCGCACCGACAGCATGTGAGGAAATGGCTTGTATCTGTGCAGGGGACGGGGGCGCAGGAGCGTGCAAGGGCTTATTACAAGCGAAACAATACGTCGCTTGCAGTGCATTGTCAGCCCCACACTCGTTACAAAATATGGTGGGAGCGTTCATTCCTCCCTCCCGCAATTATTTTCGTTTGTTTCCTTCAAAGCGAGGGTAACATACGACTGGATGCCTGTCAAGGACGCGAGTACCATGGCAGACATTTGGAGATAAGGGGAGGAGGTGATAAACTAGAAGGGAAGTTCTAAAGGAGGAGGAAGAAGATGGAATGGTATCGCAACGATAAAGCAGCCGTAGCGGAGGCGTTGAGACGAGGCGAACGGCCGGACCTGGCCACGACGATGGCCAGTGGCCCCTTGGATGAGTTGGTGGCCTTACACCAGGAATTGGGGATCTTTACGATCTTAGATGAGCTGGAGGTGCAGCGAGCACGAGCGGGCGTGCCCGATGAACTGCTGCTGCGCACGCTAGCGACCTTGCCGTTTGTGGAGCCAGCGTCCTTGAGTGGGGCAGCCGAGGTGCTGTTCCGAGAGCCCGCCGTGTTATTGCAACTAGGCTGGGCGCCGCTGCAGATCCGCGGAGGCGAGTAATGGGCGACATCGCCATCCCGACGGGCGACAAGAGGAATCCTTGCCGTGTCATCCTGATACGTTGCGCGATGCGCTGCGGCAGGTAGGGGAGTCAGCCTGGCAGAAAGCGCAACAGGCCGGGGTGCAGTCGCTCTACCAGCGGCAGTTGGTGCGTGGCAAGGTCTACGCCGTGGATGGGAGCGGATTAGGAGACGAGCTGCGGGTGGTGGCCCTGGTGTGTGTGTCGGCCACACGTCCGATCATTGTGGCCTGGGCGGGTACTCAGCGGAGCGGCCTCCGAGAAGGGCAAGGAAGCCGAGGTGACGCGCACACTGATCGAGCAAGTCTTGGAAGTGGCAGGGCCGAACGCGATCAGCTTGAGGCTTTCCGATGCCCTCTCCGCTGATGGTCCTTTGCTTGCCTGGCTCAAGTACTGCAAAGGGATCGATGGGTTGGTACGCTTACCGGAGGATCGACTGTTGTACCAGGATGTGCAGGGGCTGGCTGATGCCCACCTCATTGAGTGGACCCATCACCGCTATGTGCGCACAGTCCAAGGCCACAAGCACATCCGCGAGGTGGAGGTGACGGCAGCAGGTGAACTGACCAGCTGGGAGAGCTTTCTCGAGGCGGCTGCCACCTATGAGGTGACGGATGCCTCCTTGTGGGCGTGTCTGATCCGCGATATGACGACCTCCGAGACTGCCCAAGAGCCGCCCATAGCGCTCGTGAGCACGCGTAGCTGGCAGAATGGGTTTGCCGCCTTGCAGGCCTACCGCCCCCGGTGCAACCGAGACGGCCTTTTTCGATGTCGCTGAAGAGGCGGCATCGTTTGGCCGCAGGCGCACGCCAGAGCAGGTTGTCGCCACAGGCCTGCGCGCGCTGGAACGGGGGCGCAGCGTCGTCATCGATGGCTTCTTCAATTCACTGGCGGCACAACTGACCCGTTTCTTCCCTCGCCGGTTCATTGCTCGTATGGCGGGACTGAGCGTTCGTCCCCGGCAGATGCCGGGCGCGACGCAGCGTTCTGCGCATCAATAGGGAACAGGTTTACTTATACTGGCTGGTAATGTCGGTTTGCCGTCTCAGAGCAGGTCGAAAAGAATAGACCTGTGAAGAGCATTCTGATGGAACCGGGTTGGTATTTGTTTCATGACGTTCCTGACGGCATCTACCATCTGCGGGCAGCCGCGTTTCCCGTCGCTGCGGACCTCCACTCATCTCTACTGCCTGGCGAGCAGCTGTTGCTCGGCAACAACGCAAGCCCACTGGTCATCCGCCGGGGAGGGGTGTCTGGCGATCCCGATCTCGTCCTGCACTCGCCGCGTCTGACCGATCCACCCCTGGTGATGGGATTGCCCTTGCTATGAATCAACAGGAGGCGGTGCCGGGGGACGCCAGTACCCCGGCCGGAGCGCAAGGTGTCTTCGCACTTTTCCCCTGTTGCATAGGCCGCTGCAGGCAGCGCGAGAGGGGTAGCTGAAGAGTTTCAAAACAGTCCGATAGAAGAAGTTTTTTTCTTTTCAACCTGCTATGATGGTCAAGTACGGGCCCGTAAAGAAATAAGATGAAGGCCTTCGATTGTTTGAGTATTCAGTCACTGAATATAGTGAACTGGAAAGAATCAGGGTAATCGAGTCCCCTAGCGTCACACATCGTAAATTCAATGGAGCTATGGAATGAAACTCATAAAAGCAAATAGATTGAGTCTTAGAGAAGCGCTCACTGATGACCTCGCACCGACCACCGGGCGAAGCTCCGGGCGCTGGTTCGCGCTGATGGTCCTCTGCCTGGGCGCTCTGATGATCGTGCTCGACACAACGATCGTGAACGTTGCGCTCCCGTCGATCCGGCAGGATCTCGGTTTCTCCGAGACATCGCTCGCCTGGGTGGTGAATGCCTATCTGCTCACCTTCGGCGGCTTTCTCCTGCTAGCTGGCCGGCTGGGCGACCTCTTCGGCCACCGGCGGCTCTTCCTGATCGGGATCACGCTCTTCACCCTGGCATCGCTCGCCTGCGGCCTGGCCACCACGCAAGGGTTCCTCGTCACAGCGCGAGCGATCCAGGGGCTCGGCGGCGCCATCGTCTCCGTGGTGGCGCTCTCGCTGATCATGAACCTCTTCGTTGAGCCAGCGGAGCGCGCCAGGGCGATGGGCGTCTACGGCTTCGTCTCTGCCGGCGGCGGAAGCGTCGGCGTGCTGCTCGGCGGCCTTCTGACGAGCACGCTCAACTGGCACTGGATCTTCCTGGTCAATCTTCCAATCGGTGCCGTCGTCTTTGCTCTCTCCCGAATGCTGCTGCCAGCCGCGCACCGCGCGGCGGCCCCCGGGCGTCTCGATGTCGCCGGCGCGATCATCGTGACGGCTGCGCTCATGCTCGCTGTCTATGCGATCGTGAACGGCAACGACGCCGGGTGGACCTCTGGCCAGACGATCGGCCTGCTCGTCGCTGCGGCCGTGCTGTTGGCGATCTTCCTCTTGATCGAGGGTCGAGTTCGCGCACCGCTCATACCACTTGGCATCTTGCGGCGGCGCAACGTGGCGACCGCCAACGTCGTTGGCGTCCTGTGGGCCGCGGCTTTGTTCGGCTGGTTCTTCCTCTCTGCTCTCTACCTCCAGCTGGTGCTCGGGTACAGCCCGCTGTGGGTCGGTCTCGCCTTCCTGCCGGCCAGCCTCATCATGGCGGTTTGCTCGCTCGGCCTCTCTGCCAAGCTCGTCATGCGGTTCGGCATCAAGCCGCCACTCGCGACCGGGCTGCTGCTGGCCGCCGTCGGACTCGTGCTCTTCGCGCGAGCACCGGTCGACGGGAACTTTGTCGTCGATGTGCTCCCGAACATGATCCTGCTCGGATTGGGGGGCGGCATCGCCTTCAACCCGGTGTTGCTTGCCGCCATGAGCGACGTTGCGCCAACTGAAGCCGGCCTGGCCTCTGGAGTCGTCAACACCTCGTTCATGATGGGCGGGGCGCTCGGCCTGGCGGTCCTCGCCAGCCTCGCTGCCGCTGGCACGACCAGCCTGCTGGCCGCAGGCTCCAGCCATCTCGCGGCCCTCAACGGCGGCTACCATGTCGCATTCCTCGTCGGGGCTCTCTTCGCCGCCGTTGCAGCGGTGCTCAGTGCCACGCTGCTGCGTTTCAAGGTGCCGACCACGCCAAAGCAGGACGAGTCGAGAAACGAGCAGCGTGTACCAGAAGTGCGTGCATAATACTTATGATAAAGGAGTTTTTAATGGGAAAAGTCATTTCGAAAGACGGCACCGCTATTGCATTCGATAAGTCGGGTCAGGGTCTCCACTGCGTGTTGACGACCAGGAAGTCACCTATTGGGCGGTCAGTGGCCATGGCACCCTCTTCAATTACACCGGCCACCCGGCAGTCGTGCTACCTTATAAGCTGGACCGCGATGGCCTACCCCTTGGGATACAGCCGGTAGGGAAACGCTGGGATGAATCGCGTCTGCTGGCGATAGCAAAGGTCTTATCGGAAGTGACCGGCCAATTCCAACGACCACCGGGCTACTAAGTGAAGAACCCGAGGGGTGGAGGTTCGAGCAGTGTGGCCCTCACCATGGAACGCGGAACTTGCAAGCCTGAGGCTACAACGCTTTGGCCTTTTGCTTGCTTTAGCAGCATGCTGTTGTTCCCTTTGGCTTTCGCCGCCAGGTTAGCTCTTGTTCCTAGAACATCTCTCAAATTCTAGCCGACTGCGTCGGCAATCTCATCGTGCGTGACACGGCGCACGTAGCCAGTACAGGTATGATAGAGTGTTTACAACGTAGTCAAAAGGTCATCAGGAAAAGAGCATCGAGATAAGGCTCGATAGCTCAAATGTGACCTCATTTCTTGACCTTCCGCTGTAGGAACAAACAGACGTTGGGTTACATTATCCATGAGGCAGTGCGCAATCTTTCTGCTAGAAAAATCGGCTGATCTGAAGGTAGACTTGATTAATGTTCTGCGGTGTGCCAGCATATTCCTGGCCCCCAGTAGCGCCGGCTATCTTCGTTAGCTCACTTACATCAGCATCGTTGCCATAAGCAATAGTATATATCTTCACTCCCTCACCAGCATTCGCACCGGAGGCTGTAATCTGGCTAAGAAGTTGACTAACGGAGAGCTTGCTAGAAGTATCCATTCCATCAGTCAGTACTATCAGGACTTTGATATGCTTAGAAGGTAGGGTCTTCAACGCATTGGCTTGTTCCGCAATAGTATCAAAGAGGCGTGTCGAGCCACTGACATCGATACCACTAATGTTAGAGAGCACACTTTGTCGCTTGGGGCCAAGCGCTGAAACGGGAGTGAGTACGTTAGTGTTTGTGCTAAAGACGGTCAAACCGAGCCCATCGCTGTTGCCCAGCAAGTTAACGAACTCTGTCAGACCCTGCTTCGCCTTCTCGATCTTGCTAAGGCCTCCGACCAGGTCATTCATACTGCCAGAACGATCAAGAACAAGCATCACATCAACCTTGCGGCGCTGTTGCTCCCACGAAGTCTCAATAGCTTGTGTCACATCCGCTGAAGGTACCTGTAAGAGCGATTTGGGTTCGCTTGGGTCCACTCCATGAGCGCTATTGATGGGTGACCCAACTCCCACGCTAAGGTCTGCTGGCCTAAAACCGTATTGCAGGGCCTTTTTTTGCTGGGCAGGCGCTAACAAGAAATTTCTGAACGCTAGCGCTGCCGCTCTCTTAGCCGGAGTCACCCAGCTTGCCTGCAGAATTGTGTAAGGATGATCGCTATAGAAAGTACCTTCTTTGGGATAGATTGCTACCACTGGATAAGCCAGATGGGGATAGAGCTGACCTTCGTTAGCCTGCACTACCAGGCTCTCGTACATCACCGTCGCACTCAGATAATTGGGGCCTTGAGTGAACATTTCATTGGCAAAAAAGCCTGTACTATCGCCATAATGGATGATTGAACTCTCCACGTTGGCAACGAAGTCTTGAGTTGTTGGGTTCGTCACATCAGCGAGCGATAATTCACGAAGCTTACCCACTGCCGCGTAATTTTCAGCGATGATTGAATCCAGGCCTGAGTTGGAATCGTCGGGGCGGGTATGGCCGAACTTGAAGTCCCCAAACTCTGGGTGCCCATAGGCGGCCCAACCACGAGGATTGGTACTGAGAGCTACAATATCTGACCAACCAATTGCCTTATTTGGCCAGCCTAGTGCCTCGGCCTCAGGCTTCCACATAGCGATAACTACAGGACTGGTTACCAGTGATGGCGAGTCAGTAGCTCCGGTGGCGACGATATCACTTCCGTGCTTTTTCACCCACTGTGAATTGAGGAGTGTCAACCAAACACTTCCAGCCGGGCTCCAGATATCGGGCTGAATCGTACCATCAGCAATTTCTTGCATAGATGTGCCGGACCCGACTGGAGTCGCCTTGACAGTGATCGGCCCATCACACGCGCTAATATGTTGTTTATTGAAATCAGGAACAACATCGTCGATCCAGGCTTGCTTTTCGCTGCTATAGTACATGATAAGGGTGACCGGATTGGAGGAATGGGACGTGCACGAGATTGGTTGCCCTCCAACCGTCGAAGTGAGTTTATTACTCTGGGTCTTGTTGTTCGTAGTCATAGCACCATTACATCCTACTAGCAGTATCAATAAGAGTATGGTACTCAAAACATAGAGTATAAGATGACCTGTCTGTTGCTCTCTACGCGGATGGCTGGAAATCTTCATCTTCCTTCTCTCCCTCCTGGACATGCTTTGCGCCAGGAAATGATCGTTGCTTGTAAACCGCCTTTTCGATAGTAGGGACGAGGGTCAATCAACCAAGCGCGGTTGGTGATCCATCATAGTAGTTTTTCCACTGCTTAATCAGTTCATTGATGACTGCACTTGTAGGGACATTGGCCAGTGGGGTAATTTCCACTTTGGGTGAGATGTTGTAAGACGATTGTTGCAAGAAGACGTTCCCTGGTACATTGTCCGTGATCTGGATACCTGGGGTGCTTGGCCGGAAACCAGTAGTGAGGGCCAGCCGCTGCTGCTGTGGTGATAACAGGAAGTCACGGAACATTTGTGCAGCCATCTGTTGCTCAGACGTTACCCAGGTCCCCTGCAAGATGGCAAATGGATGATCACTCACGATATTCAGGCTGGGATAGAACAGCCGCAGAGGTTCCTGCTGAGCGGTTATCGCCAATTTCTCACCAGTGAGCACTAAATTCTCATAGGTCGCTACGATATCAAATTCGGGTGCACCTGAAGGTATGACCACATTATCAAAGAACGTGCCGCTGCTACGGCCAAAAGCGGATACTGCACCCTCGATATCGTTAAAGTAGCCCAAGAACTGGGGGCTGTCGATCTGTGGAACCGTTAGCCCACGCTCCTCATTATAGAAAGCGTAGGCAAGCAAGGTGACGGTCAATAACCCACTATTCGATTGATCAGGCCGGGTATGACCGAACTTTACGGGTCCCCATACAGACAATCCGCCAATATTGGCCCAGCTACTCTGCTTCAGGGCATCATGAATGCTCGGCCAGTCGACGCTGGGATAGTACTTGAGAAAGGCTTCGGCACGGTCCCGCCAGAACGCAAACACGAGCGGACTGGAAACGAGCGACTTTGCTTGCAGAGCGCCAGAATTAATGATGATATCTTTCCCTGCATGCCCCTTTTGCCAGGCTGAACTTAATTGATTGAGTTCCAGAAAACTCGCAGGGCTCCAGACAATCGGCTGAATGGTACCATTGAGAATCTTCTGTTGTCCATCCAACGAGCCTCGCAGATCTAAGTCGATGTGAATGGTCTTTCCACCCACACTTGCGCCGGTTTTATGAAATGCATCCACAGAAGCTTGCATCCAGGCTTGCTTTTCGGTACTACAGGTGAAGGGAATTGAGATGCTATTGGCCGCGACACTTGTAGTAACCGTGTTTGAACCTTTATTGGAGAGAAGGTAACCGACGGCAGTACCCCCCAGGGCGATGGCGGCTGCCGCTCCAATGCCTCCTATTAACAAACGTCTCCTCGACATACGTCCTGAATCCGGTGATTTAGGACTGAATGGTACGAGGCCACTAGATCCGATGGTGTAAAACATATCGATAGCAGACTGGAAGCGATTTTTTGGTTCCAGGGACATTGCTTTGAGCACAATCTGCTCAGCTATGATTGAGAGTTTCGGGTTGAGTTCACGTGGCGCTCGAAGCAATCCCTGATCCGCCTGGCGCAAGGGAGCGTCGACCGGGGCAGTCCCTGTTAAGAGTGCGTAGAGCGTTGCGCCCAGTGCGTAGATGTCAGTACGCGCATCACTTTGACCCAGGCCATACTGTTCAGGAGCCGCGAAGTTGCGTGATCCCAGTGTTTCAGTATCATGAGGGGCATCTGTCTTGAAAAAGCGTGCGATTCCGAAATCAATCAGTTTGATCTTTCCCTCTTCATTGACCATGATATTGGAAGGCTTCAGATCGCGAAAGATGATTGGTTGAGGGCGTGTATGCAGGTAGTTCAATACATCGCAGAGTTGCAGGGTCCATTCCATCACAATACTTTCGTCCAGTGGACCTCCTGCCATCTGTAGCCGCCTCTCCAACGTCGTTCCCCTGATGAACTCCATCACCAGGTAGACTTTGCCGCTTTCTTCAAAGAAATCAATCACGTCGGGCAAATTAGAGTGCTTGAGTTGGACGAGGAGATCGGCCTCCTGGCGAACGGATGTAACGAACTGTGCCTTCTCAGTAGCATCCAGGGGAGCATTGCTCATCTCCTTAATAGCCACAGTGCGCTTCGTTTGAAAGCGAGTGTCCAATGCCTCATAGATTACACCGAAGCCGCCCTTGTCTACTAAGCGAATAACGCGGTAACGATTCCCTAGCAAATTCCCCGCTACAGTACTCCCCGCAAGGCCGCGCACGTTCATCTCTTCTTCTTCAATAAGCGATGCACTCGTAACCAGGGATATTGTTTCGTAGTGCTCTTCGTTGAGTTGTTGGGCAGCAATCGATGATCCGCAGTTCGCACAAAATCGTACATCTGCTGTGACTATCGCACCACAATTTCGACAGCTATGTCCCGCTGCTAACCTTTCCATGCCTTTTCTGTGGCTCACCTTCCCTACATTTATCGAGTTGTGAGCCACCTTCCTTTCGCAGATTTTACATGGCATATTTCAAGGCTACGTAATTTAGCAATATAGCAGAACTAATGAATACAGTATAGTTTTAAATGTTAAGAGAATGGTAACTACATAGGTGCCCAAGCGACGGGCAATGGCTTGCCTACAAAAACAGCAGCGAGCGCGGCTAGCATGGAATGTCCCTGCTTGTGCATCGTCGAAAGATAACTGCGGGTCAAAGTAAATCAGGTAGCGAATGCCTTTGTTACCTACTCGTCTATACGCTTGTGAAAGCGCTTTTTTGCTCATGAGTAATTGACTGACTAAAGCTTGAACAAGCACACCTATATCAGTGAATGGAGACTGTACCGGCTACTTGGGACATCTGTTCGCCGAATTGGACGTTTTACGCTTCATTGAACGAGCTTTCTTGTCAAAACACACGCCAGGAACGTACAATCACTAGGGTTCAGAATCCATTGCCGTTCTGTCTACGTTGATGAAGGAGAGGTTCAGTTGGCGTTTCGTCTAGTCATCACCAT
>WNGD01006730.1_pt1 | contig 11923 bp, 7 predicted proteins | sample 5400671 | NCBI WGS metagenome assembly WNGD01 (sample SAMN13153369, study PRJNA577476) | soil metagenome | isolation source: 40 cm soil or saprolite under grassland replicate 2 | place: USA:California | collected 2016-06-15
TCTCCGTTTCGTCCGTAGGAAGTCGGCGGGAAAGGGAATGCACTGCAGATTTGGCGACTGGAGGTTCCGCCACAAGCCAGCTTGCATCCACAGAAAACGTCTTAGTCCCACAGAGGATGAGGGATCTCTCAATAATATTCTGCAATTCCCTGATGTTGCCGAACCAGTGATACCATTGAAATAGTTCCAATGTCGTCCTGGAGATGCCGGAGATCTTCTTGCCCATGCGTCCGGCAAAACGGTGAATAAAATACTCGGTCAGGACGGGAATATCGTCTTTGCGTTTGCGCAGGGGTGGCACTTCGATTGGAAAAACGTTCAACCGGTACAACAAGTCGCTGCGAAACACACCGGAACTGATCGCTTGCTTAAGGTCGCGATTTGTCGCTGTGATCAGGCGCACGTCTGCTTTGATGGATTGCGTTCCACCGACTCGCTCGAACTCGTTTTCCTGCAACACACGCAACAGCGCAACCTGTGTTTCCGCAGGGATTTCGCCCACTTCGTCAAGAAACAAGGTGCCACCCCGAGCCAACTCGAATCGGCCAAGTTTCCGCTGCAATGCGCCAGTGAAGGCGCCTCTTTCGTGGCCGAACAATTCTGAATGGATGAGGGAAGGCGGAATCGCAGCACAATTTACGCTGACAAAGGCCTGCCTCGCGCGCGCTGATCGCTTATGGATTGCTCTGGCTATCAGTTCCTTACCTGTGCCGGTTTCACCTGTGATCAAAACGGTGGAATCCGTCGGCGCAACCTTCGACACGCGCGATAACACCGCCCGCAAAGCAGGAGAGGTGCCCACAATCTCTTCGAACATGGATGCCGCATCCACCTCTTCACGCAGCGCCACATTCTCTCTTTGGAGCTGATCTTTTAATCCTTCAATTTGCCGGAACGCATTTTTCGCCGCGGTCACGTCCGTCAGCGCACCGATGTATTCGAGATTGCCGTTTTGGTTCTTGACTGCGCGCATGACAAGGTGGACATCCTTAATTGAACCGTCAGACATCACAATACGGTGCTCTGAATCTATGTCTGCACTGATTCTCGCCGCGTCATCTCACTATGTCGCGGTCTTCTGGATGTACGATTTGCCACACCAAATCGAGCGTCGGCTTGGTGGCCGGGGCGATACCCACAATTCGGTAAGTTTCCTCCGACCAGACGAGTTCTCCGTTGGAAACATTCCAGCCACAGCTTCCCGTGTGGCTCAATTTTTGCGCCTCTGCTAAAAAGGCTTCGCTGCGCCTTAAGGCAGTCTCAGCCTGCTTCTGCTCTCGGTAGAGATATGAATTCGTCAACGAAATGGCAGCCTGCGAGGCAATTACTTGCAACACCGCAACGCGCGCGCCATCGAAAACGCGCGGCGTGAGTTTATTTTCGAGATAGAGGACCCCGATGAGCTCGGCCTGATTGAGAAGAGGAAGGCAAAGAAGTGAACGTGCGCGGTGGCGAATGAAATAAGCATCACCACTGAACTCATTCGGCGTCGAAGCGTCGTCCAAGATAAGACTCTTCTTTGTTCGCACAACATAATTGAGGATTGATCGTGGCAAGCTCTCAGCCTCGACTGGCCCTTCTCGCAGATACACCCTTGGTACTCCGAGGTTGGTTGTGGATTCGGCTCCTATCCGATACTCAGTGCCGCGAGGCAAGACCAACAGGCCTCGTTCGGCGCCGGCATGCTGAATCGCTAAGCGCATCACGGTATCGATCAGCTTTTCGAGGTTAATTTCTCCGGAGATCGCTTTTGAGACGCTGATAACCGTTGTGATATCCAGAAGCTGGACCGGCGCCATAATCGTGTTTTTCGGGTCGGGCAATTCCACTTGCTTAACCAGCTGGGGATACAACTCATCGAGTTGCTTCACTTTCCCATCGGCGCCCCAGCGAAGATAACAGTAACGAGCTTCTCGCAAGTAAGAATCGGCGATCTTATCCAAACCGCGGGCGGCGTAGAACCGCGCGGCAACCTCGAAGGCAACCGCCTCATTGTGGATAAATCCGTTGGCGTGCGCCGATCGAATGCCTTTTTCGTAAAGCTCTTCAGCCTCGACCACACGGCCTTCTATTCGGGCGATTTCCGCACCCACAAGCGCGGCACGGTCTTCAAAGTTCTCCGGGCAGTGCTTTGCCCATACTTCGAGTTGCCGATGGCTGGCTTTCAGAGCCTCTATTTGGTCTTTTTGCTGATCGGGTAAGGAACAATCCAACGCCGCGTGAGAGAGCGCGCCATAGTAAACTAAGGATGCCGGCTCAAGAATAGTTACCCAAGGTTTCTGATGAGCCTTCCTTGACGCGGCGATGGCAGAAGAATAGTCACCTGCAAAGAACCGTGCTTCCGTCTTCAGAATCCAGTAGCCAAATCCCGCTTCGGCAAAAGCGGGATTACTCGCTAAGTGGCGCTCAAACTCAGCCTCATTGAATTGTTGGTCATCAAAAGAACCGAATTCCTTTGTCAAACCCCGAAGAGTCCGTATCAGCTGGAGATCCGACGCGATGATATCAGCCGCGAGTCCGACCCGCGCTTTCTTTGCAAACTCAACACCTTTTTCAGCCTCAGTTTGCGCCTGGGACAAGGGGTCTCCGACGACCAGGAGATTCATGACAACCTGCGTCAGGCTGTATGCCGCGTATGTAAAGTCCCCAGTCTGGTAAGCGACGTTGAATGCGTGACGTACCAGCTCTCCGGCCTGGCGAAAATGCCTCGACACGGGAACTACAATGCTTCCGAAACACATACATGTGCGAGCCTCAAACCGCTTCAATCCGCGCTTTTGCAACAAGTCGTAGCCGAGTTGACCAAATCGAACCGCGTCTTCGTATTTACCGAATCGCGATGCGGATATCATTGCAAACCACACATAAGCAAAGGACGATGCGTCGGTGTTGCCGTGCTCGAGACTAAGATTCACGAGCCGGAAAATAACGAATGCGCACAGATTGTGGTCAAAGAACACGGCAGGCGTAATAAGTTCCGTCAAGACCTCAAAGACATCCAGGGTATCGGGATCGGTTACCAGGGACTCATCCACGAGATTCTCTATCTGCCGGTTCCCAAGCAGTGACCAAATACGATCGTATTCGCGCTGCACCTCGTCGCTCGCCGGATGAGCAGACCATTCCATCCCGTCACGGCGAAGATAGTCGAGGCATATTTCTATTCCTTGATCAAGCCGATCCAAGGCCGTGTATAGCGTCAACTGCAGGCATGTGATGAGAGCCAAATCGTGTGCTGTATTGGCGCGCGAGGCGAGCGTCGAGAGTCGCCTTTCCGCAGACTCCATATCAGCAGTCAGCAGTTCACATTGGGCTATCAAGCGTTCGATGGAAAAGACAAGCTGATAATCTGTGTTCCAACTATTTTCTGTCAGAAGCTCCCGGCCAGTCACCAGGTAAGAAAGCGCTGAGGCATAGGCGATCGAGAGCTTAGCACGTCTAGCCGCAACCAGATTCAATTCTGCGATGCGCGTACGTTCCGCCGCTGACGTTACTAAACAAACCCCTCGGTTGAGCTGGTTTACAATCTCGAAGATATTCTCTTCTATGTCCGCTGGCTTAATCCGAGACACGAGGAGACGTCCGATCCGAAGGTGTGTGGCGCCTCGCGCGTCTTCAGGGATCAGTGAATAGGCTGCTTCCTGAACGCGGTCGTGGAGAAATCGATATGCATGTTCCGATCGAAAGAGGACCCCGGCTCGGATCGCCTCTGCCAAGTCGTCGTGGATGTCCTCGTTCGAATTCTGATAGATCTTTTCCACCAAGTCGAACTCAGCGCTATTGCCCAGACAGGCGAGCTGTTGCAATGCCTCCTGGGTTTTTGAGGGCAGCCGGTTTAACTTCCACACGATAAGGTCCACCACATTGTCGGTGTAACCCTTGGCGAGAATCTCATTTAGATCCCATGACCATCGCCTCTTGTCATGATCGAATGCAAGCAAACCCTCTTCGGCAAGTGCAGATACAAACTGAATGGCGAAGAACGGATTACCCCCTGTCTTTGCGCGCACCAGTTGCGCGAGCGGAGCTGCGTACTCGACTTCACAGTGAAGTGAATCTGCAAGCAAATGTTCCAGGTCTTCACAGCGCAGTGGCTCAAGCACAATCTCGCGTACGGTCGCGCCCGCTCTGCGGATCATCTCAAGCTTGGAAATTAGCGGATGGGAAGGCTCAACCTCGTTGTCCCGGTATGCGCCGAGCAACAACAAGTGACTCACATCCGATTGGGTCAGAAGGTCCTCAAGCAAATCGAGGGTCGCCACATCAAGCCATTGCAAATCGTCGAGGAAGAGAACCAGGGGATGCTCAGGTCGCGCGAATACTCCTATGAATCGCCGAACGACTAATTGGAAACGATGTTGCGCGTCCTTCGGCGGAAGTTCTGGAACCGGAGGCTGTTCGCCTATGATTAGCCTTAGGTCAGGAACAAGGTCCATCATGAGCAATCCGTTCGTGCCTAACGCCTCACAAAGAGCATCGCGCCAGATGTGGAGCTCCGCTTCACCCTTGCTCAGAAGCAATCGAACAAGGCTCTCAAAGGCTTGAGCTAAAGTGGCATAAGGAATGTGGCGCTTGTATTGGTCGAACTTGCCAAATGCGAAGAGGCCGCGAGGAGGCACAAGTGCTTTATGGAGCTCATTAACAACGGACGACTTTCCTATGCCAGCGTACCCTGACACGAGTACCAACTCGGGGCGGCCACCGGCCACGATACGATTGAAGGCGTTGATCAGAGTTTCAATCTCTCCTGCGCGGCCATACAATCTCTCGGGAATCAGCAGCCGGTCCGGCGTGTCATCTTCGCCCACAGAGAATTCGACGATTCTGCCTTGGGCACTCCAGACTGAGAGACAACGCTGAAGATCGCTCAGAACTCCTGCGGCAGTCTGGTAGCGTTCCTCGGGGGTTTTGGCGAGCAGTTTCAAAATGATTGCACACACGGCGGGAGGAAGATCCCTCCGCAGTTCGGTGGGAGGCGCCGGCTGCCTTGCAATGTGACAATGCATCCATTCCATCGAGTCCGATGCCGAAAACGGCAACCTTCCGGTCACCATCTCATACAGGATCACGCCCAAGGCGTACAGATCGCTCCGTGAATCTATTGAGCGATTCATGCGTCCAGTTTGCTCGGGTGCCATATAGGTCAGCGTTCCCTCGATGGACTCGAGCGGCGTTGCATTCTGGCGCTCACGAACAAGTCGGGACGCAATCCCGAAGCCGGTCAACCAAACCTGAAAGGTCGCGGGGTTAACAATAACGTTCGCCGGTTTAAGGTCTTTGTGGATTAGACCACCCTTGTGCAGCCCCATGAGAGCAGTGGCAAGCCCCACAGAAATGCGCAAGAACTGCCCCATCTCCATTGGGCCGACAACAAGTCGATCAAGGGGCTCGCCGCCGGGGCACTCGAATACGAGCGTCGCCTGTCCATTGTCGTCCTGAGACAGGGACAGTGGACGAATCGCCCACTCCGAGAGCAATTCATCCCTGAGCGAATATTCGTGCTTCAGTTTGTTGAGGGATCGCAGCCTTGGTCGTGCGGCAGCGGGCTTCAGCACCAAGACGTCTGGCTTGTCCGTGCGCGTCCCTCGCCCCCGCCCGCGGTACAAGACGAACTCGTCGTCCTCGCGGATTGGCTCGAGAATATAACCTGAAACACTCATTCAAGAGCACAGAGGCCCATCGGATTTCTTCGGTTAACCGTTAAGTTACACATTTGAGCTTATACCGCGTTGACGTTTTGTCGAGGGTGTCTGGAGGATGCGAAAAATGGCGGCCCAAACGAATCGAAATGACCCGCCCGCTGCGGCCGTTATTTAAATGGCTCCGTCAGTTTTCTCGCCCAAGGAGATCAAAAGTTGGTCGAGATTTTATGGCTCACGAGTCACCATGTTCTCGAGAAATCCACTCTCGAATATAAGCTGGACAGTTCTGGATCTTTATGCCGGTTTGTTCGCACCGCGCCAAGAATCGAACTCCTGCCAGCCCAGCAAGTGTCACCTCTCCCAAGTCCAAGGCAACTGGCCGCTTTTCTGCGCTTATCAGGTTTTCCAACTCGGATATAGATTCGCCTTCGATCCGACCACTCAGGATGAAAATGGTCAAATCTCCTTGAATTGACATCCTAATTTTTAACATCCGATTACATTTCGTAAAACCACAATCGGTTCCGGGACAATTCCGAGGGAACACGTTCGGTTGCCTTCGTTGCGCCGCTATTTATATTCAGATTCCGAGCAACTCGCCGGATATCAGCGATATAGTCCCGATGCAAATCGGCCCTCTCCGCCAAGGTTGGCGTGATATTCCGACGTGAAACTGCAGCCTCCGGGCAGAAGCTCCAAAACGAGTAACGAGAACCCGCGAGCTTTGGCCCGGATCCTTCCATGATCGGTTCTTTCATTTCTCTCGAAGACGCTGGCGATTCGCTAATCTTCTTCGGTTTAGACTTAGGCTAGAAGTGTGCCAATATGGGTTCGAGGGGAATCTGCCTGAATGCGCCTGGAAAAGTTGCTGCCTTGGCGCTGCTTCGTGAAAGTTAATTCGCGAATTTCGAGAATTCGCGACGTTCCACGAAGAATTGCCAATTGGTTTCTTGGGCGCGCCTTTCTAAAACGTGGGAATATTCCAACACGGAGTCGGCGTCTCGAATCATCGGAAAAATGGCTCCAGGCGCATCGGTCTCCAGATAACTCGGCTCGAAATTCATCTCATCGGATTCACGTTCCCGCCGATGCGTTCTGAAACACGTAGGTTGGCATTGCTTATGCAGCCGTTGCTCCTAAACCGAGTTAGGAGAGATTTTATGGAAAGGGCTCGACAAAAAATTGCCAGGATCACGAGCGGGGGCAGTGGAATTTGTCCGGAAACGTCATCCCTCTGTTTCAAATCGCAGCAAACGCGCCCGATTAATTGATTTTAAGATGAAAGCGATTAAAGCGTTTATTCTGCATGACGATCCAATACTGGCAACGAGGGTGAAGGCCGCCTTACGGCGCGCAATCCAGCGGGCTGAGGCCACCGCCCTGTGGACGATCACTTTGCGGCCGATCAGTGCTTTGCGGCAACCCACAACAGCGCGCCAAGTTCTTGCCGCAGCAGTCGATGCGCATTTGGTCGTATTTGCAAGCTGTCATCCGGAATCACTCCCGTTATGGGCCTATGAATGGCTGGAACGATGGGCCGTTTCGCGGCGAGTGCCCGACGCAGCACTGGCTTTAACGGACGGCGGATGTGAGACGGAGTTGACGGATGCGACGTCAGAACTTTCACAGCTCGCGAGAAAACGCCAACTGACCCTCATCGTTAGTGAGAATTCGACTGTGGTAAAGCCACCGAATGTATTCATTCGCGGCGCTGCTGAAGAGAGATTCCCTGCGGCGGTAGTGCAACCGCCTTTTCTGGACACTCCGACAAACCACAGTTATCGAGGCTGGGGGATCAACGAATGAATTTGGGCGGAATTCTTACCTTATTATGCAAACCTTCTCCAATGCCTCCTCATCCGAAATGCTGATAACTGCGGTGTTTCCCAACGAACGAGTTCCGAATCGCATTGGCAACTTCGTTCGGCTGGGAGTAGGGAGGGAGCATGTCCAATTGCTCGCGGGACCCGCTAACGCAAATCTACCGATTTGTGAAGTTGGCCAACCATATCGAACACCTGGACCGGTTCCCATCGTCAGCGTGGGTCGGAGCACCTGCCACAGCGGGCAGCCGCGCTGTCCAAAACGGGTTTTCTATACTCCTTTCTATACTGATAGCGGTTTTGGGGGCAAATCGTAATCAGTCGCGGCAAAAGGTCGAGGCCCACAGAACCATTGTAAAGATTGAGGGAATCAGCGACTGTCAAAAGGAATCAAAGGCAGCAAAAAGTGCGTTTTTGATTTAGAAGGCAAGTGCTCCGGCCAGCGGGTGTCACGTGCGTCGCGGTAAATCTTGCTCCTAGGCACAAAGCTCGAAAATTTCAAAGTCGAGCATTGGGAACTCAGCCTTGTAAACCTCCCTAAGTTGGAAAATTGTCCGCGACTTCAGAACGAGTTTTTGAAATTTCAATCCTTGTGCAGTGTTATGGAGATTTTGGATACGCTCATGCAAAGACTTGAGCACGGCTGAGTCATGTCGAAGCAACTTTCGAAGTTCGATTATTTTGAAGCGGCCCGAGATTATGTGTTCGAAATCGGGCACTTGGAGAAGAACAGCAGTGGTCGAAAAGCATCTGTTCGGCGCAAGGAAAGCAGCACCTAAATCTTCTGGGTGCAAAAATGCAGACAATTGACTCGCGGGGATTGGGTGATTGTGAATTTCGAAACAGACCGCCGAGCGCACGCCCACGACGTTTGAGACACTTCCGGAACGTCCCTTTTTTCGTCGGATCCTCCCCGAGGCCTCGACAACCAGGAGATGCTCGATTTTCTGGTTCCTGACAAAGAAAGCGAATTCGCAAACAAGTTGCTGGAGCACCGGCCATCGCACGACTTCCCGACAGGAAGCGCACAGCAACCCGGTTCGGAAAGGGCGGGATCGTGGTTCGGCCCTCGAGGCTTGTCGAAACTCTTCGGCTCATTGCGAACCAACTTTACATTTAGGCCTCGGAAATGTCAGCGCGCGCCTGCCCCAACGATTCTGTCACGCGACAAAAAGGTGAAGGAACGACGAGTACGCCTTATTTCCTGAGGAGAAGTTCGCCTTGGCCATTTGATACTGTGGTTTGATTACTACTCGACGGTTTTGGGGTCCTTTTGGGGGCCTTTCAGTCCCGATCTCCAAGAACCGAGTGTGGAGGAAAGGTCGGTGGGGCCGTGTAGTTACGCATGTGTCCCAGTGGGACCATAAGCGCTTCTTGAATTTCGAGTTAGGTGCCAGATCGGCGGCGATGACTACGAACTTGGGGATAGAAAGCGAAGGTCGGTTTTCAACCGACGCGCACATCAAAGCCATTCACGGGATTACGCCGTAACACCGTGGTGTGGAAAGCCTATGTCGACATTTGGTGGAAAGCTCCGCATCCCCGGCCGGAAAGCAATGAAACCACGATTCCCGACAATCCTCCCAGAATCCCTGCACTATCCCGGCACTATTCTTCTACTATGTATTCACCCTACTCTGTTAGCCATTTCGTTAGCCATCGGGATGATGGACTTAGCTTACCGGCGATGCCGCCGAGGATAAGTGACTCCTTCCCATGCCATCGTTGACGGTTGTGGCCATGGAGTATTTTCGTTCCTCGGCAAAGAATAGTCCATGGTTGAAATTGATCTCTGCCACCGTCTCTGACTCACGGGTTTCGACAGGCCATGTCGTCGAAATCGAGCATGCAGGTCACCTGCGGCAATTGTGCTTGTCTGCTTTCCTCAAAACGAACCAGCCATGGACTTGGACAGCGTCTCGTGAGCACGTGCCTCCTGCAGCCGCTCCTCTATCGCTGGCGTAATCATGTCAAGGGCATCACCGCCGGCGACGAACACCTTTGGAGGATTTGGCATCGCGGCAATTTTGACAAGCGCGTCGCCCAGCTTCGCCGGGTCGCCAGGTTGCGTGCCGTCATATTGCGACCACATTTCCTTGGCCGTGCCCTCCGGCGCGTAGTCCTCGATGACCTTGCTGACCCATCGGACATTTTGCGCGTCGAGCAGATCCGTTCGGAAGAAACCGGGTTCGACCACGGTGATCTTGATGCCGAATTTCTCCACTTCGGTCGCGACTGAGAGCGAAAGTCCTTCGACGGCAAACTTCGTCGCCGCATAGGCCGCGCAGTGTTTCAGCCCAACAACGCCGGCGACAGAACTGATGTTGATGATGTGTCCCGAACGCTGCCGCCTCATGACAGGCAACGCGGCCTGCATCACATGCACAACGCCGTAAAAGTTTGGTGCGAACTGGTGCTGGATCTCAGCGGTGGTCATCTGCTCGAAATTACCGAGCAGACTGTAGCCCGCATTGTTGACCAGGACGTCAATGCGCCCGAAACGCTTCACCGCTTCGTCGACGGCCGCTTTGGCCTGTGTCTCGTCGGCGACGTCCAATTGCACAAAGGCGATGTTCTCCTGTGCCGCGTCGGGATAGGCCTTGCGCACCTTTTCGAGATTTCTGCCGGTCGCGACGACGCGATCACCAGCGCGCAACGCCGCCCTGGCAATTCCTGTTCCAAGGCCGCTACCGGCACCCGTAATAAACCAAACTTTGCTCATGGTATTTCTCCCGGATAATTACTTCACGTATTGTTGTTTGGCGCGCGCTTCGGTTCAGCGTCCGACCAGCTTTTGCAAGTGTTCGGGATAACGCGCCCCCTGCACGGCGATTTTCGACGCTGCGCTTTCCAGTTCGCGCAAGTCTTCCGGCGAGAGTTGAACGGACGCTGCGCCACAGTTCTCTTGTAAGCGATGGAGCTTCGTTGTGCCGGGAATGGGAACAATCCAGGGCTTCTGTGCGAGCAGCCACGCCAGAGCGACCTGCGCCGGTGTGACCTTCTTCTGTGCGGCGAACTTTCCAATTACATCCACCAGCGCCTGGTTCGCCTTGCGGTTTTCCTCGCTGAAACGCGGGACGTTGTTGCGGAAATCCTCATTGCTGAACCTGGTATTCTCGTTGATTGCCCCCGTGAGGAAACCCTTGCCTAACGGGCTAAACGGGACGAATCCAATTCCGAGTTCTTCCAGCGTCGGCAAAACTTCCGCTTCCGGCTCGCGCCACCACAACGAGTATTCGCTTTGGAGCGCGGCCACGGGCAGGACGGAGTGAGCTTGGCGAATTGTTTGCGCGCCGGCTTCGGACAGCCCGAAGTGCTTCACCTTGCCTTGCAGAACCAACTCTTTGACTGTGCCGGCCACGTCTTCGATGGGCACGTTCGGATCAACGCGATGCTGGTAAAGCAAGTCAATCGTCTGGACTTTGAGCCGTTTGAGCGAAGCCTCGACCACTCTTTTGATGCGTTCAGGCTGGCTGGTCACACCACCTTGCTTACCGCTGTCGCAATCGAATCCGAACTTCGTGGCAATGACTACTTGCTCACGGAACGGAGCGAGTGCTTCGCCGACGAGTTCCTCGTTGGTGAACGGGCCATAGACTTCGGCGGTGTCGAAGAAGGTGACGCCCTGTTCCACGGCTGAACGGATGACGTTGATCATCTCCTGCTTGTCGCCGGCTGGCCCGTATCCAAAGCTCATGCTCATGCAGCCGAGACCGATGGCCGAGACTTCCAAGTTATTTTTCCCGAGTGTGCGTTTCTTCATAATTGTATTCCTTAGATTTCTAATTCCAGCGAGCGATCAGCACAGGTTGGTTACGGTAACATTTACTTGGTTGGTCGCGTCAGGCCCAGCGATTCCAGCCAGAAATAGAACTCGTCGATCCAATGGTCGCTCGATTTGCCTTGTTTGCGCATCCCGAAGCCGTGACCGCCCGCGCTAAAGACGTGCAGTTCCGGTTTGTAACCTGCGGCCTTAAGCGCGTCGTAGAATCGTGTGACGAGCGGCTCTGCGCTTGCATCGTCCTGCGCCACGGCGAGGAAGATGGGCGGCAGTCCCTGCGGAATTGGAGGCACCTCGTTGAAGGGTCCGCCGTAAATCGGAGCCGCGTAGTTCGGTCGCGCCTCCGATTGTAACACCACCGCCGAGGTGAGAATCGCGCCGGCTGAAAATCCTGTGAGGACAACGCGCTCGGGAGAGATGCCCCATTCCGCGGCGTGGGCGCGCACGACTTTGATCGCCTGGATTCCGTCAGCAATACCGTGTTTGCTGTACTCATCAATCAGACTGCGATTGCGCATTACAGCGCCGAGGGCTGCGCTCGCCGACTGTGCTACCTGCGCCGGCTCCTGACCTTCGACTTGCAAGAGCCGGTACTTCAAAACGAACGCAGCGATGCCGCGGGCGGCCAGCCATTTCGCTACGTCGTGTCCTTCTGAGTCAATCGACAGCCACACAAA
>WNGD01005805.1_pt1 | contig 11921 bp, 9 predicted proteins | sample 5400671 | NCBI WGS metagenome assembly WNGD01 (sample SAMN13153369, study PRJNA577476) | soil metagenome | isolation source: 40 cm soil or saprolite under grassland replicate 2 | place: USA:California | collected 2016-06-15
TTTCCACGATCGGCTATTTCGACGTGTTCTGGACCACCATCTTTGCCGAAGCTGTAGTCTTCTTCACCGTCTTCCTCGCTACCGCGATCATCCTGTGGGTGAATGGATTGCTCGCGTCCCGCTTTGCCCGGTCGCCGTGGACGCAGCGTCCCGCCGACCTCGAGTGGAAACGCGCCGGTATTGCGACATTGCCGGACGTGTTGGAATTCATGCGCCATCGGCTGCCGTGGCCCCTCGTCATTGCCGGCGGCGCTAGCGTACTCGCCGTGCTTGTCGCCTGGGGAGAGGTCCACAACTGGGATGTCTTCCTGCGGTACTTCTATCAAGTGCCTTATGGCGCGAACGACCCACTCTACGACAAGGACATCGGCTTCTATCTCTTTTCGCTGCCTGCCTATGTCGTCATCAAGAATTGGATGCTGCTCACGCTCTTCCTGAGCGCACTCTTCGCCGGAGCGGTCTATTGGGTGCACGGCGACATCCAGTACGACGCTCAGCGTCGGTCGATATCACCGACGGTGATCGCCCACGGCTCCGTGCTGCTCGGCTTCTTCTTCGCGGTGAAGGCCTGGTCCTACGGTCTCGACCGCTATTTGCTGCTCTACGGCGACAATGGGGTGGTGGTCGGTGCGAGCTATACCGACATCCATGTGGAGCTGCCCGTCCTGTGGCTGCTGATCGGGCTTTCAATCGTCGCGGCATTGGCCGCGTGGGCAAACCTCTGGGTACGCACCTACCGGCTTCCCGCGGCAGCGGCGGTGCTCGTCTTCGGCGGCTCCTTTGTGCTGTCCGGCATGGTCCCAGGATTATTCCGGCATGTGTTCGTTAAACCGAGCGAGCTAGAGCGGGAGAGACCCTTCATCGAACGCAACATCGCGCTGACCCAGCGAGCATACAATCTCCATCAGATCACGGCGAAACCGTTCTCCGCCGAACAGGACCTTACCTCCGAGACACTTGAGGCTAACAAGGCGACCATCGACAACATAAGGCTGTGGGACTGGCAGCCGCTGATAGATACCTACGCGCAGCTGCAGGAGATCCGCACCTACTACAAGTTCCATGACGTGGATGTCGACCGCTATTGGCTCGGTGGCGCCTACCAGAGCGTGATGCTCTCGGCCCGCGAGCTGAAATCCTCGCTGCTACCACCGAACGCGCAGACGTGGGTCAACCGTCACGTGCTCTTCACCCACGGCAACGGCGTGGTGATGAGTCCGGTTACCCGCAAGAGTACGGAAGGGCTACCGCTCTTCTATCTGCGCGATATTCCTCCGGTCGCGACCGGCGGCCCCGAAATCCGCGAGCCGCGCATCTATTACGGGGAAGAGACCGACACCTACGTTATCGTCAAAGGGAGCACGCCGGAGTTCGACTATCCGAAGGGGAAAGACAACATCTACGCGGCCTATGACGGCACCGGCGGCATTCGCGTAGCTGGGATCGCACGGAGAATCCTCTTCGCGTGGTACTTCAACGACCTGAACCTGCTGTTCTCAAACTACATCACTGGCGACAGCCGGATCATGATCCGCCGCAACATCCAGGAACGTGTGCGCACCATCACCCCATTCCTGCGCCTCGATCACGACCCCTATCTGGTGATCAGCGACGGCGGGCTGTTCTGGATACAAGACGCTTATACGACGAGCGACTATTTTCCCTATGCACAGCCGGTGCAAAGCCTGCATCTCAACTACATCCGCAATTCGGTGAAGGTGGTTGTCGACGCCTATAACGGGACCGTCGACTTCTATCTGATCGATTCCGCGGACCCGATCGCCGCGACCTACCAGCGTATCTTCCCGGACCTGTTCAAGCCGTTCGCGGCCATGCCGCCGGGCTTGCAGAAACACATTCGCTATCCGGAGGACCTCTTTCTGATTCAGGCGCGCATCTACCAAACCTACCACATGGAGGCGGCCGACGTTTTCTATAACCGCGAGGATCTCTGGCAATTCCCGCGCCAACCAGGCGGCGGCGGCACCGCCATGATGGCGCCTTACTACATCATCATGCGGCTGCCCGGGGAGCCGCAGGCCGAGTTCTTCCTCATGATCCCGATGGTGCCAACCCGCCGTGACAACATGATCGCATGGCTTGCCGCTCGCTGCGACCCGCCTGACTACGGCAAGCTGATTGTCTATGAGTTTCCCAAGGAAAAGCTCGTCTATGGGCCGTTTCAGATCGAGGCACGGATCAATCAGAATACCGATATTTCCCAACAAATCACGCTGTGGAACCAGATGGGCTCACGCGTGATCCGCGGCGCTAACTTGCTTGCGATCCCTATCGAGAACTCGATTCTCTATGTATCGCCGCTCTATCTGCGGGCGGAGCATGGACACTTGCCGGAGCTCAAACGCGTGATCGCATCTTATGGCGAACATGTGGTGATGAAGGAGACGCTCGCCGAGGCATTGTCGGCGCTCTTTACGGAACCCAGAGCCGCGTCGGCGGCTCCGAGCGCTGCAACGGGGACGCCGCTCGCAGGTCCCGCGGCAGATCGGGCGCGGCAGGCGCTCGACCACTACAATCAAGCAATCGAGAGCTTAAAATCAGGAGATTGGGCGGGCTTCGGCACGGAGCTCGACGCGATGCGAAGGCTTTTGGAAGAGATGATCAGGCATTCTGGTAGTTACTAAGCGCTTGCTATCGCGAGCCTCCACCACGACCAGTCGAAGGGATTGTCCGCGCTACCCGCTTCGCAGGGTTTGCGCTAGTGTGGCTCATGTCCCTCAATGCGCGTCAGCAGTTCTTCTTCCAGCCAAGCCCTGCGCTCCCTGAGCCGCTTAACCTCGGCCTCGAGAGCCGTGAGCTGCTCAACCTCCGCCTCGAAAGCATCGAGGAGTTCGATGACCCCGCGGTACTCCTGACAGAGCGCGTCGAACCTTGCGTCTGTCGCCACTAACCGCCGCACGGTCGCTTCATCCTCCGAGAACCTTGCCAGCAATGATCGGATGCGCTCGACAACTTTGTTGGTCCCCATCTTCAAGGTATGAACAGAATGACTGATCCCTCCCCCGTGTTCCGTATGGACGCTTTTCTCCGGACAAGATTCGAGGACTTCGGACTAGAACTTCAATTTTCGAATCTCGTCGACGATTTCAGGATTGGCCAGCGTCGAAATGTCGCCGACATCCTCGTTGTTCGAGATCGCGGCAAGCACCCGACGCATGATCTTGCCGGCGCGAGTCTTCGGCATGTCGGGCACGATCACCACACGGCGCGGGCGGGCAATGGGCCCGATCTCACGGATTCTCCACACGCTTGCAGATTTCCTCGCTCGGCTGCTGCCCAGGCTTGAGTGATACGTAAAGGTCCGGGACCTTGCCTTTGATCTCGTCTCGGGCGGGGATCACGACCCACGACATTGAGAAAGCACCGATCGGTCCGAACCAGGAGGATTACGACGTGCTCGCCGACGGCGCCGGCGTGAGCCGCATCTTCCTGTCGCTCGTCGCGCCGCAGGATCGTCAGTGGATGAGAACGGCTATGCCCCGACGCGTGAGGCCGCGATGGCGGCGTTCGCCAAGAGCTGGCGGCGCGAATAGCCTCGGCCGGATGGATATTGCCGTTGGGTGCAGTCTTTGGCCTACGTTACGGAACGGCTTTTAAGCTCGAGGAGTTCAAGGCACGCTGATCAAATATGAATTTACTGGGTGCGGAATGATCCTGTTGACGCTCGCGCTGACGGCCTCGCCGCTCACCGAACTAGCCACCATCCTGTTCTGCGGCACGACAGATCAGCCGACGCCGATCTGTTGGCCAAGCCGCGCGTGAGGTCCGCAAGCAAACAGACAAGAAAGGCCGCGCTATCATCGATAGATACCTCGCCAAGAATTGCGACAAAGAAAAAGACGGCCGCCCGTAGGCGACGGCTGCGACACTTGCAAAGTGTGCAGAATAGGAAAGTTGAGCTCGCTGCGCACCCAGCGGCCTCGGCATTGGGTCTGTTGACGCCCCCGTAAGATTTAGTCGTGCGGTCCGGCCAAATTGCGCAGCGCGGCGGCCGAATGCGCCAAATCCTGGACGTTGATGCGCGCCAGCGCGGCGGAGAAGGCGTGCTCGGCTTGCCCCAGCGCCGACATCACCAGGACTTGCCGCCCGACGGCAGGAGCCGCGGCCTTCACCAGAAGGATCGAAATACCTGCACGTGAGTTCAGAGGCGGCAACGGCTCCGGCGACCAGGAGCGATAGAACCAATTTCTTTGAAGATGATCATCGTAACGCACCGGCGCGCTGTACAACCGATCGGAGAAGGGGTGGGCTCTTACTGCGCGACTGCACACGCCGCGCGCGACCATGGCAGAAACCGCTCAAATATGACACTTGGTCGAGACCAATCGCGCATTGGGGCGAACGCCCGTGCTGACCGTCCGCATAACCTGCTTCCCAACTGTCTAGATCGATGTTCATTTTGCGCCCGTGCTTGTCGTCATGCATATCAGCTCCGCGAGACGAAGAACGACTGATCGACGGGCAGCGCACGGGAACGGCACGGCCTTTTCCGCTTTGGCGCCTTCCAAGCGGCCCGTTTTGCCGCCCATCGATCCAATATTCGAGAGTGGTATTGCCCCCAGGCCCGAATAACTGACCGCTTAACATTCCGGCCGTTGTTCAGTTCCAGCCCACGCCGCGGGTTTCTGTTGGCCGTATCCGCATTGTCCAGGAGTGTGGCGCGCTTGCCACATACCCGCCGTAAGAATTACTAGGGTCAGAGAAAATTCCGAACGACGTGATGGAACTGGCCTCGCACATCGGGAAACCAAATCCGGGCACTTCAAGCCCGGTGATAAGTCGGACTTCACCCAGCTTGCCCAATTCGATACGACAAACGAGTGTGCATCAGTGCTACCCCGAACTCCCGGACTCCCCCGCGCGGTACCGCTTGCTAGGTGGATTTGCGGTTCCACTCCGTCTTCAGGCGCTCTGGTGTGAACGGAACGGTACGTAGCCGTACACCCGTCGCGTCGTAGATGGCATTGGCGAGGGCAGCACCGACTGGAGTGCAGGACGCTTCGCCCGCGCCGAGCGGTGGCGCGCTCGGCCGGTCGATCAGTTCAATTTCGAGCTTGGGAGCTTCCGAGAAGGTCAGGATCGGATAGCTTAGCCAATCGACGCTTAGAACACGCGAGCGATCGAATTTCACTTCTTCCTTCAGTACCCGACTGAGCGTCTGGAGGATGCACCCCTCGACCTGGGCCCGCACCCCATCGGGGTTGATGATCTGTCCGCAGTCATGCACGCACGCGACACGTTCGACCGTGATCTTCCCGGTCGCCCTCTCGACCGCAACATCCATGCCCATCGCCACATACGTTTCGTTGTGCTTATAGTGGACATACGCAATGCCGCGTCCACGCCCGGTGGGCGCATCTTTGTCAGGGCCGAGTGATGGTCGTGATTGCCACTTCATCAAAGCGGCCGTGCGTTTGATGACCTCGATGCCACGCGCATCGCTGAGGCCGCGCAATCGAAACTCGACCGGATCGACACGCGCTGCAGTAGCCAATTCATCAATGAAGCTCTCGACGGCGAAGCAATTGGCCGGTTTGCCAGGTGAACGGAGCGGGGCCGGGCGCAGCGGCGCGTCTTTCAGCCAGTGCACAAGCACCTTGACGTTGTCGGCAGCATAGGGCGGGTCGCCATTCTGCGAGATCAGGCCAGCATTGAGACCATGCACTTGGTCGAGGCCGGCAGCCTCAGGCCCGAGCAGGGGAATGTTGGGTAAACCTCTCGTTGCCTGCGGCAGCCACATCTCGATGCGCCAGTCGAGGATACGCTCGGCACCGACAGCGCCGGAAATGTCGATGAGTTGGGGAGGACCTTTGGGGTCCCATCCGTGCTCGTCCTCGCGCGACCATTGCACGCGCACCGGCCGTCCCACAGCGCGCGAAACGATCGCGGCATCGGCTGCCGCATCCTCGTGTCCGTTCATGCCATAGCAGCCGGCACCCTCGAGATAGATCAGCCGTACCTTTTCAGGTGGCAAACCAAGGAACCTGGCAAAGGTTGTGCGATTGCCATGCGTGCCCTGCGATGCAGTCCAGATCGTCGCGCTATCGGCGCGCACATCGGCCACCGCGCAGGAGGGGCCAAGCGAGGCGTGACTTTGCATCGGCCAGAAGTAACTGGCGGCAACGGTCGTTGCACCCTCCGGAAGGGGTGAGTCGGGCGTTCCCTTCTTGACCAAGATCTCATCGGTGATGTCGGCCTCGGCCCGCAGCGTCGCGGCAAGCTTGTCCTGTTCAGGCAAGCCCGACCACTCGCTCCATTGCGCGTGAAGACCGCGCCCAGCGCGCACCGCCGTCCACTCGTCGTCGGCAACAACGGCCAGAAAGTCCTTGATGCGCACAACCTTCGCGCCGAGGTTCTCGGTCGTAGATTCATCAACCGATATTAGCTTGGCACCGATCGCCGGAGGCCGGATCACGCGGGCGTGCAGCATGCCAGGCACAGTAAAATCGTGAACGTAAATGTTCGCGCCAGTACATTTGGCTGGCACGTCCGGCCGTGGGAGGGGCTTGCCGACGATGCTGTAAGTGGAGGGGTCTTTGAGAGGGGCTTTAGGATCGATCTTGAGGTCGAAGCGGCGCTCCCCGATCAAGTGGGCGAAGGGAATCCCGGTCCCACCTGCCTTCGGCCGTACCTCGCCATCAACTGCGACGAGGTCATCGGGCTTGCCACCGAGGCGTTGTGCCGCGAGCTCGATGAGCGCTTTACGCGCCGTCGCGGCAGCTTGCCGAATCTGCACGCCGCCGCGCTGGATGCCACTCGAGCCGGAGGTCCGTCCCTGATTTGGGGTGAGGGCCGTATCGCCCTCCACGTACTTGATCTTATCAATGCCGATGCCGAGTTCCTCGGCCGCCATTTGTCGGATAGCGATCCGCAACCCTTGTCCGAGATCAACCTTGCCGCAGAATACGGTCACCGTACCATCGCCATTCACGGCAAAGAAGGCGTCTACCTGGTTTGGATCGAGGACGCGTGGCGAACTGCTCTGCGCGAAAAGATCAGCGCACTGGCCGCTCAACGCAAAGGCGATGGTGAGTGCGCCACCCTTGAGGACCGCACGGCGGGAGAAATGAGACGACCCCACGGGGATAGTCATGTCAGCCCCCCTGGCCCGATGCTGACATTACGGCTCGGACAACTCGGATGTGCGTGCCGCAGCGGCACAGATTGCCATCGAGCGCCGAGCGAACTTCGTCTTCAGTGGGCTTTGCTTTCTCAGCGAGGAGCGCGGCCGCACTCATGATCATACCGCTCGTGCAGTAGCCGCATTGCGGCACCTGCTCTTTTATAAAGGCGGCTTGGATCGGGTGCAGCGATGTCGACCCCAACCCTTCGAGCGTCGCTACCGGCTTGTCCCCCACGCTCGCTATCGTCGTTTGGCAAGATCGAGCAGCCCTGCCATCGATCAAGACCGTGCAGGCGCCGCACTGCCCTAGCCCGCATCCGAACTTGGTGGCGGTCAGCCCCAGGCCGCGCAACACGTAGAGCAACGGCTTATCGGGGTCCGACGACTCGACCGAGCGAACGGAGCCGTTGATCCGGATCTTGTAGCTGTCCATGCTGATCTCTCTCATCATCGCGACGTCATTACCTGGGCGATAAATGCCAAACCCTCGCCATGTCGCAGTTGATCGTCATTCTCATCCACGAAATCCTGTTTCATCAAGGAAGAGATATCTATCAGCACATTGCAGTGTGACGATTGTGTGTGGCGTGGCGGCACTTCTCAAATCGCGCCCCCTCATTTACTTTTCCATGGCTGAGACCCGCTATCCTACATTGGTTGTTGAGTTAGGACATCCGTGAAACGCTCCTAAAGGAGCGCATCAGAGGTCTGCAAATGGCGCATCGCTGCACAAAGCGGAGCTGCAGAGATCTCTGCCATCTGTCCGCTTTCTGCGGGAATGTGTTGCAAAACTCTCGTTGGGACCATGGCCGAACCGTGATTCCGTCGGACTGAGACGGTGATTCGCGGGAGGCCGCGCCAGCCACAAGGCTCGCCCGTCAAGCACGAGCCATTGAACTGTGAAGGCTACTTCGGTGGGCTTCGGGAGCTCGCATATCCCTCGTCTAGTCACGACCGGCAGCGCAAAACGCCGCCTGGCGAACCTACGGCTCGCGCAAGCGTTTGCGGAAGTCCGCGAGCCAATCGGCTGCGCGTTCATAGCGGTTCACATGACCGCTGGATGTTTGGCTCCTTCGGATCGTCAGGCCTCAACAGCCAATGGCAGTTCCGTGCCGGTGAAGGAGCCGTCTACAGACTCGTGCAATCGTCCATTTTGGCGGGAGAGGGTCGCGCACCTCGACATTAGATACGCATGCCTATGGTTTCGCCGAGCCGCACGAGCGTCTCGACGCCCTCCCTCGTGCGGCTGGCGATATCCTCCGATGGACGCCATTTCCCTTGCTCGCCAAACACTACAATGGCGGAGCCGCCAAAGCGGAAGACGGACTTTTCCTGGCCGCGCTGAAACGGCTTATCGAGGGGGTGCGTTTGGGCAATTCGTCCAACAGACAACGCTCCAATCTCCACAAATCCGAGGCGTCCGAAATGGTGAGTGCCCAGAATGTTTATGCTCCGCTCGTTGCTGAAAAGGATATCCTGCTTGCTCCGTAGTGCGTGCTGATTGACCGTCCAGAGGCGCCGCCCCAGCTGGTCATGATCTAAGGTCATACCGTCGTCGCAATAGTGCACTCGGTGATAATCGACGGGCGCCAGCCGCGCCAAGAAAATAGGACCGCCAATGAACGTTCGCGCGCGGTCTGCATTGCCGAGAATGTGCTCGGCACTCAGCGAATGTCCTTTGACTGGAAACTGCTGGTCAGGCGTGAGTGCAGGCCAGGCGAAGTAGCGCGCCTCAGCAAACGCTCCCATCTCTTCGGCGGCCGAAGGAAATTTGCGAGCTTCGGGCCGAAGCTGCCGGTCGAAGAAGTCGGCGAATGAGCGGTATTGGACCGGCTCGAACTCATTCAGGTCGATGTGGTACTTGCGAACGAACGGCTCGATTTGCCGCGCGCTCCAGCGCGTGTTCTGGTAGGCCGCGTAAAACCGATCATAGAGCGGCTGCGATTTGATCCATTGCGTAACTGAGCGGCGAGGCTCACTCTCGTAGGTGGGCGTGTGGTCGTCCATCCACTCGCTGAATAATTTTCCAGTCCGGCGATCCCAAACGGACAGCGGCAGAGGTTTGGCCATCTCTAAATTCCACTTCGTCTGACTGGTCTGCAGCCGTTCGCTGCGGCAGACACCCGGCTCAGAACTGAAAGCGCATGAGCTGCGCCTCGGTAATTGGCGGCCTTGCAAACCTACTGATAGTCAATGCGCCAACGCGAGTTGCGAGCGCAGAGTTCCGCAGAGCCGCAGTTCGAGCGGGGTTTGCGCGGTCTTTTTTCACTGGGAGAGGGAATCTGGGTCCTGCTGCGCACGTTTGCCGGTCGGCGAAGACGGTGCACGCCATAGCCAGGCGTTCTAATGCTGCCGATATTGTTGCCCTGCGGATCGCGCGGCTGCCGGACCGTGACGAGCACGGGGGCGACGACGACACTGAAAGGCAGCCGGCAGGCTAAAGGACCGTGAAAAAAGCCCCGCTGAAGCAGGGCCAGATGAGGGAGGAAGAACGCGCCCAGTAGTGGGAGCAAATAGCTCTTAGCTGATTCGGCGAGGAGCGCGTTCTGAGTGATTCAGTTGTCCACAAGCCGACGATGATCCATCAAATGACAGTCGCCTCGATCATCGCGAAGCTCGCGCCGATGGAGACACGCGGCCCCGCGCCGAACGGTAGGTAGGCATATCGCGGGCGCGCCTTGGTCCGGTCCACCGTGAAGCGCTAGATAGCGGCCGCCGGCACCCACGACAAGCGCTCTTTCCTGTGCGCCGGGCCTCTCGTTAGGGCGGCGGCCAAATTTTTCTGTCCTTGTGGTACACCGCGTAGTGGTCGCCAAGCTGGCGACCCGCAAATCTGACGGCTTCGTCCTTAGTGGCAAACGCACGCACCGGCTCGCTGCGCGCACGCATGAGGCGCCCCGCTCTCGTCAATAAATGGACCTTGAACGGCGCCGGATCAGGTTCGTCGGTTGGATTGTTCGGCGTCAGAGCCTTCACCACCGCGTCGAGCGGTCCCCTAGTGGCAGGGGGCCTGGCTCTTGCCTTAGCGCCCCTGGGCGCTAGTCTCGTTCATAGAAGAAGACCTCGGGATGTTCACGACGCCACGCCGCGCGACGCTCCCGATTTTCACCAATTATGATTCCAAGCCGGATACAGGCACGACGCTCGCCATCGTCGCAACGCTCACGCAGTTCCAACATGCGATCACGCAGTTCGCCGCGCACTATTCCGAGCTCGCGGCGGGGGCGGTGGCGCAACCTAGACCGGGGGTGCAGCCGCCGCCGCGCAATACTCCGGCGATCTCAAAAATGTCGTCACAAAATATCCCTTTGAAAAGGTCGCACGGATTTTCGGGAATCCTAACCTGCAAAGTTGAGCCGAAAATTGCTGGGAAAACCAAGTGGTTAAGGAAGGGGGCCGTTCTTTTTGCCAGAAAGAGTCTGAGGAGGTTGAGCCATGCGAAAAAGAGGGACGGAAAATGAGCGAAGAACAAAAAATGAGCGAAGAAGAACGAAAGTTGCGTGAACACTACGGACGCGCATGGCCCGGGCGCGGATGGTTTCCTTGCCGATGGTTCCGGCGTGGAGCTCACCGGCTCGGCGGCGAAGGCGGCCTATCTCGAATTCTACAAGGTTCCGCGGGAATTAGTCGAGAAATGGGATGCCGAGCACGGCTCTGACGAACGTGGGTGGCCGCTCAATGCCGATCATCCCTGATATCGGGGCAAATGAAACGCCCCTTAGCGACTGGGAGGACAGACGCGATCGAGACGAAGCGAATCCTGGAACGTTATCTGCCGCGGGTGGTGTGATCTTATGCACACTTCGACTGGCCGAAGTGTGCATAGCCGCAGGTCATCATCGGCGATCGTTTAATTGGGTGGGCGGTTAGCAAACGCGCCGCGCAGGACACAAGCCGCTGCTTGATACCAGGGGGTCATCTAATGGCGAAGAAGAACCCATTGAGTCGTCTCCGTGAGCAAGTCCCGACTCCGCAAGAATACCAAGTTGCTTGGGAAAACGTTAGGAAAGACGGAAGCAGGGGGTCGGTAATTCTCGCTGGAACGCTTGTGGAAGACAGTTTGCGCGCGTTGCTCATTTCTCATATGGCACCCGGTGTAGGAGAGGACGGACCAAAAGACCTGTTCGGCCCGATGAAGCCTCTTTCATCCTTCTACGCCAAGATACGAATGGGCTTTGCTCTGAAGCTCTACGGAGAACGCACTTTCCACGATCTCGAACTATTGAGAGAGCTAAGAAACACGTTCGCTCACGGACAGCTTGCCATTGATTTCAATACACCGGGCGTCAAGTGGGCGATAAATCAATTTCACTGCCATATCCGAGGCGAAGAAGACCCAAGGAAGCGACTCTATAGTGTCACGACTTTACTTCTGAGCCACCTCGTCTTAAGGCGTAGAAACCCGAACGAGGGGGTTAAAGGGCTCGACTGAAAACTCCAATTCGCACCAGCGCGCCGATGACTGGTCAATCAAAACTACCGCGTTAGCCCCATGCGTGGGCGACGTGATTGCGGCCCATGCGGTGATGTTCCTTGAGGTGGCCGATGACGGGTTCGATGGCGGCCCGCCGTTTGAACTCGCGCTTGATCTGCGGCGTGAGGCGCCGCTTCTGGCTGGTCGTGTAGACCTTGAACCTGTGATCGGGCGGGGCGTTGTGGCCGCGATAACCGGCATCGGTGATGCAGCGATCCAGCACGTTGCCAATGAGCGCTTCCATCTGCGGAATGACCGTGCCGAGCGTGTGTCCGTCATAAGGGTTGCCGGGCAACGCTGCGG
>WNGD01015385.1_pt1 | contig 11921 bp, 11 predicted proteins | sample 5400671 | NCBI WGS metagenome assembly WNGD01 (sample SAMN13153369, study PRJNA577476) | soil metagenome | isolation source: 40 cm soil or saprolite under grassland replicate 2 | place: USA:California | collected 2016-06-15
GCCGCGGTCGCTCACCCACGGCTTCGTCAAGTTCGCCCAGCGACATGGCTTCCAAATCCGGTTGCACGACTTGCGCCATTCGCACGCAACCCACATGTTGGCCTCGGGAGTGCATCCGAAGATCGCACAGGAGCGGCTTGGGCATTCGAGCGTCGGGATCACGCTTGATCTCTATTCGCATGTACTCCCGGGAATGCAGGCCGAAGCAGTCAATCGCGTTGACGCGATGTTGCGTGACGCGCTAGACCGCCGGGCTGCGAAAAAGAAATGGTAGCAATTGGGTAGTAAAAGCGAACATTGCGGGGGTGGCGAGAACATAAGAAGCGAAAGGGAGCAAGGGCTTAGGAGTGTAGCTCAATGGCTAGAGCACCGGTCTCCAAAACCGGGGGTTGGGGGTTCGAGTCCCTCCACTCCTGCCAGGCGTAGTCCGGCTCGGTCAGCAAAGTCTAGACAGCGCAATGGGTTGTGGCCGCACCCCGAGAGGGCGGCAAAGGACGCTATCAAGTAAGCTCTATGGCGAAGATCAGTCCGTTTAAGTTCTTGCAGGAGGTGCGCGCCGAGGCGCAGAAGGTCACGTGGCCGAGCCGGCGCGAGACCGCCATCACCACTGCCATGGTATTCGTAATGGTGGCCATCGCCGCCATATTCTTCCTGGTGGCCGACCAGTTCATGCGTATGTTCGTGACCCTCATTCTCGGCACCGGTGGTTGAAGGAGCCGGCGGAATGACCGACAAGCACTGGTACATCGTCCAGGCCTATTCGAATTTCGAGCGCAAGGTCGCCGAGTCGATCCGCGAGCAGGCCAAGCAGCGCCATCTCGATCACTTGTTCGAAGAGGTCATGGTGCCGACCGAAAAGGTCGTGGAGGTACGCCGCGGACAAAAGGTCGACGCCGAGCGCAAATTCTTCCCCGGCTACGTGCTGGTGAAGATGGACCTCACCGACGAGGCCTACCACCTGATCAAGAACACGCCGAAGGTCACGGGATTTCTCGGCGCCGACAACAAGCCCAAGCCGATTTCGGAGGCCGAGGCCGCGCGTATCATGCACCAGGTCCAGGAGGGCATCGAGCGGCCGAAGCCGTCGGTCTCCTTCGAGGTGGGCGAGCAGGTGCGGGTGTCCGAGGGACCGTTTGCTTCCTTCAACGGCGTGGTGGAGGAAGTCGACGACGGGCGCTCGCGGCTCAAGGTCGCGGTCTCCATCTTCGGCCGCCCGACGCGGGTGGAACTCGAGATGGGACAGGTGGAGAAGTTGTAAAGACCAATGGCCCGTGGTGAAGAGTAGAGATGTGCTAGAGTTGGTCATGCCCGGGCTTGACCCGGGCATCCATCTTCTTGCGAAAAAGGATGGATTGCCGGGTCAAGCCCGGCAATGACGGAGTGGAGAGTGAACGTGGGAGGTGACGGCGGCCGCCAACCGCCTAAATCCGCACCACGGACCCTGAAGCGGCCGCTTAAGGCCAACGACAGGAGTTAGATCATGGCAAAGAAAATCACCGGATACATCAAATTGCAGGTGCCGGCGGGGGCGGCCAATCCGTCGCCCCCGATCGGCCCCGCGCTCGGCCAGCGCGGCCTCGCCATCATGGAGTTCTGCAAGCAGTTCAACGCGCAGACCCAGAAGATGGAGAAGGGATCGCCGATCCCGGTTGTGATCACGGTTTATCAGGACCGCTCGTTCACCTTCGAGATGCGCACGCCGCCGGTGTCCTATTTCATCAAGAAGGCGGCAAAGCTCGAGAGCGGATCGAAGACGCCGGGTCGCGACAAGGCCGGCACCGTGACCAAGGCGCAGGTGCGCGAGATCGCCCAGCAGAAGATGAAGGATCTCAACTGCGATACGATCGAGGCGGCGATGCGCATGGTGGAAGGCTCCGCCCGCTCCATGGGCATCGAGGTCGCGGAGTAATCGTCATGGCCAAACTCGGAAAACGCACCACCGCCGTCCGCCAAGGCGTCGACCGCGCCAAGCTTTATCCGCTCGAAGAGGCGGTGCAGATGGTCAAGGAGCGGGCCAAGGCCAAGTTCGACGAGACGATCGAGGTGGCGATGAATCTCGGCGTCGATCCGCGCCATGCCGATCAGATGGTGCGCGGCATTGTCAACCTGCCGAACGGTTCCGGCCGCAGCGTGCGCGTGGCGGTGTTCGCGCGCGGCGCCAAGGCCGATGAAGCCAAAGCCGCCGGCGCCGACGTGGTCGGCGCCGAGGACCTCGTCGAAAAAGTGCAGGCCGGCAACATCGATTTCGACCGCTGCGTCGCCACGCCCGACCTCATGCCGCTGGTCGGCCGGCTCGGCAAGGTCTTGGGCCCGCGCGGCATGATGCCGAACCCCAAGGTCGGCACGGTCACCATGGACGTGACCAACGCGGTCAAGGGCGCCAAGGGTGGCTCGGTGGAGTTTCGGGTGGAGAAGGCCGGGATCGTGCAGGCGGGCGTCGGCAAGGCGTCGTTCCCCGCCGACCACTTGGTGCAGAACATCAAGGCGTTTGCCGACGCGGTGCAAAAGGCACGACCCGCCGGCGCCAAGGGCACTTTCATCAGTCGGGTCGCGATCTCTTCGACCATGGGCCCGGGCGTGAAGGTCGAGCCGGCATCGCTGTTCGGGCAATCATAGCACGCGCTGTCCGCGCGTCGTCTCGCATCGATCCTTGACGCGGGGCCGATCGCGGCGCTCGGCGCGGCCGCGTCACCTGGCGTAGATCCAGAAGTCGCTGACGATCGAGGCGGCGCTGGTCGGTAACGGGCCGGGCACCTGCACCGCCGCAAACGGGTGCGGCCCCCTTCCATAGCGGTGCGACCAGGCGGCGGCGACGCCGGCGAAATCGCGAATGTCAGTCAGGAAGTACTGCGCGCGCACGACGTTGCCCATGGAGACGCCGACGGCGTCGCAGACCGCCTGCGCGTAGGCGTGGAGCAAGGCGCCCTGGGCGTATCCTGCCAGGCCGAGGGCGTCGAAGGCCGCCGCGCTGTCGGCGGCGGGGACGCGCCCGTCGCGCGCAACCGCCATCAGACCGGACGGGAAGACCAATTCGCCCGCGCGCAGGCAGGGCCCATAGGTCGCGCGCGCGGGAATGTCGATGTCCACCACCTGCTTCTTGCGCGCGGCGCCGGTCTTGAGCGCGATCAGGTTGATCTCGAGCATGCTCTCGGTGCTGGAATAGTCCTTTGCCGGAACCAGCGTCACCGCGCACGGAATGCTGCGGAAATACTGCGACCACACGTCCATGAAATCGGGGAAGTTGTCGACCCCGCGGATGTAGACCTGCGCCTTGAGGCTGTGCTCGAGCGCCGATCCCGCCGCCTTCAGCGACGGCTCGAGCCGCTCCCTGATCACGTAATGCGCCTGGCGGCGGAACGCGTTCTCCCCGCCCCAGTTGCGCGCGGGCGCAATCGCGACGCCCGGACCGAGCTCGCCGCTCTCCACGAAGGCTTGATTGCCGGCGACGAAGACGAAGTCATCGACGACGACGGCCGGACTGTAGCCGGACGCGGAAATCGCCTCGCCGGGAAGGGTGATTTTTTCGATCGTCCAGTTGCTCCCCGGGACGACGGCGATCATGGACGTGTGGATGTTGGTGCGAGCGGTGAAGCAACGCGGCATGATGATCGACGTGCTCGGCGGAATGTAGCCGCCGAACTCGGCAAAGCGCGCCAGGTGATAGGCATGCACCGCCTGACCGCTGGTGTAGTACTGGTCGACGCGCACGGCGTTCGCCAGATCGCAGCCGAATTCCTTGAGTGTGCTGCGCATGCGCTGCAGGATGTAGTCGGCTTCGCGCCGCAGCGGCGGACGGCCGCTCAGGCGACTTCCGACCGGCCCTTCGACCTCGCCCGCGAGCCCGCGCTCGAAATCGAACGCCTCGTGGCCGTTGAGGAAAATCCACGGCCCCGCCTTGACCGCGTAGGCGAAACGCGTGCCGCTGCCCGCGAGCTGCTCGACCGATTTGACGGTCAGCGCAGCCGCGACGCTTGTGCCTGCCTGTGCGGCTTGGACCATGGCCAGCTTCAAGCCGCCGAACGCCGGCCCCAGAGCTCATGCGTTGCAATCTTGGCGCCTTCGGCGAGCGATCGCAGTTTCGCCCACATGATGGTGGGATGAACGCGTTGCGCAAAGGGACTCTGCGCAAAGCCGCAATCGGTCCCGCCCATGACGTTCTCGCGCCCGACGATGCTGGCGAGCCGCACAATGCGCTGGGCCACGAGTTCGGGATGCTCGACGATGTTGGTTGCATGGCTGATGACGCCCGGGATCAGCACCTTGCCCGGAGGCAGCTTGACCGACCGCCAGACCACCCATTCGTGCTCGTGGCGCGGATTGGCGGCCTCGAACTGATAGGCGCCGACGTTCACCTGCAGCATCAGGTCGACGATGTCTTTCATCGGCACATCGAAAGCATGCGGCCCGTTCCAGCTCCCCCAGCAGATGTGATAGCGCGAGCGCTCCTGCGGAATGCCCTTGAGCGCGCGGTTGAGCGCGTCGATGCGCAGCTGCGCCCATTCGCGATACTGGGCATGCGTCATCGGCGGCACCATTTTTTCGTGCATGTAGGGCAGGAAGGCATCGTCGATCTGCACGTAGAGGCCGGCATCGATGATGGCCTTGTATTCCTGGTGCAGGCAGTCGGCGAGCGCGCAGAGGAGGCTCTGCTCGTCCGGGTAGTGCTCGTTCTTGGCGTTCGGCAGCGCGCTCGCCGGCGCCACCACCGGCAGGAAGGCGCCTGCGACCTTCACTTTGGCTGCCGCGGCCTTGAGATTGGCGATGTCGCGCTTGACCTGCACATCCGAGTAGCTCAGCGCGCCGTTGACCACGAAGCGCGAGCCGAGCCGCTTGTTCAGGCCCGAAAGGCGGTCGTATTCCGCGTAGAATTCGGGAAAGGCGACGCGCCGTGTCGATCGAATCCTTCAGACAGGCCTCGTAGGCGGCTTTATCGTAGGGCTCTCGATCCTCGATCTTGTGCAGGAACTCGACGAGCTGCGGGGGCCGGACCAGGCTGCCGACGTGGGTTGTGAGGATGCGGTTGGCGCTCGATGCCATTTTGCTCCCTCCTGGTCTTGGCTCGCTGACCCTTCTTATCACCTGAGGTTCGTCCAGGCAGCACCAGGCGCACGCAGCGGAGCAAAATCCGGCGCGAGCAAGCGGCGTGTTCGGATCGCAAGGAAATTGGGTAGCGTCTCAGTTTGCTCGGCGGGGACGGGCGGATATTGGACGGATTCCGCGCAACCAGGACGGGGCGCTAGTTGAGCGCCGCGTCGATCTTGTCGTAATACTTTTTCACGAGCTCGATGTTGCCCGGAAATTGAATGGGCTGCGCCGCCTTCAGCGCCTCGTTGAGCTCTTCCAGCATCTGCTTCTTGTCCTGCGCCGCTCTTTCTTGATCGCGTCCTCGGGCTCGGTGAACGCCTTGGTCTTGGGATCGATGCCGGTCATCACCATGGTGATGTTGCCGACCACCTCGTCATAGTCGTTGAAATCCTTGAATCCGTGCTTCTTGGCGGCCGCGTCGAGCTCGGAGAGAACTTGCGGAGGCAATTGATCCGGTGGCGGCCCCTGGAGCTTGTCCAACACCGCCGCCACGTCCTTCTGCGCGGCAACAACGCCTTGGACCTGCTTCTCGGTGAGCTGGATTTGCTTCACCTCGGAGTGCCCCACGCCCTGGGCCATCGCAGCAAAGGATAAATGGACGAGGGCAGCGGCCAAGACGGCCGCGATGGCGATACCAAGTCTCTGTTGCATCCCTTTAGCCCCCGCTTGCCGGTCTGACGTGTGAGTCGCGACCGCCGTTTCCTAGCGCTCGGCGATGACCAAAATTGGACCTGCGGCGGCCCTAAAAATCTGAGCAATCGGCGCGATTACGCTTGCAAAACGGGTGAAAACCGCTACATAGGAGGTCAGGGCGTGCCGGCCCAGTGTGTCGGCGCGCTTTTGCGCGCTTCAAGGAAAACATGGCGGTTAGGACCTTATTCCTTTTGGACGTCCTGCGGGATTTATCTGAAAGGAGCCGGGGCCAAGCGCGGGATTTCTTTGGGCGCCAAGGCCTTCCGGCGGTTTCCGGAAGTCCATCCTGTCCGAGACTGCAGGTGCCGGCTCCCGGCTTAAACGCAATCGCCTGCACAGACGGGGAAGACCGTTTTGGGGCCGAGCGCCCCGCGACCGGTTCGAACCTCGAGAACCCGGTGCGGCTTTCGCCCGCGCCTGGGGGGCAGGATCTCAGCAGCGCTGTCCTGCCGGCGTTTGTAAAGCGCAAGGTCAGGATGGCAGGTCGCAACCGGCGGTTCCCGGGTGTGAACACGGGCCGCCAACCGGAAAGAGCTTGCAGTGGATCGAGCGGCTAAGAAAGAGCTCGTCACGGCGCTCAACGGTGTCTTCAAAGCCACCGGCGTCGTGGTCGTCGCTCATTACTCCGGCCTCAACGTTGCCCAGATGCAGACGCTGCGCAGGCAGATGAAGCACGCGGGCGCGGCGGTGAAGGTCGCGAAAAACCGCCTCGCCAAGATCGCGCTCGAAGGCACGGACGCAGCCGTGATCGTGCCCCTGCTCAAGGGGCCGACCCTGATCGCCTATTCCGGCGATCCGGTCGCTGCGCCCAAGGCCGCCGCCGACTTCGCCAAGACCAACGAGAAATTCGTGATCCTGGGCGGAGCGATGGGCAAGACCGCGCTCGATGCCAACGGCGTCAAGGCGCTCGCGGCGCTGCCGTCGCTCGATGAGTTGCGCGCCAAGATCGTCGGCCTCATTCAGGCGCCGGCGACCAAGATCGCGCAGGTCGTCAACGCGCCGGCGGCCAAGGTCGCCCGCGTGGTCCAGGCCTATGCCGCCAAGAGCGAGGCCGCGTGACACGCATCGCAAACTCGACCGGTTCGAACTCATAAGGATGTCCAATGGCTGATCTGCAGACACTCGTCGACGACCTCTCCAAACTCACGGTGCTCGAGGCCGCCGACCTGGCGAAAATGCTGGAGGAGAAGTGGGGCGTTTCCGCCGCGGCCGCGGTGGCCGTGGCGGCTGCTCCCGGTGGCGCTGCTGCCGCCGCTCCAGCGGAAGAGAAGACCGAATTCACCGCCGTGCTCACCGCCATCGGCGAGAAGAAGATCGAGGTGATCAAGGAGGTGCGCGCGCTCACCGGTTTGGGCCTCAAGGAGGCCAAGGATCTGGTCGAGGGCGCGCCCAAGCCCGTCAAGGAAGACGTGAGCAAGGACGAGGCGGAGAAAATCAAGGCTCAGCTGGAGAAGGCCGGGGCCAAGGTGGAACTCAAGTAAGTGTGAAGTCAACGTAACTGATTCCGGGGTGAGTAAACCCCGGAATCGCCCATATCTCTGCCGGACGGCGGCAGGGACATGGCGGTTCGGCGGTCGGCCGAATCGCATAGGAGAGGGGTTTCGACGGCTGTCCTGATGGTCGCGATGGATGGCGGCCTTCCGGAGAGTCGTCCCGGGCCCGACGGTTCGACAAAGCGAGAGATGAGATGGCGCAGACGTTTACCGGTCGCAAGCGCGTTCGCAAGTTTTTCGGGAAAATCCAGGAAGTCGCAGAGATGCCGAACCTCATCGAGGTTCAAAAGGCGTCCTACGACCAATTCCTGCTGGTGCGGGAGCCGATCGGCGGCCGGCCCGACGAGGGCCTGCAGGCCGTATTCAAGTCCGTGTTCCCGATCTCGGACTTTTCCAACACCTCGATGCTCGAATTCGTGAAGTACGAATTCGAGGCGCCGAAATACGACGTCGACGAGTGCCGCCAGCGCGGCATGACCTATGCCGCGCCGCTCAAGGTGACGTTGCGCCTCATCGTGTTCGATATCGACGAGGAGACGGGCGCCAAGTCGGTGAAGGACATCAAGGAGCAGGACGTCTACATGGGCGATATCCCGCTCATGACCAACAACGGCACCTTCGTCGTCAACGGCACCGAGCGCGTGATCGTTTCGCAGATGCACCGCTCGCCGGGCGTGTTCTTCGACCACGACAAGGGCAAGACCCATTCGTCGGGCAAACTTTTGTTCGCCGCGCGCATCATCCCCTATCGCGGCTCCTGGCTCGACATCGAGTTCGACGCCAAGGATATCGTCTACGCGCGCATCGATCGGCGCCGGAAGATCCCGGTGACGTCGCTGCTTTATGCGCTCGGCATGGATGCGGAGGAAATCCTCAACACCTTCTACCGCAAGGTGATGTATAAGCGGCAGAAGGACGGCTGGCGCGTGCCGTTCGATTCCAATCGCTTCCGCGGCTACAAGGCGATCAACGATCTGGTCGACGCCGACTCCGGCAAGGTCGTGCTGGAGGCGGGCAAGAAGCTCACCGTGCGCCAGGCGCGCCAGCTCGGCGAGAAGGGCCTCAAGGCGCTGCGCATGACCGACCAGGAGCTGGTCGGTCATTATATCGCGGAAGATCTCGTCAACCCGAAGACCGGCGAAATCTACGCCGAAGCGGGCGAGGAGATCACCGAGAAGAGCCTGAAAGCGATCAACGACGCCGGCTACAAGGAACTGCCGCTGCTCGACATCGACCACGTCAATGTCGGCGCCTACATCCGCAATACGCTCAGCGTCGACAAGAACATGACGCGTGAGGACGCGCTGTTCGACATCTATCGGGTCATGCGTCCGGGCGAGCCGCCGACGCTCGACACCGCGCAGAACATGTTCCAGTCGCTGTTCTTCGATTCCGAGCGCTACGACCTCTCGGCGGTGGGCCGCGTCAAGATGAACATGCGGCTCGACCTCGATGCGCCCGATACCATGCGGGTGCTGCGCAAAGACGATGTCATCGCGGTGATCCGCACGCTGGTCGATCTGCGCGACGGCAAAGGCGAGATCGACGACATCGATCACCTCGGCAACCGGCGAGTGCGCTCGGTCGGCGAGCTGATGGAAAATCAGTATCGCATCGGGCTCCTGCGCATGGAACGCGCGATCAAGGAGCGCATGTCGTCGGTCGATATCGACACGGTGATGCCGCAGGACCTGATCAATGCCAAGCCGGCGGCGGCGGCGGTGCGCGAGTTCTTCGGCTCCTCGCAGCTCAGCCAGTTCATGGACCAGACCAACCCGCTCTCCGAGATCACGCACAAGCGGCGGCTCTCGGCGCTCGGGCCCGGCGGCCTCACGCGCGAGCGCGCCGGCTTCGAGGTGCGCGACGTGCACCCGACCCATTACGGGCGCATCTGCCCGATCGAGACGCCGGAAGGTCCCAATATCGGCCTCATCAACTCGCTTGCCACCTATGCGCGGGTGAACAAGTACGGCTTCGTCGAGACGCCCTATCGCAAGGTCAAGGACGGCCGCGTCAGCGACGAGGTGGTCTACCTCTCGGCGATGGAGGAAGGCCGTTACACGGTCGCGCAGGCGAACGCGCCGATCGACAACCGCGGGCGCTTCACCGAGGACATGATCGTATGCCGCCACGCCGGCGACGTGCAGATGGTTCCGGCCGACAAGGTCGATTTCATGGACGTGTCGCCGAAACAACTCGTGTCGGTGGCGGCGGCGCTGATTCCGTTCCTGGAGAACGACGACGCCAACCGCGCGTTGATGGGCTCCAACATGCAGCGCCAGGCGGTGCCGCTCGTTCGCTCCGAGGCGCCGTTCGTCGGCACCGGCATGGAGGGCGTGGTGGCGCGCGACTCCGGCGCCTCGATCGCGGCGCGGCGCACCGGTATCGTCGATCAGGTCGACGCCACCCGCATCGTCGTGCGCGCCACGGAGGAATCCGACCCCACCAAGCCGGGCGTCGACATCTATCGGTTGATGAAGTTCCAGCGCTCGAACCAGAACACCTGCATCAACCAGCGTCCGCTGGTGAAGATGGGCGATCTGGTGACGAAGGGCGACATCATCGCCGACGGTCCTTCGACCGAGCTCGGCGAGCTCGCGCTCGGCCGCAACGTGCTGGTCGCGTTCATGCCGTGGAACGGCTACAACTTCGAGGACTCGATCCTGCTCTCCGAGCGCATCGTCAAGGACGACGTCTTCTCCTCGATCCACATCGAGGAGTTCGAGGTGATGGCGCGCGACACCAAGCTCGGGCCCGAGGAAATCACCCGCGATATCCCGAACGTCTCGGAAGAGGCGCTGAAAAATCTCGACGAGGCGGGCATCGTCTATATCGGCGCGGAGGTGCGCGCCGGCGACATCCTCTGCGGCAAGATCACGCCCAAGGGCGAGAGCCCGATGACGCCGGAGGAGAAGCTCTTGCGCGCGATCTTCGGCGAGAAGGCCTCCGACGTGCGCGACACGTCGCTGCGCGTGCCGCCCGGCGTGCAGGGCACGGTGGTCGAGGTGCGCGTGTTCAACCGCCACGGGGTGGAGAAGGACGAGCGCGCGCTCGCCATCGAGCGCGAGGAGATCGAGCGGCTGGCCAAGGACCGCGACGACGAGCAGGCGATCCTCGACCGCAACGTCTACGGCCGCCTGGCCGAGCTGCTGGAGGGCCGCCAGGGCATCGCCGGTCCCAAGGGCTTCAAGAAGGATTCCAAGATCACCCGCGCGGTGCTCGAGGAATATCCGCGCTCGCAGTGGTGGCAGTTCGCCTCGCCGAACGACAAGCTGATGACCGAGATCGAGGCCATCCGCAAACAGTACGACGAGTCGAAGAAAGGACTCGAGCAGCGCTTCCTCGACAAGGTCGAGAAGCTGCAGCGCGGCGACGAGCTCCCGCCCGGCGTGATGAAGATGGTCAAGGTGTTCGTGGCGGTGAAGCGCAAGATCCAGCCCGGCGACAAGATGGCCGGCCGCCACGGCAACAAAGGCGTGGTGTCGAAGATCGTGCCGGTCGAGGACATGCCGTTCCTCGAAGACGGCACGCAGGTCGACATCGTGCTCAATCCCTTGGGCGTTCCCAGCCGAATGAACGTCGGACAGATCCTGGAGACCCATCTCGGGTGGGCCTGCGCCGGCCTCGGATTGAGGATCGGACAGGCGGTCGACGCTTACTACGGCAAGCGCGACACCCGCCCGTTGAAGGACACGCTCAAGAAGATCTACGGCGACGACGAGACCATCAAGTCGCTGGGCGAGCAGGAGCTGGTCGAGCTCGGGAGCAACTTGCGTCACGGCGTGCCGATCGCGACCCCGGTGTTCGACGGCGCCAAGGAGGCCGACATCGAGAAGATGCTCGATCTCGCCGGGCTCGATCATTCCGGTCAGGTGACGCTTTTTGACGGGCGAACCGGCGAGGCGTTCGATCGCGAGGTGACCGTCGGCTACATCTACATGATGAAGCTGCATCACCTCGTCGACGACAAGATCCACGCCCGGTCGATCGGGCCCTACAGCCTCGTCACCCAGCAGCCGCTGGGCGGCAAGGCGCAGTTCGGCGGCCAGCGTTTCGGCGAAATGGAGGTGTGGGCGCTCGAGGCTTACGGTGCAGCATATACGCTGCAAGAGATGCTGACGGTGAAGTCGGACGACGTCGCCGGCCGCACCAAGGTCTACGAGGCGATCGTGCGCGGCGACGACACGTTCGAGGCCGGTATTCCGGAATCGTTCAACGTGCTGGTCAAGGAGATGCGCTCGCTCGGCCTCAACGTCGACTTGCACAATTCGAAGCAGCAGCGGCAAGCCCCCGGCGGCGAGAGCGCGGAAGCGGCGGAATAGTCATCAAGGACAGGAGGCGGACGCGGGAAGGACGGACAGGAAAATGGCGGCAGCTAGCTGTCGTCGGCGGTCCGTCATCCGTCGTCTGAAACGGAGAGACCTATGAATCAAGAGCTCATGAATCTTTTCAGCCCGCAGGTGCCGGCTCAGGTCTTCGACCAGATCCGCATCTCGATTGCGAGCCCGGAGAAGATTCTGTCGTGGTCCTACGGCGAGATCAAGAAGCCGGAGACCATCAACTATCGCACCTTCAAGCCCGAACGCGACGGCTTGTTCTGCGCGCGCATCTTCGGTCCGATCAAGGACTACGAGTGCTTGTGCGGCAAGT
>WNGD01007454.1_pt1 | contig 11920 bp, 12 predicted proteins | sample 5400671 | NCBI WGS metagenome assembly WNGD01 (sample SAMN13153369, study PRJNA577476) | soil metagenome | isolation source: 40 cm soil or saprolite under grassland replicate 2 | place: USA:California | collected 2016-06-15
GTCATGGGTGCCCCTGGACATAACGCAGCTAAAGCATTGTTAAGTGATTGGCGACAATTATTGTAGGCTTTCACATGGAATCGAGCATTATTCGTATAAATCCCACTGCTACAGAAAGCCAATCAAATGAACGTGTCCACGAGACCCACTCCTGCTGTGTGGGCCAGCCTGGCTTATAGCGCGGAATCATTTCCTTTGGCATCACCACGGCCCATTTGCTGCCCTCGCCCAGCCCGCCAGGTGTAATGCGCACGGAGATATTGAAAACCGTCTCTTCAGGCAGTTGGATCTTCCAGTCAGGCATGCTCTTCAGGAGAGGGTCACGACGCCAGATACTGAAGAGCGCAGGATCTTCCGGTGCCCCACTCTGTGAATGCCCCAGCGTGACAACCTGCCCGACCACAGCCGAACGCTCCCACTCCGGAAAACGCAGCCAGACCGAGTAGCGGTACTCGTCCAGCCCCATTGCATTGATAAAAGCACGATATCCCTCGCGTTCCAGGCGGCGCTCCGTATCGCTCTGCCACAGCCTCACCATCGCATCCAGTCGCTTTTTCTTTTCTTCCGTGCTGAGATGAGCGAACGCTCCGCTATCAGGCGGATAATTCTGTGTTTGCATAACAATTTCCCTTTCACAATACACCGATGATATAGTTTTTCTGCTTATAACAACATCTAGAGAAATCCAGAGAACCTATCCATTGACAAAGGATATCTCAGGTATTACACTACCAACAAAAGCAAAAACTGAATAAACATTGTTGATGCTAGTATATAATGCCTGCTTCATAGACATCAGGAGAAGAGGTAATGGCGATGGAAAGCGACCTGCAGCAGACCATTTCACTACCAGGAGAGGCAAACACTTCCCCTTTGACCCATCCTGGTGTCATTTCCGTTGTCCATAATGAACAGTACCGCCTTGAACAGGAGTTGGAGGAGCGCGTCAGACAACTGGAAGGCATCTTTGAAGCAATGACTGACGGATTGATTGTCTACGATCGCGAAGGACGTGTCTTACAAACAAACACAGCAGCCGAACGCCTCCTGGCTATGAATAATCAGAGTATTAGCTACTATCAACGCTCAGTGCGTGAGCGTGCTCCGTTTTATACAGTACGAGATGAGCATGGCCAACTTCTCACAGCAGAACAAGGACCCGTGATGCGCATTCTCAAAGGCGAAAAATTGACCAGCGAGAATGCAATGGATATCCAGGTCAGTACACCTGACGGACGCGAAATACAACTTAGCGTAAATTGCTCTCCCTTGCACGATCAAACAGGTCAGCTTGTTGGTGCTGTGTGTATCTACCACGATGTAACTGAACGACGGGCAAATGAACTGGCTCTGCGCGTGGCTAATCAGCGTATGGATGAATTTCTCAGTATGGTCAGTCACGAACTACGTACGCCTCTTACTACGATCAAGGCCAGCATACAACTTGCCAGACGTCGTGTCGCAAGCAGTTTGCAGGAAATAGTCTCTGAGAACGATACGCAATACAACAAACTCGTTGAGATGCAAGCGATCCTCGACCGTGCGGAACGCCAGGTGAATATACAGAACAGGCTGATAGACGACCTGCTGGAAGTCTCTCGCATCCAGGCCCATAAACTCACCTTGCATTTGAAAGAGTGCGATCTGGCAACCATAGTGCGCGAAGCTGTCGAGGACCAGCAAGCCACTATGCCCCACCACCCTATTCAGATGGAACTCTCAGTCACGGAACCCGTCATGCTCTCCGTTGATGCAGATCGTATCCAGCAAGTCCTTACTAACTATCTGACCAACGCCTGCAAATACAGTCCTGCAGATCATCCTATCGTGGTCAGGCTGCAGGTAAAAGGGGAATATATCTGTGTCTGTGTTCACGATGAAGGACCAGGACTCCCACCAGAAGAACAGGCACAGGTCTGGGAACGCTTTTATCGTGTGCAGGGGATAGAGGCAAAAAATGGCTCTACTGTTGGCCTGGGATTGGGACTCCCCATCTGTCGCGCGATTATAGAGCAACATCAAGGTCAGGTTGGCGTCGAAAGCACTCCAGGCATCGGATCAACCTTCTGGTTTGCACTACCACTCACAGGCAAATGAGCGCAGGGCATATCGTTCCAACCATGAACTTAAATCACTTGCCAGAGGCGCGACAAAAGTGTACAGATCATTCTCTGGATAACGACGCAGAGTCAGGCTATAAGCGTGCAGAAACTGACGCGTAAGGGTCGCCTCCTCCGTATCCGGTTCAGCAGGGGGAGCATAGATTTGATCACCAACAATGGCGTATCCAGCAGCCGCAAGATGGGCACGTATCTGGTGTGTCCGCCCGGTCACAGGCCGCACAGCAAGCAAAGCAAAATCATGCTCAACAGCCAGCACTTTCACCACCGTTATGGCCTGCTGTCCATCGGCCCCCACAACACAACGGCGACGCTCAGCCGGATCTCGCTGTAAGGGACCAGCGAGCACAAATTCATCATCGTTCGACAACTCTGGTAGCATGGAAGCATCAACCACGCTCTCAGTTCCGTCGGCCTGGCGCTTCGTTAACGTAAATGTAGTGCGTGGTCGCGCCCAATCTGGAGCGCCCTGTCGCACCACGGCAAGATAGCGCTTCACGATAGTATGGTCATGAAACTGGCGAATCACATGTCGCCGCGATCGTTCAGTACGTGCCAGGGCTACTATACCCGAGGTGTCTTTATCCAGGCGATGGAGCAGGCAAGGTCGTGGCAAGAGACCATCCTCTTTCCATAAGCGCTCTGTCCTTTTCGCACGCAGCATAGCCTGCACCTCTGGCGGTGCCCCCTCCCACTCTGGTTCATCGGGTAGTTCCGGCGGCTGCCAGCTATCCCCTCCCTGGAGACCCATATACGCTAGCAACGCATCCCATAACGTCCCATCAACGTGCTTATACGTAGGATGTATCACCACTCCAGCGGGTTTGTTCACGATGAGTAAATGATGATCCTGATAGATAACCGAGATATCAGCAATATCCATGCCGCTAGTATATCATCTGCCCCATTGTAGAGCGAGTCCTGGACATTGCAAAAATGATGTTCCTTTACTGCAAATCATTGAGGCGATATCCAAGATGCGGTTCAGTGAGGATGTAGCGCGGATGAGCAGGATCGGGCTCCAGTTTGGCTCGCAGGCGACGTACGACCACCTTGACATACTCTATTGAATCGCTATATTGAATGCCCCACACCCGCTGCAAGATCAAATGGGTGGTCAACACTCTACCCATATTCACCGCCAGCTCTGTCAACAACGAGTACTCAATTGGCGTAAGAGAGACGACATGTCCTGCAACAGTGACTCTGCGCTTATCAGTGTCAATCTCTAACGCTCCACAGACAAACTTGCTTGTCTGGAGCTTGTCTATGCGGCGCAATACAGCCCTCACACGGGCAAGGAGTTCGGATAGGCGGAAAGGCTTGATCAGATAGTCGTCAGCGCCCAGATCGAGTAAAGACACGATATCAGCTTCGCTACCCCTGATGCTTATCACGATGATCGGAATCTTAGAGTATTCACGAATACAACGGCAGACTTCCAACCCATCGCATCCGGGCATCGTCAAGTCCAGCAGAACCAGTTCAGGTAGCCTCTCTTCGAATGTCGCTAAGGCCTCTATGCCATTAGTAGCAGTCATCACTTCATATCCCTCAGCAGTCAGCGCCTGCTTCACCGCTACAAGGATACCAGGATCGTCATCCACCAGCAGTATGGGCTGTAGAACATGCTTCATCGCGTCACACCCCTCCTGTGCTAACATCAAACTGTTCGGTCTGCTCCAAGGGCTCAAGCTCATGGAAATTTGTCGTAAGTAAGGGCAACGCGAAGCGAAAGATACTCCCACCACCTGGCCGCTCCTCCACCCAGATCCGACCGCCATGAGCCTGCACAATTCCCTGGCAGATCGCCAATCCCAGTCCGCTGCCCTGTATGGACGTCCTCTGGTTCCTCTTCATACGATAGAAGTGTTGGAAAATCTTCTCGCGCTCTTCTAAGGGTACTCCCGGACCACGATCTGCCACCCCGACAAGTGTTTCGTTTTCCGTACTCCTGACCTCTACTCTTAGTGGCGTATGGGACAAAGCATATTTACTGGCATTCTCCAGCAAGTTCCACAGCACCTGAGCAATGCGATCGGGATCGACATACAGCAAAGGTACATCCACTCCCAGGTCCAGCTCTACCTGACATCCATTGTGCAACTCTTCGAACTTTGCCAATGTATCAACAATCAAGGCCGGAAGTTCGATCCAATCATGGGCCAGTGAGAGGGCTCCCGCTTCGATGCGTGAGAGGTCAAGTAGCTGCTCGACCAGCCGATCCAGCCTGCTTGTCTGACCGGCTATGTTATGCAACAGATGCTCCTGCGTTCGTGTGGTGTGGACTCCACCTTGATCAAGTAGACTCTCAACCGAAGTACGAATGGCGGTCAACGGTGATTGCAGATCATGCGAGACAGCCGCGACAAATTCGCTCTTGAGCTGATCAGCCTCACGCAAGGCTTCCGTTTCATTCGCGGCACGACGCAGTCGGACGTTCACCAGCGCCAGGCCAAGTTGTTGCCCTATCGTTGTAAATAAAGTAAGGTCTTCTGTCGTCAGCTTCCGGTGCGAGAGATTTCCAACGAGCAGAACACCGAGAATTGTACTATCAGTAGCCAGTGGCACAATCATTACATCACAGAAACCGGCAGTATCAAGAGGCTCATACAGAGTGCGCTCATCTCTCTCAATACGGCAGGCCATGAGCGATTTTCCTGTCGTCGTGACCAGGTCAGCAATCTCATATAGGGATCTCAGAGGATGCTTGCATAGATCAAGAGGTACAGCTTCTGGCAACCCATAATGAGCTGCAAGAAGCAAGCGGTCCGTGTACTGCTCGCATAATAGAGCTATACCTGCATCCAGATCCATGATCTCCACAATACGTTTTAGAACCACATCAAGATGCAGATCGGGATCAGACAGGTTACTCAGCAGTTGCGCGAGCATATTGATGACTTCAAGGCGATGCGTATGCTGTTGCAGCATGGTAAAATGCCTGGCATTCTCAATGGCCGTTGCCGCGTGGGCAGCAAGAGTGAGCCCTGGCAGCACATCATCGACCATCCAATGGTAGCAGGTATATTTAGGGGCCAGGATAAAACCAATCACTCCATGAGCCGTTATCAAGGGAAGCAAGAGTAGAGAACGGACTCCTGATTGCTTCACCAGCGCAGTTGGCAGGAAAACAGAGGCAAGAGCATCATTTATAATGAGCGGCTCTCCGCGTTCCCGAACCTGTGAAACCACCTCAGACTGCCGAAGCAATGCTCCTAGATCAGAATGAGACTTCACACGTCTTGCATACTGTTTAGACCAGGTATGTAGTGACACAATCTCGTCGTTCTCGTCAAATAGGCAAACAGAGGCGGTATCGAGCCGTAGGAGGTAAGCGGTCTGCTCAGCTACCTTTTCAAGGGTAATGTCTACATCTAAGCTGGCACTGATCGCGCCCACCGTCGCTGCCAGGAATTCCGCATTAGGCACTCTCCGTTCCTGCATGGGCATAGACGAACGCAGACTGTTCTCTGTAGATGGTTTTGACGCCTGCTGTCGCCGCAGATCAGCATCCACAGGAATACTCGCGCCTCCAGGAAAATCGAAAGGGATGGCATGGGATTTCGTCCTGGACTTTCCCTTGCGTGTGGAGCTAAGAAGCAAGCCCATTTCCTGTTGAACCTGTAAGGCGGTAGCTGCGATGAAGGAAGAGAGAAATGGACGGATGAGGCGGTAGTTGCCTGTGGCATCTAAGATTCCTATTATCTCGCCAGAAAGTGGATGGCGGATAGGTGCCGCAGTACAGGTGAGGTCATGCCATCCTTCACAATAGTGCTCTGCCCCTAAGAGCTGCACGACATGACCATCAGCTATGGCTGTGCCCAGGGCATTCGTGCCAGCTGCAGCTTCACTCCAGTCACCACCGGGGACAAAATCGATGCGAGCGAGGCGACGACGTACTTTCGCATCACCAATGACCTCCAGGAGGCGACCATTAGCATCGCTCAACACCACTACATATCCTGAATCGGCAAGAAAGTCGGAGAGATGATCCATCACAGAGCGTGCTGCACGTATAAGCAACCAACTATCTTCACGCAAACGATGAAGTTCAACTTCGCGGGTAATAGCAAGCGGTGCAGAACGCAGCGAGGGATTTACCTGCATGGCACGGCAGCGTTGCCAGGAATCAAGAATCATCTGACGTGGAGGATACTGGAGATTTCCTGCGCTCAGAAACTCCTCACGAGCCGCCTTTAGCCGACGGGCGGTATCCTCGATCTCCGTTGATGAAGCAATAGATAAATGAACAGGATGTCGCTGGTTGGTCATGCTTCCACCTCAGTGTAGATGCAGTCTGACGGACTGACTTCCCTCAATAGGATCAACACCACTACCCAATCCCCTATCATAACAGCTACGAGTATAACATAGCAACCTCACAATCTCGTCACAGCAGTATTCTTCATCACGGAGAAAAATCACAATTTCATCACAGCAGTATTCTTCATCACGGAGAAAAATCACAATTTTATCTCGGTTCGTTACAAAAACGACGCCGCTCTTCTTAACAACACTTAAAGTGGTAGGTATGCAAACCCTTGATGTATGGTATAGAATGTATGCAATATATTTGCTTGAGGAGAGTATAGCATCAAGCGGATAAAAGAGGTATCGATATGTCGCTTATACACTATCACAACCAGCCGATGCTACGTGACCCTATCGTCATTGTCGCTTTTGGAGGCTGGAACGATGCCGCTGATTCGGCGACGACAGCTATAAAATTTTTGATTGAGCGCTGGAAACCCATTAAAATCGCAGAAATTGATTCCGAAGATTTCTTTGTCTTTACTGAGACACGACCTACTGTCAAGTTTGTGGATGGGATACAGCGCACCATTGTCTGGCCAACCAATCAGTTCTCGGCGCATATTGCGCCGGAACTTAATCAAGATGTGATCCTTTTCACGGGCACGGAACCACAATTGAAATGGCAAACCTTCAGCGCAACTTTCCTTGAAGTGTGCAAACATTTTAACGCTTCAGAGGTTGTGTTCCTTGGCGCTTTGCTCGCCGATGTCCCACATTCTATCGCAGTACCTATCTCTGGCACATCCTCCAGTAGTGATGTGATGGAACGCTTGCGCGAGATGGATGTGCATACCTCACGCTACGAAGGGCCAACAGGTATGATTGGCGTTCTGCACGATGTCTGCCGACATGCGAATATTCCTTCTGCATCATTCTGGGCTGCTGCTCCCCACTACCTTGCCGCAACGCCCAATATCAAGGTTACCGCCGCTCTGCTCACCTACCTGAACACGTATCTTTCCTTCGGATTAGATTTAAGTGAGATCCAGTCGGATGCTGTACGTTTCGAGGAACAGATTACAGCCCTGGTTGCACGGGACCCCGAAGCCAGCGCATATGTGAAGAAGTTGGAAGAGCAGGTCGCCGAGCGCGGCGATGAGGATGACGAGACTGAGGAGGGGGAAGAGGAAGAGGCTGATCCTGATATAGTAATAGGTACGGGCCCGCTTCCCAGCGCGGATACTTTGATTCGTGGCGTCGAGGAACTGTTACGAAAGGAACGCGAAAACGGTCAACCAAAACATGACGATGATAATGAGGATAACGAATGAGTAGTAAGCTCTATACGCTGGAAGAAGTTCTGCAACCGCGCTCAGTAGCCATACTGGGCGCGTCGCGTGCTCCACACAAATGGGGACATGTCGCATCAAAACAACTCATCGAGGGAGGTTTCCCCGGTGCTATTTACCTGGTCACTCCGTCTACTCCCGAGATTCTCGGTCGCGCGACCTATCCTAACCTGCGCGCTGTACCCGGTCCAGTCGATCTCGCGGTGATCTCCACTTCGTTCCACCATGTGGAGCGCTCGGTCGATGACTGTATCGAACATGGAGTTAAGGGTATTGTGATTATTACGGCAGGCTTCAGTGAGACGGGTCCTGAGGGTCGCGAACTGGAGCAGCAGTTGATTGCACGCTGTCACCGCCACGGCATCCGCGTCATTGGCAGCAACTGCATGGGCATCTATGTCCGCCGCTCAAAGCTCAACGCACTGGGAATGGTCTTTCCCCTGCCGGAAGGTCCAATCGGCCTGGTTTCACAAAGTGGCAATCTGGGCATGTACTTTTACGCGCAGGCCCACCTGGATGGTCTGGGCTTTACCACCTTTTTGAGTATGGGTAACGCCGCCGATGTGACTTTTCCTGAATATATGCAATATCTGGCAGATGATCCAGAAACGACGGTCATCACGGGTTATGTCGAGGCCATCCAGGAGCAAACATTGCGCCAGGTCACCAGGGAGATGTACGCACGCGGTCACTACAAACCGGTTGTGATCCTGCTGAGTGGAGCAACCGAGGTAGGAGTACGGGCTGCGCTGGCTCATACTGGCTCTCTGGCAACATTGCGGCCCGACCATGATACCGCTCTGCTCGGCAGCGGCGTCGTTCGTGTCATACGTTCCGACGAACTTTTTCCGGTTGCGCAGGCCCTTGCGTTACAACCTCCAACACTTGCCGGAGGTCGCCGCATCGCCATCGTTGGCGACGGTGGAGGCAGCGTCGTCGCTACAGGGGACGCGTGCATTCGGGCCGGATTAGAGGTCCCCATTCTCAGTGCTGAAACCCAAAAAGGACTGAGAGCGCTGATGCCCGCCCGCGCTACATCAACTAACCCTGTCGATGTAGCTGGTGCAGCCGACGAAGATCCACTCTCGTTCGCCCATCTCGCCGAGGTCTGCCTGAAAGATCCAGAGGTCGATGGTGTCATCATCGCAGGGCTCTTCGGTGGCTACCGCTGGTTGCTATCAGAAGAATTCGGCAGGCGTGAAGAAGCTGCGGCACACGCGCTCGGTCAACTTGTACGCCAGTATCAAAAGCCCGTCCTGGTCCAGACCGTCTACGCTCGCCATGACATTCCAGCGCTGCAATTGTTGCGCGAAGAGGGTGTCCCTTACTATGAATCCGTAGAAATCACCTGTCGCGCAATGGGTGCTCTGGCTGAGATCGGACAATTCCTGGCGAACAGTAAATAAAATCCTGCTACGTTATGTTATAGGAAAACGATAACGGAGGGCAATATCAATGAATCGTCGAGACCTGATCCGCATGGACGACGAAGAAATACGCGCATTTCTTGAGGAGCAGCGCATACTTCAAGTAGCCACCATTGACCACGACGGATGGCCGCACTTGATAGCCATGTGGTATGCGTTGATAAATGATCAGATAGTTTTCTGGACGTATGCCAAGTCACAAAAGGCTGTCAACCTGCGCCGGGATGCCAGACTTACCTGCCTGGTAGAGACAGGTGTGAGCTATGATGAACTGCGGGGAGTCCAGATCAAGGGACGCGCAATTATCAACGGCGACCGCGAAACCGTCCAGCGCATAGGCGAGGTCATATATGAACGTTACACTGGTGGCCCCTTAAATGATACTACACGCCAGATGGTCCTGGCCCAGGCAACTAAACGAGTGATCGTCTTTGTGGAACCTGTGGAGATAGTTTCGTGGGATCACCGAAAGCTAGCTGGTGGTTATTGATGATAAGTACAGGAGGTGGAGAGAGGAATGGTCGCTGCCGGGAAGCAACGTTGTGGGCGACGACAACGCTGCTTGCAACTGGTAGTAAATCATGTGCACAGGCAAACCCCTTTAGAACTGGGTTGCGCCCACAACGAGCACACCTAACAAGACTACTGTGACTACGATGGCGAAGCTATACAAAAGCAACCTGCGCTGATAGCTGTTCGTCCGGTTATTATGTGCTCCAATTCCACCATAATACAGATCCGCTGCACTATCGGGTATGGGCATCGTCGCTGTCTGGCTGAAGCTAGCAGCACTGAGACGGTTCTTTCTTATGCTCTTGATCTTACCTCCAGTAAATGCGCCACGAGAATACAGGTACATATGTACGAGGAGTCCACATACGATAAACCCGACAAAGCACAATGCAAAGATCGAAGCAAGTAGAGTCATGGTATTTTCCTCTGTTCTCTGGGGGTATCCGGATTTTACCTACGAACGACTCAACCTTAAATGTTTGATAGATCACATTGCTGGGGAGTAAGTGCCGGCTTCTCACTTCGGCGCTGTGATGTATCTCACTTTACACTATATAGACGCATCCTTTTGCCAATAATCAAATCTCGTTTTCTTTCGCCTATCGCTGCGATTTTTCACGAGTCATCTAATAGACGTCTCAATAGACGTCTCATACTACCAATTATAAAAAATTTGTTTTCTTTCATCGAACTCATCTGTTTTTGCACTTATGAACTATGCCAATTCCCTCCCAATCATAAAAAATTGGGGTAGGGACCACGTTGATGCCATCAATGTGGTCCCTACCCCAGGAAATCTCCCTGCAATAGCATTTTTATAGCACGACTGTTACTTTACGTAATTTGCCACCCCGCAGGAAACTCACGGTGATTTTGTCTCCACTCTTGTGACGACGCACAATACGTTGCAGATCTTGTGGCTCCGTCACGGGATCACCGTCCGCGTTGATAATCACATCCAGGCGCTTAAGCTCTGCATGATAAGCCGGACTATCAGCACGAAGTTCCAACACTTCCATGCCATACTGCTGTGTCAGATTGAGGCTACGCTGCAAGGCCGGATCAAATTTTGTACGCATTCCACCTACACCCAAAGCAACTCCTGCAGGAGCTGTCCGTTTCTGTGCGAAGCGCGCCACCACCGTCTTCAGGGTATCTAAGGGAACAGAGAAACCTAACCCTTGCGCCATCGGCATCATAGCAGTAGTGATACCAACCACGCGCCCCGAGCTATCAACAAGCGGCCCACCGGAATTTCCGGGATTAATCGATGTATCAGTCTGGATCAGGTTGGTCATCTTATGAGTTCCAGGAGCATCCAGCGTACGATTCAGAGCACTGACAACGCCTGCGGTCACCGTCCAGTTCAGCCCATAAGGATTGCCAACCGCAATCACCAGTTGTCCCACGCGCAGAGGAGCGCGCCCCAGTTCCGCAACCGGCAAATGATCCGCCCCAATCCGTAGCACAGCTACATCAACGTCACTATCACTACCAACCAGGCCAGCGTCAAACTTACGACCATCCGCCAGCGTCACCTGAATCCGCCGCGCATGATCTACAACATGGGCATTTGTGAGGATCTGCCCATCCGAGGCAAAAATGAAACCCGACCCCAGGCCGCCACCAAACTCAGGAGGAGGAGCATACCGACCATAGCGCCCGGAACGCCCACCTCCGCGATCTATATCAATACGCACAACCGCCGGTCCAACTCGCTCCGCCGCCGTGGTCACGGCGTTGGAGTAAGCATCCAGTGCCTGTGCATCCTTCTCATATATACTCATAACCGGTACCGTACTTTCTCGTGGAACCCATTTTGTGTAGTTGTGCGAGGCTACAACTCAATAAGGTTGATAGATATTTTATCACACTCTCATAAAAACAACCACCGCCACAGACTAATTCCAGGGCTATTGAAAAGTTGCCCGCGTGGACCCGTAGCGGCATGCCTTGCGTGTGCCGAGTGCGTCCGAGTGCCTGCCGAGTGCGTCGGGAGCAACACCCTTGAGCGACAAGGTCCACGCACCCGGCACACGCAAGGCATGCCGCTACGGGACGGTTGAATCGCCACAGACTAATTCCCACAACCTCACGCTCAAAAGGCCTATCCGTGCCATTTTGAGGATAGGCCTTTGTGGTGGAGCATCCCATAATGCTCCGTCAAACTTCATTGAACCCTTTTGCGTCGCTCTCGAAACGGCTCCCCAGGCTGTTTTTACGATCACAAAACGGGTCGAATGAAGTTTGACAG